>Ga0326728_10012521_pt1 | contig 18800 bp, 13 predicted proteins | sample MB3enrmetagenome_FD_207602 | JGI IMG/M metagenome (GOLD analysis project Ga0326728, IMG submission 207602) | Lab enriched peat soil microbial communities from McLean, Ithaca, NY, United States - MB31MN | ecosystem: Environmental > Terrestrial > Soil > Wetlands > Peat | place: USA: New York... | reverse complement strand
CAACGTAATGCCGGTCGCCGACCATGTCGCCGTGCCGGTGGCGGTGCCGCTTCCTCCGCGACTGTTGGACCAGGTCACTTGAGTGACACCGACGTTGTCTGAAACAGTGCCACCGAGGCTGAGGGAGTTGGTGCTGGTGTTGTAGGTAGCGCTTGAAGTGGGCGCAGTGATCGCAATTGAAAGAGAAGTGGTATCGGCGGTGATTGTTTCTGATACTTCGTTGGAATAATCACTTTCGGTTCCGTTGATATCAAAGGCGGTTACAGCAAAATAATAAGTTCCCGGAGTCAGGCCGGTCACGGTATAGGTAATTTGATTGCCAATGGTGATGGGAGAGCCGTAAGTTCTTGAGCTAGTCCCGACATAAACCTTGTAGCCGACAATCTCAGGCGAAACGCTTGCAGCCCAGGAAAGCGAGACATCTGCAGACATGGCCGGCACAAAGCTGCAAAACAATAGAAGCACCGGGAAGACTAATTGAAATAGGTGCAGAAACAATCGCCTGGGCGTTCTCATATTTCCTCCATCCGTCAATACTCATCGACGACTATCGCCTATCGGGCGAGCAAAAACAGTGACAACTATCACGAAGGAAGAAAATGCAGCATAAAATCTGGGCCGTTAAACTTGAACCGAATCGATCCGAACGTTGCCGCACACCACTTGCCATTTAAATCAGCCTCTTTGCGGGCAGAAACTCCACGGCATGAGCACGGAAGTGCGGCAACAAAAACCAGGAGGGAAAAAGAGTAAGCCGGCAAAGGAATTGTTCAACGCACTAGGGACGAGCATCCGACCCTCCCCAAAGAGCTTTGCCAGTAAACCTGCGAAGCGGGCAGACTAGAAAAGCGATGCCAAGTCCGCCCGGCGAATCATTTGCAATGGGAATCCTCGACGATGTTAGGTGCGCGACTTATCCGGTGCATGCATAGCAACGGGACGAGCAACTTGGATTCAAACTCCCAAGACGGCAATGTGGGAAACTGAGGCGCCTGTCCATGGAGAGGTCGGCCTCTCTCACCTAGCCAAACTCAAACAACGCCTGTTCCGCGGTTTAGCCAGCAAGCTGAAGAACATCGGGCTGCGCTTGCATCCACCTGCAATGCCTGGGGAGCATTCCGGCAAGAGGCGGTCGAGAGTTGGAAAAAGTACCAAAAGATACGGAAGGAGAGGGTGGCTTATAGCACGGTCTTTCGAATGATTTCAATCCACTACCATCATCCGCGCGGTGAACAGTGAACTGAAGCGATGGCAGTTCGAGCACTCCGAATGTGCCACCCTCGACCGTGCCCGCAAACGTTTGGTTCTAAAGGATAGAATTCCAGGGAGGGTGGTCGGGACGAGAGGATTCGAACTCCCTGCCCTCTCGTCCGCCCGATGCCGCGAACGTTCACCGGAGTCCTGTAAACAGCGTTTCCCGCTCCAATTCCAGCCGATTCTGAAACCAGCCGAACGTCGCCGAACACCCGCGGACCTCGAGTAGCTACTACACACGGAAGGTATTCTTCGGCAATACTGCAGCCAATTCCTGCTTCTTTCCCGATCAAGAATCCGGCGCATACTGCCGTTGGATTCAACCGCCTATCGTTCACAGCAACGGGTAAATGGATTAAGACGAGCAGACTTCGATCCTCGGAATTCAAGTTGGCAGCCTCCCCGGCAAGGCGGTGGTTTACCTAAAAACGAATTATCTGGATCAAGCGAGGAATGAAGACCAGAATTCAAAGCATAAACAGGCGTTGTTAATGTGGGATAAATGCTAATCGGAATATCGAAAGAGCGAGCGGACTATGAAGCTGGAAAAAGACCAGTCTTTGAATTGGCATGACCATGGATTGGGCTTGTCAACTCGAGCAATGAAACCACGTGATCTCTTCAACAGTGATGTGCCGCGTCTTCTCACGGATTTCTTCCGGAGCCGGCGCAACGAACTCCGTTCTTCAACCCGTTTGCACCGGGTGGCATCTGCGCGCAGGGGAGAAAAGGTGCAGTCGATTCCTATGCTGTGGGGCGCATTCCACCCACCCAAAGGCACTCTCCAGCTGGGTATCGGCCGCCAGCCAAAGGGTTTCACATGCGGACCGGAGACCCTCCTAGGAATCTGCGATTCCCTCCGGCTCCCATTGCGTAATAATGACCCGAATCTGAATCAAATTCGGGGGAAGCTAATGACCTCGTGGAAGACAGGCACCGATCCTGAGGCCATAGCCAAGGCGGCCATGGATCTTCTGGAAATTGAGTCGCAGGTTAGGTCCCATCTTTCGATCTCCGATCTCGCAGGGCTCGTAAACAGCGCTCAGCACTAGGCCGAGAGTCTCAATCGGGGTGCAGTGCCTGATAAACCCTTCACTACCGTGATGGCAACTTACCAGGCATATATCGATGAGAAGGCCATGTTCAGCAAATTCTTAAAGATGGCCGCTGGATGAAACGCCATATCCGCGGAGCGGATGGATCGGTTTTTGTGGGATAAAGACTGGAGTGATGGCCACCGGTCTGCTGTAGTGCGGGTCGTAACGCCAGAAGAACGAGGGGTTTTGCTCCAGATCTATCGCCAAGTCAGCTTGAGATTGAGATGGGAGATTATCAAGGACGGGCTTATCCTACTCGGCGATCCGTCGAACGGCGAAGGACTCAGCTTCATCCCAAATCCAGAGTTCGAAATGCGCTGGCACGATACTGACTGTCACGACAAAGCTAAATTTGAGCATACCGGAGTCATCTTGACCGTACCCGTTCCCATGCTGATGAAAATGAGAGCGATGGCCAGATACCACGGAGTTCCCATGTTTTCCACGACAGTCCGGAATACCGTCATCTATATCGCCTGAACTTCAATGAAAGTCGGCTCGATTCCGGTGGCGGCACAAATGCAATTATGAATCCGAGAAATCCTAGATTCCGGGCTGGCCACTGCCCTCTAGGGGCGCTAGCATCGAGGACTGGCGCGGGTTGGCCTTTAGGACTCGCCGTGGCTATCTCAAGGGTTTCCTGTATGGGAAAACAATCAGCCGAGCCACAAGTAGGCAAAACAATTGAGCTTGGACGTAACTACGGAATCCCTTTGTCGGCCGCGATTGACAACCCACTGCTGATTTCGGATGCTGTTGTTTCTCCATAACCACACAGTTATCCGGGTTCATATGAAATTCTCACTTCACCCTTGGAAGCTATTACTCTTGATCCTTGCTGGTTGGATTAACCATCAAGAGCAGGGCGTGATCGAGTGACTAGTTGACCGGCTCGGAAGCGCCAAAAAATCGTTCCCATTCCGAACGCTGCGGCCCGACTCCATGAGTCCATCCTTATTGATCAGAGTGGCGGCTGCTACCGCTTAGAATCACACATAACGCCATGAGGGAGTAATGCCGGGGGTGTTTCAATCCTCACCTTTGCCCCCATGTGTGAGTTTTTTCAGAACCCTCAGATTCCCAAGCCACAGTGAAACTCGTGCCGTCAGGTGTGAGGGACGACGGGACCGCTTCATCCACACCCTCGCTGCTGACCATCGTCATCACTTCCACGCTGTTGCCAAAATGACTGATCGGCCCCGATGTCGAGGAGTCGGTCGCGTCATTGGTGCTGCTCAAAGACGTGTAGTCGCCGCCCAAAGAGACTGTGCCAAAATCGGAGAGGGGCAGGATGCCGCCATTTTGTGAGCAGCACGGCGCTTCCGCGATCCATTCGGCCGACGACCGTTTTGGGGTACCAGTCCTGCCGGATGGGGTGAACGTAGTGGTGAAAGCAAGTAGCGGTCTACTCTCATCGGTAATAGTCGCGGTGAATTTTCCGTTGGTGGTGTTGTAGGTGACCGTGGCCGACATCACGTCGCCGGGTTCGAGGCTCGTCAAATTACCGGCGTAATATGCGTCTTCTGGGTAAAACTCATACCATGCGTAATACGAAGGCTTTCCGTTCGAGCAGTCGGAATCCGTACCGATCTGCTCCACAGTGCTGGAAGAGTACCCGTCAAGGCCCACCCAAAACGAGGCGTAGGTGTTTGGAGTTGCACTGCAGTTGACTGTCGGGACTCTCCACGAGCCCCTGGCCTGCGTGAACGAAGAGCCGGTCACAGTATAGCCGCTCCAGTTCTCGCTACTTATCGTGCGGTCGGGGCGCAGTCCGTGAAACCTCATCGGTGCGTGCTTACGCGGGGATATTTGTGTTGTCTTTAGCGGTACAATAGGCCCGCTCGAAACCTGCGGCATGGCAAATACTATGACGAGCACTCCCAAAATTCTTAACCGGTTCGATAGCATAGATCCTCCTGTCCTTCAAAATTACCGGCTCACTCAAAGCCACGCACGAGAGGGCGATCACCGGAATTCCCATTTTGGCTCCAGGCTTCTGGCTCAGTATTTACTCAGCCGCCATGCATCATGACCTTTCTCACTCTTTTCGGGCGGCGGAAACGGTTTCTTTAGCCAATTCCCCCTTCCCTTCAAAGCTGTGAATTAATGCGAGGAAATTATGGAAATAGAAACGACGATTGCCGAAAGAGTCAACAAATGCACCCAGGTTTCGGACAAAAGTGGCTGTCGGATTGTGACATCACGGCAAGGTATCGAGTCTGGACCAGGCACAGGAACACGCTACTAACAGCAGGAATCAATGTGAACAATACGTGGGGGTCTCGCTCCATCCAAGGGAAGCAATGCAGATATGCCGTATGATCCCAGCATTTTATAAACCCTGATGGCTACTACTCTGATGACCAGCACTGGCATAATTCACCCAACCATCCATCGAGAGGCCAGCGACGGAGATTATGACTTGACACGATATGATCAAGGTGAATGACAAATGCTTCAATCGGCATAATTCCTAAGGGTGACTCGGAATGATTGCCTTCTCACCATCAGTTGATAAATCAAAAACTCTGGTTTTTTTCGTTGGGGTTTTGAGACGATGGGAAAAGTATGCATTTTAGGGAGATGTACGAAAAATTAAACTCCTGTAAGTTGGTGCTTCCGCAAACTATTTTTGTGGATAGCCTTCATCCACATCTATCGACATCACTTATGCAATATTTTGCAAAGACGACACTGCTGAAGCTAAATTCGGCCGTAAATGTGGCCTCATAAAGCTTTTGATATATCCTAACAACAGTGGACGGCAGCACGCACCGCACCGACGCGTAAGCTGCCTCCTACCAACTCGTCCATATAACAACATAACAACGCAAAATGAGGGAATTCGCCCACTGCACTCAGTTCATTCCAAGGAATTTATCAACAAAGCATTTTTCGCTGAACCGGGTTATGTCACGCCGAAGCTCAACGTCCGGGGAGCGGTATTCAAGGACCAAAAGATTCTCTTGGTCAAGAAAGAGAAATTCAAACATAGACTTTGCCCTGGGGGCTACGTCCACGTCAATGAATCGCTCTCGGAGCGATATGTTTGAGGAATCAGGCATTAAGGTCAAGGCACGCAAGCTTGTAGCCGTTTTTGATCACAGTAAGCACCGGTATAAGGCCCATCACTATCGCTGTTATAAGATCTACCTCGTTTTCGACCTAGTGGTCGGCGTGCGTATGGGGAAAAAATCAGCCGAGCTATAAGTAGGCAAAACGATTGAGCTTGAACGTAACTACGGAATCTGTCGCAGCCAACGATTCCATTTGAACAAACCTCATTATATTTGGGCAATGCCCTGGCGACGACTTGGATGTCACGATTTGTCAAAATCTGCGTAATAGAAGCGCAAAGGGAGCGATGGATGGTGTTTTAAGAAACACATCGACACATTTGTCACGGCATGACAGGAGATAGGAAGGGCGTGAACAGGCTGCGTGTCGCTCGTAGCGATGATGAAGCCCGCCGACTTTCGGCATCTCTCAATGATCCTGCCCTTATCGGGCAATTGAATTTCACGGGTTTCAGGTGCATCCCTGTTCAGCCCCAAGTGACAGCGGCTATCGTGATAATATGGGAAATAGGATCGAAGAGTTGCTCGAAGCGATTCTTCGTTGATAACGATTGCAGTGAACGAGAAATCGCTGCGGCGGCATATTGCCAGTTATCTCGACTACTACCACGGCTCGCGGAGTCATCTATTCGCTCGGGAAGGACCTTTCGGACGGACGGGCGGTTGAACCGCCGGCGTTGCGACGCGTCGATGTTCTGAAAAAACGGCATCGCCGTAGCGGCAGATCGCGGCTCCCGGTGCCGTCGAAACCGATGCTGCGTGGTGATCATAGTGAACGTCATGGAGTCGCGGGGCTCGACGCATCCGCCGGCGATACAATCCTACACAAATGCCTTGGGTCAAAGTCGCTTTGGCTCGCACCCGCACTGCAATGTTCACCAAGTTCACGACGTCGTCTGGTAAGGAAGTACCTTAGCGATGCTATAGCCCTTCAACTCGGCGCCTGACAGGGTAAGATTCTCAGGTCGATAGTCGGACAGACCGGAAAGCCTTAGTTGAACGCTGTTTGAAATGACTGCGTTCTCTGGAATGGTTCGATGTTTTGGAACCCCCCACGGAATGAGCTTCCATTCGTCATGCCCGGGGCCTGTTGCACAGTTTGCTCCAGGCGAAAGATATTCTGCCTCGGCCTCGGGCGTGAATAGTAGTCCACATTCCTTGGACTTGTGCATCATCCAACTCAATGCGATATCAGACAACTGCGATTCGGGGTAACTTCCGCCGACGTCGCAGTGGACGCCAGAAAACCATACTTGCTCGAGCTGTGCGTCGTTGCTTCGGGGCGTTCCGTCAGGGTTGGTCCACAAAGTTGGCTGGAACTGCGCTCGTCTCTCATCGATGGATATGGCATGGAATGCATTCTTGATGCCCGGGTGAAGACTGGTATCTAAGAATCCGTATTTCTTCTGGTCGAAAACGCTGAAGAGCAGGCCCGGAATGCCCAGAGACCCCACCGTATCCCACACGCCCACCATTCGAATTGCAGCAGACAAGAGCCCGTATTTAACCTTCAAGTCAGCCTTAAGCGATGACTTCTTGGTTTGGTCCGTTTCCCGATATGCGTTGAAGATCTCCTTGATGGTCATGTTGTCAAGGTTCATGGTCGGAACACCGAATGCGGCAACCATCCCTGCGACAGATCGAGCAGTATAGGCTCCTCGGCTGAAACCAAACAGGTATATTTGGTCAGTCGGATCATAAACATATGACAGAAACTGGTAGCAGTCCTGAATCTTCTGGAACAAGCCTTCGCCCATCATGCCTCCTGTTAGGTGGTCGATGGGTGTTCCATCAGTTCCCACACCACTGTCGTAGTATTTGAGCTGGGATAGGCTGTTTGCCAATGCGAGGTAAATTTTGCGGACATTGGTATCGTTGATTGCTATTCCTACTCCATGCGGGGTATTCCACGTGCCATCAGCACAAATCACAATGCTCTTCATAATCCCTCTGATCGGCGTCAACTACTTTGATTCAAGACTCAAGGACTCCAAATAAGAAAGGGACTGCTACGTTGGATTCCTAGCCGATCTTGCCTTTGTTTTGCATGACATCGGCCACTTTCTTTAAGCTCAAGCTCTCAAGAGTTTTTCTTGTCGGCCAGCCGTTGGTTGTGTTGAAGCCCTCGAATGCATAGAACTTGGTCTTCCACTCCTCGAATTTGGCGCGATCCAGCATCCGTCCTTCACCGGTCGCGTAAGACCATTTTTGAGTCTTATCGTCATACATCGGCAGCAGTGCGCCCCTGGAACCCTGCGTGTAGATATAATCCGGAAAGACTTCCATATCCCGGTGCCTGCCCTGTATTGTCCAGATTGCCCGGTCAAGTGTGAAGATCTTACGGCCAAGCTCCATGCCGTCTGCGAAGGTGATCTTCTTACCGGTAACGGCATTGAAAAACCGGGGTTCGGCCTGTGGCGTCGGGCCCTTGTAGTCGGCAGAATTGTTGGTGAAACACATGGGCCACCTCCAACCGCAGAAGCCGTTGGATCCGATCCAGAATTTCTCGTAGTGTTTCACCCAGGCAACCTGCTTGACTTTATGTTCCGAGTAAATCCCGGTTGGACCATCGCTGTAATCAAGCATGAAGGCATCCCCTTGGTAGGGAATCATTGCATCTGCCGTAATCTGAGCTGTCTGCTCGGCACTGAGGTGCGGTTCTTTGCCGGCTAGCCGGAATGCCTCCGGCGTCCAGTGGAGAGGATAGTTGGCCATTGCGTGCAGCATGAGATCCCGTTCTCCCAGGAGGGCTCCGTAACCCCACTCCGCCTCGACTCTGGGATCATAGTGCTCTGAGGTCCCCCAATAGGCCAGATTCAACTTTCCGCTTTGGTAATCCTCATCATACGTTCCCCAATTTTTAGCGGCTCTGGCGAGGCCCTCGCTCAAATCCTTGCCGATTCCTTTGCGCGTAGAGATCTGCCTCATAAACATGTCCAAAAATCCCATGGTGCCGAACTGCTCCAACGGCAGATCGCATTCAATCTTTTTCCCTTTGCCGATCAGGCCTCTCTTGTAAAGATCCTGGACGTAGCCCTGCATCGTCATGAACTGCCAGTGGCCGAGGCCGTATTTCTGCATCAGATCGTTGCCCTGGCGTGTAAGTTTCAGACTGGCGCCCTCGAGCCTGACCCCTGCAGTGCCGGCACAGACCGATTCATTGCTGTCCCCGCTGGCTAAACGCTGACGACAACCTCTGGGACAGGAAGCGCAGGCGGCTGCACGCGCAGGCACAAGGGGAAGAGAATTAGCCCCGAAGTACGGGTTATTCGTCACATTGGCGCCGCCGGGGGAGCCGTTGATCCAGAAGAACATTCCGCCCACCATATCCTTCCTCCGCGGATCGTCCACATCCCACTGAAATTGCCGGAACCACAAACGGGCGTCCATGAATGCCTGGGGATTTGCAATAGGTGCTGATCCAGTGCCGATGGCGCTGATTGCCTTGAGTTTTTTCGATCCGAAGACGCCGCCAAAACCGCACAGCGCAGCCTGAGAGCCGGGGCCGTGGAGGAGGGCGCCCAGGCGGCTCTTGTTTTCCCCTGCTAATCCGCAGCAGACTACGGCTGGGATCTGTGTGGTGAAGCTATCGTCCAGGTTCGCCCATTCGCCGTATTTTAAGTTGGGCATCACGCGTCGGGAAATTTCCTCCTGAGTATCCCATGTATCCATCCCCCAAATCCCGTCAGCGCTTTCAATCTTCACTTTATCGTTAACGATATTGATCCAGACGGGATTATCGGCCGCTCCCTCAACCACAATGCCGTCCCAGCCGGCAAATTTCAACTGGGCCGTAAAGCGCCCACCGAAGTTGCTGTGCGCAAACCATTCGACGGGGTATAGCATGGGTCCCAAACCCTGCACTTCGCACCGTCCGGAACCCGGCATGAAGGTGCCGGCAAATGGATGGGCCATCATGATGATGAGGTTCCGGGGATCGAAGGCTTCAAATGGAAGCTGTTCGCCGACCAGATCAAAGAAAATGGCGGAGCCCATCCCATGACCACCACCGTATTCTTCATACTTTTTCGTAGGAATAGTGCTGGTAGATTTATTGGTCAGGTTTACCCTGAGTATCGCTCCTGTGTATCCACCGGTCATTGTCGTCCCTCCTGTTGCTTTGCCTTGGGTTTCGGCCTAAAGGTCATCGGCTTTTGCTTCGCCTGTCGTGCCATTGGAATATTCTCTTTCTAAAGCGGAAGCAAATGAGAAATGATTGCTATTTTATCCCAGGTTTGGGCGATGCAGCTCCGGAATTTTGCATGGTTTCACGTTATTGAGATACCGCAAGGCCTAGGGAAATCACCATAACCAACTGGGGGGCAATCATGGTATAAGCTGTCATTCATCAGCAAACCTGTTGGGTACATTGCAGCGCCGTGAACATTCCTGATTTGTCACTCGGACCGCTCCGTGTCGGAGCATATGGGCGGACCAGCATGGGTCACCTTACGAGGAAAAACAAATGAAAAGAAAGCCGCTATTGTCCAATTGTCTGTGGGTGGCGAATTCGTAATATCACGTCGTCATCGGCATCTGATTCAACCCTCGGCAGTGCCATCCGTACGAAGCGAAATCAATCCGTGAAGCAGGTCCATCAACAATTGGTTCGGGCGGCCGCCCTTCCAACCCAGCATGCGTGCGATATCCATTATAAAAATGTCGGGAATCGAGTAGCTTCGCCTCCAAGTCTGCCGTTGTCCAGAAAAACGTCCCGGTCCAAGCATTCTCGCCGAATGGTTCCAATCAGTCGCTCAATAAACGGATGCGATAAGGGCACATGGGGTGCCGTCTTGATTTCCGTTGCTTCCAGGATCCAGGGATTCGCCTCCCATTGATGGATCCGATACAAAGGATCGTTGCCTGTGCTGAGATACTTCGGCAAAGGTTGCCGCTGAATCGCCTGTCTGAACATCCGACACAATGCCGCCCCCATCCACTATTCCGCGCTGAACCCCAAACCCGACGATTCGGGGCATCACTACCAGTATCCAATGCGTTCGCAAGGTGAGTGATTCTCAGCGAAAAAGTTCCATGCTCAATAAGCTGTCCTTCATGTGGCCGGTGAACGTAGGCCAGGATGGGCCAGAGGTGTCTGGTCCCGGCTGGCAGTGAGCGGCGAGAATCCGTCGGACTACATCCTTGTTGATTGGACTATCGAAAGCTAACGCAATCTGCTGAGCGATTCGCGGATTGCCCCACGTTGGATTACGTTGCTTCATCTCGACACCCGCAGCGATGACATCCTTGCCCGGTCCCTTTGGACCTGGGTTCTCTTTTGACCTGGGCGAGAACAGCAGGCAGTACTTCCGCTCTTGCAGTGCTCGATGGAAACCCAAGAGGGTCGATGGCTTCAATACGATTGCAGAGCGGACCTGCCGGCTGGGGCGAATGAGAAGAGCACGCGAGCCGGCAACGATGCGATCCGAGACACGCAGATTTGGTGACCGCTGTCGCGAGCGATTCAGATTTAGGACTTGATTAGAACGGATGCCGCCCGGTCTTGTGAGCCGAGCCAGCGTGACGAGCGAATGAACTAGAAGGAGGACGAAATCGCGCCCTTTGCGATCATACCAAAATGCGGACAATACAGCCAATTCTGGCCTTATTTGGCAATTCGCTACTCACAGGTTATTTTCCCATCAGTAGAAGTCCAAGGCTCTATGCCGGACGATCGAATAAACCGAGGTATCCAAACGTGAGCGCCTGCTGAGTCCATCCAGGCTTCTGTTCGAGATCCTGTCAGCTCTCGCTGGTAGCGAAGGTTTTCTCCATCATGCGGAGCCATTCCCCTTTCTTATCAATGATGTTTTGAATGAATTTCTCTTTGTCGCCTGGATCCATCACTTGCGCTCGTGTCTATGCCAAGTTAGCCGTAGCGTAAGGGCATTTGTGACTTGAGCCTGTGAAACAAATGCGAGCAAGCTAAAATGTGCGATTCTGTGATCACTGAACAAAAGGCAAATGCTATTCTGGCATAATCAGGACTGGCCCAAGACCTGCTTCGCGCACAAAATTGCTGATTATTGCGGAAATTTTGACTGGCCCTCTAACGTCCCCACCGGTGGATTAGTGCGGTGGGGAAAATTTAAACTCTATCGTGCCAATCTGGAGTAAAATCGCTGGCAATGCTGGAATCAACGGCCTGATTTGAAGGTTTGCATATAGCGGTTTATCTGGAGTGGAAGCAAGGTGCCGTGCTGAAGAATTGCGGGAAAATGCGGCATAGGCCACCTATCAGCGTTTGGTTGGGCTGCCGCAGCAATGCGCTTTACAGCAGCGCGCCCGAGACCCGAGGATCGCTGCGACCGTGGAATCGGTGAACGCTACTCTTGGGGACAATGATCGCAATGATCATTCTCTTGCAGCCGCCAAGGCCCTCGGACCGAAAGTGAGAAAGAGTTTGATGGGTTTGTCATCGATCGGGCTGGCTTATCTGGCCTGTATCAATTGTGACTCGGGACCTTAAACGTCTTAGCGAAGTACGCGTGAACGGGAGGCGAAATATCCATGAATTTCACAATAAAATCCAGGCTTTTTCTCAGCATATGCATTCTGATTTCCACGCCGATCTGCATGGCGCGTGAAGATGTCTGGACTGAAGTCAAGAGCCCGCACTTTATTGTCATCAGCGATGCCTCCCCAAAACAGGCGAGGCGAACGGCGAGATCTTTCGAGCAGTTCCGGCTGGTTATGCAGAAATTTCTGCCGTCCGGGAACAAAGTTGATCCGGGATTCCCGCTAATTGTTTTTGCCACTCAGGACTCCAAGGGCCTGAGGGATCTCCTTCCCACTGATCGGCTGGCCAAAAATGCGGCGCAAATCTCAGGTATTTTTATGGGCAATTCAGAAAGATACTTCGTTGCGGTTCGTCTCGATCTTCCTGAGGATCAGGCATACCACACTGTTTATCACGAATATGTTCACATGGTTATGCGCTTGAATTATCGGAAACTCCCTCTGTGGCTGAATGAGGGTCTGGCAGAAATGTTCGCGTTTGCGAAACTTACAGAGGGAAAGTCTGGAGTGGGTTATCCCGGTCCGGAATTGCTTCAACAGTTGCAAACGAATCCGCCGCTGCCGCTCTCCGACCTACTGGCAGTTACGCCTGATTCGCCCTATTACACCGAAGCCCACAGGGCAAACATTTTCTACGCACAATCCTGGGCGCTCACTCACTATCTCATGTTCGGCGACAAAATGTCGCACGCCAACCAGCTTAATGAGTTTCTTAAATTACTCCAGAGGAACATTCCCGAGGCAGAGGCTGCGTCGCGTGCATTTGGTGATCTCAAGGCGCTGGAACAGAATCTGGGAAGATATATTCGCGACCTGGGATTTTACCATGTCGAATTTCCCGCAGAGCTCACCGTACAGGAAAAGGACTACACCGCCCGAACGCTTGCCCAATCAGAGTCGCTGGCATTGAGAGGCCAATGCCTGGTTATGGCAAACCGGCTGGATGATGCCAAGGCAATGCTAGAACAGGCTCTGCAGTTGGATTCCCGCAGCGCTGATGCAAATGAGGGGATGGGATTGCTCTCCCTGAGACTCGGGAATCGGGATCAGGCGCAGAACTATTTTACCGCGGCGGCACAACTCGATTCCAAAAGTTACCTAGCCCAGTTTTATGCCGGCCAGGCTGAATATCAGAAGGGAGAAAATTACCGTGCCGCGGAAGATTACTTGCGTAAAGCACTGGCAATGGATCCGGATTTTGTGGCGGCCTATAGTATGCTGGCGCACATCCTGTTAATGGAAAACACGAGATTGCCGGAAGCGCTCGAACTGGAGGCCAAGGCTGCCAACCTTGAACCGGCGGAACTGAGACACCGGCTGAATGTCTGCCAGATCTTGATCTCGATGGGAAGATACGATGAGGCCTCCCGATATGCCAAAGAAGTCGCCGAAGTCGCGGATTCGGAGCAGGATAAAAATATGGCGGAGTCAATACTCTCCGATATAAAAATCCGCCAGGACAGAATCATTGGAGCCCAAAAACGCGACGAGGCGCTCCGACAGCGGCAGAAAGAAATCGAGGTGTCTAGTCAAAAGGAGGCTGGTGCGGAAAAGAAAATTCAGGATCTTCCGACATCCGGACAGACCAATGCACCCACGGCGCCAATCAAAAGAGGACCGGTAGGAAGAGCAACTGGAGTCATCAAATCGGTCAAATGCGATTATCCGGCAATCATGGATGTCGTGCTCGAGTCGGGCGGCAAGCTACAGAAATTTCGCGCGGAGAATTATTATCGTGTCCAGTTCGAATCCATCGGCGGGCCTGGTAAGACAGGCTTTGAACCATGCGAGGAGCTGGAAGGAAAGACCGTCCAACTGGAGTTTCAAAGCGTCTCTGGTCAGGATTTCTCAGGCTTTATTCAAAGGTGTGGCATTATGAGGTAGGATTTCTACCGAGCGCTAATGCGTGTTTACAGGATTACGTGTTGGTGGCGAATCAACACTGATACCAGTCCACTGACGTTATAAAGCAAAGAACTTTGTTTCGAAAAGCATCTGACGGCAGTCAGATGGCACAATCACAATCTGGATTGTGATCCTACACACGGGATTGCTCCTTTGAGTTCGGTTGCTTTGCCGGGTGGTGCATACAGGGGGAGCGTTGTCCATTGAATATCGCCAGGCACCCAAATGCCAAGGTCATTAGTGACAGCCGGCCACCTGCGAACATCCGCTGCCAGCTTTACATGCGTCGGGGCATACTTAACGCCGAGCCGTTCCGTGTTGCAAACCTTGCAAAGGGAGGGAAATTGGGCCGCTTGAAAGCCTCCGCGTGGACGGGCTGCTGCGTCAGGTTGGACAACGGCTGTAAGAGGACGCCATTCAAGCGGCGTCGGCGGAGTTACTGATCGCGGCGGCACAGGATCATTCGTCAGCTGATCGACAGCATCGCATATTACACATCGTCCCTTCAATCGGTTCCTCTCGCCTCGTGTATCGCAAGACTGAGGACGAACAGCGATTCTGAATGATACAACATGACGCCCTTTACGTTCGGCTGATCTATTCTCACGGGCGGCCGTCCGGATCACTTCCCATATTGCGGGGGAGTATCGAGAATTTCACATCCACGGATAGCGCTTTTAAAGCTCCATATATAGCTCTATTAGAAGCGAATCTTAACGACATCTCCCGGTCTGTCGGATTGCGTGGGATACGTGTTAGTCAAGAAATTCGTCTGAATATCTTGCCCATGCCGCGTCAGGCAGAACCTGTTGCCGGCATGTTGTGCTTTTTGAATCAATGAGGAAGGAGGTTGTGTAATTCACGAACCGCCCTCCGGACGTCTTGAGCCTATATCAAACTTTGAATAGAAGACGCTTGATCAGGATTGCGACCAGGTACGGCAGTTGTGAGTTGTGGGCCTGATTCCAGTTCAGCAAATCCCGGTTCGTTCCCGCAAGGGAAAGATCCCAAGGGCTGGAAAGCCGATTTTGACTGGTTCGTTTCTAACGACCGGAATGTCGTGAAGGTGCTGGAAGGGAAGCACGACCACCATGAGAGGGCAGGCCCGGATAGGCACTCGACCTGGTCCGGGATAACCGGATGCCAGGTCGAGGCAGATTAGCCTAAGACTCTTAAGGCCTATCCTCAGAGATCACGCCAAGTCGAAGCGATCAAGGTTCATCACCTTGTTCCAAGCCGCCACGAAGTCATCGACAAACTTCTTCTGCGCGTCCGAGCTTCCGTAGACTTCAGCCAGGGCACGAAGTTGCGAGTTTGAACCGAAGATCAGATCGACACGCGTGCCGGTCCACTTGACTTTGCCGGTAGCGCGGTCGCGGCCTTCAAACATGTCAGCGTCTTTCGTGACCGCCTTCCACTCCGTCCCCATGTCGAGCAGGTTCACGAAGAAGTCGTTGGTCAGCGCCTCCGGCCGCTCTGTGAAGACGCCGTGTTGGGTATGGCCAAAGTTGGTATTGAGGACGCGCATGCCGCCGATGAGGACCGTCGTCTCAGGCGCAGTCAGCGTCAGCAATTGCGCCCTGTCAACCAGCAATTCCTCAGCCCGCGCGGCATAGCGGGTCTTTTGGTAGTTGCGGAAGCCGTCCGCGACCGGTTCGAGCACGGCGAAGGAGGCCACATCGGTTTGCTCCTGCGAGGCGTCCATGCGTCCCGGCGTGAAGGGAACCGTCACCTTGTGACCGGCATTCTTCGCAGCCTGCTCGACGCCCGCGCAGCCGGCCAGAACAATCAGGTCCGCCAGTGACACCTTCTTGCCGCCGGACTGCGCGCGGTTGAACGCGCGCCGGATGCCTTCCAAGGTTTTGAGCACCTTAGCCAGCTGAGCAGGTTGGTTGACTTCCCAATCCTTCTGCGGCTCCAGTCGAATGCGGGCGCCGTTGGCGCCGCCACGCTTGTCGGAGCCACGGAAGGTGGACGCCGACGCCCAGGCGGTCGAAACAAGCTCCGAGACAGACAGACCGGAGGCCAGGACCTTGACCTTGAGGGAGGCGATGTCCCGCGCACCAATCAATTTGTGATTGACCGCGGGGATGGGATCTTGCCAGATGAGCTCTTCCGCAGGGACCTCCGGGCCGAGATAGCGTGCGCGCGGGCCCATGTCGCGGTGTGTCAGCTTGAACCACGCCCGGGCGAACGCGTCCGCGAGCTGATCCGGATTTTCCAGGAAGCGCCGGGAAATCTTCTCGTAAACAGGGTCGAACCGCAGAGCGAGGTCTGTGGTCAGCATCGATGGCGCGCGACGCTTCGACGGGTCGTGCGGATCCGGCACGGTGCCGGCGCCGGCGCCACCCTTCGGCTTCCACTGTTGTGCACCGGCCGGGCTCTTTGTCAGTTCCCATTCGTAGCCGAACAGGTTCTGTAAGAAGTTGTTGCTCCACTTCGTAGGCGTGGTCGTCCAGATAACTTCCGGGCCGCCGCCAATCGTGTCGTCGCCTTTGCCCGTGCCAAAGCTGCTCTTCCAGCCCAGGCCCTGCTCCTCGATGCCGGCGGCCTCCGGCTCCGGGCCTACCAGTGACGGATCGCCTGCGCCGTGGGTCTTGCCGAATGCGTGGCCGCCAGCGATGAGGGCCACCGTCTCCTCGTCGTTCATCGCCATGCGCGCGAAGACTTCGCGGATATCCCGCGCCGCAGCGATCGGGTCCGGGTTGCCGTTCGGGCCTTCCGGGTTCACATAGATCAGGCCCATCTGGACGGCCGCAAGCGGGTTTTCGAGGTCGCGCGCGCCGGAATAGCGTTTGTCGCCGCCAAGCCAGGTCTTCTCGGAGCCCCAGTAAACATCCTGATCCGGCTCCCAGACGTCCTCGCGCCCGCCGCCGAAACCGAAGGTCTTGAAACCCATCGATTCCAGGGCGACGTTGCCAGCGAGGATCATCAGGTCGGCCCAGGAAATTTTCCGGCCGCACTTCTGCTTGACCGGCCAGAGCAGTCGGCGCGCCTTGTCGAGGTTCACATTGTCGGGCCAACTGTTGAGCGGCGCGAAGCGCTGCTGGCCCCTGCCGCCGCCGCCGCGGCCGTCGCCGGTGCGGTAGGTGCCGGCGCTGTGCCACGCCATACGGATAAACAGAGGGCCGTAGTGGCCGAAGTCCGCCGGCCACCAGTCCTGCGACTTGGTCATCAGTTCACGGAGGTCCTTTTTCAAGGCCGCCAGGTCGAGACTCTTGAACTCTTTAGCGTAGTTGAAACCCTCGCCCATCGGATTGGATTTGGAGGAATGCTGGTGCAGGATATCGAGCTTCAACTGGTTAGGCCACCAGTCCGGGTTCGCCGTGCCGCCACCGCCAGCGCGATGGAGCGGGCCATTTTCTTCAGTTGACATAGGTACTCTCCTTTCGTTTTTTGCACTCAATTACTCGGTCCAGCTGGTTATACGAATTTGCTTTTCTCGATCGCGCGGCGATCCCATTCGCCAGGTCCGTAGCCCTCCAGCGCCGGGCCAGTGAGCCCGATTCCGGCTGAATCGCGATGACGGCGTCCCGCACCCCCCGGGCTGGAACCAAGGATCCGGGGAACGGGACAAGGCCGTCGAGGAAAAGAAAGCTGCCAATCCAGTACAAGAAGTGGCAGCGCGGTCCGTCCCTGAGGGAGTTCTGGCTGCCCGGTGCAGGTGCACCGGCATTATTGGCCGGCTTTTTTTTCATGTTCCCTCTTAAGCCGGTTTTTAGATTGCATTTTTTTCGAGCACTTCAAGCAAATTCCGCTTACTTCCACCTGCGTCCTTTGAACAGTTTCCAGGATCTCCTCCGATCCCAGGATCTTCAGCCTGTCCAGCTCTTTGCTGTAAAAGTCGCGAGTCATTCCGCATGTCGTACAGACAAAGTGGTGGTGCAGTTTCATGTTGGCATCGAATCGTACCGCCTTGCGGGGCACGCCGAGAGTAGTGATCAGTCCAAGGTCGAGCAGCGACCAGAGCGTTCGATAAACCGTGTCGAGCGATATGGATGGAAGCCGTTTTCGGACCCTGTTGTAAATCTTCTCAGCGTCCGGATGCTCTACCGACATCGCCACTTCACGAAAGATCTCAATGCGTTGATGGGTCAGCTTCACTCCGGAACTCCTGAGCCGTTCCTTGAGGTGATTCATCCGTTGTTCCAGTGCTTCGGGTCCGTGTCCCATGCCGAGCCTTCTAAATTGTATTGATTCCTATTTACGAATATCTCTGAGACAATCGGTCGTCAAGGGTGAATTTGGCCGCCGGCTGTTTTTTCTCGCATCACTTAAAGCAATCCGTTGGACAAAATTCACATTCCGCCTCCAAGGGTTTGGAAATAATATTGCAGTTGAATTGAAGCTTTTGAATCCCGCTCCCCTAAACAGTCAATTCAGATGAAGTTCTGTGCTTGAGCAGAAATCCTAATTTGGGGATGTGCCTGGGAAAGAAGAGCACTGCAAACGAGCGCGCGAATTCAACAATCAACAAAGGGCTGAAATGCGGCGCGGTTGAACCCTATCATCTTTTCTGGGACTATGTCGACAAGCAGAAACCACGGACTTCAAGACCGAGGCCCTCTTCGATCCGGTGGACAGTCTCTGCCGGCAGAAGCACGGCCTGACGGCCGCAGGAAATTTTTTTGTTTACTGGTAATCGAAAGGGTAAAAGGCTCTATGAGTTTTTGGCGACAGACAGGGGAACAAAACTCCGTTCCAGGGAGTTGAGCCCTTGGCAGAGACACGGAGTGAAAAATGAGATCACAGTAGAAATCAGACCTGATTCAGTTTCGCGTGCTGAGCTGTTTAGCCTTGCCGAACGCGCTTATTCCAAGTGAAACCTTCACTGCCTTTTGGAAGATCCCAAAGCATTTCTTATCCTTATCCAAAAAAAAGAGTGCATTCCGTAGAAGCATAATCATATGTAAAGTTGTTCTGTCAAAGTGCCGATTAAAGGTGACAG
>Ga0326728_10012520_pt1 | contig 18800 bp, 20 predicted proteins | sample MB3enrmetagenome_FD_207602 | JGI IMG/M metagenome (GOLD analysis project Ga0326728, IMG submission 207602) | Lab enriched peat soil microbial communities from McLean, Ithaca, NY, United States - MB31MN | ecosystem: Environmental > Terrestrial > Soil > Wetlands > Peat | place: USA: New York... | reverse complement strand
GATAATATGCCGAGAAGGCATTCACGGCTATTTTCTCTTTCGAGAGCGCCTGGATGATTTTGGCCAGGATGTCAACTGCGTAAAGGTCGGTCTGCGCACCGAGCCTTATGAGAGCGAACGGACCCTTGAGCCCCTTGTCGCTGAGGCCGGCGATGTCGTCTTTGATATCTTCTGAAACCACCGCGGTCAGCTCTTCGTCTTCCCGGAAAATAGCGACTATGCCGCCCAGGTAATTGGCAAGATTCATGAGCTGGGATTCGTCCACAGTGGCAAAATAGTATTTTCCTTCCGCAAGGTGTGGCTTGGGCTTCATACCGGCAGTCATTCGAGCACGCCCTTCGCTTACGGAAGCAATTCGCCTCGCGCCTGCTCTATCTGCATGCGGCCTACGTCCTGCTTCCTGCGGAATTCGGGCAGGATGGCGTTGGAGAAACGCAGTGGGAGCAGCTCGTCGTAGATTTCTTCCATCAGCTTGAAGTATTCCCCTGCTTCCTTCCTCTTCCCCCTGCGCAGCGATTCGTACATCTCCCTTTTCAGCTCGCCGATGGCGTCCAGCAGGCCATTGAGATACGGCACGTCGGGCACCTTGAGCTCGTCCAGGGATGGGATTTTCCTCGAATCGATGGCAGAAAGGACTATGCGCGCCTCTGCGTATTCCTGGTAGACATGGTCGAGCTGGCCCGGGAAGTGGTCGTGGTATTTCGCTATCTTCCCCAGCCCCTTCTCTGCCTCGGCAAGGTACTTTTTCGCCTCCGGAAGGTCGTAGGCATGCAGTGCCTTTATGGCGTTGGAGCATGCGCGGACGACGATGCGGTTTTCCGCCAGTACCGCATCCAGCTCTTTTTCCTTCCCGGAAAGATTCTTGCCTATCCTGTCGATTCCCATGCGAAGTGCCATGGAAATGAAATGCACGGGAGGGTTATAAAGGTGAGAGTGCGCCGCGGCGAGTGAGACAAAGGAGATGATGCTTTTTAAAATCAGCGGGGTAATCCTACCATGCGCGTAGTACTTTCAATAGGCGGAAGCATGATAAATCCCGATGGCAAGCCATCGTTGGAGTTCCTAAAGGCCATCGCGAAGATGATAAAGGAGAGCAAAAACGAGTTCGGCATACTCACCGGAGGCGGCTCCATCGCCAGAGTCTATGCGAACGCCGCGCGTGAGCTGGGCGCAGGCGAATACGAGGCCGATGCCATAGGGATAACATCCACCCGTCAGAATGCGCAGTTGGTCATAACCGCGCTTGCCGGTGCCGGCGTCGATGTATATAGGCACGTGATAACCGACTTCGAGGAGGCAAAGGGCCGCAGGAGCAAGGTCCTGGTGATGGGCGGGACGATTCCGGGCATAACCACGGATACCGACGCGGTCCTGCTCGCAGAGGCCACAGGGGCCACGCGGCTGGTCAACATCAGCAACGTGGAAGGCATCTATGATGCCAATCCCAAGAAGAATCCCAAAGCTAGGAAATTCGCGAAGATGAGCTACAACGAACTGATAAAGCTCGCCGCGGATAACGACAGCCGCTCGGCAGGCACGCACTTCGTGTTTGACATGCTCGCATGCAAGCTCATCGCCCGCTCGAAGATTGAGACTCATTTCGTGGATGGCGGAAAGCTCGAGGATGTGAGGAATGCCATGGAAGGTAGGAAGCACGGCGGAACAGTAGTGAGATAGACGGATTCCGCAGCAGCGCCCAGAAAACTCCTCCGGCTGGCTTCTCGATTTACGCCTGCATTTGTCCCTGGCAGTTCAGCTCTTGAGGTATTTCGCGATTTCCTTGTCGGATAGGGTAAGCGCCTTCTTGCTTTTGGACGGTATGCAGGATATCTCCACATTCTCGGCCTGGAGCTTCTCGTCCTGGGTGGTGCGGATGGACTCGATGGCTATCTTTATCGCCTCGTCCACGCTGAGCGTGTCCCTGTAGTTCTTCTCCAGGATGTCGTCCACTTCCTTCTTGTTGGCGCCTATCGAATCGGCCTTGTAGGCGGTCATGGCGCCGCTGGGCTCTGCCTCGAAAAGCTTGGGCCCCTGGGTATCAACTCCGGCTATGAGCAACGACACTCCGAACGGCCTGATGCCGCCATATTGCGTGTAGACCTGCATGGTGTCGCACACGCTACGTGCGATGGATTCCACGCTGGGCATCTCACTGTAGGTTATCCTGTGCCTCTGCGCATCGACACGAGCCACGTCAACGAGCCTCCGCGCATCCGCAATGAGGCCGCTGGCGGTCACGCAGATGTGCGAATCCACCTGGAATATCTTCTTGAGCGATTCCGGAACGACCAATTTGGTGTGGATGGACTTGAAAGCGACGAGGGCAACGCCGTCTTTTGCGGTTATACCTACCGCGGTCGCGCCGCGCTTGACCGCTTCCTTGGCATATTCCACCTGGAAAAGCCTGCCGTCAGGGCTGAATACCGTAATCGCTCTGTCATACGCCTGTGGGGAAACACCGTACATATCTTGCACCTCTACATGGGTCTCTAATGAGAACTGAGTTGATTAGCCAGCTGGGGTTTATATGTGTTGCTTTTGAGGATGGATTCACATAGACCTGAGCCGCTTTATCCGGTCGTCTATCGGCGGATGTGAGGCGAAGAGGAGGCTGGCCTTGCTCGGGAACGGATTGGAGAAGTAGAGCGAGGCGGTCGTGTCGGTGGCCGCCTTGGTCGGTATGCCCGCGGCTTTTATCTTCTCCAGGGCGCTTGCCAGGCCCGGCGGGTAGCGGGTGAGCTTCGCGCCGTTCGCATCCGCCAGGTATTCGCGCTGGCGCGATATCGCCATACGGACGAATTGCGCGAATATTGGCGCGAGTATCATGAAGACGAGCCCTATGACGATGAGTATTATCTCCATCGAGCCGCCGCCCCTGCGCCGGTTGTTGCCGCCACCGGTCATGGCGCCCAGCAGCAGGTAACGTAAGGCGAACTCGGCAAGCAACGCTATGGCACCTGCGAAAACTATCGCAATCATGCTGAATCGTATGTCGAAATTGGCCACGTGCGACATCTCGTGCGCGACAACGCCTTCCAGTTCCTCGTGGTTCATCATGGACAGCAGGCCGCTGGTCACTGCGATGGAAGCGTGCTTGGGGTCCCGGCCGGTGGCGAATGCATTGGGGCTGGGGTCGTTTATGACATAGAGCTTAGGCATCGGGACCGAGGATGCCAGTGCAAGCCCCTCGACCACATTGTAGAGGAACGGCTGGTCCCTCTCGGTCACCTCTTTGGCACCGCTGAGGGCCAGTATCGCGCTATCGCCCTTGTAGTAGACTATGACCGTATAGACGAGGAGGAAAAGGAAGCCCAGCACCAGGCCGCACAAAGGCGGCAGCCCGAGAACATAGGAAAGCGCTACTATGAACAGGAGGAAGATGACGAACATGATGCCCAGAAATACCAGTGAGTTGCGCTTGTTGGCCTCTGCGGCGTCGAAAAAGCTCATGTGCTCGGGCATCGCGTCATCCCAACGGGTCGCAAATCAAGTGTCGAACTTGACTTTCACGGCCGCCTTCTCTTCCTCTGGCGCCTCGAAGTACGGTTTCGGCTTGAAACCGAACATGCCCGCTATGATGTTGGTCGGGAACATCTGGATGGAGTTGCTCAGGTCGAGCACCGCATCATTGTAGGCCGTGCGCACGTAGGATATCTTGTTCTCGGTACCTGCCAGCTCATCCTGGAGCATCTTGAAGTTCTCGTTGGCCTTGAGGTCCGGGTAGTTCTCGGACACTGCGAATATGGACTTGAGAGACTGGCTGAGCATGTTGTTCGCCTTGGCCTTGTCCTCGACCGAACCGCTTACGAGCTGGGCACGGTATTTGGTGATGTCCGTCAGCGTGCCGCGCTCGTGCTTCATGTAGCCCTTCACGGTCTCCACGAGGTTGGGTATCAGGTCGTACCTCCTCTTTAGCTGGACATCGATCTGCGCCCACATGTTGTCCACGCGGTTCCGCAGCGTGATGAGGCGGTTGTACGCCATCGCTATGTAAGCCAGAATCACGAGAATTATGGCCCCAACGCAGATTAGAGCTACAGTCAGAACATCCATCAGAAATCACCTTTAAAGTAATGTTAATGTAATATAAGCGGCTGGGGTTTTTAAGACTATCCTCCTTCACCGGAACTTTCCGAGGAATGCTTCCCAGTCTGCTTCACTGATGCCGACTTCGATGCGCTTGCGCCTGGACATGCGGCCGGAAACTATGCGCAGGGACGTGCCGAGCAGTTTTGAAAGTTCCTTGACGAGTTCCAGGTTGGCTTTATTGCCCTCGGCTGCGCTCTTGAGGAAAACCTTCGCCTTCCCATCCTTGAAGGAGATGGAAAAACGCCCGGATTTGGGTACGGCGGTCAACTCGACGATCATGGCCGCCCACCCATGAGGCCAGTCAGCTCCGTGGCATTGAGGAAACCGGGGTAGGGCTGGCCGTTTATGACCACCGTGGGAACGGCGGTCACGTTGTACCTCTCCACCAGAGGCCCCGCTTCGGAGTTGTTGATATCGAAGTAGAAGAGCCTCGCGGCGCCGCCCTGCGAAACCAAAGCGTCCCTCGCCTTGAATATCTCGGTGTCCTGCGCACTGCAGGACGTGCAGTTGGCTGAATAGAAATCTATTACCAGCGTGCTGTTGTCGCCGCAGAGCGCCTTGACCTTCTCGGAAAGGCCGTAGGATTCCGCCTCAAGGCTGAAATACTGGGCCGTAATGTTCGGGTCGGAAGCCTGCTTTTTGTACTCCAGGTACGTCAGCTCGTAGCCGGTCGTTTCAAGTTCTCCGCTTATGTCGCTTATGCGCTGGTCGTAGGCCGGGCATAGTGTGGTGGTGTTCTCTTCCATGAGTATGATGGTGTTGAGATAGGTGGCCTTGGACGATATGTCTGATATGCCACCGCCGACCCAGAGGAAGGCGACCGCGTTGAGCACCCAGGATGCCAGGATTGCCATGGCGAACATTGCCACTGTCAGCAGGAAAGCCGATGCATATATGTTCACTGAAAGCTTCCTTTCCATGTTACCACGTGTACGGTTCCCTGCGCAGCTCCTTGAAGAGCGTGATGGCGTTGTAAGCGAGCATGAGGTAGGCGTAGAACACCATGAAGCCCACGAGATGGCGGAGCTTGATTCTCTCCCCGAAGCTCCGCACCGAGAGCCATAGGAAAAATGCCGTGGAGAGAGTCGCGAACACGCTTATGAAAACGAGCAGGTCCATGCCCAGGCCCATCGATTGCAGCCAGATGTAGCGCACGTAGTATGGCGTGTTCAGGAAGGGGTATAGCATCATCCCCAGCAGGACGAAGAACGCGAAGAAGGTTATGAGGCTCATGGGTATTATGAACATGCCGAAATCACCGTAAGCCGGCTTTATCAGGAACCGGTAGTTCCAGAAATTCCTCAGACCGCCGCGCTGCCAGCGCACCCGCTGCCTGAGGAGGTCGGATACTTTATCCGGGGGCTCGGTATAGACTTCTGCGGCCAGTGAACTCCGTATTTTCAGGTTGCGGGACTGTATGCGCAGCGCCATTTCCTGGTCCTCCATTATATTCTTCTCGTCGAAGCCTCCGATTTTTCCGAACAACGAGGCACGGAAGAGGCTGAACGGCCCCGGCGTGACAGGCACGCAGTCCACGAAGCTCATCAGCTTCCGCGCAAAAAGCACGGTCAGGTATTCGATGTGCTGCATCTCGCTCAGCCACGAGCCGCCGGGCCGTATCTTGACCGAGGGCGTAACCGCCATCACGTCCGGCTCGCTGAAATAAGGAACCATCTCCAGCAGCGTGCGGGGGGTGAGGTAGGAGTCCGCATCCATGGTCGCCACGAGTTCGCCAGTGGCCTTTTTCAGGCCGAAGTTGAGCGCGGCTGCCTTGCCGCCGTTTTTCTTTGTGAACACCAGCAGGCCCGACCCTTCGAACGATTTGGCTGTGGCGAGCGTATCATCCGTGGAGCCATCGTCCACGACGATTATTTCGAGCTTGCCGGGTGGATAATCCAGTGCGCGCACTGTCTCCAGGCATGCACCGATATATTTCCCTTCGTTATAGGCCGGTATGATTATGGATACCCTAGGCCTCCAGCCCGAGTCAGGCGGCCGGCCCAGATATTCCTCGCGGTGTTTCAGGTAGAGGACGATGAAAAAGTTGAGCAGGAAAAGGGACACGAAAGCGATGACGTAGCTGATGATGAGGGTTATTTCCATGGAAACGCCTCTGGACCCGCTGGGCCTTCATATGAGAACGAGGCTTTTGGCGAACAATAGCGCGAGGACCATGCCCACGAGTATGAAGGGCAGGAACGGCGGCAGCCGGGTGTAGACCCAGAGGTCGGTGACCCGGGTGGTCTTAAGGCGGTCAAGCTCTGCCTGGGTCATTACGCGCGGTATCTTGTAGCGCTCTATCAGGTCCTTGTTCATTATCTCCATGGCCAGCACGTCTTCGGGCTGGACCTGCGCCAAGGGAAGTTCTTCTGCCAGGAGCATGTTCAGCGAGTCCCTGAAGATAAGGAAGAAGATGGTGGCGAACAGCAGGACCGAGATGAATGCGAAGTACACCGGCGAGAATATGAACGAATTGACGTATAGCCAGGCGAACAGCAGGTAGGGGATGAACATCAGCCCGTAGAGCAGGTTCGGCTTCACGTCAGGCTCCTTGGTGAGCTTCCAGCCGAAATAGGCCATGACGTAGAGTGCGAACAGCACGCCGGAGAATATGAACACCGAGAATATGAATGGCATGTTGAACGGCATTCCTACGAATGACGGGTGTATGGGCAGGAGCAGCATGATCGATGCGATTACGAAAACGTCCGCGCCGCCGAGCTGGCCGACACGGTAGAACACGTAGGCGATGGCGGAGAAGAACGTAGCCACGCATACTGAGAACCAGAATAGGTCCGGCTGGTAGAAGACGAGGTTTGTGATGAAAGCGACCGCGAGGAATGCGTAGAGGAGCTCGTTGGGGACATTCCTGTTGTTGAACAGGTCGTAGTACGTAGCCGCAATCGTGCCTATGAACGCTATAAGAAGGCGTATGTTCTCTCCGGGCATAGTGAGTGTGCCGAATAGAATATCTTCCAGCATGATTATACCTCGAACATGACGATACTTTAAATGAAACACTATAATGATGGCAATGGTTTAAAAACAGCTATTCCCTGCCGCTCACGCCGTAGGACGCCATCTTTTCCGCCAGTGAAATGAGTGGAGGGGGCAACAGGGCACGGCGCATGACGCTCTTCATAAGCGAGACGTCCTCCCTCCTGAAGCATTTGAACAGCAGCGCGCAACCCATGAAAAGGAGCATGGAAAGCAGGACCAGCACGGCGAGGCAGAGCAGATAGAGGGATTTGAGGAGGTATACCTGGGTAGTCCCAGACCCTGACGCTGGGAGCAGAACGGAAAGTGATGACACCAGGGGGTCCGCTGCCAGCAGCACCAGGAACACCAGCACAGCAGCCGCCAGCAGCCGCCAGATTTCCGCCGGGAACCTGAAGCCGAGCAGCTTTTCCCCGTAATATTGCAGCAGGAGCAGTCCGACAGCGAAACCCGCTGTAGATGCGACAGCCGCGCCTTCGATACCGAACGGGGGTATGAGGAGGATGTTGAGCAGGATATTGACCACTCCGATGGCCATCGTTACCCCGAATTCCACGCGCACCAGCCTAAGGGCGGCCAGGGCAAGCAGGGTCATGTAGGATACGGCAAAGAGGACGAGGCCGAATGAGTATATGACCATGGTGGTCGCACCGCTCGTATAGGCGCTGCCGTAGAACACACGGAGTATGTCTGCTGAGAAGGACATCAGGGTGATTGCGAATGGTAGGGTGATGAAAAGCGACCAGCGCTGGGCCGTCTCCAGCACCGCGCGCATCCGGTCCATGTCGTTTTTCCCTGCCAGGCCGGAAACGACAGGCAGGAAGATATTGCCGACCGAACTGGGGAATATGAGCAGCACGGATGCGAGGCTGGTGGCAAGGGAGTATATCGCCACCATGACGATGGCCTTGGATGGCGCGGCGAGATATCCGAGCAGCAACTGGTCAGAGGATGCGAATATTATCGAAAAGGACTGCATCACGGCCAGCAGGAGTCCTATCGGTGCGACCTCGCTCAGGAGTTCCCTGTGCGAAAGCGCGGCTGGCACCCTAGACGTGCCGAGTGTCTTGTGCACAATCAGCGAGGAGGGTATGAGCGAGAGCAGATATGAGAGCACGAATGCGACAGTCATGGTGGTGACCGAAGCGCCATAAAGCACGAACAGCAGCGCAGTCAGCACCAGCTTGAGGAAATTCTGGAGGTTCTGCACGGATTGCGAAGCGCGAATATCTGCCTTGGCCTGAAGGTAGGTGTAGTGCAGCTTGAAGAGGTTATTGAGCAGGAGATAGGTCGAAATCAGCCGTATTGCATCCGGGAGCGCTGCACTGTGATATATGCTGCCTATGAAGTCAGCCTCCCACCACAGCACGAGCGTGAGTACTATGCCGCTGACGGTCAGTATTGCATAACTCCAGTTGAGAAGGCCGTTCGCCTTTCCATGCTCGTTCCTTGCCTCGAAATAAGGGATATAACGTTGGAGGGCGCTTGATATGCCGATGTCGCTGAACACGCTTATGATGGTCACGATGCTCAGGGCGAGGTAGAAAAGACCGACGTCACTCTGCGAGGCCGCTCTTGCGATCAGAATCATGTATACGAAAGAGATGAGCTTGATGAGGATGTTGCCTGCAAGGCCCCAGAAACTGCCCTTGGCGACCTCCCTGGAATGCGGATGCAGTTCTTCTGCGTCGGTCCCTTCGGTCTCGGCCATGGCTCACTCCCCTCCGTGCACCAGCCGTGCGATACCCGTCTCGAGGGATATTGAAGAACGGAAATGCAGCTCCCGCCCAGCCAGTGACGTGTCGGCCAGCGTGTGGGCCACATAGTTCTTTATCCGGTTGGGTTCGTACCTGGGTTTTATGCCGGTTCCGAGTTCCGTATTCAGAAGGTCCACCACCTGATTCAACGTGGCGCTCCTGCCCGTGCCGATGTTGAAAATACCATGCTTCCCATACCCCAGAGCGCGCAGGTTTGCTTCGACCACGTCGTCTACATGGATGAAATCGCGCGATTGCGTGCCGTCGCCGAATATCAGCGGCTGCTTCCCTCCTTTGATGGCCCACAGGAACTGGCTGACAAGATTGGCGTATCTCCCTTTCGACTGCTCGCCCGGGCCGTACACGCTGAAATAGCGCAGCGCAACCGGGCGTAGCGAATAGAGATCGTTGTACAGCCGGGCCAGGCGCTCCATGGCATAGCGCGCCTCGGCATAGAAATCCGTGACCTGGATATTCATATCCTCGCGCTGCGGCGGTTTGTTGCCGTTGTAGAGGGAACTGGAGGATGCGAATACGACGGAGCAGTCGTTCCTGCGCGCATATTCAAGGATGGCGACCCAGTCCGCAAGCGTCCTGGCCGTGAGCTGGGGGTCCTCCCTGTACATTGGAGAGGAGGAATAGGCGCCCAGATGGACGATTGCTTCGAACTTCTGGCCGAGAGTGTCGAGGCTTCCGGCATCGCCCTTTGTTATCTTTATCCGCTCTTTTATAGCGCGGATATTGTCCTCGCTCCCGCTATGGAGGTTGTCCAGCACGTGGATCTCGTGGCCTTCCTTCAGGAGGCGGGCGGCGGTGTGCGAGCCTATGAAGCCGAGCCCGCCCGTAACGAGTATTTTCATGAGGATTCAAGTAAGCTTAGGGACGGCATAATTAAATCAGTTGGTTTTCGCCCTCGTCATCCTGGCTTCCGAACGCCTGCATGCAACCGCCGCTTCCGGCTCCCCGCACATCCGGACGCCCTCCGGCCCCCTGCTCAGATACGGCCCCTTCGTTGCGGTATAACCTCAGCAGCTCATCCGCCAGCCTGAACCGGCCCAGGCCATCCACCAGCCCGCCCAGCCTTGCCGACATACGGTCGCGGGCCATCTTGTCCGAAAGCAGCGCCTCCAGGGACACGGCGCTCTGCGCATCCAGGCAGTCAGCGGCGCCCAACGAAAGCGCGAGGCCGTTCTTGGCAGCGTAGTCAGAGACCGGGGACTCTCCTATGAGCGCGACCGGCAGCGAGAAGAGCGCGGGTTCGCAGAGAGTTTCAGGGCCGGTAATCACGAAATCGCATGATGCGAGCCGTTTTGCGATGCCGCCGTCGTTACGGAGGACCATGAACCGGGGGTCCAGGCCAATCTCCCGTGCCAGTTCCTCGCCATACTCCGGTCCCACGTCTGTCAGCATGGTGGCGGAAAACTGGCAGCGTACGGGCTTCAACAGCCGCACGGCTTCTACCGAATAATCCGGACCGCCGGAATAAACGAGGATGCGCCTGGTCCGCTCGGGATTGGCGCAATGGAAATCCTGAAACGTATCGAACTCGGAAGGCAGCAGGGCGAATTCCGTGCCTAGGAAGAGGGCCCCCTCAGAGGGATACTCCAGCAGGTGCGCGTGGATATTGGGGTCTATTATCGCATGGGCCGCATAGGACCGCAGATGCACGGTATCGCCGAAAACCGCCAGCACCCTCACCTTGGCGCCGAGCGAACGGATGAAATCCGCATCTGCAGTCTGCCTGTCGACTACGAGCATATCTATGGAAAGGGACTCGGCCTTTTCCACTGTAGCCTCGAGGTCCCAGGATGGAAGGCTCAGCTCGCCGAACGGGACGTAGTCGCACCCGGCACCTGTTATGGCGGACGGGTCGCGTGTGCGGGAGAAAAACGATATGCTGCATGACGGCTCGCTCTCTTTCAGCCCGGCTGCAAGCGCAAGGCAGCGCCGGAGCTGCCAGGAACCGGATTTCGGACAGGAATCCACGCGAAAGGCGATTTGGGGCGCTTGGGATGCATCAGGCATGGGCAGGCCCCTCTCAGTTTTTTTTCCTGCCGAGGATGCGGTCCGCCGCCTCGAACACTTCGTCCACGGTTATCAGCCGCATGCATGCCCCGTCGCATGGCCTGAACTCGTTGAGGTGGACGTTTATCACCGGATGATTGGGCGTCGGGTGGTAGATTGCCACATTCTTCTCCGGGGGGAAGGGCCCGAAACGCTCGGGGGTGTTCGGACCGAAAAGTCCTATGGTGGGCACTCCCTGGGCAGCTGCGATGTGCATCGGCCCGGTATCGTTGGAGACCATCAGGTCGTACTGGCTGATGAGATAGAACAGGGTCGGCATCGAAAGGTCCGGGAAGCTGTAGACCTCGCTCTTCCTTTTCAGCATGGATATTATCTGCTCGTTGCCCCCCGCCTCCCAGCCTGAGCCGGTCAATATGACAGTGCATTCGTATCTCGCGGTCATCCTGTCTATGAGCTCTGCGAACCGTTCCTTCGGCCATGCGCGCCATGGGGCAGTGGGGCCGCAGAATGCATGGATGCCGATTATTGGCTTGCCGGTCCGCGGCCGGATGTTGTTCGCCTCGAAGCGCAGGTCAGCGGCCTTCCGCGCATCCTCACCATACCTGAGCCGCACGAGCTCCTTCGGCCTGGCGGTGATTCCAAGAGGCGCGAGCAGGTCACAGAAGGCATATACCACGTGCTGGCCATAGTTGTAATGGACGTTCACATCGTAGAGTTTTGCGCGTTCCCCGTAATCGAAACCGATGGAACGCTTCCCCATGAAGAAGGCCAGTATCGCGGAAATAGCGAAATGCGGCTCGGTGTCTATCACCAGGTCGTATTTCCAGAGATTGGCCAGTATCAGGGCGGGTAGCGACCAGGTCCAGATTTTCCTGCGTGTACTTATGAACGGCTGGGCGAAGAACACGTCGTAATTGCGCGGCGTGCAGAGGACGGTTATCTCAGAGCCGCCCGTCCCTTCCTTGAGCGCTTTCATCATCGGCAGCGTGAGCACGGTCTCGCCCACGCCCCAGAAGCGGAGGATGAGGATGTGCTTGGGCCACGCCGAGGATGCCTGGGGCAGCGGCTTCCTCCTCTTGAAGAACGAGAGCAGCAGGCAGAAGTAGGGCATCACGTTCTTCTCTATGAAACGCTCGGCGCCGTAGAACAATTCATCGCCCCCCGCCCGAGTAGGCTTCGGTGATTTTCTTTATGAGCGAGGTCGTGGTTATCTCGGATTCGGAATCCTCTATCACCACCCTGCCGCCGTAGGAGCGCACCAGCCCGGTCTCGGGCAGGTTGTCAGCCTTCCAGTCGCCGCCCTTCACGTGGATGTCCGGCTGGAGCGCTTCGATGGTCTTTTCAGGGGTGGTTTCTTCGAAGATGACCACGTAGTCCACGCAGGAAAGCGCGCACAGCACTTCCGCGCGGTGTCTCTGCGCCACGATGGGCCGCAGCGGGCCTTTTATCTTCTTCACCGACTCGTCCGAATTTATGCCGACAATGAGTATGTCGCCGTGCGATTTCGCCTTTTTCAGGAAGCGGACGTGGCCGACATGCATCAGGTCGAAGACGCCGTTGGTGAATACCACTTTCTTCTTCTGGTCCCGCAGCTTCTGCCGCACTGCCGCGAGCTTTTCGATAGTGATGAGTTCTCCCATGGTCTCAGCCTCCCTCCAGCTCCCGTGCGGTGATGGACGGATGCTGCTTTGCGATTGCCCTGGCGCACCCGGCATTCGCAAGCTTCACCGCCTCCTCCAGGGTCTTTCCGGAGGCGAGCGCAAGCGTGAATATGGCCACGAATATGTCGCCTGCGCCCGAGACGTTCGCAACAGCCTTCGCCATTGATGGATAGGTCCGGAACGAGCCGGTTTCAGCGTCTGCTATGCTCGCGCCCTTTCCGCTCCGCTTCACGACCACCACGCTGCCGCTTGATTTGGATAATGCGAGCGCAGCCGTCCGGACGGGAGCGTCCTCGTTCTTTATTTCCCCTCCGGAGGCGGCACCGAGTTCGTGCAGGTTCGGCACGAGGATGGCATTGCTGCCCCTGTAGGCGGAGATATCTCCTTTGGTGTCCACCACCACGCGCTTCCCGCTGGCGCGGGCGGGCCTGGATGCGGCATCGACCAGCTTTTTCGTGAGCATGCCCTTGGCGTAATCGGATATTATGATGCAATCCGCCCCCTTCGCCGCGTCCTCAAGCAGGGCCAGGACGGAATCCTCGGTTTCCGGCAATATGGAAGCGCGGGTTTCGCGGTCCGCGCGCAGAAGCATCAGGAACTCCTTCTTCCGGTCTATGAAACGCGTCTTGACCGTGGTTTTCCGGCCCTTCTCCACGGACGCCATGAGGCTGCTGCCGCACAGGGACCTCACCTGCGCAGCTTCGGGGTCATCGCCGATCACCGAAAGGAACGTGACGCTGGCGCCGAGGTTCGTGAGCGCAGATGCGACTATGCCGGCGCCGCCCGGGAAAAATTCCTCCTTCTCCACCTCAAGCACAGGCACAGGTGCCTCGGGCGACATGCGGTTGACAACGCCGTAAACGTAATGGTCGAGCATCACGTCGCCGATGACCAGGATTTTCGCATTCTTGAACATATGGCGCTACCCGCTCTTGTGCGGTATGGCGAACGAGTCGTCCACCAGCTCGCAGATGCAGTGGATTATCAGGGCGTGCATCTCCTGAATCCGCGGCGCCTTGTCCGAGGCGACCACAAGGGATTTGTCGCACATCGGCTTCAGCCGCCCGCCGCCCTTCCCGAGCAGCGCAACCGTGGAGATGCCCATCGCCTTGGCGGCCTTCGCCGCCTCCAGCAGGTTCTCCGACTCGCCGCTGGTGCTTATGAGCAGGAGCGCATCGCCTTTTTTCCCGAGCCCCTCGACCTGCCGCGCGAAGACGCGCCCGAAGCCGTAGTCGTTCGAAATCGCGGTGAGCGTGGAGCTGTCGGTGGTCAGCGCGATGCCGGGCAGCGCCCTGCGCTCCCGCATGAACCTGCCCGTGAGTTCAGTGGCGAAGTGCTGGGCGTCGGCCGCGCTGCCGCCGTTGCCGCATATGAGGACCTTGTTTCCGCCCTTCAGCGCCCGGAGCAGGACGTCTGCAGCGGCCTGTATTTCCGCTGCGCTGATGCCCCCCAGGACCGATGCGTGCTCCGCGATGGATTCGGATATTCCCATGGTTGGGTTTAGGAAGGCGGGTTTTTTAATATCGGTGCCATCAGCGCGCCCGGGGGTTAAATCCGCACGGAAAGGCTATCTTTTGACAGAGCACTTCGCAGCATAGGGATCCCTGCGGATTGCCCCGGCATCTATGGCGGGGAGGATGGACCGGTAATATCCGAACAGGGATTGTATGGACTTATCCGGAGGCGTGAAATGAAACCCCCTGACCTCTTCGAGCAGCCGCGAATTGCTGGCCGTATATTCGTTGTTCAGACCGGGGTTGATGACCTTTATCTTTGATTTGAAATCCGAATGCTCATTTATCTTGTTGGCGAGCGTGACGAGGTCGATACGGGTGCCGCTCGAGAGGTTGTAGGTGCTGTGCTTCGGCTTGCGTTTCATGAACTGCTCTATTAGCCTGACGCAGTCGTCTATGTACAGGTAATCGAAGAAGACGTTCTGCTGTATGGTTATGGGCATATGCAGGAGGTTCTTCACTATTGCATTGGAGATGAACCTGGACTCATAGTCTTCGTATTTCCCGAAGACGCCGAATAACCGAAGGGATAGCACGTTTTCTGCGACTTGGGCATAGCTTGACATTATGTATTTCGAGAAGCCGTATTCGTCCGCCGGGATGCGGACACCGAACTCCTCTTCCTTCACCTGGACCAGCGGGATGCGCTTGTCGTATTCCGCGCCGCTTCCGCAGACGATTATGCGCTCCACTGAATCCCTGCACCGGACAACGTTGAAGAACATCCGCAGGTTCCTGCCCAGAACCTCCCGGGCAGCGTGTTTCCGGTCGCCTCCCGTGTTCGCTGCATGGAACACGGCATCTATGCGGTTGGCCCTGATGTATCTTGAGACCGCATCGGCATCCAGCAGGTCGAGCTCGGAGCGAGACGGCGCGAATACCCCGTAGCCTTTGATTGAAGAGAGATACTCGCGCAGATTTCGGCCTATGAAACCGTTGCCGCCAGTGATTAAAACCTGCATTCGTTCACCGTGCCGCCTTTTGGCTTGGCGCATCCATGCCGCTGTTTTCGTGCGCGGTTTCTTTCGCGTACGTCTTCCTATCCAGGAAGGGGTACATATCGTCGAATGGCTTTGAAACCATCCGTCCGTCCGGCAGTTTTTCAGAAGATACGCGCGGGATGACGGGTTGCATCTCCGGAGTCATAATCTCGCATATCATGGGACCATCGTACTCGAGCGTCTTCTTTATGGCAGCGTCCAGGTCCCTCACCTTCGATACCCTGATGAATTTTATGCCATACGCCTGCGCTATCTTTCCGGTATCCGGGCAGCTCATCCCTGATTTTGGGCTTTCTCCTACTAGTCTGCCTTCCTGGAAGTTCTCCTGTGTGTGCCGTATGAGCAGATAGCCGTTATTGTTCCAGACAAATAGCTTTACGGGCAGCTTGTAGTGCACCAGGATCTGCAACTCGTGTATGTTCATTTGCAACGAGCCGTCCCCGTTGATTGCAACCACCCTTCCGCTGTTTTTCGTGCTTGCAACGCCTATGGCCGCAGGCAGCGCGTAGCCCATGGTGGAGAGGCCGCCTGTGGTTATGTACCGTTGCCCCTTCTTGATTTTCAGCGCCTGTGAAACGACATGGAAACAGGAACTCGTATCGACCACCAGGGTGTCATTTTCGGCCAGCTGCTTTGATAGCCGGTCCGTGAAATAATATGTGTTTATGCCTCCGCTATCTTCGCTGTAATCTGGAAGCACGACCGGATATCTTGCTTTCCATCCTGCGCACCGCTCCAGCCACCAGTTTCTGGGTGTCCAGTGCATTTTTCCCGTTTCCTTAAGGAACTCATCGAGGAAAAGCTTCGCATCGGAGTTAATTAGAAGCTCGAAACCCGCAATGCTCGGTTTCTTCAGCTCGTACTCGTCGATGTCGACCATCACCCTTTTTGCATTCTTGGCGAATTCCTGGTAGTCGTATCCGGTAAGCGACATGCTGAGCCTGCAACCGACGCAGATGAGCAGGTCGCAACCCTGCGTCGCGAAATTGGCTGCCCTTTCACCGTATATTCCCGGCCTGCCCACGAAAAGCGGATGGTCCGAGTTTATCAGGTCTATTCCGAGCCTGGATGTGATGACCGGCATCCTCAGCCTCTCCGCAACCGCCACTGCGGTTTCCACCGACTTGGAGAGACGTATGCCATTTCCGAATAGGAACAGGGGCCTTTTGGATTCTCCCAGCATCTTCAACAACGCAGGCATCTTCAAGCCCAGTTCTTCCCGGCTTTTGCTGTTCGGTTCGGGTGCGTATCCCTTCAGCTCTGCGGGATTTACCATCGCACCTTGCACATTCAACGGCACCTCGAGCCAGACGACGCCCGGATGCCCGCTCCTGCAGAGGTGCAATGCTTTCTCCAGATGATATCTTATCGTAAGGGGGTCATCTATAACGACCGCATATTTTGTCACGTTAGAGAATATTGGCAAGGTATCGAAACCCTGAACGCCGAACTGCCGCACGCCTTCTGCCTTTATGACCTTGGCCTGGGTCTGGCCGGTTATAACCATGCAAGGTGAAGAGTCGAAATGTGCGCTTACGACCCCTGTCAGCGCATTGGTTTCCCCCGGACCGGCGGTCACGCATGCGACCCCGAAGTTTCCGGTTTCCCGGGCGTATCCTTCTGCGGCCATCACGCATGCCTGCTCATGGTGCATGCAGACATACTGCATGCCGGATTGCCTGGCGAAAGCATCCACCAGGTGCATGCTCATCCCCCCTACTACGAGGAATACCCTGGTCACGCCGTTCTTCGCGATGAATTGCGAGATATAATCGGCCACACGCACTTCCAAATCAATCACGCCTTGCACTCTGTTTTTTACTAGCCAGTTCTACGGCTATCTGTGTTATATAGTCTTCCTGACCGGCAACTATTTTTCTTCTTCCGAGTTCCATGAGTATGTCTCTGGGGTCCACGCCGAATTTTTGGGCGGTTTTCACCACTATCGGGCAGAAACCGGAAAACACGCCCGCCAGCCCGCTCGTTATCGTGATTCCGTTGATGTCCGGGGGTTTTTCACTGAATTTCGATGTCACGTTGTCGCTCATGTCCATGAGTTTATAGAGGTCAAGCCCAGTTTCAAAGCCGCTTTTTTGCAGAACTACGGCAATAACTTCGAGATTGCCATTACCCGCGCCAGCGCCGAAACCGCGGGATGTGGCATCGATGAAATGCGCGCCAGCCTCTACAGCGGCAAGCGAGTTCGCAGTCGCCATGCCGAGGTTATTGTGCGCGTGAAAACCCACCTTGATCTTAAGCCCTTTGACAAGTAGGGACACCCTCCCAGCCACGTCCTTTGGAAGCAGGGCCCCAGCCGAATCCATCAGAAGCACTCCGCTTGCACCGTATTCCTGCATTTTGAGAGCCTCGGCGAGCAGACCCTCCGCATCCAGCATATGAGTCATCATCAGAACGCCGATTGCCTCTTTTCCCTGCTTGCTCGCATATTGGATGTACTTCTGCGTGGTGTCTGCCTCAGTGCAGTGGCACGTAACGAACACCACTTCCGCGCCTATTCTGAGCGCAGGCTCAAGGTCTTCTTTTATCGAGCCGACTCCGGGGATTATCAGCACGCCCAGCTTGGTTCTCCTGAGTTCATTCTTGGCTATGCGCAGGAACTTGTCGTCGGAAACCAGGCTCTTTCCTATCTGCAGCGTAGATGCGCCGAGGCCATTGCCGTGGCCTGCCACGAGTATTTTCACGCCTGCCTGTTCTGCGGCAGCGGCGTATGAACGTATCTCCTCCTCGGTGAATCGGTGCCTTTTAGCATGCGAGCCGTCCCTCAGGGTCGAATCTATCATGAGAATCTCTTTCATCTCAATCTCGCCTCCCATTCCTTCTGGCATATTCCTCTGCGACCGCGATGGCAGCGCAGGTCATTATGTCCAGGTTGCCTGCATATTTCGGCAGGTAATCACCGAGCCCTACCACTTCATTTATCAGGGTCAGCCGGTCTGTCTCGAAAAGAGGTTCCAGCTTAAGGGTACATCCGGGAACGTAAGTCTGTACCTTTTTTATCATATCGTGCACCTTATCGCGAACGAGTTCCATGTCCGGTTCCTCGCTCATTTCCGCATACACGGTGTTATGCATGTTTATTGGAGGGTTTGCCGGATTAAGGTTGAGTATTGCTTTTGCCCGTTTTACCCTGGAAAACGAAAGGATGCCGTCTCGGGTGGTCTCCACGTACTCGTCGATATTGCTTCTGGTAGCAGGGCCTGCGGACTTGGATGCTATGCTTGTGACGACTTCTATGTATTCGACATCCGGGCATGCGAGCATGAGTGCATGGGCGATAGGTATCGCCGCCTGGCCGCCGCAGGTGACGAGGTTTATCTCCTTTTTGTCTGCGCAATCGGAGATGTTCAGTGCAGGGATGCACATCCAGCCAGTATGCTCAGGAGTCATGTCGATAACGCATTTACCGAGTTTTTTGAGGATTGGAGCGTTCAGCGCATGGGAATCGGCGCTGGTCGCATCAAAAACGATGTCATAGTTGTCGGAGTTGGTTTCGATGGCTGCTATGGATTCGTGGCTGGTATTGACGCCCATCTGCTTGGCCAAGGCTATGCCTTTCGAATCCTTGTTTCTTCCGGCAAACAGGGCGCATTCCAGATACCTGGAGCGGCTCAGTTTGACCAGCAGGTCAGAACCGATATTTCCGGTACCGATTATTGCCACCGGGGTTTTATCCATACGCTCACTTTGCAGAAACTTTACCTCTGCCAGGTCATTCCACCGGCCCCATCCCAATCA
>Ga0326728_10012519_pt1 | contig 18801 bp, 12 predicted proteins | sample MB3enrmetagenome_FD_207602 | JGI IMG/M metagenome (GOLD analysis project Ga0326728, IMG submission 207602) | Lab enriched peat soil microbial communities from McLean, Ithaca, NY, United States - MB31MN | ecosystem: Environmental > Terrestrial > Soil > Wetlands > Peat | place: USA: New York... | reverse complement strand
TCGGTGGTGGCGTGTATCGCATGAAAGCTCAACTCAGCTCCGTCGCCGCCGGCACTCAATCCCAGGAGCTCGGCGACCTCTTCGAATACCGCTTCGACGCGCCCGTGACGATTCGCAAGAACGAATCCGCCATGCTGCCGTTCCTGCAGCAGAAGATCACCGCCCGAAAACTGCTAATCTACGCCGAATCCTACGGCCAGAATCCGATGAGCGCAGCCGAGATGACCAACAACACCGGCAAGACGCTCGATGGGGGACCCATCACCGTTTTCGAGGGCGCCGGCTACGGCGGCGAGGCCCTCATGAACACCGTCAAGAACGGCGACAACCGCCTCATCAGTTATGCCGTCGATCTCGGCACCCGCATCGGCACGAAGGAAGACTCCGGCGAAAGCCGCCTCCTCGAAGTGCACGCCAGCCGCGGCCTCGTGACCACGAAAAGCTCCGAGCTCGCAACGAAAACTTACAGCATCCACAACGTCGACCAGCGCGCGAAAACGCTTCTCCTCGAGCAGCCCATCCGCCAGGGCTACACGCCCGTCAGCCCAAAGCCTTCGGAGACCACCGCGGACGCGCATCGGTACGAAGTGAAGCTCGCCGCGGGTGCAACCGAAAAGTTCCCGGTGATCGAAGAGTACGTCTACTCGCAGTCGTTCCAGGTGGCCACTTTCACGCCCGACGTGCTGGTGGAGTACGTCCGCCAGAAGGCCATTTCCGACGACGGCCGCAAACAACTGGAGGGGATCGTCGATCAGAAGGGCCGCATGGCCGAGACCGATACGTCTCTCGCGGAGGCGCACTCCGAAATGCAGGAGGCTTCACGCGCACAGGAACGCCTGCGCCAGAATATCCAGACCCTCAATCACGTCAGCGGACAACAGGAACAGGTGCAGGAATGGTCTAAACAACTCGCGGCGGAGGAGGTTCGCATGACCGAGCTGCGCGACCAGATCTCGGCACTCGATAAAAAGAGAGCCGCCCTTGAAGCCGAACTCGGCGATATGATCGGGAAGCTGGAGTTCTGAACATGATTCGAACTATTCCGGTCTGTTTTCTGCTTTTCACAACCGCGATCGCGGCCGACCTGCCGGTGCGCGAAGTGATCCTCTATAAGAGCGGCGTTGGTTATTTCGCTCGCTCCGGCCAGGTTGCGCCCGGTGAAGGCGCACGCCTGGATTTCAAAGCGACGGACATGAACGACGTGTTGAAATCGCTCACCGTCACTGACGATTCCGGCACGCCCATTCGCGGCCTGCGCTACGATTCCAGCCTGCCGCTGGAGCAGAAGCTGGCTGACTTCCCGTTCGCCATCGAGGACGGGCAGAAGCTGAGCGCTTTTCTCGACCACCTTCGCGGCGCGCGCATCGAGTTGAAGTCGGCTGCGGAGCCTCTCGCGGGGACCATCGTGAGTGCGCGAATGATCCCCGCACCGCCGGGCGAGGACAGGATGACCATCGCCATCCAGCCGGAGCGCGAGCAACTCATCCTGCTGCTCGATTCCGGCGACCTGCGCACCGTGGATCTTGGCGCTATCAGTTCGCTGAGCTTCCCGGATGCGAAGCTACAGGCGCAATTGAAGGACTATCTGGCCACCGTCGCACAATCGCGGTCTAAGGACAAGCGCAGCGTGTATATCGATTCATCGGACGCGAAAGCGCGCACCCTGTCGGCCAGCTACATGATTCCCCAGCCGCTCTGGAAATCCAGTTATCGGCTCCTGTTCGACCCGAAAGGCGAGGCGACGTTGGAAGGCTGGGCCATCGTCGACAACACGACCGGCGATGACTGGACCAACGTTAGTCTCGCGGTGGTTTCCGGCCGTCCTGTGTCGTTCATCAGCAAGCTCTACGAGCCGTTCTACGTGCAGAGAACCACGGCAGACGTCGAAAATGCGTACGCCCAGGCGCCGGTTATCTACGAAGGGTCGACGAGCGGGAACGCGGTCGAGGAAAGCAAGTCGGCTGTCGGGTTCCCATTCGGAGCGAAAAAGCAGGCCCCACCTCCGCCGCCCCCAGCGACACCGCAGCAATTCAGGGCGTTCGCGCAACAGCAGGTCACCGTGAACGCTGAGTCGGTCAGCACCATCGCCCCCAAAACCGAATCCCAGGAACTTGGCGACCTCTTCGAATATCGTTTCTCCTCGCCGGTCACCATCCACAAGAACGAATCGGCCATGTTGCCCTTCCTGCAACAGAAGATCGCGGTCCGCAAGCTGCTAATCTACACCGAAGAATACGGCGACAACCCGATGAGCGCCGCCGAGCTGACCAACAACACCGGCAAGACTCTCGACGGCGGCCCAATCACCGTCTTCGAAGGCGCCAGCTACGGCGGCGAAGCGCTCATGAACACCGTCAAGAATGGCGACAAGCGGCTCATCAGCTACGCCGTCGATCTCGGCACTCGCGTGGGAACCGACGAAGACTCCGGCGACGAGCATATTCTCGAGGTCCACGCCAATCGCGGCACGATCACCATCAAGACATCCGAACGCGACACGAAAACCTACGAGATTCGCAATGTCGATGCCAAACCAAAGACGTTGATTGTCGAGCAGCCAATCATCGAGGGCCGGAAGCTGCTGACTCCCAAACCCACCGAGACCACCGCCAACGCGCACCGCTTTGAAGTGAAGCTCGCTCCGGGAGCAACCACGAAGTTTGAAGTGGTGGAAGAGAGTTCAGGCAGTAACACGACCCTGGTTTCCAGCTTCAGCCCAGACCTCCTCGTCACCTACGTCTCCGCAAAAGCCATATCTGACACTGGCCGCAAGGCCCTCCAGCAGATCGTCGATCAGAAAGCGAAGATCGCCGAGGTGGACGAATCGCTCAAACAAACACAATCGGAAATGGAAGAAGCCTCACAGGCCGAAAACCGTCTGCGCCAGAATATCCAAACCCTGAACGTCGTGAATGGCCAGCGTGACCAGGTCCAGACTTGGTCGCAGCAGCTCGCTGCGGAAGAGGTCCGCTACACCAAGCTCCGCGATCAAGCCTCCGCTCTCGACAAGCAGAAAGCCTCGCTCCAGGACGAGCTGAACGCCATGATCGCAAAACTGGAGTTCTGACCTGGACACGGGGGCGCCTACGCCGAGCCAGCCGCAAAGCCGTGAGGTCGCCCTCCGCGCGGCCGTGGGCTGCGTCCTGTCGCTCGCTCTGGCCCTGCTTGCGCAGAAAGTCCTGATCGCCCTCCTGGACCCCAATTTCGGCGGAGATGCCGGCATCAGGATGAATGCCGCGCCACTCGCTTATTTCCGCGTAGGCAACCGCGTGTGGCTTCCCTATCTGCAGCTTCACATCTGGCTCTTCTACCATCTGCGGCTGCCTTACCGGCTATACAATCTCATTCCCTGTTGCTACTTCTTCGTGGCGGTGGTTTCGCTCGGCCTGCTGGGATTGCGCCTTCTTGGCCGCACCTGGTCCGGCATCCTGTTCACACTCGCGGTGATGTTCTGCTTTGCGGAACACCGGCTCGTCAGCGGCCTCGCCGTCACTCTCTATCAGGAGATCGTGGGGGTCGCATTCTTTTGTCTGATCCTCTATTTGGGTGCGTTGGACCTCAGGAAAGCCCGTGTTCTGGTGTTTCTGGGAGCGCTGGCGCTGCTGACGCGCGACACGTTTCAGTTCTGTCTGCTTTCGCTCACGCTGCTCAATTGGAAGACCATTCTCGCTGACCGGGCATATCGCCGCTCGTTCCTTTTTCTTTGGGCGATTCCGGTGATGTGGCAGCTCTCCATTCCGCTTGGATACCTGGTGCTCGATCGCAGGCTCCCCGGGTCTCTGACGGAATGGCCTCTGACGATCAACAAGGAGCACGAAGCCGCAGTCTCGCACCTCTCCATCAGTCTGGCCAGTCTGTGGACAGGAATGCTGGCGTCGAGGGCGATCGTACTGTTTGCGTGCGTCGTCCTGGCCTGGGTAGTGATCCGCTGGGACACCAGGCCCGCGGGTCCGGCCCTTGGTTACGACGCGCAGGAGTTCACGCGGCGCTTTGGCCCGTTCAGCCTGCTTTCTCTCGGGATGATATACAGCGCGATCATTCTGTTCAACCCGACGCGGGCGACATTCGGAAACGCCAGGATGGCCTTCCCGTTAATCGAGCATCTGTTCATCTGGGCGCTGCTGGCGCTGGCCGCCACGTTCTCCTGCCGAGGTGTTCCCCGCCACGCGGCGCGAGTCCTGGTGATGGCTGGCTTGCTGGCTTCGCTCAGTCCGCTGGCCAGACGCTGGGTTCCACAAGACAATCCCGAAGCGAAGACGGTCTACCCGGACCTGCAGCGCCTGCTCCGCGAAACCTCACCGAACACGACTCCGGTTGCGTGCTTCGGGCCGGAAAACGTCTTCGACACATTCTCGCGTTTCGTCGCGCCCACCTTGTATGCGCAGCGGCGATATCTGCCGGCGGGAACCGGAATCCCGAGGGACTGCTCGGTGTGGATTTCGCGCCCGGCGGCTGTTCCGCGCGAGACCGGGGACTTTGAGAAGGTTCGGGACTACCGGGTGCACGGAGACCTTTACTACGTCTATCGGAGACGATAGACGGCTTCTGCGGGTGGGGCATGCCGATCGAGGACTGGCGCCTTGGGTGCTCACCCACGCGTATAATCGGAATGTTACAATCCTGCTCTGTTAGGAGACCCCCCATGAAGAAGCTCGCAGTGATTTTCGCGCTCGGCGCAACGTTTTCTTTGACCGCCCTGGCGGATTCGTGGAGCGGCACCGTTTCCGATTCCATGTGCGGCGCTCAGCACGTGGCCGCGAGCGATGCCGACAAGAAGTGCGTGCAGGGCTGCATCAAGCACCACGGCGCAGCGCCGGTTCTGGTGGTGGGCGATAAGGTTTATAAGATCTCGGCCGATTCGCAGGCGAAGGTGATGGACCACCTCGGCGACAAGGTGAAAGTGGAAGGCACGCTCAGCGGCGACACCATCACCGTTACGTCGGTGTCCTAGCGGCTACTTCTTCTTTTCCGGCTTGCCGTTCTCAGCCACAAACCGAAGGCCCAGCTTGCCCGATGGAGTCTTGTAGAAAAGTTCGAGGTTCTTCGGCTTCACTTTGCCGTCGATCTCGAAGAACAGCAGTCCCGTCACAGGTTCTGTGACCGCTTTCTCCGGCAGCACTTTTTGCTTAAGCGCGACCAACAGCGGACTGTCGGTGTTGTCCTTCGCGTCCTTGACCTCGATCTCGGCGGAAGGGTGCGCGGAAGCGCCGTTTCCCATCATCGGTCCGCCCATGATCATTCCCCCCGTGTCCGACATTACGCTCGACTTTCTTTCTCCTGCGGCGTTCTTGACGATGATCGCTCCCGCGCCGGCAATCTGGCTGGGTTCGAACGCCGCGGATCGTTGGCCATCCTTGTCGGAGAGCAGGGTGAAATCGTCCAGCCAGACCTTCACCGGATCGTCACCCAGTGGCCGGACGGTCACCCGCACCACAATGACGTTGCCGCCGAGGTCCGATCCCGCGATGTCGGGTCCAATGGCCTGCCGGATCTCGTCTTTATCGAGCAGAACGTTAGCGCTGATCTCGACAAAATCGTTCGAGCTGCGCCCGATTGGATAACGTTCGTCGGAGGCTGGCAGCGGATTCACGAAAATCGCGAGCAGGGATAACGCGGAGAGATGACGGAACTTCATAACAGCCTTCTCTCAGCATAACGGGCGCGAGGCTCAGCCGGTTACCACAAGTTTTCAGGCAGTGCGTTGCGCTGGGAGTGTGCGGCGCGTCCACCCAGTGGCAGCTTCGACACAGAAAGGTCGATGTTATGCTGTGAGTCCTATGTCGCGTGTGCTCCTGGGGCTCTTGTTATCGTCCTCAATTTCCTTCGCCCAGGCGAGGACAGATTCATTGGCCCGGTTGGCGTCCGATTTCTGGAAGTGGCGGGGGGAATACAGGCCCTTCACGTTTGATGACGTTCCTCGCATGGAGCGCCCGGCCGGAATACGGCGGGAGTGGTCCGCCGCAACGGTCGCCAAACAGCGCGCCGAACTTGCCGAATTCGAGAGCCGATGGAACGCGATGCGCACTGAGGGCTGGCCGGTTGGACGGATGGTTGACTACCGGCTAATGGGGTCCGCCATTGCTCGCGTCCGGTGGGAATTGGATGTGAATCCGCGCTGGCGGCGCGACCCTGCCTTTTACCTCGAGCAGACCATCGATGGGCTGCAGGAGGAGCTCATGCCTCCACCGCCTTTCGGCGACGCACGTTCGCGGGAGATCGTGGCGCGAACGGAAAACATTCCCTCGATTCTTCAACAAGCCAGGCTCAATCTGAAGGCCATCGCACCGTTTGCACAATTGACAATCGCATCGCTCGCCGATATCGATGCGCGCCTCGCCCGCGTGGAACGTGGCGTGTCACCGTTGTTAGCCAACGACGATCAGCGCGCGCGTTTCCGTATTGCGATTGCCGCGGCGAGCAAGGCGCTCATTGAGTATCGGGAATGGCTAAAGCAGCACCTGCCCAACATGCCGCAGGACTTCGCTCTTGGTGACAAGGCCTACGGGTTCTTCCTGCACCACGTTGCCCTGGTGCCCTTTACGCCGGAAGAGTTGCTGACGATGGCGCGTCAGGATTTTCAGCGCGTACTCGCTATGGAGAGCTATGAACACCAGCGTGACCTCGGCGCACCAGAGTTGAAGATGGCGGAGACGGCGGAAGAAGAATCCGCTCGCATGGTGCGCGATGACGCATACATTCGACATTATCTGATCGAGCACCAAATCATGACGGTTCCTCCCGACTTACCGCATTGGACGATACGTCCGGCGCCGGACTTCGTCGCAGCCTTCGATGGGTTCGGAGAACTCGATGACTTTACCGGACCGTCGCGCTTGCGTCAGGATGGAACGCGCTGGATACAGCCACCCTCGAACGATCTGCCTTACTTCTGGAAAGCCTATGCGCAAGATGCGCGCACCACGGGCGTGCACGAGGGCATACCCGGACATTTCTTCCAATTATCGTTGTCCTGGCGAAACCCCGACCCGATCCGGCGTCAGTACTACGATTCAGGCGCGAACGAAGGCATCGGCTTCTACGCCGAAGAGATGATGCTCGACGCCGGACTGTATGACGACAGCCCGCGAACGCGTGAGATCATCTACAACTTTGCGCGCTTGCGAGCATTGCGCGTGGAAGTGGATGTGAAACTCGCGCTCGGGCAGTGCACCATTTCCCAGGCGGCCGATTACCTAGCACGCACCGTACCGATGGACAGGGGAGCGGCCGAAGGGGAAGCGGCGGATTTTGCCACCGCTCCAGGCCTGGGCATCGCATATGAAATTGGCAAGCTGCAGATCCAGCGGATGCTGGCGGAACGGCGTCTTCAGCAGGGCGACAAGTTTACCCTCCGCGAGTTTCACGATTACGTATGGAGTAACGGTAACGTGCCCCTGTCGCTGCAGCGATGGGAGTTGCTGGGTCTGGACGATGATGTCAAGAAGGTGGACAAATTGGCCAGGTGAAGCTGGATGGAGCGTGGCCATGCGGACCTGCCGATACTCAGAGGTCGGGCCGTCGGCACGATGGCCCAAAAGGCGGTTCGATCGGATGATTTGCCCCACCCCGCCCACCGTTTGCGCAACCACGAGCGGAATGAACGTCATGACGTGCCGCGGGACGGTGTCTGCGCCCTTCTTTGCCATCGGTAACTGTATGCCAGGTTCAGAGGCAGCGTCCACCACAATTGAACCGGCGAGTTCGATAAACGTCTGGCAATACTTGCAGGCGAGTAAAAACGCGTATTCGCATACTGAAACCCCGCTAACAATTCCGCCGCGCTCATCTGCTTCGGCTGATAGACAACATCGTCGCGACTGTTGAACTTGCGCCAGTCTCGCGTCAATATTCGCCCTTCTGCTTCCAGCTTTCGGTAGAGCGGCGTACCCGGAAAAGGCGTGAGAATGTTGAAGCTTGCATTCTGGACACCTGCGTTTTCAAGGACATCGATGGTGTCCTTGAATACGTCCGGCGTATCATGATCGAATCCAAACACAATCCCGGCCTGTACGGCGATCCCGTGCGCGTGGATGCGTTCAATAATCCGTCCGTATTCCTCCACGCGGTTGAACCCTTTGTTAACGGCGGCGAGGCTTTGCTGTGAGATCGATTCCAACCCTAAGAACAACTGCTTGCATCCGCTATTAGCCGCGGCCTCAAGAAACTCGTCATTCCGTCCGGCCAGAACGCTGGCCTGGCTGCTCCACCACTTTCGATATGGAGCAATGGCGCGAAACAACTCCTTCGCGTAGTTGATATCTCCTGCAATATTGTCGTCCCAGAAGATAACCACTTTCCCTTTAAAAGATGAGTATTCGGCGGCGACTTCGGCAACTGGCCGCTTGCGAAATCTGTGGCGATACATTACCGCAATCGTGCAAAAGTCGCAGCGGCCAGGGCATCCACGGGTGGCGAAGATGACTCCGTTGGTGTGGTCGCGCCTGTGAAACAAGTCCGTGCGAGCCTTTGGAACATCTTCAAGTGACGGCGCGCCGGTTTGTCGGTAGACACGACGATAAGATCCGGTTTCAAAGCTCTTCAGAAACCCTTCCCACAGACCTTCCGCCTCCCCGATGAAGATCACGTCGGCAAACTGAATGGCCTCGTTCGGCACCAACGTGACATGCGGACCACCCATCACGACACACACTCCTCGGGCCCTGAAGCGCGCCGCCATGCCGTAGGCGTGAGGCGCACTGGGCGTGTGAAATGTAATCCCGACCAGATCTGCGCTGATGTTCCAGTCTATGTCTTCGGCTTCTTCATCCACGTGGGTGACATCCCAGTTTCCGGGAACCCTGGAGGCAAGATAGGGCATGGTGATTTGCTGAAAGCTGAGGACGCGTGACCTTCTCACTCTTCGGATTTCCGGCGAAGAGGCCGTGATCAGCAATACGTGTGGCATGAGGCTCTTAAGACCCGCCTTCTGGTTCAAGTCGTCCCGGGTACCGTAAATCGCCGCGAGTCTCGGAAATCGCCTGAATCGAGATCCGCCCGTCGGGCTGGAGTAGAAGTCCGGACCTTCCTGCGGACGGCCTCATCGAGGACCGCTGAGAAACACGTGAAGTATTCCTGGTGGGCCACACCAACGGATTGTATTCTCTGGCTCACGGACTGAACTGTATCAGAACGAAGAACACATGATGCCGAGTAGGTTGCGCAGTGCTCGACGTTAATGAGGGTTATCGGTGCCTCGTGGCGATCTTGGCGGCCGCCAGAGGCTTAGCGCACTACCCGGCGCTGATGCCAGCCACGTCGGCCAGCCGGCACCCTCTACCGCCCCCGACCTTAGCGAATGCCAGGGGCGTCTAAGGGGTTTGCCGCAGCTAAAGCGGGCGCGTCGAACGGTCGATCTTACTTTTGGCGCGGCTTATGCGCCGGGAGTGCCTGTGTCTATGCATCGTTTCGTCTTCTGCCTGTTGACTCTCACCGGTACCGCGGCGCTGTGGGCGCAGCAAAGCACGAATACGTTCGTGACCATCACCAGCAGCCCTGCGGGCGCTACATTCGTCGTGGATGGCCAGCCGTACGTCTCATCGGCCGCCTTCAGTTGGGTCGATGGCTCGAGGCACACGATCGAGGCCCTTCAGGACAACATCCCCACCGCGTTCGATCCCACGACGATCGCCACAAATGCGTATCTCGATCAATTCCCCTCGTGCTACAGAGTTTTCAGCGCCTGGACAGACACCTCCGGGCAGGTTACCGGCGTCGACGAATCGTCTCAATTAATCACTGTGACCGCTGATCCTGCGCTGACAACGTTGGTGGCCAATTACACCGTAAGCTGCCTTGTCTTTCTCGATTTCTACGGCGACAATCCGCCGGCGTGGCAGAACACCTGCGATTCCAACCCGCCCCTGCCCTCGGGAAGCTCCATTCCGCAAGGCGTGGTAATCGCTACTGCCGGGTTGTCGCATCATTGCTATTGGAACAACTCCGCCGAATACGTGACGGTTCCCACCGCACTGACACTCGCGGTGTATCCATCGCCTGGCTGGCTGTTTCAGAAATGGGAGTTGCCGGACGCCACCATGACCGGGCCGGTGAATACCATCCCAATTGAGAACTACAGTACTTTGCTCTACAGCCTGACGCCCGTCTTCACGGCGGCGGAGCGAGTCCGATTCCTCACCACGCCTCCCGGCTTGCAGGTGGTCGTGGACCATCAACTGATTCCAACCATCCGTGAGGCCGGCGCTACCATCTTTTCGCCATGCGCAAGCAACGAGATGTGGCCGCCGCCGGTTCAGCCGTTCCCTTCGGCGATTCCGGGCATGTGCTATGGCGATTTCGATTTCCTGCCGGGTTCCGCTCACACGGTTGCGGTGCCTACCCCGCAGCTCGATTCCCTGGGCAATCGCTGGGTGTTCGGCACGTTTACAGGTGCGGTCAGCAGCTCCGGATCCTACACGGTTCCCAATCAGCCCGATCTCGTGACGGCCAATTTCCTGCCTTCAGCCAACGTTTCCTGGATCACCACTCCATCCGGGCTGAAGCTGATTATTGACGGCGTCACCACGGTCTCCGGCGGCGGTTTCTGGGGCATCAACAGCACCCACTCGCTTTCGGCGCTCTTGCGGCAAAGGGATTCCAGCAACAAGGTTTGGGATTTCCAGAACTGGTCCGACGGCGGAGCGGCGACTCACAATTACACCGTGCCAGCAACGGCCGTCGATGGCGGTGTGGACCTGATCGCGACGTACATTTATGACCCGGTGGCCAGCGCAAACAGCCTGCTCACAGTTCAGAGCTCGCCCACTGGTCTGACGTTACAGGTAAACGGGCAGCCATGCCTGACGCCCTGTAGTCTATCGGAGCCGAACGGCACATCGGTGCAGGTCTCCGCGCCTGCGACGCTCACTTCCGGCCCGGGAACCGCATACACTTTCCAGAGCTGGTCGGATCTGGCCTCGCCGGTCCACCAGATTACGCTCAACACTGACACGACGGTGACCGCCAATTACGCGACGCAGTACTTGCTGATGGCCTCGGCATCGCCGGCAAACGGCGGCGTGTTCACCCAGAGTCCGGTCTCGGCCACGGGATTTTATCCTGCCGGAACCGCCGTAACCATCAGTGCCAGCCCCGCTGCGGACTACCGGTTCACGCAGTGGAGCGGCGGGCTCACCGGCACCACGTATCGTGAGACCGTCACTATGAACGGTCCGGTATCGGTGACCGGTTATTTCCAGAAAGAAGCGGATACGCCCGGCGTTTTCGTTGAGAATGCAGCCGGCCAGACGCCGCTCCCAATAGTTGCCCCGGGCTCGCTGATCGCGATTTACGGTGCGAATCTCGCTCCGGGCCTTGTTATGGGTCCCACCGATCCAGTGTCGCAGACGCTGGATGGCGTGGTGATCACTTCTTCCGGGTATATATTCCCCCTGCTGTACGTCTCGCCCAACCAAATCAACGCCTATCTGCCGATTGGCATCACTCCGGGCGATTACGATCTGACGATTTCGTCGATGAGCGAGCCTGACATCCTGACTTCATTTACGGTGGCGCGGAATGCTCCCGGTCTGCTGACCAATCTCGTCGATAACATCTATTACGCGCTGGCATTGCATCAGGATGGAAGTCTGATCACTCCCACGGCGCCTGCGCAGATCGGCGAGACGATTACCCTTCTGGGCACCGGATTCGGCCCACTTACGCTGCCCTACATCGAGGGCTTCCCGGCTCCGGCGACGCCTCAGAACCCGCTGGTCGACCCAGTGAGTGTGTCGGTTGGCGGATCGACACTGACGCCTGTCTGGTCGGGTGCAGCACCCGGGTATATCGGGCTGGTGTCGGTGCAGGTCACGCTCAATAACACGGTCCCCACGGGGACCACGCTTCAACTGACCGCGACGGTTAATGGCGTTACCAGCAACACGGTCCAGTTGCCGGTCCAGTAGACCGGCCGAATTCACGTCAGCGCTTTGCTGAGAGCCGCGCCATTGGGAGATCCCAGGCCGGTGCAGGCGTCCCAGCCTTTTTCGGCGTCGTAGTGGCCGTTGTTGCCCTTGACAATATCGTGAAAGGCGCTCGCGCCCTTTTGATACAGGAGCGGATTGACGAAGCCCAGCCGCCGCCCGAGCTGCTGATTGAGCAACGCGACGAGCCCGGCCCATAGCGGCGCCACCGCACTGGTCCCGCCGATTACGCCATCCTGCCCGTCCACTCGAGTTACGTAGCCGGTCAGCGGGTCGGCATCGCCTGCTACATCCGGCACACCGCGTCCGGCAAAGTGGGTGTTTGGCTGCGGCGGGACGCCCGACGCCTTTTGCCACGCCGGAATTGGAAACAACCGGCTCACTCCCCCGCCCGTAGCGCCGCTATCGGAGGCCAGTTCGTTCCACACCTCTTCGTCGGATATCGATGTCCCGGCCCTCTCGAGTTTTGTCCCGCCGCAGCTCAGCACGTATGGACTTGCCGCCGGAAAATCTACTTGCAGGCTGTTGTCGGGAGATGCGTCGGTGGCTCCGTCGTCGCCTGCGGCAACGGTCACCGTCACGCCCATTGCGGCGGCATCCTGAAGCGCCGCGTTCATCGCCGTGCGCGCCTGGCCTGTCCACGTATCTTCGGGACCGCCCCAACTGATCGAGAGAATCGACGGCTTGCGAACCGTGTCATGCCCGGCTGCCACGATAGCGGCATGAAAGCCCTGGTCGGTGTTCTCGGTGAAATAAACCGCGATCTTCGCCCCCGGCGCTACCGCTCCCGACACCTCGATGTCGAGCGCCACTTCGCCGTCGGCATCCTCATCGATGCCCGGCGCGTTCTTAGCTCCACCCACCGACACCGCGGTCACCGAAGGAGGAGCAATCCCAAGTTTTCCAAAGTAAGTTGCCAGATCCGTCGTTCGATATCCGCCGCCCAGCTCAAGAATCGCGATCGTTTGCCCGGTCCCCTGCACGCCCGCCGGGAAGCTGTACAGCTTTGCTACCTCTGTCGGCGTGAATCCATCTTCTTTTGACGCTTGCTGGCCCCGGCGAACGTGAGGCTTGGCAACCGGCCGATTGTCCAAGCCGAGCACCGCGATTACGACATCCTTCAGTTGAGAAGGAATCATCACCGGCCCGGTCCGTCCCCGAAAACGCCCGCCCGCCGGCAACTCGTAAGAGGTCAGGGAGGTTCCGAAAGCCTGCCCGACGTCTTCCGCCGTACCGGTCAGCACGACCGACCGGCTGGGCGCATGGCGCGACTCAACCGTCAGGCCGTGTTCGTGTGCGAACTGTTCCACGGCATCCAGGTCATTCGGCCCCGCGCCGTGCAGAATGCCGAATTCCTCGCGAGAGTGTTGCTCGCCCAGGACATCCGGATCCGCGCCGCGCCGCCGCAACACCACGGTTGCGCGCACCGGCTCGTCCAACGAAACAGGCCCGAGTTCCTTCGCATTCGGAACGGGTCTGCGCTCGCTTCCCGGCAGCGCGATTCTTGTTTGATATGGCATGAATTTCGGTGAACCTCCACCGAGCCATATCAGCCGCCGCCGGGCCGCGAGTGACAAGCGCCTGCAAGGAAACAACAACGCGGTTGTGACGTTTACCTGCTGCAGCGGAAGCCATCGCGAACGGCGTCGAGCATCGCCCAGATGCCTTGTCCCGCAGGCTCCTCCGACATCTCAAGGAAGGCCGCAGTATGGCCGGAGCCCAGATACGCAGCGGTCACAACTTCGGAATTGAGCGCGATCACTTTCCCGCGCGTGTCATAAATGCTGACCTCGCCCCGGAAGCTCTTTACCGGCGATGCTCCCCGCGTTCCACCGGTCCGAAGATTTCCTTCTTCAGGATGTCGTCCAGATTCCGGCCGTTCACCGCGACGACGAGATCGGCCTTCTCCACACCGGCTTTTGCGGCAGGCGATCCTTCCCGAACCGTCAGCACCACCAGCGAGCCTTTCTTGTTCGGCGCATCGTCCGCATACAACTGATCCAGGCCGATGCCGATGGTCCCGAGCTCCTGGCCGGCGCCACGCAGCACCATACAAAAGAACACCGACGCGAATAGCCAGGGCCTCATATGGCGCGCTCATGCCGCAAGTGGAGGACCGGTCCCTCATCTTTCTTTTGTGCGCACACCACCGTTAGGTACGCTGGACAGCGTTCGAACGCGGAAACCGGTGTTCGGAAACGGACCTTAGTTGCCGATCACCAGCGAGACTGGCGGACTGCACACTTGCGTGCCGCCCGCAGTGGCGCTTTCGCAAATCTGGAGTAAGTAATTGCCCGGCGAATCGCCGGCCGGAATGGGCACGTTTACCTGCTGCACGCCCAGGTACCCAGGTGCCGGTCCGGCATATTCAGGAACGGAAGGTTGACCCCCGATGAGGCCCGTCACCACCCCGCTGGCCGACACTCCCGTTCCCCAAACCTGGACCACCGAACCAGGTGCTGCCGGATGAGCCGAGCCGTTCACCGAATAGTCCTGGTTCAAGACGGCTCCCGAGAAAATCCCCGGTGAAAATGCGGCGAGCGGCACCGTATAAGCGGGCATCGGTATACCGTTATTAGAAACCACAAGCTGCGTGGACGCCTGTCCGGCCAAAGAAGCTGGTACCAGCACATTAAGGTTTGTGCTGTTGCTGGCGAGGATCTGTGCGGCCTGGCCGTCAAACGTGATGGTCACCGGCGCGACAAAGCCCGTTCCCGTGATCATGGCGAGGGAACCGGCAGTCGCCGGGCCAAAGATGTTCGCCGAACTGGTCACGGTGCGGATGGTGGGATTACCCGTCGGCGTTACGTTTGCAGTCACGCCGACTTCCGCCTGGCCGGCGATGGGCCCGGCGGTGATGAGAATCGTCGCGTTCCACACGCCTGGATTCACGTGCGTTGCATCGACGGTCACATTGGTGCCGCCGGCCGCATCCCAACTCGTTGGTGAAAGACTCAACCAGCCCGTGCCCGACCCATCTGCGTAAACGATCGTCGCGCTCCAGGTCAACTGACCCGAGCCGAGGTTATTAATATCGAGAAACTGGCTGCTGGTGCTGCCGGTAGCCACCGTGAAATTCATCGAGGATGGCGATACGGAGAGGTGCGGGAAATACGGCGCGTTGCAATCGCCGATAATCGCGCAGTCGTTGGGCGCCTCTGTCTGCACGAATCGTGGTACGGGTGCCGTGATACTAGCAGTGAGCACCGTCGATACAGGCGCAAGCGTTACCGTCTCGTTGCTGGTGTACGTAATGCCGTTTCCCGACGGCGGCACGGCCAGGAAGGTCGGGAACTGCGCCGTCTCCTGGGTTGAATCGTTCGCGTCCATCACCTCATAAACGATCGATGCCGACCCGGCCGAGGACACCGGAATCGGCACAAGGCTATCGAACGTCACTGGCGCCGAACCCGTGGGAACATAGAGCGGCGTTCCACCCGCGCCATTGGCATCCGCGCCGCTCACCAGCGAAAGCAGCAGGGATCCGCCGTTGGTATTGGGAGCATAAGTGCCTCCTGCTTCGGGGACCCCCAGATCTCCGCCCGCCGTGGGAACAATCGCGTCCGATCCGGCAACGGCCACCGGCACATACAATGTCGCCAGGGGCGAGAGGTCCGTAAAGGTAACCAGAATCCGGTCTCCCGTGTCTGCGTCGTAATTGTCAGGGTCGCTCTTCGGCAGGAGCGCTGTTGCGAACCCCTCAGTTACTCGCGTTGAGGTAAACGCCGCTTTGGCCGCGATGAACTGCGAGAAGCTGAGTGTGCCGGGAACCGTGGCGCCGGATTGCGCGCAAACAAGTTTCGTCGAATTGTTCGAATAAAGGCTGGTGAATGTCGTCCCCACCGACAGCGAAGGCTGGTTGACGTCGATAATGTCCCCGCCCACAATGACATCCGCAGTAATCTGCCCGCCCGGCGAAGGAGTGGCCGCCGTCGAATCGACACGAATATTCGAAATGCGCAGAATGATCGCGCCCGTTGGCGACAACGTCAGATGGACGTCGTTCCAAACGACGTTGTAGGTGAACATCAGCAAGCCCTGCGAACTCACCGGCATAGGGCCAGAACCGGAATCCGCGGTAAGTACGGCGTCCGTGACGTTTTGCGCATTGATCCGATTGCTGACCGGCAGATTCAACTGAATGGTAACGTTCTCGACCATCGAGGCCGACGGCGGCCCGCCCGTGCACACGATTTCGATGGAGCCGACGGCATCCGTGATCTCTTCGGCATGCATGATGAGCGGCGTTGCCGAAGTCGTGCAGATCAGAGAAGTGGCGCCAGCGTGCGCCAGGGAGGAGGCCGCCAACAGCAACAACCCCACCGGAAGGAGCCTGAACATGAAAAACACCTCAACCTCTTCGCGGGACGCGGGCGGTCGCGTGAACCAGCTTACAGTACCACAAGACTCACCATGCTACAATAGCTTGAGCGGCGCCCCGATGGTCGGCACAACGGCGATTACTCACCAAAATTATAGACCTGAAACGAGATTATCGCGCCAATATAATCGAGCCGGGTAGGATATCCCGCCATGCCGGCTCCGCCCCTCGCCGACAAATTCGGACGTTTGCATGACAGCCTGCGCATCAGCGTAACGGACCGTTGCAACATCCGCTGCTTCTACTGCATGCCCGAAGAGGGCGTGGCGTTCGTCCCCCACCGGGAAATCCTGTCGTTTGAAGAGATCGAGCGCGTGGCGCGAGTCGGCGCTGGTCTCGGCATTCGCAAGATTCGCATCACCGGAGGCGAGCCCCTGGTGCGTCGTGATCTCCCCGTTCTGGTAAGCAAGCTCGCCGCAATCGAGGGCGTCGAGGACCTGGCCCTCACCACCAATGGCGTTCTGCTGGGCCAGCAGGCAGGGGCGTTGTATGATGCCGGCCTGCGCCGATTGAATGTACATCTGGACACGCTGGACCGTCAGCGTTTCATCAGGATCACCCGGCGCGACGATCTGGCGCGCGTGCTGGACGGGCTGGAAATCGCACGGCAGACCGGGTTCGGACCGATCAAGATCAACGCTGTGGCCGTGAAGGGACTGGTAGAGCCCGACGTCGTCCCGCTGGCCCGTTTCGGGCGCGAGAACGGTTACGAGGTCCGCTATATCGAGTTCATGCCGCTCGATGCTCAGGGGATCTGGGACCGCTCGCGCGTTCTGCTGGCCGATACAATCGTCGAGACGCTGTCACGAGAGATTGCGCCGCTGGTGCCGATTCCGGACGCGGACATGCGCGCTCCCGCCAGCGAATACGCCTTCGCCGATGGCGTTGGCCGGGTGGGCTTCATCGCCTCGGTGAGCCGCCCGTTCTGCCTGAACTGCAATCGCATCCGCCTGACCAGCGACGGCAAGCTGCGCTACTGCCTCTTCGCATTGGAGGAGACCGACATCAAGCCGTTGCTGCGAAGCGGCGCGAGCGATGACGAGATCGCCACGGCAATTCGTTCGAACGTCCGAGCGAAGTGGCTGGGGCACGAGATCAACACGTCACAGTTCGTGCCACCACCAAGACCGATGTATTCGATTGGGGGGTGAGAAGTCATATGAGGAAAGTCGCACAGTTTCTTCGAGGAAACGCGACCCTACTTGTTTTTCTGGCGCTCCTGGCTGGTGGCCTGTGGGCATTGATATCGATCCCGCCGAGAGAGATCGGTTGGATCAAAAAGGTGGATGACGTCAAGAGAGAAGAGCTTGAGAACGAAGCGCGCAAGACGATTATCCAAGTCGTCGGTGGCGCTTTCGCGATTTTTGCGCTGTTTCTGACGTGGCGCCGGGTAAAGGTCGCCGAGCAGGGGCACATCACCGATCGCTTCACGACGGCCGTCGAACAACTCGGGAAACTGGACGGCGATAAGCCGAACTTCGAAATCCGCTTGGGAGGAATCTACGCACTTGAGAGGATTGCTCTCGACTCTCCGCGTGACCACTGGACAATCATGGAGGTTCTCACGGCATACGTGCGCAGGAACGCTCCCGCACCGAAAGAAGCGCCCAGCCTTGCCAGCGCCGAGAGACCTAAACCGGATATTCAGGCGATCCTCAACGTATTGCGTCGGCGCCGTCATGACACGAACAGGGAGAGGGACGGCCAATACCTGGATCTCGGAGAGACCGACTTGAGATGGGCTGACCTGCGGGGCGCAAGCCTGAAGCAGGTGCACCTCACAAGAGCTTACTTGCGAAACGCGTCCTTGAAAGGAGCCAACCTGAAGAGCGCGCTCCTGTTTGAAGCCCACCTGGAAGCCGCAGAATTCGATGGAGCGCACATGGAGGAGGCGATCCTCACCGGTGCGCGCATGGACTGGGCGCGCCTTATGGGGACCCACCTGCAAAGCGCGTACCTGTGCGGAACCAACCTACAGGAAGCGGACCTCTCGAACACATTGCTCATGCGGGCGCGCTTGGATCAGGCGCATCTCTGGAAGGCGCGCCTACAAGCGGCACAAATTCAGGGAGGCCACTTAGAAGGCGCGAATCTCCGCGAGGCTCATATGGAGCGGGCTGCCCTCGATGGAGCGCATTTGGAAGGGGCGATACTCGTGGAGGCACACCTCGAGGACGCGACGGGGCTGACAGTGGCACAGGTCAAGGCTGCCTATGGCTGGGAGCAGGCATACTACAGCACAGAGCTTCGGAAGGAGCTTGGTTTGCCGGAACTTACGCCAGACCGCGTTGGCGGTGCCGGGGGTTGAAATGAGATACGCTGTCCTTCTTGAAAAAACGGACACTGGTTACAGCGCGCATGTGCCGGACCTGCCTGGATGCGTCGCTGCCGGCGCTACGCTCGAAGAGACCACTGACCTGATTCGCGGAGCCGTCCGAATGCATTTGGCTGGGATGGCCGAGGACGGCGAGCCAATCCCGGAGCCGAAGACGATCGCCG
>Ga0326728_10012517_pt1 | contig 18802 bp, 25 predicted proteins | sample MB3enrmetagenome_FD_207602 | JGI IMG/M metagenome (GOLD analysis project Ga0326728, IMG submission 207602) | Lab enriched peat soil microbial communities from McLean, Ithaca, NY, United States - MB31MN | ecosystem: Environmental > Terrestrial > Soil > Wetlands > Peat | place: USA: New York... | reverse complement strand
ATTCCACGCGCGCATGGCGACGCGTGGCGAGCAGGTTCTCCGAATGGGACGGCACGAAGCGCAAGTAGAAGTCGATCTCGTTCGACGCTGCGAACTACACCCTCGTGACAGGCTCCGATTTTCAAGGCGATGCGCGGCCCTCTGGCTTCTTATCCGTTGACGCTGAGGATTCGCGAACTGGAATTCTCGACCGGCTATTTGCCTAGAGCCTGCTTGAGGTCATCGTGCTCAAAAGCGGACGCCATGCGGTCAAGTTCTGTTTTGCTCAATCCGTGGCGGACCCCTTCCTTGCGCCACGTCGCCACCGACTGGGCCACTTCGCTTGAGATGGCCTTCGCCCTCGTCGCATCTAGCTCAAAATAACCTGCAACCCCCATTGCTAAGTTGAGGGATGCTGTTGAATCATCCTCCGTAATCATGGTCGACAAAATGCGCGGCTTAAGATCGATCGGCATCGGGTTCAGATCATATGCTGGCGAGAGACGCCATCCGGCCTGTCCTTCATAAAGGAAGCCGTGATTGCGAAGATGGTCGTCCGTATTCGAGATGAGTATGTTGAAGACAAGGCGCCGCCACAGCGCCTCGATATCTTCTTTCGGTGAGGCTCCATGCTGGCGCAGGGCATCCACCATTTCCAAATAGCTTCTCGGCTCCTGGTCCCTCGCCCCTAGCATGCTCATTGCCGAGAGGAAGGGAATGCGCCGCGTTCCCTCCCGGTCGAATCGGCGCAACAGAAGGACTGGCTTTTTGGCAACCTCTTCCAACCTTACCGAGGGAACTATGATCCCTGCTTTCTCAGCCAGAGCAAAGGCCACCCGTTCCCACACGACGGTGGCGATTTCGTCGTCCTTGCGCGGAAATTTTGCGATAGCCAGTTGGCCGTCCTTGTCCCGCACCGAGGCCTTTGGACGAGCGCCCCCGAGCGATGAGCCTGGTGCGATCAGGAGGCGGAGATCCTCATCTGTGTCCTTTTTTTCGATAAAGCGCTCCGATGCCGAAAGCAGTCTGGGCAGTCCCATTAAGGGCGGTATGCGTTTGGCTTCCTCATTACGAAGGAATGGTCCTCCCTCACGCTCTGCGAAACGCAGTGCCCCCTGCCGCGCTTCGTCGTCGACGAGCAACAGATAATCGATCTCCCTGAGAGTGCGCGGCGTCGTCTTCTCCCGCTCGGCCCTCCGGCGTTCCATCCGCCGCATGAGAACCCTGCCCCACCGATCCGGGGCTGAGTCCCCGATAGCCCCGAACATCGGCAGATCGCCGGGCGTGTGAAACGGACCGGGACCAAGCTGTAAAGCGGGTTCAAGCGAAAAGCGGGCCGGGTTTTCGAGCCATGAGGGGCTGTATTCGAAGGTCGCGCCCTCCCGCTCCTTGCGCACGCGTCCCCATAGGCGCCCCACCAATAGTGGCTTGCCATCGAGATCGACATAAACGTGCGCTTCCTTATCCATTACTCATTCTTCCCTTTTGTTTTTTTGCTGCGTATCCGCTGCGGCAACTGCTCTTCTTCAAGCTGAAGCCCAACATTGTCGTTTTTGGGGTCCGCGAGGTCTCCCAATCTCTCCGCCATTCCCATGACGAACAAAACGGTCGAATAGTGGCCGATTGCCACGCCGGGCTCGCCCCTTTCGATCTTCACTAGGGTCGTGCGGCTGATCGATGCACGCTGCGCCGCCACGCTGGCAGGAATACGACGACGACGACGCGCGTCGCGGATGTCATGCCCCAGTTTGCGCAGCGCGCGTCGCACGGGAATTGGCAACATTGCAGGCTTCTTGGTTTTCATAGTTAGCGTCCATAAAAGTGACCATTACAGTCAATAACGTACATTATTATGAACGTAAAGTCAAGCATACCCGATAAGACCGGGCTCGCCTGCAGCACGGAGACCGAGCCGCCGCGGAACAAGCAGTTGGGATGGTCTACGGTGAACTCCGCTTTTCGGAAATAGAGAGCGCTTCCCTCGACCGTCTCCAAAGATTCGGCACGATAACAAACCCAGCTGCAACTTAGCCACTTTGATACAAAGAGCCCCAGCGCCGGGCTCATGACGTTAATCTCCCTTATCGTTCGTCTCTGGGTGCAGCAACCTCTATAAGGGGTTTCTGGGGCACTTGTCCGAGATGCCGACGTCCGGGGCACCGTCAAGCTGGTCCTTGGACCGCGGTCCCAGACGACCGGCGGTCAGCGCAACGCTGGCTACAACATTCTGAAGAAACCCGAACATTCTATCGGGCCAGGCGCTTCCCATCGGGCCTGCCAATGCGCCGACTGGGACATATGCCTGGCCGCAGGTGGACCAGTGGCCGATCCTCTATAACACCCTGCGCCGGCTCACCAATGCCAATCTAAAACTCTCCCCGCTCTCGAAAGTGTCGTATCAGGTGAGATACGAGCAGGACGCCTTTCAGGGACCTAGCCTGAGCCCCAGCGGCTATCAAGTCGCCGGCAGCTACAGACTTGTGCTCCAGGTGATGCAGCGCAACAGTGCTGACGACTTTTTCCGCGAGATCGATTGGAAGCCTCTGCCGGAGACACAGCTGGCCTTTGCAGAGCAGGTCCACCACTATAAGGAAGACTCCTTCTTCAATTTGGATCCGAGCTATGTCCAGTTTCAGGAGGCGGATGGGACCCCATTGCACCGCTGTCCAGTTATGACAGCCTGACACCTTCCACCGCCTGCAACGCCAACAGCGTCGGAGCAGCGGCAGTCCCCTCACCGCCGCAGAGACCAGGCGGTATGCCGGTCATCAATCCGGCATGCGGTGTCATCCACAGTTATTCCCGGTTGCTGCCGACCAGAATCCCCGGACTGGAGCAGTTATGGTTCTATACTGACGGCCGGAGCATTTTCAATGTTCTGTATGTCCTCAGCGCTCGGAGGAACGATCTGATAATTGGGCGGGGCCGGCCTCTGTTGTGCGACAAGTCTTTCCAGAAGATCATTCGATGTGAGATCCGAGTTGTGTCGCGGAATGCTCATTCTGCTACCTGCCAGGAGAACCAGTAAACCCGCCGCCAGCAAGACTTGCACCGAACAGGGTGGAGAAAGAATAAGGCGAACAGGCCATCGTACGGACGCAGCTCGGCCGCCTTGAATTCGACACTCGTGCAGGAGGGACACGTTCGCCGGATGCACAGGACGCGCGGTAGCCATCTCGGCCAAACGATCGTTGCAATGCTCATTTGGAATTTCCTTTCCATTTAGGTCTGGAATCGATCACAGCGCAGATCCGTCTCCTGCGCTAGAATTCGCGTCAAGCCATGTGAGCAGACAACGGATGCTGCCTGTAGCCAAGGCCACACAGGAATCGGCAGCGCCGTAATAGAGATGAATTGTGTCTCCGTCGGCAGCGATGGTCTGGCCGCAGGGAAACACGACGTCGTGCACATCTCCTACGCGCTCATATGGAGCTTCAGGACCGAAGATCCATGAGTCTCCGCGTTGCAGGCAGATCTCAGGTTGATCGAGGTCGAAGAGTGCAAGGCCCAGTCGATAGATGCTCCCCGACGCGGTAACTCGCACACCGTGGTAGATGACCAGCCTTTCGATGTTTCGATGGGCGGCGAGCAGAGGCCAATTTTGTTTGCATCCCACCATCCGCCGCGACGAGCTTGGAGCATGATTTTATGGCTGCCCCAATGGCGTAGATCGGGAGAGTATGAGATCCACATATGCGCGCCGGTCGTGGTCATGGGGCGATGGATCATGGCCCAGTAGCCGTTGATTCTTCGCGGCAGTAATGCGGCATCCTTATCTTCGGGCTGCATGATCACGCCAAATCGTTCAAAGGTGCGAAAGTCTTTGGTGAGCGCCAGTGAAACTCCCGGGCCACCGCGCGCGAAAGAGGTATAGGCTACGGCATATTGCTCGAGCTCCGGGACGTAGGTAATGCGGGGATCTTCGATACCCCAGATTTCTTCTGGGTATAGTTCGGGATTAGCCAACAGAGTCGGCTTGGCATCGATACGCCATCCGTTGATTCCATTCTGCGAACGTGCCGCGCACAAGTGCGACAGCCCGCTGCGGTCTTCAACGCGGCAAAGCAACAACGTGTCTCCGTCGGGCAAGAGGACTGCCCCGGCATTGAAGACGCTGTTCACGGCATAGGGCCAATCGTGCCCGCTAAGAATTGGATTATCGGAGTAGCGCGTGAGTAGAGGACGGTCCGCACATGGTGCAGAGTTTGGTTGTTTTAAGGCGATCGTCTTGGGCGAATCAGATGGCTGAATAACTGGAGTCAAAGGGAGATGCTCATTTCCTGAACCGTGATTTCTGCGTGGGGGACTCTCGCCCGCTGCATTTCCAGGAGCGCCATAAGGAATGAGAGCGTTGACTCCGCTCCCTGATTTTCGTTCACGCGGTCCGGATGAAGCCCGTCTTTGCATCCTCCGGTTGTCGGGTCATAGAGGGGCGCCTGCAGATCGTTTTTGCCTAGGAACCAGCGGAAGACGCAATGGGCTTCGTCGTTCCAGCGCTCAGCGCGCGTCAGCCTGTATGTTTCGAGACACGCAGATATGGTGGCACAGGCTTCGACGGGCTGCTGATCGAAGCGTGGTTTCTCGCCGCCCTCATGGAAGCATTCGCTGGAGCCGATCGGCACAAAAGTTTCCCGGTCTCCGCAATGCTGAGCAGCCACAAGCCATTCCAGCGACTCGATTCCCGCCGCGAGCATTTTCTCGTTCTTGCTGCGCCCGCCGGCCAGGATGAGCGCCTGCGGCAGGCGCGCATTGGAGTACGCGAGACTTTTCTCAAACCAATGCCAGGAGCCGGAGCGGCTGCGCTCGTAAACGTCGAGCAGGCGATTGGCGAGCGCGTTGCGCGCAATTTGGACGGCCCTGTCACCGGGAAACCAGTCGAGATAGGCCTGCAAACCAAGAACGCTGAACGCCCACGCGCGCGGACTCGAGAATTTAAAAACGGCGGGCGCGGCGGCTTCGAAGAGCCTTCCCGCGGCTCCCCGCAGCCCCGCATTCTGCGAATGGCCGAGCACCGACCCGAGCGCCCACAACGCGCGCCCATGGCTGTCTTCGGAGCCAACATCTTCAAGCCATTTGCGGTCGTAGCCGAGGAAATTCCTGAAGCGGCCGGTATCGGAATGAAATGCGAGCCAGAGAAAAGCGAGGTAACGGCGAGAGAGGTTGAGATGGTCTTCGCCGCGCGGGATCCCAAGGCTTCCATTGATAAGCGTGGAGACAATCAGTGCCCGTGCGTTGTCGTCGGTGGTATAGCCCTCGCGCGTGTTGGGCACTGAGAAGATTGCATGCTGCAACATGCCCGTGTCGTCAGTCATGGTGAACAGATGATTGGTGTTCAGAGCCGGCAGATGTTCCGTCGGGTCGATCGGGCCCGCTGCGATTTCGTCCGGTTGAGCGGGTCGTGGCTGCAACGAGCGCTCAAAGCGCGCCCGCTGAAAAGTCGCCATGTAGGCGCGCGCGGTCGTCGGCCACGTTGTTCCCCGGGAGTGCAGATAGGCACGCTTGCGCATGGCATGGCGCTCGGCATCATTCTCCAGGAGAGCGACCACCGACTCGGCAATGGCATCCGGATTGTCAAAGGGAACAATCACGCCTCGCTTGTCCGCAAGCAGTTCCTTGGCGTGCCAATAGGGCGTGGAGACGATTGCCTTGCCGGCTCCAAGCGCAATGGCCAGCGTGCCGGAGACAATCTGCGCCTCCTGCCGGTAAGGAGTGATGTAAATGTCCGCCGCGCCCACGTGCTCCACGAGCTCTTCTGTACTTACAAAACGGTTGTTCAAAATCAAGTGGGATGAAACGCCGAGTTCCGCGGCCAAAGCCTGCAATTCTTCGCGGTACCTCTCGCCTTCGCGCCGGCGGATATGCGGATGCGTTACTCCAGAGACGATATAGACCACATTCGGATGACGCGCGAGGATCGCCGGCAGCGCCCGAATTACGTTTTCGATTCCCTTGTTTGGCGACAGCAAGCCGAAGGTAAGCAGAACCGACTTGCCTTCGGTGCCGAACCGGTCTTTGAAATAATTGGGGTCCATGAAGGGCATGTCGGGCACGCCATGCGCGATGACGTCGATTTTTCCGCCGGGAACGGCATAAACTTCGCGCAACAACTCGGCCGCGAGCTCGCTCATCACGACGAGGCGATCGGAGAGCTGGGCGATTTCTTCGAGCACAATGCGTTGATTTGCGTCCGGCTCTCGCAGGACCGTGTGCAGCGTGGTGACCAGCGGCATCTTCAATCTGCGCAGCAAGGCCAGAATGTAACGGCCGGCGGTGCCGCCATAAATGCCGTATTCATGCTGCAGGCAGACGAGATCGTTGCTGTTGAAGTTGAGAAAATCGGCGGCTCGCTCATAGGAGGCAATGTCCTCCTGCGTGAGTTCAAGGCGCACTTGTTCCGGATAGTCGTAGCTCGAATCGGGATCGTTTACGGGAATGGCAAACAGGCGCCCTTCTCCGTATTCGGCGGCGAGCGCGTTGCACAAGTCGGTGGTGAAGGTCGCAATACCGCACTCTCGCGGAAGATAGTTCCCGATCACAGCGATGCGCGTTGGCAATGGCAGGCGGCTGGCTTTCAGTGCGATCGGCAACGGGGCTGACTTACCAGCTCTCTCAGCTTGTGTTTGGGTACGAATCATTTCGGGGAAAGACATTCTAGCCTCTTTTCAGTCACGATCCACTCTGCGCTTTTGATTCGATGCGCGCTATCGGTGCGGACGATTGGCTCATTAGGGCCCTCGCGCACTTTGACGCGCGGTTTATCTCGCCGAGACCATTTGCGGATGCGTCTCGCCCGCCATGTCGAGCCACGAGTGCTGTTGGATGACGCGTGGTTGGACAGTAACGATCGCGGCGTGCAAACCCATGCTCCTGTTCATCTGGATAGAAACGAGCTCGGCGGCGTTAAACCGCCTCGCTACTCCCGCCAGAGCACGAGCTACCGCGCGCCGGACTGCGGTTTCTTCCTTGGTCGCAATGCCTAATCGCGAGCAGGCATGGTCGACCCCCATGAAGTGCCAGCCCATCCGGCGAACCATGGTATCGAAAACCGCCGCCGTCATCCCTTCCACAACCATCCAGCTTTCGCCAACCGGCCCCCTGAGCGGGTCCAGGCATTCCGGCAGGATGCACTCCTTGCGCAGGAAGACGGAATGCGGCTTCAGGCTTGCGCGCATTTCGATTCGGGGAGCGCCTGTTGGCCGATGGAGCCGGTGACAGGATCGGTCGGCGCGACAGCTATGTCGGATGACGAATGGTCCCCAACGAAATCCTTGGAGAAACTCGACGGGGCTGCTTTGGCGGTTTCCGGGTCAGTGCCCGAAAAGCCCGTTGCATCGGGTTGGCTTTCGGGTTGGACCAAATGAAATCTTGCGGCGAGCGGTGATTCCAGGTAGTTTTTGGCGTCGCTTCTTTTGTTAGGACTCATGGATGCTCCAGTCGTTCGGTTGGGTGCCTAAAAGTTGCTCGTCTGGAGCGAAGCCAAGAATGCCAAAGGCGAGGTGGGGATATACGTGCTGCTGATTCAACAATACGCCGATTAAGCTCCATGTGCCGCCGGCGCCAACAATCGTTGCGCGTGGCTTGTAAATGCTGCAACACAAGGCTCACGAGGGAGGGAGAATGGCAGGTCTTTGCGCGTTGTCGTCGGGCAATTGATCGAGCAGAACGACATTCAGCAGCGACTTGTGCACCTGGATGCGCCCGTTGTAGCTGATAAAACCCAGCTTGCGAAAGCGATTCATAAAGAAGCTCACGCGGGAACGCGTGGTGCCGATCATATCCGCCAGTGTTTCCTGGGTAATGGGCGGAATGAAGGTTTCCGGTTCACCGGGCTTGCCGAATTCCGCCATCAGGAGGAGAATTCGCGCCAAGCGCTTTTCGCTCGAGTTGAACAACTGATCAACAAGGTCGGCCTGGGTCCGCATGCTCCGGGTCAGCAGAAACTTGAGAAACAGATCGGCGAATGCAGGTTCGTCATGCATCACTCGGGCCATTTCGTCCCTGGAGATCCTGAGTGCTGTGCAGGTGTTCACCGCGGTAGCAGTCGCCATATGCAGGCCGGCGATCGCCGCCAGGGATTCTTCTCCGACGAAATCGCCCGTGGATAAAAGCGTGATTGTGGCTTCTTTGCCCGCCTGCGAGACGACAGTGACCCTTGCTCGGCCCTTTTGCAGATAGAACACAGAGTCCGCTTTGGCACCCTGGCAGAAGAAAGTCTGCTTGGGCTTCAACTCAATGATGGTTTTTCCCAGCCCAGCATTCGCCAGAAACGCCGCGGAATCAAATACACTGCTCTTACTGCTCGCCAAAACATTGCCTCATGACAAACCGATTATTCGGAGCGCATCTTCGCGCCTGTTAAAACATCGTCGCCTGGTGCCGGCCTGAGAGTTTGTGGATAGGATCAGGGTCCGGCGCTCTTGAGAAGAAGAGCCCGTCTCTCCTTTTCCGGCCTGACGCCGGCAGCGCAAACCCATCGAGTCCGTGGGCGCTTGCGCAAAATGGGGAAAGCCCTCGTGACCGCCCGCAGTTACGATCAATCTCTGTCCATCATCGCGCCGGTCCATCGCGGTCGCCTGGTCAATACTGCTCACTTCTGCGAAATACGAAAGAAGTCTGGATAACGCTTTTAGAAGCTGGACATGCGACCTGCGCATAGGTACATCCTGATGCGATGAGGCTGGGAGCAAGCTCCGCGGAAGGAAAGCGAGCCTTGCGTAAACCCGGGACTTTCTTCTTCGCTCTTCCGATGAGCATTATGGCTCAGCTTTTTCTCTCTTGACTTGGAAGAATAGAGATGAAGCGGAGCCATTGTTTCCGCTTCCTGGTGACTCCCACGCCAAGTGCATCAATCGTTCGAAGCTTCCCAAACTTGCCTGGGCGCGCAGAACCCAAGAAATGATCGGAGAACACGATATGCCGCTTTCCACCGTACTCATCACACTGGTTGCAGCAGGACTTCTGTTGTGGATTGTGAACCGGTTCATTCCCATGCAGAGTCAAATCAAATCGATCCTGAACGGCGTAGTCGTTATCGTGCTGGTCCTGTGGATCGCGAATCTTTACGGGGTGTTCGGTCACCTCCACCAATTCCGCGTCGGGCGATGACAAATCGCAGCATCGATGACCACGCGGTTTAGCCCGCCAACGAACAACAACGCAATATGGCAGTTTTGTGACTGCAGGAGATTTCGTGAAGCACACGCTATGGATCGTAATTGGAAGTGTACTCAGCATGAGCGCGGTTGCTCAGGCTCGCGCGCAGGAGTCGATTGCCATCGTGCCCGCCGATGCGTTGCCCGCCTATTCCGTGAATGAGACCAGTCGTAACGTCGACGCTGTTGACTATCAGCATCGCGGCGGAGCCACGGACGTGGATCTGGCGGGAACTGCTCTGCTGCCTTCAGCCGACGGAAAAGCTAAAGTGCGCAGCAAGCGCGGCACTCTGGAAGTGGAAGCGACCTTTGGAAATCTTTCGAGCCCAACGAGCTTCGGCACCGAGTATCTGACCTATGTGATGTGGGCGATTTCACCTGACGGCCACGCAGTCAACCTTGGAGAGATCCTGATCGGCGGTAACGATCGCAGCAAACTGACGGCCACCACCAATCTCCAGGCGTTCGCGCTGATCGTCACTGCGGAGCCTTATTTTGCCGTCCGCCAGCCCAGCAACGTTGTTGTGCTTGAGAATGTCGTCCGGGCCGATACCGAGGGAACGTCCGAAGCTGTCCATGCGAAATATGAGCTCATGGAGCGCGGCGGCTATATCCCGACCGGATATAAGTTCGATCCTGTGGTTCTGGATGCAAAGCTGCCTTTGGAGTTTCTTGAAGCGCGCAACGCAGTTCGCATCGCCAAATCTGAAGGCGCGGAGCAATACGCCGCCGAAAGCTTTCAACACGCTACCCAGTTGATGGACCGCGCCGATGCATACGCGATCGAAAGAAACTCCAATCAAAAACAGTTGGTTGCGGAGTCTCGCGAGACCGTGCAGACCGCTGAAGACGCCCGGGAAATAGCCGTCAAGAAGATCGACGAAGTTCGCCGGGAGAATGAACGCCAGGCTTCCGCGGATGCGCAGGCGCTGGCGCAAGCTCAGGCTGAGAAAGCAATTCGCCAAAAAGAGCAGGCGCAGATCGATGCGGCCAACGCCCAGGCGGCCGCGATAGCTGCCCAGGCTGCTACAGCAGACGCCCAGGCTGCAACGGCCAAAGCTCAGGCGGAAGCGGTCGCCAGCCAGAATGCATCCACGGCAGCCGTTAACGCGGCTCAAGCTGACGCCGATCAAGCCCGTCTGGCGGCTCAGCAAGCCCAGGACAGCGAACACAAGGCCGATCTTGAAAAGGCCGCAATGCGCGCGCAATTGTCAGAGCAACTCAACTCCATTCTTGAAACGCGCGACACCGCACGCGGGCTCATCATCAGCATGTCCGATGTATTGTTCGACACCGGGCACTATTCGTTGAAGCCGGGCGCGCGGGAGAAACTGGCGAAGGTTGCCGGAATATTGATCGCATATCCGAGCCTCAACATTGCAGTCGGCGGATACACCGACAACGTCGGCGGCGATGAAATGAACCAGAAGCTCTCGGAAAACCGCGCCGGCGCCGTTCGCGATTTCCTTGTCCAGGAAGGCGTCGTGGCCAACTCCGTCACAGCCCAGGGATTCGGCAATACGATGCCCGTGGCTTCGAATGACAATTCCGCCGGGCGGCAAGAGAACCGGAGAGTGGAATTGCTCGTGTCGGGTGCGGAAATAGGAAGCCCGGCCAATCCTACGACTGGCGGCCTGCAGTAGTTTCAACCAATCTCCTCTGCGGACCCCAAAGGCCGCAGAGGAATCTCACAAAATGACTGGAGCGAGCGATGTCTCTCATCAAGAAAATTGATGTTGAAGAATATTTCGCGGCACGGCGAGCCATGAGACTCGGCAGGAAACGGCGTGTGGGTCAACCCGATGCGACGGCCGCAATCGAACCCACCGCAAGAGTCGCGAAAGCATCCCGTCCCGTTGAGACCCTCCCCTTGGGACAAGCTTCTCCGAGAGTACCCTCCACCGCGATTCCCAACGCATCCGATTCTGGCCGGAACCGGTTGCTCAGGCCGCCGGGAAGCCGAGTACGGTGAAGATAAGCACGATGTTCCTGTGCGATGGATGTATCCTGCCGAGTCAGTTCACGCTTCGCCAGAAACCTTTCTCCAGGGGCTGGGCAGAGGCGATCGAGACCGTTGCAACGGAGCTGGACGCTGCAATCCGCGGCGCAGGCTGGCACTTTATGTGGCTTGCAGATTCCCACTCCTCGCGGGCACTCGGCAGATCAGCAGAAACCGCGATCCATCGTGCGTTGGCTCGGGCTCTTCCTGCGGTGAGGGCGCGGTTCAACGCCGCCGAGCTGGACTCCTTGCAGGTGAGCAGCTTTGCCGGCCTCCATGTCGCCAGAGTCACGGTCCACGCACGCCAGATTCAAAGGCACGCCTCGCTGAGCTGATTCAAGAAAACGCATCTGGGCGGGAAATGATCCTCGACGCCCGTTTACACAACAAACATGGCAATGCCCGCGACGAACATTGCCAACGTGGTGAGTGCCACAACAATCCATCCCAGGCGCGAGCTCGGCTGGCCCTGCATCAGCTTCTTGTCCGCTGCCACAATCAGGATGGCGACCAGGAGGAACGGCGCCAGCAATCCGTTGATGACCGCTGTCCAATAGAGCGCCTTTACCGGGTTGATGCCGATAAAATCCAGCGCAACTCCCACTCCCGTCGATACCAGAATCAAAGCGTAAAACCAGCGCGCGCCGGATAGTTTCTTGCTCAAGCCCTGTCGCCAACCAAGCGTCTCAGCAAAGGCATATGCGGCAGATCCAGCCAGCGTGGGAATAGCAAGAAACCCGACGCCTACAATGCCGAGTGTGAAGATCGTCGCGGCGAAGTTGCCGGCAAAGGGCCTCAGCGCCTCTGCCGCTTGCCTTGAAGTTTCAATATTCACGATGCCGTGCCGGTTGAGGGTGATGGCCGTGGTCAGGATGATAAAGAACATGACCATATTCGAGAAGAACGCGCCAACTCCCACGTCGATGTTTCTTAATTCGAGCTCTTCTTGTGTAGCGCCTCTGCGCAAGGCGAGTGTGCTTTGGCCGGCAGCCTTCTCTTCTTCAACTTCCTCACTCGTTTGCCAGAAAAAGAGATACGGGCTGATTGTGGTGCCGAGGATCGCCACCAGCATCGCCCATTCATTCCTGGTATGCGGCATGGAGGGAATCAAAGTGTCGCGCAGAACCTGGCCCCAGTTGGCTCCCACGACAAACGCTGTTACGGGATAGGCGAAGAGCACAAGAACCAGCCACTTCAGCACGTTTGCGATCTGCTGATACTGGAGCCGGATGGTTGCCCAGGAGATAAGCAGCGCGAATGCCACGATAAACCAGCGGGCATTGACGCCCGACAGCATGGAGGCCGCATCCGCCATGCCCGCCAGGTCCGCGCCGATGTTAATCGTGTTCGCGATCAAAAGCGCGATCACGAACACAAGCAAGAGCCATTTTGGAAATCGAAGCTTGAAGTTCGCGGTCAGTCCCTGGCCCGTCACCTTACCAATACGGGCGCACATCATCTGCACCGCGGCCATCAGGGGCCACGTAAGCAGCGCAGTCCATAGGAGCTGGGTTCCCAGTTGGGCGCCGGCAACGGAGTAAGTAGCGATACCTGACGGGTCGTCATCCGCAGCGCCGGTAATGATTCCGGGCCCGAGCGACTTCAGCAGCAATCGAATCCAACGAGATGGGGCGGATGTCGGCAAGTCAACCAGGTCGGGCATTCGCTTTGGATCAAATGTGCTTCAACTCAGCCTTGTGACCGTCCCAATGCCCGCGTAGACAAAGGGACGGGATCTAAAGCAGTCTATCGACTTCATGTTCATTGTCATTTTGGCGCAGCAAATCTGCCTTCGCCTTTGCCTGTTTTCATCTGCGCCTGAACACAATTCCAATTACGGGCGTGTATCTTGTCGCACCTTGGTTTGCTGGTTGGCCCCGCGCACTCTATCCTGGACCTTCCCCAGGGTGCTTTCAGCCTTCCCCTTCACCTGTTGAGCCATGCCTCGTACCTGGAGCGGCGTATTGCCACCTAACTGGCCCGCCTTTCGTTTGATGCTTCCCACCACTTCGTCGACCTTACCGTTCACTCGATTGCTATTCATGGGTCACCTGAGTTGATACGCTTCGTGTTGTTTAAGGGAAGGTGCTTGGATCAGATTTCATGCGACGTCTTTTGTGCTAAAGTGCGCGTTCGTGGTTTAACTTCAGTAACGCCGCCCGCAATGGTTGAGGCCGCCAATTGCCACCCCCAACCTTCTTGAGCGTAACGGCTCAAATCATGTCAGTCTGAGCAGTTTGGATCAAGCGGAGCGTTCACCCCGAAGACTGCGCTGTGCTCAAGAGGTTCTCTGAACTCACATTGCCGGGGCGGGGCCCACGGTTCTCAATTCGCCAAGATCGGTCAAGACGCCTTGCCAACGAGCTGGGTCTTTCCTGGTCTCGATGGGCAGCGAGAGATCGGAATAGAATTCGAGAACGTTTTCGCGCAGTTGGGACGAAGTGCCGTCGAACTTTTGCGACGTCAATCGGGCCAGCAGGTTCGCGTAAGTCGCGTCTGCGAGCGTGTACTCCGCTGCTTCGGTTGTTTTACCGTCATCGAGATCGCGATTGGGCAGGACCAACGTACCTGTGCGCACTTCCTCGAGATAGGCGCGGTACTGATCGACGGTTGTATTGATGCTCTTGATATATAGATCCTCGGTTTGCGGCGTGGGGTTATCGAATCCCAACCCTTTGAATGGCCCAACCTTCGGAATGTATCTCAAAAGTACGGAGAGCACCCGAGTGCCGAAGTCCGGTTTCGTGTAGGTCTTTCCCCACTCGCGCTCATAACCGGACCGCGATAGGCGATACAGAAATGTTCTCTTCGCAAAATCGGGCGTCTCGCGTATCAGGTCCTTCTTGTGCGTCTGGAGTGCAACCTTAGTCATTTGCGGTATCAACTTGCTGACTGAGAAGCGATACGAGCCAACCGCCAGGTCCTCGTGCGTAAGGACGTCCTGCAGTTTTAGCCCGTATACGACGGCAAAGGTCCGCTCGAGCAACGGCAGCGCGACCTTGAACCCGATGAAATCGTGGTACTGGTCCGAAGCATATCGATTTTTCGCTACCTGCAAAGTGTCAAAACCAAACTCGGTCTTTAGGTGAGCCGTCGTGTCCTGCGCATAGCGAACTGAACTGCCGTACTTAGCCCGCAGCTTTGGATAATGGAGTGCAACAGCCTGATTGACCGCCGGGTGACCATTAATGTCTGCCGTATAGTGCGATAGCGCGCCCAGGGCGAATGCGTATTCATTGACATCCTGACTTTGACGAAGCAACTCCAGAACAAAGTCGCCGCTGCGAACGTAGTGAACCAGATCGCTGAATTGCTTGTTGCCAAAAGGATAGTAGCCAAGGTCCTGAATGACCGAGCCTCCATAGGCATAGGCATGGGCCTCTTTGATCTGGTCTGCGGTCAGATCAGGAAAGCGTTGCAGCAGCAGAGGCTGAATCTCGGAGGTCCATAGAAGGTCAACGATTTCTTCGTGCGTGAGAACGGAGTAGGCGAACACGCCTTTGCAGGGCACGAGCATGACGAGGACAACCGCCGCCGCGTGGACAAAAGGCGCGCTCCATCTACCTCTGATAGGCAAGAATCGCGCTGCTATTCTGCGGCGTGCCAGAAGGCGATCCTGCGCCGGAAACTTCGGCATCGCGCGGCGCGTAGACCGTGGCTGATTTGGCCCAAGAGCGGACTCCCTCGTCATAGCCGCCACTCACGTTCGCGTTCACGAATCGGTTTGCGCGGAACACGCCGAGTCCACTGAAAAATAGGCAGCATCAGCAACATTTGCAGGATCGTCATTGTACTCTCCTGTATCAATTCCCGGATCGAGTAGGTTCGCTACGTTTGGCTCATTTGAGTATCGGTTTGCCTCGTTCCTGTCGTTTTCCAAGGATGAATCCTGTTGCGCAGATTCTTTGATCGGGCACAGCGCGGCGTTGCAGCGTAACGCTCGTGCTGAGACGGCAACAGAGATGCCTGATCGTCGGACTGAAAAATTGCGAAGCGAACCGGACTTCCGCAAAAGAGGCAGTCCGCCTCATTTATCGGGTGGATCCTGCCGTTGAGCACCTTGGGAAAAGTTCCCAGGCACTCCGGGCATTCAATCGTAGCGTAACCATCCCCAGCGGCGTTGCGCTCGTATCTCGAGATCCAAACCGGCGAAGGCACAGCAACAGGCTGCTGCGCCACTCGCGCCGGCGGGGGGAGGGATTTCATCATCTTCAGCAGATCGCCACAACCGTGGCCTTTTTGAAAGAAGCCATCCGCAGGAACGCCGGAAGGGACCTTGTCTCCGGAAAACGACCCGCTCATAGCAATCACTCGAATCAAAGGAAACTGTCGACGGACCACCCTAAGCAGTTCAAAGCCGGACATGCCGGGCATGTTGAGGTCGGAGAGGAGGAGATCGGGAACTTCGGACCGGATCTCAGCTAACGCCGAGAAACCGTCCCTCGCAGAGCGCGTAGTATAGCCATCCATCGCGAGAAGTTCAGAAAGTACCTCTCGAATTGAAGGCTCATCGTCGACTATGAGAAGACTTTCTTTTGCGCAGGGCATCAGCGACCTCACCAATGGATGAAGATAGGTTCCAAGGCGAGTGTCCCATACAGGCAATTGTGAAACTGTTCAATTTTGTACAGGGGCCGCGGGGAATGCCGTCGGCTGGCTTGGAGTTAATCTTTCCAGCTAGAGGAAATGGTGGGGCTTGTGGGCGCCGTTGCCATCCCAATACGATGCGGTTTGAACTGCCTCGGCAAAAAACGATGCGGCGGAACCCGAGGGGACCATAGGGACATAGCTGGTGGACCGCGCAAGAATTCGGACGCCTGTTCTGTTCCATGTTCAGAAAGGGACGTACGGCCACAGCGAGGAATTCTTCAGGTACAGAAGCCCGAGTCTCGTTATAGATGGATGTGTCTCAAATTGCTCAACCTTTTCTCGCTCAGTGTAGAAAACTCTAAATGTAACAGGCACGGGATCCCGCAAAGATCAGGAGAAGACTATGACAGTAAGCAACGAGTCGCATCTAGCTGAACTCCACATCCAGGCGGCTTATGCACATACAGCCGCGGCTCACGTGCATAGTACCGGCGATCACGCGTCCGCCCATGAGCTTGCCAGAAAGGCCCTGGAATATTCCGTCGAAGCCTTGAAGCACACGGAAGCAACGGCGCAGGACGCGCCCCAATCCATACAGGTTTAGTCCGCTGGCTCATATGTGAATTGCCGAGCAGCAGACGCGCGGCACTTGGAGGCAGGAGATGTCAATTGCAAACAACAATGCGTTGGCGCTGATAGGTTGGCATGATATTCGGCTTTGGCTAAGCGATCTTACTGGCGGCGGCGCCGTTTGGTTGTTGATCTTGGTGTTTCTGGCCTTCGTGGTGATCTCCGTTCTAGCGATGGATGCGGCGCTGGTTTTACATGCCCAACATTCATTCCGGTCTCGCGCCAGATGGCCCGCGGACCTTTCCGAATCTACGATTCGAGAGTCGACAGGCAAAGTGAACTCAGATGGCCCGGGCGCGCGCACATAAAGTAGAGTTGTCCTGTAAGAACCGGATCTTACAACAGGACTGCTATTCATTCGGCAATGCGCGAATCAACCGTCCACTCGGTGACAGGCTTCGTAACGGCAATTCAAAGCCCCAGCCAAAATGTGCATTTATTAACAGGCGAGCGCCAGCCATGCGTCGTCCGAAGTGACGCAGCGATTAGACACTCAAACACTGGCTCCCAGCGATCTTCTCGACGGCCTGGGCGGGAAACCCTAGATGCGCAGCTTGCATGCGACGTGCGTGAGCGCGCGAGAAGGAATGCATATACGATTGCGCCACACGATTCCAGACCATCCTGCGTGCATAGAGGTAAGCGCGTTTGCGCATTGCGTGGCGTTCCGCATCGTTGTCAAGGAGCTCAATCGCGGCAGTTGCGATAGCAGCCGGATCCTCAAAGGGAACCAGCGTACCGCGTCCATCGTTCAGGAGTTCGGAGGCGTGCCAATAGGGAGTGGAAATGATCGCCTTCCCGGCGCCCAGGGCATAGGCCAGGGTTCCCGATACAGCCTGTGCCTCGTGGCAGTAAGGCGTGATGTAAATGTCGGCCGCACCCACCAGCGTCGCCATCTCCTGTGGGCTGAAGAACCGGTTGTGGAAGATTACCTCTTGCTCGACTCCCAGTTCCCTGGCCAGAGCCTGCAACTGATCCCGGTATCGATCCCCCTCGCGAGCCTTGACATGCGGGTGAGTGGCGCCTGCGATGACGTATACAACGTCCTTATGTCGTGCGAGAATGCGCGGCAGGGCGCGAATTACGCTCTCGAATCCCTTGTTGGGAGACAGCAAGCCGAACGTCAGCAATACAAGCTTTTGCGCGACGGCGAACGCAACCTTCGTAACCTCCGGCTCCACAAAAGGTAAGTCGGGGATGCCATGGGGAATAAGGTCGATCTTTTCGCCTGGCACTCCAAACACACTCTGCAGAACGCGAGATGAGTACTCGCTCATCACAATAAGACGATCGGAGCGCCGGGCAATTTCCTGCATGACCCAGCGCTGGCTGGCGTCTGGTTCGCGAAGTACTGTATGCAAAGTTGTCACGACCGGCATGTTGAGGAACTTAAGCAATTCCAGGACGTAGCTGCCAGCTTCGCCCCCATAGATCCCATACTCATGCTGCAAACACACTAAATCGACACCGCGGGCATTGAGGAACTTGGCGGTTATCCGATACGACAATAAGTCATCTTCGGCGATCTGGAACCGTACCCGCGCAGGGTAAGCATACGAGGAGTGCGGGTCGTTAACGGCCACAACCGATAATCCTGCAGCTCCGTACTCTGCGGTGATCGCATCGCTCAGATCAGTTGTGAAGGTTGCAATTCCACATTGCCGGGGGAGATGGTTCCCGATGACCGCCATTCGGACCGGAAGCGAACGGCTGGGCGCCGGTTGCCGAGTGAATGTCTGTTTTCTTCCGAATACCGGAGTCCGCGCGTCGCGCAGGACAAAGGTTTTTGCGTGCGCATTCACGGAGATGTTCGGTGCGGACATGGCGGCCTCCTGAAAACAACCATGCTAACGGCCAAGAACGGAGTTCCAATACTGCAAGGCGAGATCAGTGGCGAAGCGCTACAACAGCCGCCGCAGCTTCACTCGCGACGAAGACCAAAAGAAAGAGTGCGGCGCCAATACCCTCGAATGGCTTTGTGGATCTGCCGTTGGCAGGCATGGGTGACCTCGAATCCAGTCTTTCTTGTCCCAACGCGACCAACCGGAAGCAGCGCATCAATGAAAAGGACCCGGTAGCGGACACGACAAGATCCCCCAAGAATGGCCTAAGCCTGTGAATGAAGCCTAAATAGCTGCTCATCGTGGCTTGAATCTACTCCTACAAGGCAGGGATGGATGTGCAATTTTGAACTGTGAGAAGAAATCGCTCGCGATCAAGTCGAAATGCCTCAGAGAGAGACGGCAGCAGTGTGGAAGGGGTGCTGCCTTCGGGGGATAGCCGCGCAAACTGACATCACTGCCGCCGCCGTTTGGGGGTGGGCACCTGCTGGGAATGATGCAGCTGCAGCGCCAAAGATACTGTGCAGTATTGCTCAGTAAAGCGTGAGCATCAATCACACATAGGATCGTTTGCGACGAATATGTTCAAAGAATCGCCCTGTCGGAGTCCT
>Ga0326728_10012516_pt1 | contig 18805 bp, 11 predicted proteins | sample MB3enrmetagenome_FD_207602 | JGI IMG/M metagenome (GOLD analysis project Ga0326728, IMG submission 207602) | Lab enriched peat soil microbial communities from McLean, Ithaca, NY, United States - MB31MN | ecosystem: Environmental > Terrestrial > Soil > Wetlands > Peat | place: USA: New York... | reverse complement strand
GATCACGTGCGATCTGCGCCCCCCGACGGCATCGCCGACCTGGTGCTCGTGCTCGGTAACGACACCGCGCACGCCGCGCAGGTGCCGTGAGCTCTCGGGCCTGCGAGACAAAGGAGTGGGTCACTCGGCGCGAGCAGGGCATCCATTGCACGTGATCATGGGCAACAGTTGCAAAGAGTGACCCACTGAACAGGCCGTCCCGGATGACAGGCATGACGGCTACGCTCCTGCCTCCACAGGGACACCATCCGTGGTTGCGAGCCGGGCGGCCACAAGGCTCGCGACCAGGCTTGTGATCGGGACCGCCAGGATCAGGCCGAGGCTTCCGATCAGGGTCCGCACGAACTCCTCGGCGATGAGCTCGCTATTCAGCGTTTGCGTGAACGACAGCGCTTGCATCCCCAACAGCAACAAGAGCGGCAGCGACGCGCTCGCGTAGGCCAGCAATAGCACATTCACCATGGAAGCGATATGGTCGCGGCCAATGGCCATCGTATGACGGTAAAGCTGCCGCCAATCCAAGGCATGGTTGGCGCTTTTCAGCTCGAAAGCGGCCGACGCCTGGCTGACAACCGCGTCGCCCAGGATCCCGGCCGCCCCTACCAACACGCCCCCCATAAACAGCCCTTGCATGTCGATGGGGATTTGTGCTGACTGGACCAGCATGGCGGACTCGTCCGTGCTGAACCCGGTCAGATTGCTGAGGCGGGCGGCCACGATCGAGAGCAGAGCGGCGGCGAGCAGGCTGAGACCCATGCTGAACGCGGACACATGCGTTTTCCAGTTCCATCCGAAAGTCAAGTAAAGCGAAGCCGTCATCATGAGCAACGAGCCAAGCAGGCACACCAGCAGCGGATCCTTCCCGGCAGCAATGCCGGGCAGAATGAAGACAAAGACCGCCAGCACGCTGATGCCGATGCTGATCAGCGCGCGCAGGCCCACCCACCGCCCGATGACGATCGTGGCCACCGCGAAAGCTGCCAGCACCAGCAGCAGCGCAGGTAAGCGAACGAAATCCTGGATTACAAATTGTTCACCCAGTGCACCGCTGCTGATGTGCATGACAAAGACTTCATCACCCACACGCACAGGCTTGTTGCCGACCATTCCGGTCGCATCGCCGCTCTGCTGGATCTCGACACGGTGTTCGGCCTGGTTGCCCCGGGTGATGTCGACAAAAACACGTGTAGCTTGACCAGGGCCAGAAGACGGCTGCACCAACGCCACGCGCCCTTCCAAAATCTCGGTTTTCACTCCAGAAGTAGTTGAGATATCCGGTCTGGGCGGCACATGCCTCGCAAACCACAGGCCTGCGACAAGCATCACGATGATCGCGCCGAGGGTAACCAGGACGTGGTAAGGCAGGCGCGGCGTGATCAGACTCACGACATCGGGTTTGGCGGGCGGGGGATCATCCTCCTCGGCTCTAAACATATTCTTGTCCTCCGTTGACACAGGTGGGTCAGCCCAAAGCCCGGGGCGACGGTATCTTCTAGCATGGGAAGGGCACCAGGTCAAATCCACCGCCGATCGCTCATCCCAGAACTGGGCTCGCAGCAATCGTTCTGCGACCGCGCTAGCACCCTGGAGCCATTAAGCAGAGTGTGCCCGCTATGACGCAGGTCATTTACGCCGCGGCAAGGGCCGCCTATATTTACTGCAAGTCACTTGCAATAAGAGCTGCGAGCGATTTGCAACAAGGTCGGTTGCTTCTTAGCCCGGAGCGCGTCAACTATATCCTGCTTTGCTTGAGGAGACGATCTATGCTCGGCTTCCCCAAGGGATGGCTGTCCAACATGCACCGCGCGCGGTGCGGCCTGTGGCGTTCGTCTGGCTCCCGGCGGCTGGCGGCAATAGCCCTGATTTTCCTGGCGGCCGGTTGTGCGGCCCCTGGGAGCCGCACTCCGGCGGCGTACACCGCTTTTCCGGCCACTGCGCATGTAACAGCCCAGCTCTCGAACACAGCCGCGCCCACGTCGACGCCGACCGTCGGGAGCGTCGCGGCCACGACCAGCCAGGGCGCAACCGTTGCAAAGCTTAGCCTGTCGCCCGAGTCGCCGTTGCCATCGCCGGCCGCGACGGTGCAGCCGGGTCCGGCGTCCCCCACACCGACGCCCTCGGCAACGCTCGTCCCCACGCCGGATGGCGTCATCCGAACCGCGCACGTGCCCATCCTCATGTATCACTACATCTCGGTACCGCCTGATCCCTCGGACAAGATCCGGGTGGGGCTCTCCGTGCCCCCTGACGTCTTCGAGAGCCACCTGAAGTACATGAGCGAGAACGGTTACCACTCGATCACCCTGGACGATCTCTATTTCGCGCTCACGCAAGGCCGTCCCTTGCCCGACAAGCCGGTGATCCTCACTTTCGACGACGGCTACGAAGATGCCTACACCAACGCTTACCCGCTCCTGAAGAAGTACCACATGACCGGCACCTTCTTCATCATCACTGACTTCCAGGACCAGGCACGACCGGGCTATATGACCTGGCCACAGGTCGAGGAGATGGCGGCCGGAGGCGAGCGCTTCGGTTCACACACGCGCAACCACGCCGACTTGCGTGGCAGGTCGATCGCTTACCTGGTGTGGCAGGCGCTTGGCGGGAAAGAGGAGATCCAGGGCCACCTTGGCTACCATCCGCGCTGGATATGCTACCCTTCGGGTGACTATGACAGCGAGACCATTGCAGTCTACAAATCAGCTAACTATTGGGGCGGTCTCACGACCGAGCAAGGCGCCACCCACAGCACCGATGGCCTCTTCGAGCTGACCCGCGTGCGTGTCGATGGGACCTACTCGGCCCAGGCGTTGGGCTGGCTCCTGAACGCAAAGTGGTAACGGCGGCTCAGTACCAGGCGACCGTCGGGGCCGCATTACTTCCGTAGAATCTTACCAAAGGTCAATTCGTGCCTGTCGAGGACACGCGAAGTGAGGCGCTCTGTGCGCGCTTCACAGGCAAGCGGCAACAGGGCGCCCCTTTAGAAGACCCGGCAAGCCGCCGGGGGAAACTTGGGTTTCCCCCGGCGGCTTCGTCAGGTGCCTGGCTGTCGCACTGCGGTCGGATTCGTCTGTCAGGGCGCCGCCCTGCGTCCTTGGCGCATGCCCTCCGGGCGCTTAGCGACGGAGCGCATCTTCATTGCCTGCCGACATGACTGCGGGCAGGAACAAGCTCATCTGGCCCTGCGCTGGCGAGGAAGACGACGCCAGCGCCAGCGACACCGTGTCGATCCAGACCGTGCCGCTGCTCCCCGCGAGGTTGAAGCCAAGGAAGGCCGTCGCGGATTGGCTGCTGGACACGGAGAACGCGAATTGCTGCCACGACGTGCTCACCGAGAAAGCCTGGTCGGCATAGAGCGTGTATGGGCTGTTCTGCATCTGCACGACAGCCCCGATAGTGCGTGCCTGCGATGCCTTGGCCCAGAAGGTGACCTGGTAGCGTTGGCCGGCGGCTAGACTCAGGCCCGTCTGCCTGAACTGCGCGTCGTAGGGGTCATTGGAGTCGGCGGTAGTGATGTTGACCTTGGCCGATCCGGCTGCCGGGTCTCCGGTGGTGCCGTCCCAGGCCAGCGTGCCGGCGGCGGGCGAGTTGATCTGCAGTGTCCAGGGCGATACTGAGGTGTCGAAGGTCCCATTCTGCAGCAGGTTACTGGGCGCTGGCGTGGCCGTTGGGGCCGTGGTCGGCATGGACGTCGGCGCGGGCGTAGCAGTTGGCGTCGATAGGTTTGTCAGGGAGACGCCGTCGATCCAAATTGTGGAAGTGCTTGCGCCGAGATTGAACCCCACGAACACAGCATCGGAGGCGCCCGGCGTGACCGTGTAGGTATATTCTTGCCACGACGTGCCAACCGTTGGAGACCGGTCGAAGTACACAGTGTACGGGCTGCTCAGGCCCTGGACCACCGCCTCGAGCGAGCGGCTGGCCGCGGCCATGGCCCAGAAGCTGAGCTGGTATGAGCAAGCCGAGCACGTGCTCAGGCCGGCCTGGCGCAGCTGGATATTGTAGGGGCTGCTGGTGTCGTCCGCTGCAATGCTGACTTTGGCCGAAGCAACGCCGCCGTCCGAGGCATGAACCGTGGTGTCCTGGCTCAGGCTGGCGCTGGCCGGCGAGTTGACCTGGAGCGACCAGGGACTGGTCCCGGACTCGAAGGAACCATTTTGCATCAGGTTGCCTGATGCGGGCGCCGAAGTTGGCGTGGCCGTCGGTTCAGGCGTCGAGGTGGGGCCTGGACCTGACGTGGGTGCCACTGTGGGTGTTGCGGTAGGGCCGGCCTGGGTGCCGTACTCGTAGGCCCCGATGTCCACGCCGTTTGCAGACGGCACCGGGTCGCCGGCGTAGTCGGTCGAGAACGGCGCGGGGGCCAAACCCGCTCCGATGGCCGGGCTGCCGGCCTGCAGCTCGAAGTTATCGGCAGCGGCGTTTACGAAGTCCGGGTTCTCGTTCCAGTGCTCGCCGGTGCCCATGCTGTAGTCCTCATAGGAGAACCCCTCGTAGATATTGTGGTCGTGGGTGAAGGCCTCGGTGTTCTGGTCAGTGCCCATGCCGGAGGCGGTGGTCACGAAGAGGTTGTTGCGCTCGGTGAGGTCACCGGACGTGAAGCCGTCCGAGTCGCCGCTGTCGGTGTAGATGATATTGGGCCCGTTGGCGGACGTAGTCCAGTAGCAGGTGTTGTTGATCAGGACCAGGTTGCTGTAATAGGTCTCCCAGGTGCCGCCCAGGTGCAGGCCGATCACTGGCCCGACATTGATGAAGACGTTGTAGGCCCACTCGATATTCGAGTCTGTGCCGCCGCTGCTGCCCAGCTGGCTCACTTGCCAGGTATTGTTGACGTAGTTGTGGTCGATGGTCACGTTGGAGTTGCTGTCGTAAAACTCCACGAAGCCGCCGTCACCGGTGGCCGGTGTGAAGCCCGTCGAGATACAGTTGGTGCAGGTGTTGTAGTCGATCTCGTCGTTGCTCGACCCTTCGATCATCATGCCATCGCCGCCCCAATAGTCCCCTTCGTTGTCATTGGTGGCGGCGATCAGGTCATGGAAGTTGTTATGCGTGATCGTGGTGTAGTTGGCCCGGTCCTCGACGCCGGCACCGCACGCCGTCATCTGACTGTTTTCGATGGTGACATAGGTGCCGAAGACATCCACGCAAGCCTCGGCGTTATTGTCAAACTCGATGCCGTTGACGGTGACGTAATCGGCGACGATGTTCATGCCGTTGGCCGAGTTGGAGCCCGATGTGGGAACGGCGGTAGGGTTGGTCAAGATCGGCGCGTTGCCTGAGCCATACGACTGGATGACGATGGGATTGCCCGCCGAGCCGGCGCCATGGACGGTCAGGGCGGCGCTGTTGGCACCGGTGCCCGACCAGGTCGAGCCATCCTTGAGGCTGATGGTGTCGCCGGGGTTGAAAGAGCGGGAGTTGATGTTCGCCAGCGTCTTCCAGGGCGCAGCGCTCGAAGTGCCGGAGTTGCTGTCGGAGCCGTTGACGCTATCGACGTAGTAATTGGTGCCGTTTGCCAGCGCGGGGGTGAGCCGCAGGCTGGCCAGGCCGCCGGCTAGAGCGACCAGGACGAGAGCCAGGGCGAGGTGGCGCAAGCCGAGATCCTTCCTCTGCTTCACTCTGAGTTCTCCTTTGCGTTTTTCCCGAAGTTGGGGTGCCAAAGCAGTCAGGAGTTGCAGCGCACCAGGCAGCTCAAAGCAAACTGCATCGAAGCCTGCCCAACACGACGGACTCGTGTGGATTGCTCCAAAACGATTGGCTGCTGGTGATATCCGCCGGGCCTATGGAAAGAGGCATTGAGCGGGGATCGGCGCTGGGCGCGTCACCCAGGACAGGCTGCACCGGCGATGTGCTCGCCGGCTCCTTTGCGAGTGACCGGCGAGCATGAGGCGGGGAACGCCATCCCCGTATTGCTTGGTACCCAGAACCAACCATCGCAGCGGCGCGTGCTCACGCGCTCCGGGAACGAGCGATGGCGGCTAATTCGTGGCTATCGCGTCAAGGAACGGTGCACCTCCTGTCTCGTTGTCCCAGAGGGACGCTTTGCAGCCGGGGCCACGCACGCCACGAGCTGCCAGGCTGCCAGCCCAACAAAGGTGCGCAGGATGCGCAAGGCAAGACTTGAACCTGGCCGCGAGCAGTGACAGCACAACCCATTGGCAGGCCAACACTTGCCAGCGCAGAACGCGAGACCTGTGCGACGAAAACCAACATTTGGGGGTGGCCAGAACGCCTTGCGTGGGGGAACAGTTCGCGGTGGGTCACCTCCGATGTGATTGCGAACCCAACCAACTTCAGAATACCGCCCCGCTGCGGCCCGACTACGCCAATCTTATCAACGTGCGACCATCGACTTAGATACGGCCCGCCAGCCATTCCAGCGACACCCCAGACGTGCCCCGGCCTTTAAACCTTGGAGCGCCAGGGTTGCCCTACCCCGGCGCTCACAAAAAGGAGGAGAAGTGGACAAGCCGCTCGTGTCTAGTCCGAAGTGAATTCTATCACCAATCTGCCGGGTTGACTGGACGCGACGGCTACCAGAGTCACATGACCGACCTGCGATTACCCTACGCCAAGCCGATGCTTATCTGCGGCGCAAGAGGCTTCTCAGCAATTCGCCATCGGTAACTATAGCGGCGGACAGGAACTCGAGTAGCGATCGAAGACACAATATTTCCGAAACCCGATGCGGCGATACATCTCTTCAGCCAACCCGGAGGATCGAAGCACGAGGACGTGGTAGCCCATTTTCTGGGCGTCCCTTATGGCAGCCAGTGTCAGCGCCGTTCCCAGTCCCATGCCACGAGCCGGGGGGGCCGTCGAAACATCACAGATGCCCGCGACGCCATCGCTGAGCAAGAGTGTCGAAGTGGCTGCCGGTGCGCCATTCAAGATCCCCAAGTAGTGGTAAGTTGCACGCCCGTCGACAAAGTCGAAGTCCAGGCAAAGGCGATATGCGGCATGCGCAAATTCATCCGAATAGCCGAAGCCGAGCTGCAGCAGATTGACCCAGGTCACTATGGATCGAACATCAGCTATGCGTTCGATCACCAAATCCTCCGGGTTCTTGCTTGCAATGACTGTTTGCTGCTGCAAGTCGATAGCCATACCGACCGCCTGATCGGCGAAGCCAAAACCCTGTGCTTCCAGACGTTTTGCCAGGTCACCCGGCTGCGTCGACGGGCCGATGTACCAGCTCATGGGCAGCGATCGAGCACAAAAGTGCAGCTTGAGCTTCTCGATCATTGCGTCGATGCTTGACGAAGACAGTTTTGTATATAAGACTGCGTTGAGCAGGCTGTCCCTGATACCCGTTTCGAACCACACCAGGCCATCGCGGTGATGCAGCCTGGCGTTAGGCAACCGGTCGAAAACGGACCATGCTTTGCCCCAGTTATTTTCGATGGCCTTTGTTAGCAATGAGGACTGGTTTGTCTTAATGTGGTGAGCTGAAGGGGACACTTGCATAGCTCTCCTTGGCCGAGTGCCTTCGGGCCCAAGACCCTGTTCGGCAAGAAAGTGCTCGTGTGCGGATGTGATTATACTCGCGACCCTCGGTTGCTCAAAGATGGACAAACCGGGAGCCGGCCTGGCCGAGCCGGCGCGTTGGGCTCGGGCCTGACACCGAGGCATTGTAGAACATCGGCGATTTGACAGCCCCATGGGAACGGCTTCCAGGACGCTTGCGATAAGAAGACCTCGTTAGGCGAGGCATCTGCTGAGACCGCTCGCTGCTTCGCCCATCGACTTTCCAACTCGAAGGGGCGCGTGGCCGCAGCCGCTCTGCGCGGCAGCTGGCTCCGGTCGAGCATGGGAGCTAATATTACATCCTTGTGGCACAACAATAAATATATTAAGGCACAGCTAAATCATAACTTCGCAGTGTGCATGCAAGGTGGTCGCACCCCGGGGCGCAAGCTGGCGCAGAACACGACTCGATAAAGAGGCGGCGCACTTGTTCGGCTCCGCGGAACCCTGCGGAGGCAACGTCAGCTAATCAGGAGCTGTTATTGTGGAAAGCCAAGATATCAGGCTTCAATCCACCGTGACGACGGAGGATATTCAGCGAGCCCATGATCGCCTGCGCGTGCGCAGGCTGAGGGCCGGCGGCGGCGCTGGCCGTTGGCTCTTGCTGCTGTTCGTGCTGGTCGGGCCGGGGATCCTGGTCATGCTCGGAGAGAATGATGGACCGAGCATGCTGTCCTATGCGGCCACCGGCGCTGCCTATGGCATAGGTTTCTTTCTGCCCTTCATTTTCTTGACCTTTGCCATGGCTTTCGTCGTGCAGGAAATGACCGTGCGCCTGGGGGCCGTGACCCACCACGGCCATGCCGAACTGATCTTCTTGCGCTTCGGCAAATTCTGGGGTCGCTTTGCCATGGCGGACCTGGCCATCGGCAATTACCTGACCGTGATCACCGAATTCATCGCCATCCGTGCGGGCTTGAGCTTCTTTGGCATCTCCGCGCCGGTGGCCGTGGCCGCCGCGTTCCTCGTGGCAACCGGTGTGCTGTTATCTCGCAGCTACTGGACCTGGGAGCGGGTCACCCTGGCCCTGGCGGTTTTCAACTTCCTGTTCGTCCCGGTTGCCCTGCTGGCGCATCCGGATTGGGGCGCTATTGGCCGTTCCCTGGTCACCTGGGGCCCTCTGCCCGGTGGTTTCAACCAACAGTTCATGCTCCTGATCATGGCAGACATCGGCGCGACCGTTACGCCCTGGATGTTGTTCTTCCAACAAAGCGCGGTGATGGACAAGGGGCTGACGCCCAAAGACATCAAGCATGGGCAGCTCGACACCGCGCTGGGTGCGGTCATGGCTGCTGTGATCGCCGGGGCAACCCTCATCGGCACCGCGCCGCTGTTCGCGCACCACATCGACGCATCCAGCTTCCAGGCCGCCGAATTCGCCCAGGCCCTCCAGCCTTACATCGGCAGGCTGGGCGCCACCCTGTTTGCGCTCGGCATCATCGAGGCCGGCCTGGTGGCGATCATCACCATCTCCAGCTCCTCGGCCTACGCCTTTGGCGAGGTCACCCGCGCCCCGCACAGCCTCAACCGCCCGATCACAGAGGCAAAGGGCTTCTATGCGGTCGCGATCGGCGGGGCAGCGCTGGCAGCCCTTCTGGTCCTCATCCCGGGCGCCCCGCTGGTGCTGATCGTTCTGGTGGTGAACGTGATTGCCACGCTGGCCATGCCACCGGCGCTGGTGTTCTTGATGCTGCTTGTCAACGACCGCGACATCATGGGCGAGCATGCCAGCGGGCGGGTCGCCAATGTGTTAGGGCTGGCGGTCTTGGTGTTCCTGTGCGGGGCCGGCCTGGTGTGGGCCGTGATGACGGTGGCCTCGGGTTTCTTCCCGAGCCAGGCGGCGAGTCTTGTGATGGGGTGGTTATGAAAGAGAACGGGGCTGTGACAGCACGAGAGCCAAACAGGCCGGATGATGCCTGGGTCGTCGATGTGCTGCATGCCGAGCAGTTGGAGCTTATCGATGAGCGGCGCATCCAGCACTATGGCAAGCGTGCGCTCAGCCGAAGCACCAACCTGGTCCTGTGGGCGCTCCGCAGCTACGTGGTGCTGATGATGTTGATCATCGTCGTCCAGCTTTGGATTGGCTTCCACCAATGACGCTGGGGCGCAATGCCCGGGATGCAGACAAACTCAACTGCTGGATTGTTGCCGATAGTGTCGGCCGGGAGAAAGAGCGTGGACACCGGCTCGAGTGCGGTCGAAAACTACCTAAAGGATATCTACGAGCTGCAGGATAAGGACGCACCTGTCTCGACCACTGCGCTGGCTCAGCGGCTTCGTGTGACCTCTCCTTCGGTGACCGGCATGCTTAAGCGCCTGGCGGCTCAGGATCCACCGCTGGTTGACTACGAGCGCTACCAGGGGGTCGCGCTCACGCCGGCCGGGGAACGCCTGGCGCTGGCCGTTATCCGCCGCCATCGTCTGCTCGAGCTGTTCCTGGCACGCGCGCTCAACTATTCCTGGGACGAGGTGCATGCCGAAGCCGACCGGCTGGAGCATGTGATCTCGGAGCGCCTTGAAGACCGGATCGCAGCCTGGCTGGGCGATCCCAGCACCGATCCGCACGGCGATCCGATCCCGACGAAAGAGGGCAAGGTCGCACGTTCGACGTGCCACCCGCTGAGTGATCTGCAACGGGGCGAAACCGGAAGGGTGGCAAGTGCCCTCGACGAGGACCCTGCCGTATTGCGCTACCTGGCCGAGAAGGGCCTGGTACCCGGTGCTGCCATCACCGTGACCGACCGGGTCCCGTTCGGGGGGCCCGTCGTAGTCAAGGTCGGTACGCACGCACCAGAGACCTTGAGCAAGGAGATAACCGACTGCATATGCGTATCGGCGGATGACAAAGCCTAAAAGAAGATGTCAAAAGCTTCTTTCAGGTCTTCCCAGACGGCTTCGGTGCTGCCGTTGCCGCTCAACAGGCACGACTCGACGTGATCCTCCAGGACCGCCTGTGCCGTCTTGTTGATGGCCGAACGCACCGCGGCGAGCTGGATCAGCACCTCCGAGCAGTCGCGTCCTTCGTCGACCATCATTTTGACCTTCCGGACGTGCCCTTCGATGCGGGCCAGCCGGTTAACGATGGCCTGCGCCTGGGCATGCTTATGGGTAACTTCAGCCATGACAATCCTCCATACAGGATGCGTGGGACGGTTTAGCCTGCCCGGCGCGGCCCCCAGCCGGCCAGGCGGGCGGCGGCGCCGACGCTTCGTGCATGATCGCGCCCAGGACGGGCCCGATGAGCCCGAGGCCGCCCAGCACGACCGCAAGCAGGTTGACGCCCATAGAGAAGATCACATTGTTGCGGATCGTCGTCAGTGAGCCGCGCGCAAGTTGGATCAAGTCAGGCACGCGGCCCAGGTCGTCGGTGAGCAAGACGATATCGGCCGTTTCCAGCGCGACCGCCGTGCCGATGGCTCCCATGGCGATGCCGACGTCGGCTGCGGCCAGCGCCGGCGCGTCGTTCACCCCGTCGCCAACGAAAGCTACCCTCAAACCCCTGGCCTGGAGCTCACGGATCAGGTCGAGCTTGTCCTGGGGCAGCGCGCCCGCCTGCACCCGGTCCACCCCCAGCGTTCTCCCAACCGCCCGCGCGACGGCCGCGCTGTCGCCGCTGATCAGCACGGTTTCCCTCACGCCGAGCGCCTTGAGCCGTTCGATGGCGGCCTGCGACTCCGGGCGCACGGCATCTGCTACCACCAGCAGGCCGGCGACGGCCCCATCGACGGCGATCGGGATAGCCTTATGGCCATGCGTCTCGAAGCTGCGCATGCGGGCTTGCGCGTCCTCGGGAGTGGCGATGTGCCGGGCTGCCAGCATACGATCCCCGACGACGATTTCCCGGCCCCTCACCCGCGCCCGGACGCCGTGCCCGGCCATGGCTGCGAATTCCTCGGGAACGTCGACCGGGAGCCCGGCCCGGTGGGCCGCCGCCAGGATGGCGCGCGCCAGAGGGTGCTCGCTCGACCGCTCCGCCGCGGCGGCCAGGCCCAGCAGTTCCTGCTCGGAGAGCGCGGCGCCGTCGAAGCACACGATCTGGGTCACCTCTGGCTCGCCCAGCGTCAAGGTGCGGGTCTTGTCGAATGCCACCACATCGACCCGCCCGATCTGCTCCATGGCCGTGCCGTGCTTGACCAGCACGCCGCGGCGGGCCGCGTTGGCGATGGCCGCCACCAAGGCGGTCGGCGTCGCCAGGACCAGGGCGCAGGGGCAGATGACGATCAGCACGGTGATGGCGCGCAGGATCTGCCCGGTCAGCAGATACGTGATGACGGCGATGGTGAGCGCGGCCGGGAGCAGATACTGGGCGTAGTGGTTGGCCAGGCGCTGCACGGGAGCCTGGGTGGCGCGCGCTTCCCGCACCAGCCGGATCATGTGTCCGAGCGTCGTGTCCGGACCAACCTCCTGCACGCGGATCTCCAACGCGCCCTCCGCGCAAAGCGTGCCGGCATAGACCCTGTCGCCCGGCCCCTTGTCCAGCGGCAAAGACTCGCCGGTGAGCGACGCCTGGTTGGCAACGGCCTGGCCGCGCACCACCTCGCCGTCGGCCGGCACCCGCCCGCCGGGCCGGACGAGCACGATGTCTCCCGGGCGCAGGCCTTCGATCGGCACGTCGACGTCTTCGCCTCCCCGGCGGAGCGTGACACGCTCCGGCACCAGGCCGGCCAGCTCCTTGAGGGCATTGTCCGCCCGGGCCGCCGTGAGGTCTTCCAGCCGCTCGCCCAGCAGCATCATCAAGGCCACCAGCGCGGCGGCGCTGTAGGCCCCGACCACCAGGGCGGCGAGCATGGCGATACTGACCATGAGGTCAGCCGTGAGATCGAAGCGCCGGATGGTCGCGGTCACTGCCCCCTTGACGATGGGCCAGCCGCCGACCAGGGCCGAGGTCAGGAATAACCCCCTGCCGACTTCGGGATGTCCGGCCAGCGTGAGGACGAAGCCCAGGCCCAGCACGGCGGCATTGGCGCCCGCGACCATGGTGCCGGAGGACAGCATGAACCGTCTGTAGGGCGTGAAGAGACCGCGCCGGGTTGCCCTGCACCCTGCGCAATCCGTGGGAGCATCTTGCAGCAGCCGGTCTTCAAGCACGATGGAGTCTTCTGAAAGCACGTTGATAAGCCTCCTCCCAAGCCATCCCCGGCGTGGGATAGGCGCCGGCCACGCCGGGCACCTGGCCCAGCCTGCGCCGGCAGGACCCAAACACAAGGCCCTTAGTGCAGAAACAGGGAGCCCTTTCGGTGACGCCAAGACGGATTCTGCCCCTGCCGGGCCCAGAGGGCGCCCCGGCCCTGCATGTGCGGGGACTTCGTCGCTAGTGCAGAAACAGGGATCCCTTTCGGCGACACCGAGACGGATTCTTCGCTGACGGCTCTCCGCGGCGCAGGCCGACTCGTATACCCGCTCAGAATGACAGACGCCGCTACCGAAGATGTTCCCTGCACATGCACTAGCAGCTCGCTGCGGGGGCAGGCCTGCTCGTACACCCGAGCTTTGCCATGCGGTCAGAATGACAGACGCTGCTACCAAGGGCCTTCCCTGCACATGCATTAGCAGCGGTCACAACCTGCGCTTGGGCGAGCGGCCGCACGATGGTGAGCCTTATCCTTTCCAGGCCGCATCTTATCCCCCCAGGGGGATATTACCTCACGGCTTCTTCGGGTCAAGTAATTGAGCCTACCATTCGTCTGGTTCGGCGTCTTCTCAAAAATGTAATATCCCTTACTTACAAGAGCGGAAAACAGGGGTAAACCTCTTGGGCAAATTGAAGACCTCGTTAGGTGAGGCGTCTGCGCGAGACAAAGGCCGCTGCCCCGAAACGTCGAGAGACGCCAAGGGGTAGAACAGGTGGTGCCGGAGTAAGGCTTCACCCGAAGTGGCTGGGGTGGGTCAGTTCCCTACGCTGCGCAGTGCCAAAGCTCAACCAGTGGGGGCGGTCAAGCCACTCGTGCTTGATCGGATCGTGCTATTTGCTATGCATGGCCTCCCTGGGCAGACGGGGAGGCTTCTTTTTGCCCCCGTGTTGCCGGCCCCTGAGAGGGCACGGAATTGGACCAACACGGGCGTAGGAAGCGGGTGATCGTATCAACGCTGGGAGTAGTCAGGCTCGACCTGACCGGTGCTGGCCGGAAAGCGCTTCGGAGTCAAGCCAGTCGATGCGGCGTGATGCTCGCCCGCGCGGCCCCCTGTCATCCTTCCTGAGGGAGGCGTGCGCAGCCGGAGTCTAGCATTGCAAGGTCCTCTTCGCTTGCTCCCCTGATCTCCTGGCCGGCCTCGTAGGCCGGCGTTTTTGCGCCTGCCCCACCGGAGGCGCGGTGCACGTTCCTGGATAAACCGATGGGCCAGGTCTCCCGGCCATGAGGGGACGGCCCAGGAGGAGTACAACATGCTGCGCCAGACCTTTCTGTCCCGTGGCGCCGTGCGCCGCGGACGTACGGATATAGCAGCGGATCTTGCCGTTCTGCTGGGCGTGTTTGCTCTTTTGTACGTGCTGGTGCGTGTCGGCTCGGGTGCCCTGGCCCGCTTCCAGCCCCCCGCTCAGCTGCCGAGCATCAGCCTGGACCCGCGCAACCTGCCGTATTACGCGGCGCGCTCGGTGCTGCGCATGTTCGTGGCGCTGGGTGTCTCCTGGGTTTTCACCCTCGTCTACGGCTATACAGCGGCCCGCAGCCGCCGTGCCGAGCGGGTGCTGATCCCACTGCTCGACGTCTTGCAGTCTGTGCCGGTGCTCGGGTTCCTGTCGGTGACCATCACCTTCTTCATAGCGCTTTTCCGGGGCAGCCTGCTGGGCCTCGAGGCGGCCTCGGTCTTCGCCATCTTCACCTCCCAGGCCTGGAACATGACTTTCTCGTTCTACCAGTCGCTCAAGACGCTGCCTGCCGATCTGGATGCAGCCACCACGCTTTACCGGCTGCCGCGCTGGCAGCGCTTCACACGCCTGGAGGTGCCGGCGGCCATGATCGGCCTGGTCTGGAACGGCATGATGAGCTTTGGCGGCGGGTGGTTCTTCCTGGCTGCCAGCGAAGCCATCAGCGTGCTCAATCAGAGCTACACGCTGCCCGGCATCGGCTCTTACGTGGCAGCAGCTGTGCTGGCTATGAACCTGCGGGCCCTGGGCCTGGCGCTCTTGACCATGGCGCTGGTCATCGTGCTGATCGACCAGCTCTTCTGGCGGCCCATCGTGGCCTGGTCCGACAAATTCAAGTTCGAACAGCAGGCAGCCGTCGAGACACCGCAGTCGTGGGTCCTGGACTTGCTGCGCACGGCCCGCCTGCCCCGGTTGCTGGGGAACGCCTTGAGCCCGGCCCGCGAATGGCTCGACGTCGTGCTCTCCAGTTTCGGCCCGCCCCGCCCCCGCTCCGTTCAACCGGCAGGGCGGAACTGGAAGGACTGGGCCTTCAATGGCTTTCTGGCAGTAGTGATCCTGGTCCTGTTAGCTGCCGGGGAGCGTTTCATCACGACCGAGGTGGGCTGGGCCGAAGTGGGGCGGGCCTTCTGGCTCGGCCTCTTGACGTTCGGCCGGGTGACCGTGCTCATCATCGCCAGCACCCTCATCTGGGTCCCCATAGGCGTCGCCATCGGTTTCAACCCGCGCCTGGCCCAGGTGATGCGCCCGATCGTGCAGCTTCTGGCCTCGTTTCCGGCCAATTTCGTGTTCCCGTTCATCACCTTGCTTCTGATCCGCACCGGTGTCAGCCTGAACTGGGGCTCTATTTTGCTGATGGCGATGGGCACGCAATGGTATATTCTGTTCAACACGATCGCAGGGGCGATCAGTGTCCCCACCGATTTGCGGGATATGGCCACCAATATGCGCCTCAGGCGCTGGCTGCTCTGGCGCAATCTGATCATACCGGCCATCTTCGGCGCCTGGGTCACCGGGGGCATCACCGCCGCCGGGGGCGCCTGGAACGCCGCCATCGTGGCCGAGATCGTCTCGTGGGGCAAGACTAAGCTCGTGGCCGATGGTCTCGGCGCCTACATCGCCCAGGCCACGACGGTCGGCGACTGGCCGCGCATCGTGCTTGGCGTCGGCATGATGAGCCTGTTCGTGGTCGCGCTGAATCGCGGTTTCTGGCGACGCCTGTATCGCCTTGCTGAAACGAGATACCGCCTGGGGTAGGAACTGTGCTACGGGAGATGAGCCAATGGTCGTCCGGAGAGAGCTAGAGCCGGCGGTGATCGCCGCTGAAAACATCGTCAAGACCTTTCCCCTGCCCGAAGGGCACGGCGTATTCACGGTCTTGCGTGATGTCAGCGTGCAGGTGAGGGTTCGGGAGGTCGTCGCCATCCTCGGGCGCAGCGGCAGCGGCAAGAGCACGTTGCTGCGCATCATGGCCGGGCTGATCCCACCCTCCGGGGGGCGCGTCCTGAACGCCGGCCGGCCCGTCAGCGGCCCCAACCCCGAGGTGGCCATGGTGTTCCAGAGCTTTGCCTTGTTGCCCTGGCTGACCGTGCAGGACAACGTCGAGCTCGGGCTCAAGGCCCGCAACGTGTCGCCGGCCGAACGCCGCTCGCGGGCGCTCAAGGTCCTCGACATGGTGGGCCTGGACGGCTTTGAGAGCGCTTACCCGAAGGAGCTCTCGGGCGGCATGCAACAACGGGTAGGCTTTGCGCGCGCCTTCGTGGTGCAGCCGCGAGTGCTGTTCATGGACGAGCCGTTCAGTGCCCTGGACGTCCTCACGGCCGAGAACCTGCGCGGCGAGATCGCCAGCCTGTGGGCCCAGGGCAGCTTTCCGGCCGGCAGCATCCTGCTGGTGACCCACAATATCGAAGAAGCCGTGCTGCTGGCCGACCGGGTCGTGATCCTGGGGTCGAATCCCGGCCATGTGCGTGGCGAGCTGGAGATCGGCCTCAAGCGCCCGCGCGAGCACGAGGACCCGCAGTTCAAGGCGCTGGTCGATCGCATTTACACCATAATGACCAACCCCGAGGCCCGGGTGGAGGAAGCTCCGGTCGAAGCGCCGAAGGCCGCCGTGCGCACGTTCGCCGTGCCCCTGCCGCATGCCCGTGTGGGCAGCATCAGCGGCCTGCTCGAGCTGCTGATCGACCGGGGCTGCACCGACGACGTCTCGCAGCTCGCCGCACGCCTGGTGCTGGAAGTGGACGACCTGCTTCCCATCGTCGACGCCGCGGTCCTGCTCGGCTTCGCGCAGCTCGAGCATGGTGACCTGACCGTCACGGATGTTGGCCGCAAGTTTGCCGAGGCCGACATCCTCTCCAGCAAAGAGATCTTCCGCCAGCAGGTGCTGGCCAATGTGCCCCAGGTGGCCTCGATCTACGAGACGCTGAAAGAGAAACACGACGGCAAGATGCGGGCTGACTTCTTCCTGGACATCCTTGACGAGCACTTCTCGCTGGACGAGGCCCAGGCCCAATTTGCCACGGCTGTGGAGTGGGCCCGCTTCGCCGAGCTCTTTGAATACGATGCCAAGGAAGAGCTGCTCAAGCTGCCCGAAGTCGCCGAGACGCCCGAAGCTGCCAACCCGTAGATATCTGCTCAGCGGCTCAGGCGCAGGCAATAGCCCACGCCCGGCTCGGGAGGATCCAAAGCCGCCGGCCGGGATCTGGCTCCGGCCGGCATCTCCACTTGACGAGGCAGTTCAAGCGTGAGGCACAACCCGGTAGTACCAGACTTTGACCGTGTCCAGGACAAAGATGTAGATCACCGACAGCGCCAGGATGATCCCCAGCGCGACGGGCGGCAGGGCCGTAAAGGAGAAAAGGCTCGCCAGCGGCGGTATATAAGGCAGCGCGAGCGAGACCAGCAGGGCGGCGAACATGGCGCCGCTCAACAGCAGCGACGGACGCGTCCCTTTCCAGAAGTGCTCGTGGTTGCGTATCGAGACGATAACCACGAGCTGCAGAAACGTCAGGAAGAGGAACATATTGGTCTGGAAGGCGAGGGGTTGGTAGGCACGTATCAGTGCGAAGAACAGCATCACAAAGAGCGTCGTCAAGGTGCCCAGGACGAGCGAGATGAATATCAAGGAGCGGATGTCGTATTTCGCGGGCCTGACCACCTCATCGGGATCGACGGTGTCGGACGATATCGTGATCAGGGGCACGTCGGTGATGAGGCTGGTCAACAGCAGCTGGACGGGCAGCAGGGGCAGGTCGAGCGAAAGCAGGTAGAGGATCGCCAGCGCGAGGAAATTGCCGAAATTGCCGACCATGGTGTAGGCGATATATTTGTTGATGTTGGCAAAGATCGTCCGCCCGGACCCGATCCCGTCGATGATCACCTGCAAGTCGGGCCTTAGCAGGATGATATCCGCGCTCTCTTTCGCCACATCGGTCGCTGTATCGACGGCGATCCCCACGTCGGCCAGCTTGAGCGAGGGCGCATCGTTGATCCCGTCCCCTTGATAGCCGACGACATGATCGTGCTTCAACGCGCTGATGATCTCGTACTTCTGGCCCGGAGACACTCGGGCAAACACGCTGCTCGCGTTGGCGGCGCGCCTGAACTCCAGGGGCGACATTTTCGCCAGCTCGTCGCCGGTGTAGACCTGCCCGCCCAGCCCGACCTTGCCGGCCACGTAGGCGGCCACTTCGGGGCTGTCCCCCGTCAGGATCTTGATGGCCACCCCCAGGTTTTCGGCCCGCTGGATGGTCTGCTGGGCGCTGGGCCGGAGCGGGTCTGCCAGTGCCACAAACCCCAGAAATGTCAGGTCACGCTCGATCGCCAGGATGTCGAGATGGTCGGCAAACGACACGGCGCGATAGGCCAGAGCCAGATGGCGCAGACCTTGTTTGCCACCCCTGGCGATCTCGGCCAGGTACTCATCCTTCTTGGGACAGGCCGCGATATCGAGCAGCGTTAGCGCAGAGCCTATCACGATCAGGGTACACGCCTCGGTAGCCAGGTCCTGGATGACAACCCGTCTGCGGCGCGCCTCGGGGTCGAAAGGTAGCTCCTGCACCTGCTTGAATGCCCCGGCCCGCTGTTTGATTTCTTCAGGGATGAACGCCTGAAACGCGGCGTCGAAAGAACCCCGCGTGGCATCGCCCGGCCGGTCGTAGGACTCCAGGGTCGCATAGGCGAATTGTTGGAAGCGCTCGGGGTCGTCCGAGGTCAGCTTCTGGATCGTCATTTTGTTCTCGGTCAGCGTTCCCGTCTTGTCGGTGCATAGGATCGTCAGGTTGCCGAGATCTTCGACGGAGGAGAGCCGTTTGACGACGACATTTTGCCTCGCCAGCTTCGCCGCGCCGTTGGCAAGCGTCACCGTCGCGATGACCGGCAGCGCTTCCGGCACCACGGCGATGGCCAGCGCCACGA
>Ga0326728_10012515_pt1 | contig 18805 bp, 18 predicted proteins | sample MB3enrmetagenome_FD_207602 | JGI IMG/M metagenome (GOLD analysis project Ga0326728, IMG submission 207602) | Lab enriched peat soil microbial communities from McLean, Ithaca, NY, United States - MB31MN | ecosystem: Environmental > Terrestrial > Soil > Wetlands > Peat | place: USA: New York... | reverse complement strand
TTGAGGTTGCCTGGGGGTCTTCTGCAAACTTCTCCTTCATTGCCTTCAGGAAGAGCTTCTGGGTCCTTTCGATTTTTGCCTTTGCCATGTCTTATCACTCCTTTGGCATGAAGCCGTATTTTACCCTCAGCGCGTGGATGCGCTGGATGTATTCAACGTATTCTGCATCGTCGCGGAAGCCGGTACCGACAAGCGAGTGGTACATGGTGGTGTGCGTCTTGAGCCACTTTGCGTCCATTGCCTTGCCAACCTTGACTTCGGAGTCGAGGGGAACGCCGACCTGGTCCTTGACGTACTTGATCATGCCTGACTTCTTGTCGATGACAAAGCGCTGGAGCATGTCGAACATCATCCCGTTCTCGTCGAGACGGAGGGAGTGTCCGTGCACGGTACAGCCGCGGATGCCGGTGAGTGCTGCATCGAAGAGCTCGGTGTTGACGAGTTCCTTTGCATACTTCTCGAGATCTCTCTCACGGCATTCGATGATCTGACGGCCTGACAGCGTACCCGGGTCAATGCCGCGGAAGCGGTATGACTCGAGCCAGGATCTCTGGTAGGGCTGGCAGGGTGCGTTGTACATCGAGTCGGTGAACTGGATGTAGCGGACACGGTCGCCGGCCTTTGCGCCGTCGGTCGGGGTCACGAGCTTGCGGATCGGGCAGGCGGGTTCCTGCTGTTCGGCGAGTGGCGGGTGGGCGGATGGATATGCTGCACCGGGTGCCTTGTGTCCCATGACGAGGACGATGTCCTTGTCCGTTACATCGCGAAGCTTTTCCAGCTTGTGGTTGGGGTCCAGCTGCTTGCGCCTGTTCTCGGCGACCTGCGTCTGGCCGGGACAATACTGGGGTTTGTATGCCATTGTCTAATCACTCCAATGTTACTTTTTTTTCACGATTCTCATGACAGATGAAATGACTTCCGCCATCTTTTCACGCGTAGGGGTCTGACCCCGGGTCACGCCGCTCACGATCGCCATCACCGTACCTTTCGTACGGATCCGGTCGGCCGGGGGCATCACAACGGCAGTCTTCACGCCCTCTTTCGCGAGATCCTCATAATCAATCGGGGACTGGGAAACGACAATTGCCTTCACGTCACAGGCCTCGAGAATAAACCGGACCTTGTGCACCACATGGGATCGGACATTCCCATGGTGAAGTATGGCAACCTTGTGTTTCTCAATCTGCGCAATCTCCTTGTCAGTAAGCCCGAAGTAGGCGCCGATGACACCGCCGGCAATATTGGGGGCGTCTGGGGGGACGCCGCTGCCGGCGTTCAGCACGAGAGTGCTGATGCTGTATTCGACGCCCTGCTGTCGCAGTCCCGAGGTGATGTCGCACACCGGTTTCGTTACGTGGCGGCGTCCGGGGGACATTCCGACCACGATCACGTCCGGGTACCGGCATTCGGAGATGGTGCCCCTCTGGGCAATCCCGCCTCCTTTACCCATGCCCATCGCCTCGCGGCAGTCAACAACCTGGGTTACTCGTCCTATCGGCATTATTTGATTCCCTGAATGATGGTGGGTCTGGACTTGCTGCTTGGATCAGCCATTCCGAGGATCGATTTGTCCGCATCCGGGCCGTACTTGCAATAATCGACAAGCGAGGGCTCGGTCTTCATGAACTTCCCTTCCTGGATCCGGAAGGAGAAGTGGGTGAAAACCTGTTCGCATGCGGTCTTCAGTGCGGGGATCACGTCGCGGTTCTCAATCTCGAGGAGCACCGTACCCACATGAACCTGCAGATCGACTTCCTGGTCGCCGACATGGATCGACCTCCTCATTGAATGAGGGTTGGCGAGTCCTTTGGCGGGCCCGTATGTTATGGTAACGGGAAGGCGCGGCCCGTTGAGGACCATGCGCCTGATACCGGGAAGCTCGATGAGCTTGTTTAGCAGGTGCTCGGTGGTCTCGGGGTTAAGCAGCCGCTCGGTGACGATCCTGCACTGGGGGAACGTGGCTTCGGTCATTCGTATCCGGGGAGGGTTTATACACCCTTTGCGATCGCCTGGATCGGCTTCTTGAACGAGTCGAGCTGGCCGAAGGTGTCCTGGTAGACCTTTGAGGTTGCCTCGGGGCCGAACATCTGGGTGCCTGCATCCAGTGCGCATGCTGCGACGATACAGGGCATACCGACACCGGCTGCGTGACGGGTAACGACGTGGTTACCGTTGAATCCGCCGGGGCCGCCGCCACCGTAGATCGAGTGGCTGAAGAACGAGAACCCGACTGCGACACCCATTGCGCGACCGAAGTCGGAGCCGGGGAGGCCGGTCTCATGCTCGAGCAGATCGTTGAAGTAGAGCAGGGTTGCGGATACTGCCTGGGCGAACCGTCCGGCACCACAGTTGACCATGGTGGCGGCGAGGGTGCCTGCAGATGCGTAAGCGTTCCACATCATCGGGTCCTTGGTCTCGTAGAAGATGTAGCCGCTCTTGCCCTTCTTGCCTGCCTTGATGACCTTGTCGTCAATGGCACGCTCGACAAGGCTCTGCACGACGGTACCGATGGTACCGGTCTTGCCGTTCTTCTTGACGAGGTCGTAGACGATGTTGTTTGCATTCAGGCCCTGGTACCCGTAGAGCAGGAGCTGGGCACGCTCGAACGGGCCGATTGCGGCTCCCATTTCGAACTCTCCGGCCTGCTCGAAGGTTGCACAGAGTGCTGCGCCCTGCATTGCATTCCGGTGGGTCATCATGACCGCGTGGTTTGCCGGGATGTTACGGAGAGCATAGCCGAGGCCTTCGTTGTTCTGCGGGATGGACAGGATCGAGACGACGTTGCCGCCCTGCATGTCCATTGTCTGCGGGTAGGTACCCCAGACTGCACCCTTTACATAGGAACCATCGAACATGCCGACCTTGTACTGGTCGATCAGTGCATAGGTGGTTGCCGCTGCAACGGATGTGGATGCCGCATCGTAGGTTGCCGCTGCGTCCAGCCGGGCGCTCGGGACCTCGACGAGGAGCATCTTGCCGCCGCCGATCTTGGTGATCTTGGTGTTGTCGCCTTCGGTGACCTGGACCATGTCCTTGATCTTGGCCGAGATTGCATCGCAGTCCTTGACAACGCTGCAGTTCATGCTGCGGCCGAGGATCTGGTTGGACTTGCCGCCCATCTTACCGGTCTTGAGTGCTTCCTCAATACCACCGAGGTTGACTGCCACGGTCCTCTTGGTGAGGTCGATGATGCCGGCTGCGCCCTTGTTGACCAGCGGGCTGATCTTGTCAATGGTGACGTTGCTCTTTAAGAGCTTACCCTCATCGTCGTAGAGGTCGATTGTGTCTTTATATTTTGCCATGTAATTTCCTCCAAATTGACTATAACTGCTGTACGGTACGAGAACTGAACGCTGGTAGTCACTAACAGAAGTCACTGGTAATGAATGAAAGTCGCTATTGCACGTCCCCTAGATTGGGACATTGAATAATTCCCAATTTCCCTTTATAAGCGTTCCTATTTTATCTCGAAAAGTGCTTTTATAAAATTTTAAAAATATTACATAAACTTGAAGGAATGTTCAAATATTACATATATCTGCCCTTTCATTGTTTTACACAGTATGACGATTTTTTAAAAAAGTGTTATGATATCTTATACTATATTAAAAAATTACCTGTTTTCCGGTGCGCTCTTTTATAAAAAATATTGGTTTGTGACAGGGTCCTGGTGAGAGATCCTTGACAGGGTTACTTGTTTTCCGTAAGCGGGCTCGGCCCGAGCTCTTTGACAGTATCGACAACGTTGGTGACAACTTTTGCCCATTTCGCACCTTCCGATGCAGAAACAAACGTCATCCGGAACCGCCGGTCGTCAAGGCCGATGCTTTTCATGAGCCTCTTGACCATGAACATCCTCTTTGCCGCCTTGTAGTTGCCCTCAAGGTAGTGGCAGTCCCCGAAGTGGCACCCGGAGATGTGCACATCACACGGACAATCCTGATGTCCGGGGGGTACTGGATACGGCCCCCGCCGGCAAGGTCGGCTCCTGCGTAGGAACACCAGTTGCAGACCATGCCGAGGATCTTGGGTTTCCATTCGTCAGACATTTACTGCTCACCTCCGAGCAGGAACGCATCGATCTGGGCAACAATCTGCGGGGTTGCAAAGTGGTTCATCCAGATGGCTCCACCGGGACAGAAACCGCCGCAGGTACCGCAGCCCTTGCACTTGGCCTCCGTAACCTGCATGACCGTCCTCCCGTCTTTTTCCACGAGGGAAAGGGCGCTGTAGGGGCAGAGGTTCACGCACATGCCGCAGCCGGCACATTTCTCTTCGATGCAGGTTGCGAAGTACGGCTCGAGTTCGACTTCTCCCTTGTGGATCGGGATACTTGCCGCTGATGCCGCACCTTCCGCGGATGCTACCGTGTCAGGGATATCCTTGGGGCCCTGGCAGACACCGGCAAGGAAGACACCGGCTGTGGTGGTTCCGCACGGGTTGAGCTTCGGGTGCGCCTCAAGAAGCCAGCCGTCCATGGAGCAGGAGACACCGAAGAGTTTCCTGGTCCTGTTGGTATCTGCCTTGGGCTCGATTGCGGCGGCGAGCACGACAAGATCGACTTCCATGTCGACCGGGCGGTCGAGCAGGGTATCGTCAGCCATGACGTGGAGGTTCTTGGTCTTGGGGTCTTCGAGGATGTTTGCCACGCGCCCGCGGATGAACTTCGCTCCCTCGTCCTGGATACGGTAGTAGAATTCCTCGTACGCCTTTCCGAACGACCGGATATCCATGTAGAAGATGTAGGGGACACATCCGGGGATTTTCTCAACGATCTGGTGCGCGTGCTTTAAGGAATACATGCAGCAGAACCGGGAACAGTACGGCTTGCCGATGCCGGTGTTGTCACGGGAACCTGCGCAGAGTACGAAGGCCACGCGTTTGGGCGTCTCGCCATCGCTCGGGCGGATTAAGTGACCGCCGGTCGGGCCGGATGCACAGATGAGCCGCTCGAATTCGAGGCTCGTGATGACGTTCTCGTACCGCTTGTATCCCCACTCCTGTTTATTCTCAATGGGGAAGACGTCGTACCCGGTCGCGAGGATGACCGTCCCGACCTTGACCTTGATCAACTCGTCCTTGGATTCGAGGTCGATGGCTTTCTTCTCGGGACCACAGGCGGTCACGCACAGGCCGCACTTGACACAGGAATTGAAGTCGATCGTGTACAGGAGGGGGACGACCTGCGGGTGGTTGATGTAGATGGCTTTCCTCGGCTTCATGCCGACTTCGAACTCGTTGGGCTTGACAACCGGGCAGACTGTTTCACAGTCACCACAGCCGTTACAGCCGCCGCCGACAATTCCACGGGCTTCAGCTTCCGCGGGGGTGAGCACACCACGTGCCTTCTTGCGGACAGTAACATCGAAGTTACCGATGTACCCTTCGACCGCATCGACTTCCGTGTATGTCATCAGGTCGATCATTGTAGCCCTGCCGACATCCACCATCTTCGGTGTGAGGATACACTGGGAACAGTCAAGCGTCGGGAAGGTCTTGTCGAGCTGGGACATGCGTCCTCCGATGCTGGTATCGGACTCTACGAGATAGGTCTTGATCCCTGCTGCTGCAAGGTCAAGGGCTGCCTGCATGCCGGCAACACCGGCACCGACGACCATCGCCGCCTTCTCAACGGGCACGGTCTTCGGGAAGAGGTCCTGGAGGAGTGCTGCTTTCGCTACTGCTATCCTGATCGCATCCTTGGCCTTTTCAGTCGAACCTTCGCGGTCGTGCATGTGCACCCACGAGTTCTGCTCACGGATGTTTGCCATCTCGAACCGGAACGGGTTCAGGCCGGCTTCCTTGGTTGCCGTCCTGAACGTCGGTTCGTGGAGACGGGGAGAGCATGCAGAAACAACGACCCCGGTAAGGTGGTTCTCTTTGACTGCCTTGCTGATCACAGCCTGCCCTGGCATCGAGCACATGTACTTGTAATTGTCGACATAGGCGACGTTCGGGAGGGTTTTTGCATATTCCTGCACGGCCGGGATATCCATCGAACCGGCGATGTTGGTACCGCAGTGGCAGATGAAGACACCGATCCGGGCTTCCTGCTTGGTGGTGGCGCCGGGTGCTGCGGATGCCTTTGCTGCCGGTGCGGGAGCCTGTTTTTTGACTTCCTGCTTCACGGGAGCCTCCTTTTTGGTATCCTGCTTCTTTGTCTCGGTCTTTTTGGTAGTTGTTTTCTTCTTTTCAACCATCATTCCCACCTCACAGCACCTTCTGCAGGAACGGTTCGCAGCTGATCCCGTGGAGGTCAAGCCCGAGATCCTGCGGGCTCATTCCCTGTGCCAGTCCGAGCAGCTCGGCAAAGTGCAGCACCGGTAAGTTATACTCGACGCCGAACTTCTCCTTGATCTCGATCTGGCCGCGGTCAAACTGGAGCTGGCAGAACGGGCAGATATCGGTCAGTGCATCCACTTTTGCCTCTTTGAGGTTGATCAGTTTCTCGTTCGTTATATCCAGCGAGTGGACGATATCGTACCCGCGGACACCGCCACCGGCGCCGCAGCACTGCATCTTGTTGCGGTATTCGACCGGCGTCGCACCGAGCGCAGCGACCAGTTCTTCCATCCAGCTCGGGTGCTCGGTGTTTAACATGACCTCCTTTTCGAACTCACGGTCCTTGTGGGGTTTGGTCAGGTGGCAGCCATAGTGGACTGCAATGCGTGCACCGGTGAGGGGGTTTACAACAGAGTCCTTGATCTTTGCGATACCGGCGAATTTGTCGTTATAGAGGAGTTCGGCAACGTGGTAGACGTTGATGGTGCCCTTGAACTCCATGTCGACTTCCTTGAGCACTTCGTTGACGTTATCGCGGAGATCCTGGTTGTGCTTGAGTTTGTGGTTGACTTCCCAGATCGACTTGTAGCAGCCGTTGCAGACGAGTGCGATATCGGTCTTCATCTGTTCGGCGAGCACGAGGTTGCGTGCCGCCATTGCATAGAAGACGTTCAGGTCGATGGAACCGAATGCACCGGGGGCGGGGCAGCAGCTTGCACCCTTGAGGGGGACAAGATCGATACCCAGCTTCTTGCATCCCTTGATGGATGCGGATTCCACACCCGGGTACCGGTTCGGTGCAATGCAGCCAAGGTACAATGCGAACGTGTGGTTTGCTTTGGATTCTGACATGCTCTCTTATCCCTCCCGTTCCTTGACAATCCGGTCGGCATTTGCCTTGAGGTTGTAGTGGTCGATGATCTTCCTGATGGCCGGCATGTATTCAGGATACATGTGGGTGGTCGGCGGGTCGCGGGTGAGGCCGAGTTTCTCCCTGGCTGCACGGTTGACATCGTTGTTGGGGACACCGTGGCCGGAGCTGTAGATCGCCTGCACCGTCTTGAGGAAATTCACCGGTATGATATCGTGGGTGAATGCCATGTTCCTCATGGCCATAATAACATCCGTGGGTGCGATGTCACGCGGGCACCGGTCGGTGCAGCTGTAGCAGGTAGTGCAGAGCCAGAGATCGGGATCGGTGATCGCCTCGTTCTCGAGGCCGAGAACTGCCCTCCTCATGAACTTCCGGATCCGGTAGGTGCTCCGGGGTGCTGACGGGCACGAGCCGGTGCAGGTGCCGCACTGGTAGCACATGTGGGCAATGGTGCGTGAAATGCCTTCGACCCTTTTTGTAAAGTCGGGTGTCGAATCTTCACGGTAATACCGCTGGTCGTGGAGTTTCTTTTCCAGCGCTTCCGGGTAACCTTTTGATCTTGCCATACTCGTCCTCCCTCACGCCTTCTCCATCATTTTCAGTCCGACCTGTCCGGTGATGCCTTCCTTTACCTTCGAGGTTCTCTTCGCGAAGAGCTTCTCCTTGATCCTCTTGAAAAGGTCCGTTTCCGTGCCTTTCATCCGGATGCCGGTCCTCTGGAGGATAATGATATCCTCACCGGGGCAGGCATTTACACAGGCGCCGCAGAGAATGCAGTAATCCTTGTTGACCGCGATGTTGGCTTCGATATGGTGTCCCATCTCGGCTGCGGGTTTCTCGCTGGGGAGATAGATCGCGTTTGCCGGGCAGATATCAGCGCAGGTCGAGCAGCCGCCGGGGCATTTCTCGGCATGGAATTCAATGTCGCCCTCGAAAAGCTTCTCGACGGTAATTGCCTCGGTCGGGCAGTTCCGCGAGCACCAGGTACAGGTGCAGCAGTTGTCCTTTATGATAGAGACCTTGCCGTCAACCTTGTCGGAGACAATTTCACGTTCGACAGTGATACATTCCTCGGGGCAGACTTCCACGCACACCTTGCAGGCGTCGCACTTGGTCTCGTCCCAGATCACATCGCCCTCGATTTTTCCGACTTCGGCAGTAAATTCCTTGTGCTTGACCCTGATGGCAGGACAGAGTGCGCCACACAGGCCGCACAGGGAGCATTTCTCCTTGTCGACCGTGAAGGTGGTCTTGGTCTTGAGTGCGGTCTGGCGGTCCTTTGCCCCGGCAACCGGTCCCTGGTAGGTCCCTTCATAAGCCGGGACATTCCGGTCGATTGCATCCCGCGGGCAGACCTCTTCGCAGATCGTGCACCTGACACACTTTTCGTCATCGATCTCTGCCTTCATGTCGTACTGCGGGAATCCCTCTTTTTCAACAATGGGAAGCCGCTCCTGATTGTCGACCTTCAGAGTCAATGCATTGAACGGGCACATAATGACGCAGACACCGCAGTACGAGCACTTGGTCTCGTCTACATCGATAGGTGTCGCGTAGTTGATTGCCCCACGGCGGGCTGCACCGACAAGTCCGAGGACGATAGCATCCTCAGGACATGATTCGACACAGATGCCGCACCCCGTGCAGGTCTCTGAATTCAGAATCAGGTTGTTCACGCTCTGAAGGAGGCGCTGCTCCATCACAACGTTGACACCATCCCTCTTTTTGGAAAACTTTGGAAACAATGCCATGAAATAACCCTCACGCTGTTCCTCTATTGCACCTTTGCCTCTGCTCTGGTTTCCCAGGGCCCTGTCAGCCTGATACCATCATGCAGACACACCCGGACGCATTCGCCACACCCGGCACGGAACTCACCCGGAAAGCCAGGGACCATTGATTTTTCATCCCTGACTGCGTTTGATTGTTTCATTTGACACCGGATTTACCGTGTGAAGTTCCAGCGCGTCCACAGGACATGCAACAACACATTTACTACAGCCAGTGCAATGTTCGTGGTAAATCTGCTCTGCAAATGCCATGAGTTCTCGCACCAGCTATGATCGATTAGAGAATCGATTATCAAAAGAGTGGTGAAAGTAGCTAGATAAAGGTTCTGAAATATATCGCTGTAACGCGGCCTTTATATTATAAATTTTTAATTTTTCTTTATATGTGCCTAGTTGGTGTCAATATATGTTTTGGCCATGTTAACATACTGTACTGTACTTTCTCGCTGTATTCCGGTGCGCTCTGTCGGGCGCGGATTAAATGAGAAAATTTATTCAGTAATAATCAAGGTACTGTTGGTATACACGAGGTTATGTTAGCATGGAAATCAACGGCGTAACAATCGACAACACCTATGCAGAAGCATTCCCGACCTGGGTCTGCCGGGTGATCATTACTGCAGTAACGAAAGACTGGGCACTCAAGGCAGCCACAGAGGCAACCGGGTTTGCAACATCTGCGATCGGATGCCCGTGCGAAGCAGGAATCGAGAGTATCCTTTCCGGCAGTGAGACTCCTGACGGAAGGCCGGGTGTTGCCATCCTGATCTGCGCAAGCAAGAAGAAACTCAAGGAGCAGGTCGTGGAACGCCTTGCCGAGTGTGTCCTGACTGCACCCACCACAGCGGTCTTCAATGGCATCACCGATGCAGAAGAGAAGATTCCGGTAAAACTTCACTTCTTCGGCGACGGATACGAATACCAGAAGGAAGTCGGCGGCAGGAAGTGCTGGGCAATCCCCATCATGAACGGCGAGTATATCGGGGAAGAGGAGTTTGGCATCGTCAAGGGTGTTGCCGGCGGCAACTTCTTTATCATGGGCGAGAACCAGATGGCAGCCCTGATGGGTGCCCAGGCCGCGTCTGACGCGATTGCGGGTGTAAAAGGTGTTATCACGAGTTTCCCGGGTGGAGTCGTGGCGAGCGGTTCCAAGGTGGGCAGCCTGAAGTACAAGTTCATGGTTGCAACGACGAACGAGAAATACTGCCCGACGCTCCGCGAGAAAGTGGCAGACAGCAAGGTCCCGGTCGGCATCAAAGCGGTCTATGAGATCGTTATAGATGGTGTGGACGAGAAGAGCGTTGCCGCTGCAATGGGAGCCGGTATAAAGGCAGCAGTTCAGGTCCCTGGCGTGAAGTTCATTTCTGCCGGGAACTTTGGCGGCAGTCTCGGACCCTTCAAGCTGGAACTTGAAAAAGTCCTTTAAAATCTTTTTTTTCACAAAAAAAATTTCTGCACTCATGGAATTCTATAAATATTTTTATTGCCGAATAGTTTGTTAACGAAAATTTCGGCGATAATATGATCACGCTTACACCCGACGACGTGAAGCAGCGGTTTGGCCCGCTCTTCTCAAAAAAATTTCTGGTGATGGTTGACGAAAAGGCGGGTCTCGCAGAGATCCTTGAGCAGTGTCATGCCCGGGGTACCATCGAGTGGGATGCGATGAACCGGTCCCGTGCCGGCGGGGCGGTGGCAGCATGCGCCGTGGAGGGGAGTACAATGACCATCCAGGCCCGCCTCGGCCACCACCCGGTCAATTTCGGGGCAGCTGCCAGTACGATCGGCGGGCAGGCGCTCGAAGCGGTGGAAGTAAGCGGCGACGAGGTTATTACGACCTGGGCCGGTATTGCCGGCGCCGGTGTCGGTGTCGCTGCCTGCCTCCCGCAGGCGCCGGGTGTCATCCGGGCTGAGTACCCTTCAGAGGATGATTTGAAGGTTGGCGGAGCCCGCACGAACCATGTCCGGATCATCTCCCCCCGGTACGAGAAGGTTTCGTTTGGGATCGATGATACGGATACCAAACAGGAGGGCGCCACATGGGTGATGGCCCTGAAATGTGCGGAGGCTTGTCACCTTGAAGGCGTGGAGTTCCTCAACATGCGCCTTATCCAGCTCAACCCGGCTGTCCCCAATAAAACAACGAATTGTGTCGGATCTGCCCTTAATTTTGCTGCCCGACCGGGAAGTATTGATGCGCTTCGCACGTTTGTCTGCACGTTTGCGGAAGAGCACACGTTTTCGGAAGATACCGGCATTGCGTTCTCCCGGGGAATCAGGACCGGGCAGGAATCCCCCTTCCTGAAATCTATCAAGACCGAGATCCTTACCGTTGAAAAAGCCGAAGAAGAGGCACAGCGGCTCGGTATCGAATTCCTCGACCATAACGGGAGGAAGGGGCGGATCGGTGCATTCGGTGCGGTGCTCTGGGCGGACCGGGGAATCGAGGCGGCGGGGCTGTATGGCGAGCATCTCTGATCCCTATGTGATCCGGTACCCGCAGATCGTCGCGGTGGCGGATGAGACCGGAAGCAGTGTCGAGCTGATCGAATTCTTTGACTGCATCGGGGGCGCGATGTGGACCCAGCACCATTATGCGAAGAGCCCGCTGGTCAGGAGCGTCCGGTGTATCGGATCGACCACCCGGTTCCTGCTCCGGCCCGGCGCCGTGGATCTCGCGCTTGAAGGATCCCGGTTCCCCGCCGGAATTTCCGGGGTCTCGGTAACCGGGGACGAGATTGCGGTGACCTATATCGGTATGGGCGGCGGGGGCGTGGGTGCGACCTCCTGCCGTGCTGCGGCACGGGGTGTGTTGCGGGAACAGTGCGATCCGTCCGGCGGGGGAAAAGTGGCGGGTGCCACGCTCTGGCTGCCCCGGCGGCAAAGGGTGCTGATCGGGGTGGACGACACCGATACCGCTGAAGAAGGAGCGACGTGGACGCTCGTCCATAATATCGCAAAAGCGGTGGAAGATGAACAGTCGGTTTATCTCTCCCATACCATTGTCCAGCTCTTCCCGGTGGCTTACCGGACCAAGAACTGCGTGAGTCTTGTCACTGAATTTGCCACCACCGAGCCGGAACGTCTTATCGGCCGGTTCAGGGAACTGCTCAAAAAGTACACCCTCTCGCAAAAGACCGGTATGGCAGTCTATACCGGTTTCTCTCCTTCGGAAGAACTTGTGGAGTACGGACGGAGCGTAAAACGGGGGGAAGTGGCGCCGGATCGCGTGCAGAATCTCAGCGACCCCCACCTCCGTATTGTCATGAACGGGCGGGGGATCACCGGGGCGGTGGCTGCACTTCCGTTCTTCACCCGGTACGAGGAGGCACTGGAACTATGCAGTGGGAAGAGCTGAAGGCCCGGCTGCTCGAGGCCGGCTCTGCCCGGCTCAGTGGCGAACCCGCGGAGGATTATATTGCAAAATCTACGGCAGGGCCGGGTGCCGGCGGAAAAGGCTCAGTCTTCTTTGCCATGGGCAGCCACCGGGTCAAGTTTGCGATTAATCCGGCATCCCCGATCGAGATTGCCCACCGTGGAGGCGGTGTTGCAGATCTCTATTTCGGGGACCGGCAGATCCCCGGCCGGCTCCTCCAGCCGGGGCTTCACTGTCCGGACCAGGCATTCATCACGGTCACGGAGGGCTGCATCTTCTCCTGCCGGTATTGTTCCGTTCCCCGGCTCCCGGCGAGGCGCAAGACCATAGACGAGATCATGGATCTCGTCGAATCGGTCCGGCACCGTGTCAGCGCAATCTCCCTGACAAGCGGTGTGCTGGGAAGCATCAAGGAGGAAGAAGCCTACGTCTGTGAGGTGATCGACCACCTGAAGTTCTTCGGCCTGCCTATCGGCGTATCCATTTACCCGACCGACCAGACCCCGGACAAGCTTCATACCCTGGGGGTGGCGGAAGTCAAATTCAATATCGAGGCTGCCACCCCGGAGCTCTTTGCAGAAATGTGCCCCGGGCTCGACTACGACCTGCTGTGGCAGGTTCTCGACCGATCCGTGGAACTCTTCGGGAAGGGCCGGGTATTTTCCAATGTCATCATCGGTCTGGGTGAGACTGACGCAGAGATGGAGGCCTGCATCAACCGGCTCACTTCGCACGGAGTGATCCCGGTGCTGCGGCCGCTCAACCCGGTTGCGGGATGTGCCGGAAGACCCCGGCCGTCTGCCGAAAGGCTCCGGCACCTCTTTGCACTGCACCGCGAGGCCCTCGCCCGTGCAGGGTTGGATACTACCGGCGCTCTTACCATGTGCACAACCTGTGCGGGGTGCGATCTCGTGCCCGGGAGGGACGAATGAAGGGCGTCGAGGCGCTGGCGGCGGCGATCTCTGCCGGAACGGATCGGCAGTATACTGTCCCGGGCTTTCCCGTCACGGAACTTGGTGCACTGACAAGGGCCGAGATGGTGATAAACGAGAAGACTGCTCTCGAATATGCGCTGGGGGATTCCCTTGCCGGCAGACGGGCGGCGGTGATCATAAAAAACGTGGGTGTGAATGCCTGTGCTGACCCGCTTGTCCAGGCAACCGTGCAGGGTATCCGGGGGGGTGTCCTCCTTGTCGTCGGTGACGATCCCGGGGCAAAAGGTTCCCAGACAGCGCAGGACTCCCGGTATTACGGGGAACTGGCAGAGATTCCCGTGATCGAACCGGACGAGGCCACCTGTTTTACCGGGGTTGAAGCGGCACTTGCCGCATCGGAAACATTTTCCCGGGTTGCCCTGTTTCGGCTTACGCCGCAGCTGCTGGACGCTGAAGTTACCGGGGTTCCTGTTCCCCGTACCGGGGGAAGCGGGAGACTTGCCGACCCGGGCTGGACCATGCATGGCAGGGTCACCGCTGCAGTGGAGGTCTACCGGGCGATGTTTGCCTGGTCGGATGCATCACCCATGAACCGGTGGAAAGGAGGCATTCTGGGTGTCGGTCCTGCTCCGGGGGACTCCCGGCTCGTGACCGTGAACCCTGTGCCGGCCCGTGCCGCCCGGTTCGAAGCTGTTCAGGAGTACGGCCGCTCTTTTGTCCGCGATCACCGGACCGTCCTGCCGCCGGATCGACAGGGGAGGCCGGAGTCGCGGGGGGACCGGGGATTCGGCAGGACCTTCTGCTCTGTTTGTCCGTACCGCACCCTGCTGGATATTCTCAAGGAACGGGACATGCTTCTTATCTGCGATGCGGGATGCTCGGTGTTCGGGCTGAATCCCCCCTATGAGCTGGGCATTGCCAGCTATGGTATGGGCGCGAGTATCGCCGTGGCCACCCGGAGCACACGGGTGGCCCTGATCGGCGACTACGCACTTCTTCACTCGGGCATCAATGCCCTTATCGATGTGTATGAAAAGAGACTTCCTCTCCTGTGTATCGTGATGAAAAATCATTGCGCAGCGATGACCGGTGGTCAGCAGGTGAGTGATCCTGTCCCCTATCTCCGCTGGGCCGACCCGGTTATCTGCCCTGCGGACGATGAACGCCGTCTCCGCGAGGTGATCCACGACCCGGATGCACCTCAGACCGTTGTCGTGGAGGCGGAATGCCCCAAAGGAGCACACCATGAAACCGTGGAATATTGAGATCTGTGACGTGACGCTGAGAGACGGGGAACAGACACCCGGTGTGTCGTTCTCCTGCGAAGAGAAGGTGGATATCGCCCGGACGCTGGATTGTGTCGGTGTGGAAGTGATCGAGGCCGGGTTCCCGGCAGTCTCCGAAAACGAGAAACAGTGTGTAAAGACCATCGCCAACCTCGGGCTCGATGCACGGATATGCGGCTTTGCCCGGGCAAAAAAAGAGGATATTGCGACAGCAATCGACTGCGATGTCGACATGGTCTCCATCTTTATCCCGACGTCGGATCTTCACGTCAAGGTCAAATTCAAAAAACCCCGGGAGAAGGTGCTCGAGGACGCCCTTGCCATGATTGATTTTGCCCGGGACCACGGGGTTGCCGTGCGGTTTGCCGCAGAGGATGCATCACGGACCGACCTTGCCTTCCTCAAGGAGGTGTACCGGCGGGCGGCCGACCACGGGGCTGTCCTGCTCAGCTTTGCCGATACGGTGGGCTGTCTGATCCCGGATGAGATGCGTACGATTATGACCGATCTCGTCTCTTCTGTTGACCGCCCGTTCTGCGCCCACTGCCATAACGATATGGGCTGTGCCGTTGCAAACACGATCACGGCGGCACAGGCAGGGGCCTTCCAGCTCCACACGACTGTCAACGGCATTGGCGAACGTTCGGGAAATGCCTCGCTTGAGGAGGTGCTGGTCATCCTGCGGACCAAGGGCGGCATCGACCGGTACGACCTCTCGCACCTCTCCGCCCTCTCCCGGAAGGTGGAGAAATATTCCGGTATTACGCTTCCGAAGAACAAGCCGGTTACCGGGGAGCTTGCCTTCTCCCATGAGAGCGGCATCCACATCGCCGCGATCCTTGAGGACCCAGCCACGTATGAGTACTTCCCTCCAGATCTGGTAGGCGGCGAGCGCCACTTCATCCTCGGGAAGCACACCGGAAGAAAAGCGCTCGAGCACGTGCTCTCCTCGCTGGGTGAGGATCTCTCCGAGACCCAGATCTGCCGGGTGCTTGATCTGGTCAAGGAACACTCCGAACAGAAATGCAGCATCACACCTGAGATACTCCGGAAACTGATCCGGCGGGCGCAGCGGGAGTCCCCTGTATGAGCACACTCTCCGAACGTATCCTTGGCGCTGCAGCAGGGGAATATGTTGACCGAAAAGTCGACAGGGCATATGCCCACGACGGGACCGGTGTCCTTGCACTGGAGGCATGGAAAGAGATGGGGGGGGACCGGCTGGGAAAAGAGACCGGGTATTATATTCAGTTCGATCACATCGTCCCGGCCAACAACGGTACAACGGCAAATCTTCAGCACGAGCTGCGGGATTTTGCGAAGAGTTCGTTCATGCAGTTCTCCGATATCGGCTGCGGAATCTGCCACCAGCTGATGGGGGAAGGGGCCGTCCTCCCCGGTGAGATTGTGGTCGGGGCGGATTCCCACAGTGTCACGCTGGGGGCCTTTGGGGCGTTTGCGACCGGTGTGGGTGCAACCGATATGGCAGCGATCTGGCTGACCGGGGAGACCTGGTTCCGTGTCCCCGAATCGGTGGGTATCCACCTGACCGGGAGGTTGACCGGTGCGGCGGAAGCAAAGGACCTCGCGCTCGCCTACGTGGGTAAGCTCGGCACGGATGGCGCGACGTATCAGGCGCTCGAGTTTGTCGGGGAGGGAACTCGCCATCTCTCCATGGACGAACGCCTTGTCCTTGCAAACCTTTCTGTCGAAGCCGGGGCAAAGGCCGGGCTTTTTTATGCAGACGATGTGACCCTCCGCTATCTCAAAGAACACGGACAGGATGCTTCCGTTCAGGACTATGAACCCTGTTCGTACCGGCACGAACTCGATCTGGATCTTTCCGATATCGTTCCGCTGGTTGCCGTTCCTCACCGGGTGGACACGGTAAAACCCGTGGATGCCCTTGCCGGTATGCCGCTTGATCAGGTATTCGTCGGTACCTGCACGAACGGGCGGTACTCCGATCTCGCCCGGTTCGCCCGTCTGGTCAGGGACAGGAAGGTGGCTGTACGGACCATCGTCGTCCCGGCATCAGCCTCGGTTCTCGAAAAGGCGATCCGGACCGGGGTGCTCGCCGATATCATCGGGGCCGGGTGCACCATCGGGACGCCCGGGTGCGGCCCCTGCCTCGGGTACCACATGGGCGTGCTCGGGGAAGGCGAAGTCTGCCTCTCGACTGCCAACCGGAATTTCCGGAACCGCATGGGTGTCGGCGGGGAGATCTACCTTGGCTCTGTTGCGACTGCCGCCGCAAGCGCCCTTGCCGGGGAGATCGCATCACCGGAGGCGGGATAATGCAGGGCAGGGGAACGGCCGTGTGTCTCCCGGCTGATATTGATACCGATATTATCATCGCCGGCCGGTACCTGCGGACCAAGGACCGGAGCATCTGGGCGACCCATGTGTTGGAGGATCTCGATCCCGCGCTTGCCCCCCGGCTCAAAGGGGCCGTTATTGTTGCCGGTAAGAATTTCGGGTGCGGCTCTTCGAGGGAGCAGGCCGTCGTTGCCCTCCGGGAAGCGGGGGTTGTCGCGGTCATTGCCCCGTCCTTTGCCCGGATATTTTTCCGGAATGCGATCAATATCGGGCTCCCGCTTATCGAGTCTGACTTGGCCTGCGAAGAGGGAAGCACGGTCGTGTTCGACCTCTCGGGGGGATGGGTGGATGCCGGGGGAAAACGGCACACGATCCGCCCGTTGTCTCCCCGGATGCAGGAAATCCTTCGCGCAGGCGGCCTTGTCGAATACTGGAGGGCTCACCGGTGATCTTTCCTGAGCACTGTAAAGTCGTAGGGCTTGCCTCGACAAAACCCTGTGGCGACCGGGTCTATGTCCTGAGCCGGTACCTCCTGCGGGAGACAAAACAGGGATACGATCTTCTCGAAGTTATCCTTGATCCGGCAAAAAACCTCGTTATGCGGGAGATCATTACGTCCAGAGTACTTGCGACACCGGAGGAAACCTGTCATTACCCGGAGAAGGTGCAGCTCAACGACAGGGCCCGGCTGGTGCGCCTCGCCGCCGAGAGCGGACGCCGGTGTACGGTGTTTACCGGTCTTGAAGAGAACATGACGTTTGTGCTCGATCCTGATCTTTCAGAATTTCTCACCGTGCATGTGTATGACGTCATCCCGCCCCGGCCGACGCTGTCGGCGAGCCTGATGGAAATGGAGGCGATCGGCCTCTTTGGGGAGCTCTCAGTTGTTTTTGACCACCACGTCCGGGACATCACCACGGTGCCTGCCGACGTCTATCCCTGCCGGGCCGCCGGGTATACGCGGACACTGGACGCCGATCCCCTCGAGGGTGGCGAACGGGTGGCCGGGTGTCTTACAGCAAAACAGCTCTGCACGGAGTGCTACGGGACGGATTTTGTGCTCGAGAATATCTGCCCCCTTGAGCAGGTCACAGAAGAACCGTTTATTGCACGGTGCTGCCGGTCCGAGCGTGAGGGGGTGGGGACCTGGAACGGGAAGTTTGGGGCGATTGTGCACTGGGGTGCGAGTCCCGCAAAAATTGCCCGGTCCGTGCAGGAACTGGTCAGCCGGTGGAGGGCGCGATGACGCGGATCGCAGTTGTTGAAGGGGACGGGATCGGCCACGAAGTGATCCCGGTTGCACGAGAGGCACTTGCTGTGCTCCACCCCGAGTATGAATTCTTCCCGGTTGAGGTGGGCTACGGGCGCTGGGAGCAGACCGGTTGCCCCTGTGCGGACCGCGATATCGCCGCACTCAGGACTGCGGATGCCATCCTGTTCGGGGCAGTTACGACCCCGCCGATGAAGGACTACCAGAGCGTGGTACTCCGGATCAGAAAAGCGCTCGACCTCTATGCCAACCTGCGTCCGGTCAAAGGTGACGGGTTTGATATTATGATCGTGCGGGAGAACAGCGAGGGGCTGTATTCGGGGATAGAGGAAACCGGTGCTGATCGTGCGACGACCCTCCGGGTGGTGACCCGGAAGGGGACTGAGCGGATCGCGAGAATGGCGATACAGCTTGCGCAGCAGCGACAGGGAACGCTCACTATCGGGCACAAGGCAAATGTGCTCAAGTCCGATGTTCTCTTCCGCGATATCTGCGTGGCGGAGGCAAAAAAGGCCGGTGTATCGTATAACGATAAGTTCATCGACGCCCTCGGTCTTGACGTCCTCCAGCACCCGCAGGCTTACGATGTGATCGTGACAACGAACATCTTTGGCGATATCCTCTCAGATGTTGCCTCGTACCTTGTCGGGGGTCTGGGCCTTGTGCCGAGCGC
>Ga0326728_10012513_pt1 | contig 18809 bp, 20 predicted proteins | sample MB3enrmetagenome_FD_207602 | JGI IMG/M metagenome (GOLD analysis project Ga0326728, IMG submission 207602) | Lab enriched peat soil microbial communities from McLean, Ithaca, NY, United States - MB31MN | ecosystem: Environmental > Terrestrial > Soil > Wetlands > Peat | place: USA: New York... | reverse complement strand
GGACAAGTGGTTCGAGCAGCAACTAAGCCCGGATGCGATTCCGAATGCTGCTATGGACCAGCGGATGAAGGATTTTCCAACCCTGAGCATGACGGCGGAACAGGCTCTGACCGTGTTCCCCAGCCGGCAGACGCTGCAACAGGTGGCGAGCGGAGTGCGGCCTATGCCCACTGACCCGCTGCTGGCGGCAGAGTACGAGGTGCTGGAGGCGAAATTAAATCAGGAGATGGACAACCGCAAGCCGGATCCGAACAGCGTGGTTGCGCCCGCTGCGACAGACGCAGAGTTGGCCGCTACGAAGCAGCAGGGCCAGGCGACGGCAACCCGGATTGTTGGCGAGCTGTTTGCACTACCTAAGAACCAGCGGATGGCTGCACTGGCGAAGATGCCGGTGGAGGACCGGATCGCGTTAACCAGCTATGTGGGCGGCGATCAGAAGACGCAGTTAATGGCGGAGATGACGCCACGTGAGCGCGAGGTGTTTCTGGCGATGTCGGCGAATGTAGGCGCGGCGTACCAGATTGGGCAGGAGCTGGCGCAGGCCAAGATGGTACGCGCGATCCTGAGCGAGCGGCAGTTGCAAGAGGTGATGACGGACTTTTGGTTCAATCACTTCAATGTGGATATCACCAAGGATGCGGACCAGTGGTACACGACGAGTTATGAGCGAGACACGATCCGCAAGAATGCACTGGGCAAGTTCGGCGATCTGCTGCTGGCCACGGCGCAGAGCCCGGCGATGATGGTGTATCTGGACAACTGGGAGAGCATTGGGCCGGACTCGCTGGCCAATGGCGTGAACCCAATGAACCCGCGGTCGAAGCCGGGGAACAAGGGATTGAATGAGAACTACGGACGCGAGGTGATGGAGCTGCACACGGTGGGAGTGGATGGCGGATACACTCAAACCGACGTGACCAACCTGGCGGCGATCCTGACAGGATGGACGGTGGACCGGCCGTATCAGGGGGGCGGATTCCAGTTCGACGCGCGCAGGCATGAGCCAGGGACGAAGACGTGGATGGGACATACGGTTGGATATGGTCCGCCGTTTGTGATTCAGGGGACAAACGCGAAGGCTGCGCTGGTGGTGGCGAAGACAGCAGCGCCGCTGGATGGCGATCCGGCGATGGGAATGAACGGGATCGGAATGGGGATGGAGATGGGTGGAGGCGCAGAGCAGAAGGCCATGGCAACAGCCAATGCTCTGGGCAACGAAGGAATGAAGGAAGGTGTAGACGCTTTGGAGGTGCTGGCGCACAGCCCGCAGACGGCACACTTTATAAGTTGGAAGATTGCGCAACGCTTTGTGGCGGACGATCCACCACCCGCGCTGGTGGACCGCATGGCGAAGATGTTTCTTGCGTCGGACGGCGATATCAAGGCAGTGCTGCGAACGCTGGTTGCGAGCCCGGAGTTCAACTCGAAGAAGTATTTTCGCAACAAGGTGAAGACGCCGATGGAATTCCTGACCTCGGCGTACCGCAGCACCCTGACCGAACCGACGAACCCACAGCCGTTGGTGAACCAGATGCGGGCGATGGGGATGGAGCTATACCACGCGCAGCCGCCGACCGGATATGCCATTACGGCGGAGAAGTGGATGAACACGAATGCGCTGGTGGACAGGCTGAACTTTGCGGTGCAGTTGACATACAACCGTCTGCCAGAACAGAAGTTCGATGGGGCAAAGGTAGTGGCGTTGGGACTGCTGAGCGAAGAGCAGCCGCCTGTGCAGGCGGAGAAGCAGACTGGTACGGATGCGGCGCTGTGGATTCTGGAATTGACGATGCTCGGGGGCGAGGTGACGGCGAAGACCAATGATCTGATGCACGCGCAGATAGCGCAGTGGATGGCGCCGGCGAATCCGCAGGCAGGAGTGCAGTACGCACAGGGAACGCAGAGTGTGGGTACCGACGAGCTATTGAATCGGATGGCGGCGCTGGTGATGGGGTCGCCGGAGTTCCAGATGCGGTAGGGGCAAGTTACACTATTTGCATTCAATTGGAATTTCTGCTGGCAACCAGCCACCGAGTACATGGGCCGATGCTCCATCGGTGACGCGAGGGTATTGAGCATTCGGGAATAACCATTTCGTCTCTCTTGTCTCGATTGCTAACTTTTCTCCATCGTTACTCCACCGAATAAATGCATCATCCGACGCTTCGATCAACCCTGAGACCGATCTATTGGGGAATGCAAAAACTGTCTTTGGATCTTGAACTTGATTGGTATGCAGGTTTAGTAGACGAACCTCATCACCCTCAAGATTTAGGGATCCGTTTATCTCTGGTGTTCGTGAATAAAGTACGCAGCCATTGCCAAACCATGAGACCGCACCCGTTCTCCAATCGCCTTCCGGTTCTAACTTTAGGTCACGGAGAGTCTTTCCTTGCACGTCGGTTATCAATGCGCCATCTTCACAATTGAACAGTATCCACTTGCCGTCGGGAGACCACATCGGGTGTTCTTCTGAACAAGGTCCCTGCCCATCAATATTTCCCGTCGATTTCAGTATTTGTATGCTGCGGGTTTTCAGGTTCATTAATGCAAATGGGCCACTGTTCTCATATGCGTCGTTCCCGTCGCCGGGAAGGTTGCCGTGAATTCCGAACACTAGGCTTTGACCGTCCGGAGAAAATTGCATATCGCCGTAAACCTCTGTCTCTCCCTTATTCAGATCTTTAGCCTTTGAAAATACATGCCCATTTGTCAATTGTGTTTGCGTATGGGTTTGCAAATTGATCAGGGTCAAATTGCCGCCGTGCTCGGTATCCGGCGCAACGGTGACGAGCAACTTCCGATCCTTCGATAGAGCGAAGTCGTAGACAGGATGTTTGAGTTTAATCTCTTGAACAGTCTGGCCAGAAGCAGACGCCAGTGTCAAAGTCGTTTCATGGGCAAAAGCCACGACGGGCTCTTCTGGATTCTGCGCAATTGCGCTAATTGCGAATGACGCTACGAATACAACTGCTTGCAAAGGCCGAATCCGCATGGCAACTCCCTCATGCTGAGTCACCCATTATATGGCTTGAGGGCACTGAAAAATTCCTCTGCACGTGCATGAAGAAGACCCTGGGCTAAAGCCCACATTGATAAGATGGCGTTTATTCGTGGGGTTAAAACCCCACGCTAATCCAGAAAGACAAAATCGTCACAATTTCAGCATCCTCTATAGGCCGGCGAAGAGGTCGGTGGCGTGGGCGGCGGGCTGGGGGTGGGGCGTGGCGGCGAGGGTGTAGAACTCCTTGCCGGCGCGCTTCTCGAAGAAGGAGCGGAAGCGGTCCATCAGCGGGAGCTGGGTGGTGTGCGCGCTGAAGGCCTCGAACTTGCGCTGCTCGACGCGGCTGACATCGAGGGTGACGGTCCAGGGCGCGGGGAGCGGCGAGGGCCGGCCGGGAAAGAAGAAGCTGGATGTGGCGTAGTAGAGGCGCTGCGCTGTGTGCGTGGGGCCGAGGGCGGGAAAGCGCTTGGCTGCGGCGGCCCAGTGGAAGGCGGCGGTGGTGAAGAAGCAGACCATGCAGTGGTCTGCGTGGGTGTTGCCGGCGCCGTCGCCGCCGAAGGTGAGGACGACCTGGGGGCGGTAGGCGCGGATGCGCTCGACGAGCAGGGCGGCGGCCTGGGAGAAGTTGGCGAACTCAAGCTGGCCGTCCTGGTAGTCGAGCACCTCGTGGTGGGTGACGCCGAGGATATTGCAGGAGGCGGCGAACTCCTCGCGCCTCATGCGGCCAAGCTCGGCAGGGGTGGTGGCGACGCCGCGATTGGTGGCGGCCTGGCCGTCGGTGAAGCAGACGACGGAGGTCTCGATGCCGCGCTCGGCGGCCAGCATCAGCGCCCCGCCAAAGCCGAAGCACTCGTCGTCGGGATGGGCGGTGACGCAGAGAAGTTTGAGGGGGGATTGTTCGGTCATGGGTAGATTAAGGGTAACGCATGCGGACTGTTTTGTTGGATGATTCAGGGCGGGGGAGTGCTTCAGGGAAATTGGGTATGGAAATATAACGCGGAGGTCCATCCCGCTGCGCTCATGATGACAGGTCGTAGGTTTGTCGAGGAAAGCGGTCGAGCTTCGCTCGATGCCCACCCATGCGCGATAAGACCGCGCATGAATGGGGCACCCCGATGGTCTGTGGGGGGCCATGAGCTATTGCGCGATCACTTTAGAAAGAGGGGGAGCGTGCAGGCCCTGACGGGGGCAAAGGAGAGGCGGTGGAGCGGGGTGGGCCCGAGAAGATTGAGGGCGCGGAGATGTTGCACGGTGGCGTAACCCTTGTGCGCGGCGAGGCCGTAGCCGGGGTGCGCGGCGTCCATCTGGCGCATGAGGCGGTCGCGGTGGACCTTGGCGACGACGGATGCGGCGGCGATGGAGAGTGAGAGGGCGTCGCCGTAGAGGAGGCGGGTCTGCGCGCAGGGATGGGCGAGGGTTGAGAGGTCGAGGCTCATTGCGTCGATAAGCAGGTGGTCTGGCGCGATGGGGAGCGCGCGGACAGCGGAGAGCATGGCGAGGCGCGTGGCCTGGTAGATGTTGACGCGGTCGATGGTGGCGGCGTCGATCTCGGCGATGGAGAGGGCGAGGGCAGTGGCGCGGATGAGGCGGTCGAGCGATTCGCGCTGCGCATAGGTGAGTTGCTTGGAGTCCTTCAGGCCAGCAGCGGCCAGCGGGGCAATCCGCTTGGGCAGGATGACGGCGGCGGCTACGACAGGGCCGAAGAGCGCACCTCGACCGACCTCGTCAACACCCGCGATGGAGCGGAAGCCGTTGAGTCGCAGGGCTTGCTCGTGCGCGCCGGAGCAGACCAAAAGCTTGAGCATGCGCTGCTTGGCCCGGGCCGCGGAGATGGGGTGCGCGGGGCGAAGAGCGGAAGGACTGGAGATAGCTGAAACAGTGCCCATACCTGGGTACGAGCTTATAACTGTTCTCCGTGGAAAAAATTCATAGTTTGGGAGGAACCAGTTGATGTATTCTCTTGGCACAGCGTGGGCCTCGCTTATTTCTCTGCGAGTCTTTTCGGGTTTACGTCTGCCAGCAGCAGGCCGCGTAGAGGATGATCCGGTCGAGGGGTATGTCTATGCTCATCGCGAAGGCTTTGCTGGTGCGCAGACCGCCGGTTCGCACCACAAATTGCACACGCAAGGCGATTGTGTCGCTGGCGGCAGGGGTAGCTCTGGCAACGCTGGGTTGGATGACGTGCGCCGAATGCGCGGTTGCGCAGACTTCGAACAGCGCAGCCACAGCTCCAGCTACGACCACTTCGCAGCCCGATGCGCAGGCTACCGCGAGGGCTAAAGCGCTGGCTATTGCAAAGGCACAAGCCGCGGCGCAAGCTGCTGCCGCTGCACAGGCGAAGGGCAAGAAGAGCAAGCAGGCCAAGCAAGCCACGCCAGTGAGGCAAGTCACGCCGGCCCCACATGCAACGCCGGCTACGCCAACAACATCGGTTAAGCAGGTGCCGCAAGCCACGCCGGTGAGGCAAGTCACACCGGTACCGCAAGCAACGCAGGCTACGCCAACAACATCGGTCAAGCAGGTGCCGCAAGCAACGCCGGTCAGGCAAGTCACACCGGTCCCGCATGCAACGCCGGTTACGCAAGTCAATGGGAGCAAGCGGGCCAAGCCCCCTAAGCCCCCAAAAGAGGCCAAAAAAGTTTACACGGGGCCAACCACGGTGGTGGTGCTGCCCCCGAAGCCGATGCTGAATGAAGAGGGCAAACAGCGCGTAGATACGGATGGGAACCTGATGTTCTATCCGGTGGTGAAGCAGATCCGTGATAAGAAGGGGCACCCGGTCTTCGACAGGGCCGGTAACCCGGTGTTTCAGACAGCGAACAACATGGGGTACGACGAGAATGGGAAAAAGATCGTGGTGAAGAAGGAGAAGCAGCCCAGGATGACTCCGGTCTCGATCCGATCGGGGACCCTGACCGTGGATGGGTGGACGAACAAGGCGCGCATCAACTTCAACATTCCCGACCTCAAGTACATTTACGTGTATGTACCGGGAATTGGAACCACGATTGTGTCGCCCGGCCCATTTCCTGGGGCGACGGAGCAGGCTGGGGCGTTCAAGGACAATACGCTGCGGGTCACGGTGGAAGGACATCCGATCGAACTGACATCGGAGAGGCAGTTGCTTGGGAAGAGATCGCAAAAGGCATGGGTGGCTGTGGACCGGGAGTTCATCCTGCCGACCAAGTATCCGACGATTGGCTATGGGATGACGATGCAGGCCCCCTATGTATGGCCTGGATCGAAGCAGGAGGGCGTGGAAGCCGGCGTCAACATGAAGAAGGCTCCCCCACTGCCGCCCGATATGCTGGCGGCGCCTCTGTCGCCGTGCCCGACCGGGATGATACGCAAGGTAGGGCCACCCGTACAACCGGGGCAGATAGAGCCGGAGCAGCCGTGCGTTCGCATGCAAACAAGCACAGCATCGGCGGAAGCGGCGACGGCAACGGCGAGCGGCGCGGAGACCTCGTCTGCCAATCCAACGCAGCCACCCCAGTAGAGCAAAACCAGGGAATCTGTGTCCCCCGGGAATTCCTTGCCAGGTCGCCGCTCCTTGGGGTCGCGTCGACTTGAGGGCAGCGGCTTCAAGATATACACCCTGGTTTTGCTCTAGCGTTGCAGCAGCATGAAGAAGGCCACGAGGGAGGCTCCCTGGTGGCCGTTGTACCGTGGCGTGCGTGGAGGGTCAGGAGGTGCGGGCGACCTCGTGCAGGCGTGCAGCCTTGCCGCGCAGGCCGCGCAGGTAGAAGAGCTTGGAGCGGCGCACCTGGTAGGAGCGCAGCTTCTCGATGTGCTCGATGACCGTGGAGTTGTAGGGGAAGATGCGCTCCACGCCCTGGCCGAAGCTCATCTTGCGCACGGTGAAGGTGCCCTGCGGGCCTTTGTTGGTGGCAATCACCATGCCCTCAAAGGCCTGGAGCCGCTCTTTTTCTCCCTCGTGGATCTTGACCTGGACGCGAATGGTGTCGCCGGGGCCGAAGGCGGGGTGGTCGGTCCGCTCAAGTTTGGCGGCCAGCTTCTGCATAATCGGATGAATGGACATGGGTGCTTTCCTGTTCGAGTGTCGAAGCTATAGTTTACATGAAAAGGGGCTGACGGTGAGTCCCGCAGCGAATTGGCACGCCCTAATTTGTGTGCTGGCACTCGCGACGTGTTTAGGTGTATATGTTGTACCCGTATGGGCCTGCCATCCGGAGGCCCCCCTGCATAGCCATGTAGCAAAAGGTGCTTCTATAAACCTTATCCTCAAGAATACCCCTGTATTTCACGGCCGAATACACATAGAGCACTCTCTTACCATCCTTCAAGTCCTGGTAGGTTTGTGGATCGCCTTCCTTGTAAATGCCAACATCGAACGATCCAACATCCATATCCTTCTTGGGGGCGAGCCACTGGACGTTGAGAACCTCCGCGCTGTCGTCATCGTAGTAGGGGCCGAAAGAGGGTTTATCGAGAAGTCTCTCGCCAATAGGTATAGCTGCGAACTTGGTGACAGGATCGTAAAAGGTGATCTTCGCAGGAGATTTTCCGTAATTCACAGCCCGAAAATAAAAAAAGTCTCCATTTCGTGTTGCCTCGATCATAACGAATGGGCGCGCGGCATTGACGGCTGCGTCCGCTTGTTTTCCAGCGTGCATAATCATTTTGTCCGTTTGAAGTCCAGCGGCTTTTATTTCTGCCAACTGGCCTTTTATGGCCTTCAGAGTTCTCTTCGCGTACAAGACGCCAAAGCCGGCGATGAGTACCAGTAGGCAACTGAAGATCAAACTCAGATTGTCGCGCCATCCAGCCTGTATCGACACGGGCAGCGGATTGTCTGCGGTTATGTGTTGCTGCGTGTCGGTCAAGAACACAGCGAGCATTGCCAGAGAGCTCAACATAATGAGAGATGATACTGCGCGGCGCGGATTACTGCTTGTGCGGGGGCTTGCGTAGTCGGAGCTTGTTTGATGAGGCGATCTGCGATCTCAGAAGATAGGCCGGGCCTTCCGCCCTAGGATTCTCTCCCCGGACACTACCTGGGGCTTCGCCCCAGGCTAATATAGGGCGCGCCGTTGGCGCTTGAAGTGCATTCTCACCGATAACACACCTTTATTTCGTGGCCGACTGCTTGGCTGCCCAGCGCTCTGCTCGCACTTCGTCAACGAGGCGTTCTACATCCTCGGGGCCATACCCGTTGTTTCCCCGCTCGCGGGCTTCCGCGAGCGATTCTTCAAAGAGAGCGCGGATGCGTTCTGCCCGGTATGTGCGGAAGGCCTCGCGGAAGAGCTCGCTGGTAGTGCGGCTCTCGCGCGCGGCTAGGCGTTCGACCTGATCGGCGAGGTCGGGAGGGAAGCTGATGGTGAAAGTGCGGGTTGTGCCTGCTCGTGGACTCATGGAATTTTCTTATATCTTAGGACAATGTAAGACAATATGCTATTATTGGTCAGTTTTCGTCGGAGTAGCCGAGGGTGGCGAGGAACTCACGGTCTTCGGGGGTGAGGTGGGCGCGGGCGAGGAGGTCCGGGCGGTTGCGGAGGGTCTTGGCGAGGGCCATCTGGCGGCGCCAGCTGCGGATGGCTGCGTGGTCGCCTGCGGCGAGGACTTCGGGGATGGACGCTCCGCGGAAGTCGGCGGGCCGGGTGTAGTGGGGGTAGTCCAGGATGCCGCCGGAGCCGTAAGTAGAGCGGGGGACGCCAGACGATTTTGCAGACGCAAGTCCTTCGACTGCGCGCTGCTCCACCCCTGCGAGCAAGCTCGCCGGGGACCCCGGTTGCGCGCTCCGCTCAGGATGACAATCGGAATCGCCGGCAAGCTCGGCATCGGCCAAGCCGAAGCTCTCGTAGCGGGCGGAGTCGGCGTGGCCGAGGACGCCGGGAAGCAGGCGGACGATGGCGTCGAGGACGACGGCCGCGGCCAGCTCGCCGCCGCTGAGGACGTAGTCGCCGATGGAGATCTCCTGGTCGGCGAGGAGGTCGGCAACGCGCTCGTCGACTCCCTCGTAGCGGCCGCAGATGAGGACGACGTGCTGTAGCGTGGCGAGGCGGTGCGCCGTTGTCTGCGTGAAGGGCCTTCCCTGCGCGGAGAGCAGGATGACGGATTGGCGGGAGGTGTCGCGAGCGGACTTCGATTCGACGGGAGGAGCGATCCCAATTAGCGATCCATTACTTTCATTATTTATGCCATCTGAAAGAAAAATAGTACGATCATGGTATGACGATGAACTCTCTGCGCCCAGCGATTCGACGCAATCGAAGATGGGTTGCGGCTTGAGGACCATACCTTCGCCGCCGCCGAAGGGACGGTCGTCGACGGTGCGATGGCGGTCGTGTGTGAAGTCGCGCAGGTCGTGGAGGGCCACCTGGACGGCGCCGCCGGCTATGGCCCGGCTGAGCACGCCGTGATCCAGCGGGCCGGAGAAGAAGTTGGGGAAGATGGTGAGGATGTCGAAGCGCATGGTCATTTTTCGGGGGCGGCGCGGTTGGGCTTGAGGTTGGGCCCGCGGTTGGGTTGGAGGTTGATTTCGGCGAGGCCCTGGGGCAGGGCCATGCGGATGGACTTTGCGGCGGGGTCGAGCGCGAGGAGGAAGGCGCGGGCAAAGGGGACGAGGAGCTCGTCGCCGGAGGGGGCGGTGACGGCGAGGAGCGGTGCGGCGTCTTCGAGACGGCGCGAGCCATCGGGCGAGGTGGGGAAGTGGACGCTGGCGACGGTGCCGAGGACGCGGTCGCGGTCGATGACGGTGCAGCCGATGAGGTCGGAGATGTAGGCGGCGTCCCCTTCGAGGGGAGTGCGCTCGGCGAGTGGGATGAGGAGTTCGAAACCAGCGAGCTGCGCAGCCTGCTCGATGCTGTCGATTCCGGTGAAGTGCAGGACGATGCGGCCGGCGTTGCGTCCGACGGGAAGCCAGTGAGAGGCGACCTGGGCGATCTGGGCCGATTTGGCTGGGGATTGCTGTGTGCGGGAGTGTTCTGTGGAGGCAGAATCGGCGGAGGCAGAATCGGCAAATCCGGGCGGCGCGAGCCAGACGCGCGGCTGGCGGTAAAAGCGCTCGGGGAAGTCGGTGAACAGGTCGGCGAGCACCTCTCCTTTGCGCCCCTGGGGCCGGAGGATGCGTGCCAGCACAATCCATTGCGTGGCGGGATCCATGGGCTCCATGTTAGAGCATCTGTCGAATACACGTGGAATTGGGAACAGTGTACGAGATGTTTTTTTCTTAAGGAATTAGCCACGCAGCTTCTGTGGTTTCCTGCAACACCAATTCGAGAGATGCTCGACCCTGACCAGCGTTGGCGATGGGGGAAGGCCGGAGCGGAGCGTGCAGAGTCTTCGAGTCTACGGCTGCAGGTCGTCGTCGTCCTCGTCGTCCTCTTCGACGATATCGAGCGAGAAGCGATGGTGCAGCTTCATGCTGGCAGCGCCGAGGATGGTGCGCAACGAGCGCGCCGTGCGGCCCTGTTTGCCGATCACCTTGCCGATGTCCTGGGGAGCGACGCGGACTTGCAGGATGGTGGAGTCGTGGTCCTCAATCAGTTCGACAGAGACACCATCCGGAAGATCGACCAATGCCTGGACGATCTGCAGGATGAGTTGTTTCATTCTCTCGGTCGATTGGCCGTTTGCTGCGGGGGTACCTTCGTTCATCACAGACACCTCTTGGGAGTATGCTGCGCCAGCCTGATTCGTCCCATTGCCTCAATCTTGGTTGAGGTCTCAGAGGAAGAAGCACTACAGCCGGAACAGACCCGTGTCGCGTTTTTGGAGAGAGTTCAAGCGTGACACGCAGGCCGCCTTGCTTGGAAACGGCCCTGCGAAGAGTCTACGTTAGAAAAGTGTAAAGAAAGTAGGAAATACAGTAGTTAGCACATCTTTTGGCACTGGAAACTGGTTACTTGATAACCAATTGGTTAACAGAGAGAGTTCGATGATGAAAACAATGCGGCTAAACGGCAGGGGCAGCTTCCACGACCTGCACAACGGGCGATTCAACGACCGTTTCGGCGAGTGGAGCAGCAACTGGCGAGTCAGCGACGACAGGAACTGGCGCGGCGAAGAGTTTACCTACCCGCTCGGAGAGCAGAGCACCATTGCCGACCCAGAAGTCGATGCGGTCTCGCTTGAGATTAAGCGAGGGGGGCGTGGTGCGCGGATTGTAGGTGCCAACGACTTCGACGGAGCGGCCGTTGCGCGCGCGATCCTTCTCGATGACAACGACTCGGTAGTGGGGCTGCTTGCGGGCGCCAACGCGCGCCAGACGGATCATCAACACTTAGGGAATCCTCTCAAGGAAAACGAATTATTTGGGCGAAGGGTGACGCGGCACCAACCTTCAGCGGCAGGACCGCGCTTCACACAACCCAACATCTAAGTATGGCGGAGATTGCGTGATTATGCAACGCGGGATAGGGCAGGAGCTGGACAGTCTGCCAGATAAGAGATTCGCGTCTCTTGATATCGAGTCGATCAAGAGACGCGAGTCTTCAAAAAGAGGACGGGTTATTCGGCCCGCGCGAACGCGGGCCCTTCCGATTCAGATGGTTGTCAACGGAAGCACGGCGACCGCAGCAAACAAAGGAAGACTGTCTGCCAAGGCCGGTTGGATTATTTTTCGTCGCGCAGCAGGGCTACCGCGGCCCAGATGACAGGCGCCTGGCCATGCAGGTTGCCGGTCTCGCGCGGGCGATCGAGGTAGTACTGCATATTGTCCATCTTGCCGGTGCCGGTGCAGATTTGGGTGACATCCTTGTTCTGGTCGATGTAGCCAACTACGGCGATCCAGGCGTGACGCGCGGCAGGGGCATAAGTGGCCGCATCGAGCCAGCCGTGCTTGACGCCGGTGATCATGGCGAAGGCGAACATGGCAGTGCTGGAGGATTCCGGCCATGCCTCGGGATGGTCGATGAGCTCGCGCCACATGCCGTCGGCGCCCTGATACTTGAGCAGAGCGGACATCATGAGCTTGTATCCGGCGAGGATGCGTGGGCGGTCGGGATGGTCGGCGGGCAGGGTGCGCAGCATCTCCGCCATGCCGGCGGCGAACCAGCCGTCGCCGCGTCCCCAGTAGTACTTGACGTCGGGCGCGTGATAGAAGAGGCCGTTGGGCTGCTGCAAGCGGTTGAGGTATTCGACCATCTCGTGGGCGTCGCGGTCGAGATACTTGCGGTCGCCGGTGGCGCGGTAGGCCTCGAGCTGCAGCATGTTGAGCATGTACATGTCGTCGACCCAGAAGCGCGTCTCGGGCGAGAGGCCCTGCAGATTGTCGAGCGGCACGACCGCTTCAGGGTAGGTGACGTCGGGCGTCGGCGGCGCCCACTGACGGTCTGCCCAGGAGAGGCCGAGTTGCAGGTACTTCGGATCGTAGGTTGGCAGCCCCTTGGTCTGGATGGCGATCTCCAGCGGCATCACGCCGAAGATGGAGTCGTCCACATGGTGGCGCTGCGGCTGGCGGCCCGTGCCGCCCGGCAGCATTGGATTGAAGAGGGTGATGAGGCGGTCGCGCAACGAGTCGTCATGGGTGATGGCGGCGAAGGTCATCGCGCCGTAGAAGGTGCATACATACGGGTAGCCGGAGAATCGCGCGCCTTGCGTTCCGGTGACAAAGTGCTCGGAGAGCGCCTTGCCGACCTCGGCGGGCGAGACTCCGCGCGGCCAGGTGGTGAGGTCTCCGGGCGCAACCGGAGCGGGTTGAACATACGGGCCTGCGCCGGCGCGGCGTGGCGGCATGGTTGCATCTGCGCCGGGCGCGCCGGGTGCGGCGGCGGGCGGGGCAGCAGGCGCGGTGGGAGCCTGAGCGGGCAATGTGGCGGCGGCGAGCAGGAGGGATGCACAGAGGAGCGGGAGGGATCGGAGGTTCATCGGTTCACCTTTGTAAATTGGGTGGGGCAGTCTCGGTCAACCAGTCTAATTGACGAGGGGGAGGATGGACAACTGCGAGGATGGGGGTATGTGACCGATAGATCGCCCGCGAGGAACTATGTTTAAACTTCGACCGTTGCGTTACCCCACTCCACGCCCAACTTGGTGCGTAGCGTTGCAAGTATTTCCGGTTCCTCTATCAGTGAAAACATAAATGCTTTCTTGCCCAGGTCTTTGATAGAGGCTCCAAAGTGATACACGGTGGCATTGTCGATCACAACAAAGCGGTCGTGAAATGCGGAAGACGTTTTCACCACCAAGGAGCCGTATTATGTTTTGAAAGCCTGGCAGAGTGCTTTTGTCTGCGAAGAAACTGGCGGTTTAGTGAGTATATTGATCTGAATGCCAGTTGTAGGCAGAATGTGTAGCGTATCGTCTCCGATGTATCCATCGATGAGCATAAGGTGGGTCTTCGCAGTTGCGAAAATTTGCGTTGCAACCGACAACGCATCGAAGGTTTGACCCGCGAAGAAGGCTCCCTGCCGAGTAATATCAACCTGCGGCCGGTTGAGCGGGATAATCTCAAGTTCTTTAATGAAGGCTCGGACCATCCCCTTTTTAGACTTGATATTTTCAATATGCCGCTCTTGCGCCTCTTCATCAGATTGCCGAGCGTAACTGAGTGTTGTCGCAAAATGGTTGGCGTTCCTGGAATGCACGCCAAAAGTGCGCTCAACAATCGCTAGTGTTACTCGTTCCCACCCGTCAACATCGGGGTTGTCGTGGCGAAGAGTTTCGACCTCTTCTTGCAACTGGGTGCGCAGCAGCGGAATAGCCTGTTCAGGTAATAGCAGCGTTTGATTGGTCACGGCTGCCGGTGTTTCCTTCGGCCTTGCGTTCGTCACAGGAGTTGGGATGAGTTCTAGGTTCGATACGGGTTCTCTGCGTTCACCGTGCTCCGTACGCACTGTATGCCAGTATTCTCCCATGACTGTCGGCGTCGTATCGAACTGCGTGATGATACCGTTCACACCCGGCAGCTTTACGCGAACTTCGGCACCGACTGCAAACCGCTTTTTCGGCGATGACTTAAATTGCTTTCTGACGTGCATGCGAATAGTCTAGGCGTTCTGCTCGGGCTCATCAAAGGATAGATTCTGACTTAATGCTGATGTTCGCGAAGGCAACGAGTCTGCACTGGGAATTCCGCTGAAAAGTCGGCATAAACGATGATGTCGCCGACGAATACTCGATTTCCGCTAGCTCGCTTTCCCACGAAGACTACTTGTGTCATTGGGTGGGCCGGTTGAGGTAGCGGGGGAGATTTTAGTGGTTTGCAGGGAGATGGTTGCGCGGTAGAATTGCGGTAGCGAGGCGGCGATGGACTGGACGGGATGCGATCTGGTGGAGCGGGTTGAAGGACGGTGTTCCGGCCGGCCCACGGTGAGCGGGACGCGGATCTTTCCCGATACGATCGTTGGAGACTACGACCTTGGGTCGCCTCTGGAGGAGATTCAGGAGAACTATCCCACGCTTTCTCTGGATACGATCAAGAGGCTCATTGAATTCGCGCATGCTCGACGCCAGTCGGCCGCATGAGAGTTTTACTGGACGAAAACCTTCCGCATAAGCTGCGCACCAGCCTGGTGGGGCATGAGGTGATGACGGCTTCCTATATGGGCTGGAATGGAATTGCAAATGGACGCCTTCTATCGATTGCGGAGCGCAATGGGATCGATGTATTGGTAACTGGGGACAACAACATTGCATACCAGCAGAGCATGGCCGGTCGCACGATCTCGGTCGTCACGCTCTCCGCGACGAAGTGGATGATCCTTCAGTCGAAGTTGCCGGAAATTCAAGACGCGATAGAAAATGCCAAGCCGGGATCGTTTCACTTTGTTGATTGTGGCGATCCTGGCGAATAGTGGATGTTGTTCTTCGGACGCCAGCTATTTGTGCCAGTGGGTGGGCCAGTTGAGGTAGCGGGTGGCGGCCTCGTGGATGGCGGCGGCGGAGGTGGAGAAGCTGGCGGCGACGTGGTGCTCAAAGCCGTTCTCGCAGATGTAGCGCAGCAACGCCTGCATGTTGGGGATGTGGACGACGCCGGCTCCGCCGAAGGTCGAGAGCGGGTCGTCGGTGAATGCTCCCTGGCCGACGTAGCCCTTGATCTGGCCGGCGAAGTCGTCGGTGGAGAAGCGGGCGAAGGACATGGGGCCGGCCTTGACCCTTCCATCTAAAGTCCCGTGGGTGTTCTGCTTGCCGACCGTGCCCGCGATGATGAGCTGATAGTCCATCTTTACGCCGTCGTTGAAGAAGTGGCGGGGAAGGTTGGAGCAGTGGAAGCAGACGGCCTTGTCGGGGTTGGCGCCGTAGTTGTTGTTCCAGTCGAGCAGGGCAGAGGGCGTTTGGCTGGCCAGCGCGAGGGCGTGCATGGAGAGCGTGCCGAGGGTGTCGACCTCGCAGGCCGAGGCGAAGAGGTTCTCGCTCATCATGGACATGACGGTGCAGGGGACGATGCCGAGGAACTCCTCGATGCTGGTCCAGCACTGGACGGAGGTCACGGTCAGTTCGGAGGCTGCTTTCCAGGCGTCGATGACCGCGCCGAGCTTGGCCATCTTCATTAGCGCGGCTTCGGGCGTGTCGCCGACGGGGATGTACTTTTTGATGGCGGCGAGCTTGGCTTGCGCTGCGTCGTCGGTGTCCTTCATGCGAGCGATGCGGCCCATCACTTCAGAGAGGTCGAGGGTTTCGACGGTGATGCCGCTGCGCTCCAGTAATTTTTCGCTGTAGCGGACGGTGTTGAAGGCAGTGGGACGCGCGCCAATGGCCCCGATGCGGAGGTTCCTGAGGCCACGAACGACGCGGCAGACGGCGGCGAACCAGGCGAGGTCGGAGGCGAACTCGGGCGAGCCGGGGGCCTCGGTGTGCAGCGTGGTGAGCGAGTAGGGGATGCCGTACTGGGTGAGGTTGTTGCAGATGGACATCTTGCCGCAGAAGCTGTCGCGGCGGTGGGCGATGGACATTTTGGCGGGCGCGTCGGGCGTGGCCTGGATGAGCACGGGGACGCGCAGATCGGCGAGACGAATGGCGTCGGCCAGGCCGCGCTCCTCGCCGAAGTTGGGCAGGGTGACGATGAGGCCGTCGATGGCGTCGGCGTGGGACTTGAAGAGTGCGGCACACTTTTTGGCGTCTTCATACGTCTCCACCGCGCCGTGGGCGGTGACATCGGGCGTGAGCACGATGGGCGTGATGCCGGCGGATTCGAGTGCGGCAATGATTTCAAGACGGCCCGATGTGGCGAGATGCGAGGGGAAGAATCCGCGGTTGCCTACCAGAACTCCCATGGTCATTTGCTTGGACATTGCTACTCCTTGGTATGTGGGGCGATCGGAAAAAGGCTTAACACCGATTGTCACCGATGGCACCGATTAGCACTGGCGCATTCGGCTCCAAGTTCTGAATGAGGGTAGCCTAAATGTATTCAATGTTCACTATCTTCCATACATCTTTTTCTTTTTCAAAAAAAATGCTGAATATAACATCACGAGGATTTGCTTCTTTTACGACTCGAATCTCGACATTTCCTGATGCATCTCCAACTGCGTGCGATTCGAGCTTGATGGGTTGTCGAAGTATCAGTCCACGAAGCGAATTGTCTTCAGTACTCTTGCTTCCTGACCCGATACATGCGTTATCCATCAGTACGCAGTAGACACCTCGCTTCTGCTGTAGCTGTTTTGAGAACATTGCTGCTGACATTTTCGGCTCATCGGTGCCAACTACAATCCCAGATGCTGATACAGCATTTATCAGCGGTTTTACATCTCGGCTCTTGAGGGCAGTTATGACCCGTGCGCCGATTTCTTCGGGAGTAACCAGCAGAGGAATTCTAACTTCTTGTGCGAACGATGAGCTGTAAAGCAGTGTACATATAAGAATAGTCCGAAGGTAGTTCATCTCTGTATCTTGTACCCTTTCGATCGGTGATTCATCGGGGTGGATCGGTGTTATGGTTTTAGTCTTTGCCGGGGCGGAAGCGGATGGTGTAGAAGAGGCCGAAGGCGGTCATGAGGAGGCCCCACCAGAAGGCTGGGTGCAGGTTGGCGAGAACGGTCGAGCCGGGATGCCAGAACTCGACGATGCCCTGACCGAGGATGATGGCGCCGCAGGCGAGCATGAGGACGCCGACGAAGAACCAGATGGAGAGTGATTGCTCGGTGCTGGGATCGACGTGGTGGGGATGCGGTTCGGACATGGGGTACTCCTTGGGTGCGGGTGACTAAGCTATAGGTCGGGCCTTCAGCCCTCTTGCGTTTTATTCGATGCTGACCTGGGGCTGCGCCCCAGGCCAGGATAGCTCGGGCCGTTGGCCCGCAAAGGCGAAATACGGGGAATTCTTCCCCTTCACTGCGTTCAGGGTCAGAATGACAAGCAAAAAAAGCAACTACAGAGATTCTGGCTTCGCCAGAATGACGACTTCCTTGATGCTGCGCTCAGAATGACAAGCAAAAAAGCAACTACGGAGATTCTGAGCCTTCGGCTCAGAATGACGGCGTAAAAACTGGCTACCAGAGCCAGAGGTTGAGGATGAAGAGGACGGTGGCGACGACGATGGCCCAGAAGATAGGCTTCTCGTAGAGTTTGGTGGCGCCGTCGGATGGCAGGACAGTGCAGCCGTAGACCAGGCCGTTGAGTTGCGCCTCCGGCGTGGGCTGGGTGCAGTAGCTGACGATGACGGTGACGAGCACACAGACGCACCAGGACCAGAGCGCGCGGTAGAGGTTCTCTGCCATGGGCTGGGCGTTGGGGCTGAGTGCAATGTAGCGCAGGTTGTGCATGTCCGTCTTGACCCAGACGAACATGGCGATGGAGGCGGAGGTGCCGGCGAGCAGGCCCCAGAATCCGCCGGCCTTGGTGGCGCGCTTCCACAACATGCCGAGGAGGACGGTGCCGAAGAGCGGGGCGATGAAGAAGCTGAAGAGCGCCTGCACATAGTCCATGATGCTGGCCGCGTGACGCACCGTGTAGGCGGTGCCGATGGCGAACACCATGCCGAGGATGGTGGACCATCGGCCCATGAGGACGTAGTGCGAGTCGGTGGCTTTCTTATTGATGTAAGCGCCATAGATGTCGTAGGTCCAGACGGTGGAGAAGGCACTGACGTTGCCGGCCATGCCGGACATGAAGCCGGCGATGAGCGCGGTGATGCCGAGGCCAAGCAGGCCGGGACCGAGGTAACGCACCATCATCAGGGGAAGGACCTGGTTGAAGCTGTGCGCGCCGTGGTGCAGAACCATGTCGCTGCCGTCGGGGTAGAGCTGCATAAGATGGCCGGAGGGGTCCTTGAGCAGCACCAGCGCGAGCAGGCCAGGCAGGATGACGAAGAAGGGGACGAACATCTTGAAGGCCGAGCCGATGATGGGCGCCATGCGCGCGGAACGAAGGCTGTTGGCGGAGAGGACGCGCTGCACGACGAGGAAGTCGGTGGTCCAGTAGCCGAAGCTGATGACGAAGCCGAGGCCAAAGACGATTCCTGTCCAGTGGACTCCCATGGGGTTGGAGGTAAAGCTGCCGGTGGTGGACCAGAGGTGGGTGTACTGGGCGCCGGCGCGCGCGGTGATCTGGGCCATGAGTTTGTGCCAGCCGCCGGCTTCGATGAGGCCGAGGATAGGAATGAGCATGGCGCCCGCCCAGATGAGGACAAACTGCAGCACCTCGTTGATGATGGCCGAGCGTAGACCACCCAGCATGACGTAGACGGCGACGGTGATGGCGCTGACCCACATGGAGAAGTGGATGTCCCAGCCGAGGACGACCTGCATGACAACGGCCATGGCATACATGTCGACGCCGGCCATGAGGAGGGTCATGAAGGCGAAACAGATGCCGGAGAGGCCGCGCGCGCGCTCGCCGAAGCGCAGTTGCAGGTAGCCGGGGACGGAGTGGGTCTTGGAGATGTAGTAGAAGGGCA
>Ga0326728_10012512_pt1 | contig 18811 bp, 21 predicted proteins | sample MB3enrmetagenome_FD_207602 | JGI IMG/M metagenome (GOLD analysis project Ga0326728, IMG submission 207602) | Lab enriched peat soil microbial communities from McLean, Ithaca, NY, United States - MB31MN | ecosystem: Environmental > Terrestrial > Soil > Wetlands > Peat | place: USA: New York... | reverse complement strand
CGGTAGGCGAGAGGGCCGAGCAGATCGCGCTCATCGAGGGCCTGGCGCACGAGAAGTCGATCGCGCTGGAAGTGGGAGATCTCCTCGAGGCCCTCGGCTCGACGAGCGAGAACCCTATGGGCGACCCTGCTCTTGCGCCCGCGGAGCGCGCCTACCTGCGCGTCCTCAGACGCTGCTTCGACCGCGAGACCAAGCTGCCCGCCGAACTCGTTGGCGAGCTCGCCCGCGAAGTGAGCCTCGGCCAGGCAGCCTGGATCGAGGCGCGGGCTAAAAACGATTTTCCCGCCTTCGCCCCGCACCTCGAGCGCATGGTGGAACTCAAGAAGCGGCAGGCCGCCTGCCTCGCGGTGGGGGCCTCTGTCGGCAAGAAACCCGGGCAAACGCCTTACGATGTCCTGCTCGACCTTTACGAGCCCGGCTCGAGCGAAGCCTCGATCTCGAAAGTCTTTGCGCTCCTGCGCGGCGAGCTCGTTGCCTTACTCGACAAGATCGCTTCTCGTCCTCAGGTCGACGATTCCTTCCTCCATAGGAACTGCCCGGTCCCCAATCAGCAGGCGATCAGCGAATGGCTCATGGGCATCATGTCCTACGACCCGGGCCGAGGTCGGCTCGACGTCGTGGCCCATCCCTTTACGACGACTCTCGGCACGAGCGATGTGCGCATAACGACCCGCTACCTTCCGGACTTTTTCGTTTCGAGCCTCTTCTCCACGGTGCACGAGACGGGCCACGCCCTCTACGAGCTGGACATCGCGCCGGGCGCGGGTTTCGAGGGTACGCGCCTCGCCGATCCCGCTTCGATGGCGATACACGAGTCCCAGTCGCGTTTTTGGGAGAACATCGTCGGCCGCTCTGCCTCGCTCTGGAAGCCGAACTACGCGAGGCTCCGCGGACTCGCAGGCGGAGCGCTCGATGGCGTCGGCCTCGATGCCTTCGTCAAGTCGATCAACAAGGTCGAGCCTTCCCTTATTCGCACCGAAGCGGACGAAGTGACCTACAGCCTGCATATCATCCTCCGCTTCGAGCTCGAGTCGGCGCTCCTCTCCGGCCACCTCGCGGCGAAGGATCTGCCCGCAGCCTGGAACGAGAAGATGAAGGAACTCCTCGGTGTAGTTCCGCCGGACGACAGCCAGGGCTGCCTTCAGGACGTGCACTGGTCGGGCGGCCTCTTCGGCTACTTCCCAAGCTACGCCCTGGGCAACCTCTATGGGGCACAGTTCTGGGACGCGATGAAGGTCTCGATGCCCGATCTCGAGGAGAGGATCGCTCGGGGAGACTTGGGCTCGGTCCTTGACTGGCTCAAGACGAATGTACACACGAGCGGCACGACCTACCTTCCCGGAGAGCTCATCGAGCGCGCCACGGGCTCGGACCTCGATCCATCGCACTTCGTTGCCTACCTGAATAAAAAGTACCAGGCGGTCTATGGGTTCTAGCGCGCTCGTCGCGGACCCCTTCCTCTGGGCCCTCCTCGCCGCGCTCTCAGTCGGGCTCGCGGCGGGGCAGGCTCTGCGTGCTTTCCTGCCCCTAGGCGGAGAGCGAGAGCCCATGCTCCGTAAAAGACCTGCGCGTCTTTCGTGCTCCATCGCTCTCTTCGCCGTTGCCCTTCTCGCCGTCGCCGCCCTCCTCATCTTCGCCGATAAAGCGAGCCTCGCGTCCGCTATCGCAGCGGCGACCCTCATTCCTTGGGCCTGTGCCACAGTGGCCGTCGGGTTTCTTGCTGGCCTTCGGCCTTTCGTATTCGGCCTTCCCCTCCTCGGGCTTTCTCTCTCCGCTCTGGGTTTCCTCGCCTTCTGCCTTCAGGGCTGGCTTCCCTTCCGAGCTGCAGCGAGCGAGAGTTTCGAAGTAGCGCGTCTCTTGCCCTACTCAGCCGATCCTTCCGGCTTCAACGGCCAGCTCGAGCTCCGCGAGCGGGACTCGGTGCCGGTGGTGCAGGACCTCGCTCTTTCGACTAACGCGGTCTGCCTGCGCGCAGAGTGCCTCGCCTTCTCCGGGCCGCTTCGTCTCGCAGCCTCGATCGTCGCTCCGGGCGGAGCTCCGCCGGCTGCCGATCCCCTCACTCCCGGCGATGGAGCCATCGCCGCCTTCTCGCCCGTCCTCCGCTTCTATCGCATCGTCGGCATAGCCTCTCCCGATGGTCGTGCCTCCCTATCCTTCGCCAGGCCACGGCATGCCGCCCTCCTCGACGCCTTTCTCGGCCTCGGTCCTGGCGCTTCACGCCCGGCTTCGGCCCTCTTCGGCTTCGTAACGAGATCGGCCCGATCGAGCGCTCCCTCCCAGCTCATCGCACTGGGGCCCGTAGCCTTCTTCCTCGCCTCGGATGGCTCGGAGCTCCGGAATGAGTCTCGCTCTCATCGATAGACTTTCGGCTGAAGGAATCGTGCATATTCGATCGCTTAAGATTAAGCTGAACACCGTCGTATCCATCGCGCTTGTCGCCCTCGAGGCGGAAGCCTCGACCGTGGTCGCCCAGACGGTGCTCAAGTCAGGCAGGGCCTTCAGCGAAGCTGCGAGGCTTCTTGTTTTGTCGCACCAATGGAAGTATCATTACTGCATGGATATTCAAAGTCTCAGTATGGATATGGCGCAGTCGAAGCTCTCCGACCAAGTCGGCACGACGATGCTCGCGAAGTCCCTGGGCGGCATGCAGGAGCAGGGCGACGCTCTTCTCAATCTGCTCGGGCCTGCTTCCCCCCTCCCTGAAGGCTCGGGGACGAAGATCGATACCTACGCCTGAGCTAGATTAGCTAAGGCTTTTTACTCATACAATCCAATGCCTTCCGTACGAACGATACCTCGCAGCTCGCTGCGAGGTCGTTCATTGTCTCGACTTCCTTGAAGCCGAGCTTGGCGAGGCCAGGCTCGCGCTCGAGGATATCGAAGGCCCCGAGGAAAAATCGCTCGAAGAGCTCGGTAGACGAGCCTTCCCCTTCGACTAGATCCTTGAGAAGTTTGCCCCGATACTCGGTCTCCCAGGATTCGAAGACCGTGAGGATGAAATCCTCCCTCGAGGGGAAGAAAGAGTAGAAGCTGCCTTTCGAGATGCCAGCCTCTTGGGCGAGTTCGTCGATCGAGAAAAGCCTTACGCCCAGGCGATTGACGAGCTTCTTGCCCACAGCAATGAGCCGCTCCCGGAATTAGACAGACACTGGCTAATCGCGCAGGGCGATAGCTTCTATTTCCACAAGGCCACCCTTAGGCAGGGCCGCGACCTGAACGGCTGAGCGGGCGGGGTAGGGCGCGGTGAAGTGCGAGGCGTAAACCTCGTTGACGGCCGCGAAGTCGGCGATGTTCGCGAGGAAGACCGTGGTCTTCACTACGTCGCCTAGCCCCAGGCCCGCGGCTTTTAGCAGCGCCTCGAGGTTAGCGATGGATCGGGCGGCCTGGGCCTTTACTCCGTCGGCGAGCTCGCCTGATGCGGGATCGAGGCCGAGCTGGCCGGAGATGTACAGAGCGTCGCCGACGAGGACGGAAGGGGAGTAGGGCCCGATGGCCTTTGGCGCGTTAGGCGACGAAATGCTTTCTTTAATCATGTTAATCTCCTTCTTTCGGTATTCTACGCATGCAAGGGTTCGAGATTCTAGTATGACTATTCAAAGGCATCGATGTTTGACATTTATACCGAATACAGTGCCGCGGCGCCCGGCGAAAAAAAGCGTGCGCCCTCTGAGGAAAGTCGGGCGCGCATTTTTTTTCACCAGTCTCCGCATAGTGGCGCTGGGCCCCATGTCGTACATTCAAACGTTCAGTCCGTTCCTAGATTCCGGTGCTATTGCAAGGCAGTAGCGTACAACGTATTAAAACACCTGATAGTGATAGGCACCGCCTAGCTGCTTGCGGGCCTTGAGCGTGAAATGCCGAACCCTCTCGTGACAAGCCGTGATAGTGCGCTGCCCCGCGTTTCGCGCATTGTCTGTGAGGGAACGGCATGTCTGGGGCTACTTGCCCACGCCCTATGCTTACATGTTCTTCCAGAATTTGTAGTATCGCTTTTCGACTTCGTCGAGAGACAGCAGGGGGTAGCGCTTGACGCTCTCCCGCGAGGCGAAGACGAAACCACCCCGGAGGAGCTTGTACGATATGCGATCGAGGGGGCAGTTCAGCGCTATGCCCTTCACGTACTTGCCCGGCGAGCCGCGAAGCTCGCGGACTGCGGCGCGCAGGCGCTCGGGGTGGACGCCGGGGAAGAAGCTCGAGATGTAGGGGCTCTCCTCGGTCTCGGCCATAAAGTCGTCGATCGACAGGTCGAGCTCGGTGTAGAGCATGCGCGGCGCGCCCTTGGCGTTGCCCGGGTCGGTCGCGAAGGACGCGTAGCCCTCGAGCGAGAGCCGAGTGAGGACGATGAAGCGCACAGGGTCTATCTCGAGGATGACGCGTAGCTCCTCACCCGAGCGGGTGCCCGGGGCCTCGGCGGAGGTCGCGGGCTCGGCCGAGAGCTTCACGAAGCCTCCCGAGGCGTCGCAGAAATAGAGATCACCCATCGCTTCGAAGGCAACATGCTCGAGGACTCGGTAGCTCGAGACGAACTTCGTCGCCTTGGGGCTGCCGTCCTCATGGGGCTTTAGTTGCGCGTAGGCGCCCTCAATGTCGAAGTAGGGATGGCGGAATGCAGGATCGAGCTCGACGAAAGTGAGCTTGCCCTCGAAGTAGCGGACGGAGTCCCGGACATAGTGCCTGATGAAGCGCTCAGGCTCGAGCTGGGAGGCGACGAGGGAGTGGTTCGGATGCACGATGATATAGAGGTGCCTTTCTTCAGCCATGGGGGACTCCTATGCGCCATTTTACGCATGCAATGGCTCGAGAAGCTAGTATTGCAATTAACCTTTGCATGTGTTCGACACTACTATACGAATGCCGTGCCGCGACGACTGGCTAAAAAAAGCGCGCCCCTCCGAGGAAAGTCGGGCGCGCATCTTTTTTTCGCCAGTCGCCGCATAGTGGCACTGCCACTAGTACCGCATGCCTAAGCCATACAGGCTGTGCCCGGATACTGATGCCCTCGCGCGATAGTAGCGCGTAACGCATTAATCATCTGATGGTGATAGGCCCGCCTAGCTGCTTGCGGGCCTTGAGAGTGAAATGCCGAGCCTTCTCGCGACAAGCCGTGATGTTGCGCGAGGCGGCGAAAGGAAGGCGTGTGCCGACTTTCTTCGGAGGCATCATGTCTTCCCTTCGTCGCTCCTCGTTTATACGTTCTTCGCGAGAGTAATCGTTCTTGTTATTTGCCCACGCGCAGCTCGGCAGCCCTCGCATGGGCCTCAAGGCCTTCTATCCTGGCTAGCGCGGCTGACTCCCGCGCAAGAGCGCCGCTATCGTCCATCTCGAGCCAGGTGCGTGCGCGCAGGAAGGCGAGCACCGAGAGGCCCGCCGCGAAGCGAGCGGCCCCGCCCGTGGGCAGGCAGTGGTTCGGACCCGCTCCGTAGTCGCCGAAGACTTCAGCCGAGCCCGAGCCCAGGAAGACCGCGCCCGCGTTTTTTATCGAGGCGGACCATGCGCGAGGCTCGGGCACGAGGAGCTCGAGGTGCTCGGGTGAAAAGCGCTCGGCGGCGGCCTTGGCCTCGGCCTCGTCGCGGGCGAGGAGAATCCAGCCGTTCTTGAGCGCGGCAGTCGCCGTGCTCCTGTTGGGCTCTGGGAGGGCGGCGAGACGGCGTTCGAGCGCCGCTTCGAGCGCGTCGGGAAAATCCGGGCCCACGCCGAGCGGGCCCTCGAGTGCGACGATGGCCGGTACTGCCGCGACATCGTGCTCGGCTTGGGCGAGGAGGTCGGCGGCCGCGCTCTCCGGATCGGCGCCCGAGCCCGCTATAATGAGGAGTTCCGAGGGGCCCGCCGGAGCCTCCGTGCCGACGACGCCGAAGAGGAGTCGCTTTGCCGCCGCGACGTAGCGGCCGCCCGGGCCCACGACGACGTCGCAGGCCGGAACGCCCGCGCCGAGCGCGAGGGCCGCTATACCTTGTGCCCCTCCCGCGGCGAGGAAGCCATCGGCCCCGGAGAGCGCCGCCGCGGCCAAAGTCGCCTGAGCGGGCTTGGGGCCCGCGCACCAGACTGAAGTTACGCCCGCGGCCTTGGCCGCTGTGGCGGTCATGATGGCGCTCGAGGGCAGGGGGAATCGGCCGCCAGGGGCGTAGCAGCCGGCGCGGGAGACGGGAATAAAGACATGCCCGGCGCGGCCGCCGGGAACCGCTACGTCTATGTCTCGGAGCGAGGCCCTCTGCGCCGCCGCGAAGGAGGCGACTCGTTCGTGCGCACGCTCGAGGACCCCGCGCTCGTCCGGGCCGAGCGACGCTAGCGCGGCCTCGAGGGCGGGCCTCTCGATTATAAGCGGCGCGTCTGGCGCCAGGCCGTCGAGCTTCTCCGCCCACTCGCGGACGGCAGCCTCGCCCCGGACGGCGACGTCGGATATGATGCGCGACGCCCCTTCCTCCGCCTCGGCGTCGCGCGCCCGCTCTCTCGCCTCGGAAAGCTCCTCGAGGCGAATACGCCTCATCGCGGCGCGGCTTTCCAATTCTTCGCTCATTTGTTTTCCTCCGACGGCTTCACGTACGCGCTTTTTACCGCGCCGGGCCTACGGCTCACGCGCAGGGCCCTCTGGTCGAGAACTGCCTCGATCGAGGCGAGGCTCGCCCCCATCGACACGGCCTTGGTGAGCGCGAAGTAGATGACGTCCGCGGCCTCGGCGCTCGCTTCCTCCGCGTTCGTCGTCTTGTTGAGCTCGTCGGCTTCCTCACGCAACTTGGCGCCGAGCATCTCGGGGTCGTCAAAGAGCTTGCGCGTGTAGGAGCCCTCCGGGGCGGAGGCCTTGCGGGACAAGAGCGTGCGCTCGAGCTTTTCGATTCCCGATCCGTCGTCGAAGCAGCTACGTCGCCCTAGGTGGCAGAAGCCGCGGCCTCTTTGCCTCACGGTGAAGCGGATCGCGTCGCGGTCGCAGTCGGCCTCGGCGCGGATGAGGTCCTGCGCGTCGCCCGAGCTCTCTCCTTTGATCCAGAGTCCTCGGTGGCGGGAGTGGTAGGTCCCTCTTCCTGACTCGATCGCCGCGTCGAGGCTCTCGAGGTCCGACCAGACGAGGCCGAGCGCTCGGCCTCCCTCGTCGCAGACGATCGTGGGCCACAGGCTGTCTGGTCTGTCGGAGACGAGACAGGAGGAGAAGGCCTCGGCGAGCTTGAGCCTGCCCATCGCGATCGCGGTGCCCGCCTGCACGTCCGAGCCGAGCCTGTCGAGCTCGCCGACCTCCTTGGCGCTTCCGGCACCGCCCGCGAAAGTGATGCGCACTCCTTTCGCCGACGCGATGAGCGACGTAGCCCGCTCGAGATCGATGCCGCCCAGGCTGCCCTCTTCGTCGCAGAAGGTGACGAGAAAGCCGCCGACGTAGGGGGCGAGGACGGCCATGCGTTCCTCGATCTTGTGCCCCGTGCCTTTCGTCCAGCCCTCGACGACGACCTCTCCTGCCTTCTCGTCGAGGGCCGCGATGAGCCGCTCGGGGGGAAAGGTCGAGAGAAACTCAGGTACCGCCATGGTGCCGAGCATGACCGCGCGGGCGCCGGCGTTGAGATACTCGGTCACGAGCTCCTTGGTGCGCAGTCCGCCGCCCACGCGGCAGGGGTACCGCTTTATGAGGCGCATGACGATATCCTTGTTGCTGCCAGTGCCGAGGGCGGCGTCGAGGTCCACTATGGCTATCTCGCCCACGCGGGCGTAGCGCGCCGCGACTTCCTCGGGGTCGCCCACGTCGAGGACGGGGTGCTTGCCGCCGCGGAGCTGCACTGCCCGGCCGCCCTTTATGTCGATGCTCGGAACAATCACAGACGAACCTCCATGCCCGCCGCGGCGAGGCTTTTCTTCACGCTCTTAATCGAGAGCTCCCCGCGGTGGAACACGCCCGCCGCGAGGAGGGCGCGCGCGCCCGAGCGGGCGCCGTCGACGAAATGGCTCGAATTCGCCGCCCCGCCGGAGGCTACCACCGGCACCGGCGAAGCCGCGGTCACTGCGCGCAGGAGCTCGAGGTCGTAACCCGAGCCCGTGCCGTCACGGTCGATCGAGGTGAGGAGTATCTCCCCCGCCCCGCGCCTCGCGCCCTCGCGCGCCCACTCTACCGCGTCGAGAGTCGTCGCCTTTCTCCCCGCTTCGACCACCACTTTCCAGGCGGGCGCAGCGCCCGACGCTACAACGACGCGGCGCGCGTCGATCGCGAGCACGACGCACTGCACGCCGAAACGCGAGGCAAGCTCGTCGAGGAGCTCGGGCGTTCGGACGCCTGCGCTGTTCACCGCTACTCGGTCGGCTCCCGCCTCTAGGAGCCTGGCCGCGTCCTCTAGAGCGCGGACGCCTCCGCCCACGAGGAGGGGAATGCCGATCGCCTCGCGCACTCTGCGTATCGATTCGAGTGCGGTCTTTCTGCCTTCTATCGTGGCCGAGATGTCGAGAAAAGCGATCTCGTCCGCCCCCTCGGCTTCATAGCGCGTAGAGAGCTCGACGGGGTCTCCGGCGTCCGCGAGGTTTTGGAACTTGACGCCCTTCACGACCCTTCCCCCATCGACGTCGAGGCAGGGAATAATCCTGAGCGCTCCGACGGATTTCATGCCTCGCCTCCAGTCTGTTTCAGCCAACGTTCGATGAGGCTTTGGCCCCAAGGCCCCGAGAGCTCGGGGTGGAACTGGCAAAGAAGAAGTCCAGGCCTCTCCGCAGCGGCCACGAAGCTCTCGCCGTATTCCGCCCAACTTCCCGATAGCTCGTCGGGTAGGGAAGTCAGGCGATACGAGTTCGCGAAGTAAGCCCAGCCGTCGTGGACCAGCCTCTGCGAAACGCTTCGCGCTTCGCCCGCCGAGCTGCGCTCGGTGGGATCGGAATCCTCGGGCCATACCTTATTCCAGCCGAGCTGAGGCACGGGCAGGCTGGGGGGGAAGCGCCTGAGCTCTCCCTTGACGATACCCATGCCCAGAACGCCCGGCGATTCCTCGCTCGCCTCGAAGAAGAGCTGCATGCCGGCGCAGACGCCCATGGTCGGCGCTCCTCGCGTCGTGCGGTCCACAACCGCCTCGTCCATGCCCGAGTCCCGTAGGGCTGCCATCGCGCTCCCGAAGGAGCCGACGCCCGGCACTACGGCGAAGGAGGCGGTCGCGAGATCCTCGGCGTCCTTTGCGAGATAGGGTTCGGCCCCCGCCCTGCGGAAGGCCGCCATGATGGATGCGAGATTTGCGACGCCCGTGGCGGCGAAGGCCACGCGTTTTTTCGTCTCAGGCTCAGTCATCTTTTTCCTTCTTTATTTCGGACGCGAGGCGAGTCCATGCGGAGCTGTCGATCTCCTCGAGGAGGACCGCGCCCTTCGTGCTCTCTCCCGCGCACTCGCCAGCGTCCTGGGCCTTGCCATCCTGCGAGACCGCGACGGTCGGTATTGTCGAGGCTTGCCGGAGCGCGAGGGCGAGTGCCTTGAATGAAGCCTCCGCTTTATGGTGGGCGTTCTCTCCCACGATGGCGTCGACGTGGAGCGTCATCCTCGCCGCCTGGGCGAAGCTCCAGAGGAAGTGGCCGACCATCTCGCCCGAGAGACCGCCGAGCCTCGCGCCGTCCAGGCCGAGGTTGGTCCGGCAATAGGCCCTGCCTGAGAGGTCTACCACTGCGCGTGATAGGGCCTCGTCGAGGGGGGCGTAAGCCGAACCGAAGCGCGCGCTCTTGCCTCCTGCCGCGAGGGCGCGGGCGAAGGTTTCGCCTAACGCGATTGCGCAATCCTCGGCGCTGTGGTGGTCGTCGACCTCGAGATCCCCGCGGCAGGCCAGGCGCAGGGCCCAGCCCGAGTGGGTGGCGAGCGAGGTGAGCAGGTGGTCGAGGAATCCGATCCCCGTATCCACTTCCGCTGAGGGTGAGGAGGGGTCGAGCTCGAGATCGACGATGACTTCCGTCTCTCGGCTCTTGCGTCTCATCGTGGCCCGCCTTTCTCGCGATCCGCCGCTGCCTCTATCGCCTGAACTCATGCGAGCCTCCCTATCTTTCTGAGCGCAGCGAGGAGGCGCTCGAACTCCGTGCTTTCGCCGGGACAGGTTATGCGAACGAGATTGTCCCGGCCGGCCTTCCCGACCCAAAAGCGGATCTTAATGCCCTCGGCCTCGAGGGCCCTGACGAAGAACGGCGAATCGGGCACGAAGGCCGCAGCGAAGTTGGCCCTTCCTTGCCAGGTCCTTGCGCCGATAGAGGCGAGGGCCGAAACGAGGAGGGGACGCTCTCGCCTGACCTCGGCCACGAAAGCGTCGCGCGCGGCCTGCGCCTCGGGCGACTCGAGGGCGGTTTTCGCGGCGGCCACGGCGAAGGTCCCCAGGGAGTAAGGCGGACCCGCCTGGCACAGGGCCGCGATGTCCTCTTCCGATCCTGCAGCCCAGCCTGCGCGAAGTCCCGCGAGGCCGAGGGACTTCGAGAAGGTGCCTGTCACGATCACTCCGGGGATCGTGAAGGCCGCGTCGTAGACAGCGCGGTCCTCGTCGAAGTCCGAGTAGGCGATGTCGAAAAGCAGGGGCGCGCCGACCTTTCGGCAGGCAGCGGCGAGCTCTGAGAGCTCGGACACTGAGATGACGCCGCCGCCCGGGTTGTCCGGCGAGGCGACTACCACGAGGGCCGGCTTCCTCTCCCTCACCGCGGCGACGAGAGAGGCGAGGGGGAAGGGGCCGTCGGGAGCGCGCGGCACCGAGGCGTAGGCCGCTCCCGACCGCGTGGCCGCGGCCGCGTACTCCTCGAAGGCGGGGGTTGTCGAGAGGACTTCGCGCTCGGGGTCGACCCGCCCGAAGCGGCGGATCGCGCGGTCTATCGCGTCGTCCGCCCCCGCAGTCGCGATGACGCGTTCAGGCGTTAGGCCCATGCGTGCGGCGAGGGCGGCCTCGAGCGGCTTCGAGTCGGGATAGCGCCTAAGGAGCTCCGAGTCGATGAGAGCCGAGAACGCGTCGGGTGGAAGGCAGGGCCTGCCTTCGTTAGCGTCGAGTCTGAGCACGCTCATGGCACTATCTGGCAGAGCTCCGAGACGACGATGTCCGTCCCGCCTCGGCGCTTGATCTCGGGGATGAGTCCCGCGAGGGCGGAGCGAGGCGCCGCGACGCGGACCGCGAAGTCCTGCCCGCCCTTAAGTGGCGAGACGGTGGGCGACTTCATGTAGGGCAGCGCCTCGGTGAGCTCGGCGAGCCTCGATCCCGGGACGTTGACCTCGATCATCACGCGCTTTCGCGCCTCGAGTACGGCGCCGAGGAGGAGGGCCAGGCTCTCCGCGGCCTCGCGTTTCGCCGGATCGGCCATCGCCTGGCGCGAGGCGTAGAGCCTCGTCGAGCTCTTCATAACCTCGTCGACGATAGCGAGGCCGTTCGCCTTGAGGGTCGAGCCTGTGGCGCAGTTGTCGAGGATTACGTCCGCGTCTTCGGGAGGGAACACTTCGGTGGCGCCGTAGGAGCGGACGAAGAGCGAGTCCGGGGCGCCGCGCGACATCCACTTTCGGGTGAGGCTTTCGTACTCGGAGGCGATCCGCAAGCCTTTCCTCTCGGGAAGCTTTCCGTCTTTGAGGAGCCCGATGGGCGCCGCCACGACGATGCGTACGGGATCGAGGCCAGTGTCGAGGAGCTCGATCGCGCCCGAGCCGAGCTCTCGCGTCCAGTCGGCCCCCGCGAAGCCAACGTCTCGGCTGCCTAGGTCGAGCATCTCGACTATGTTTTGAGGCTTCAGGAACTTGGCTTCGTAGACTGGCGCCTTGCCGAAGCCGTTGACTGCCGGGCCTCCGCGGTCCGGCTCTCCCACCTGCGGCCTGTAGCCGCGCTCGTCCGCCTTGATGGGGAGGCCCGCGTCGGCCATAAGCTTTAATACCTCGGCCTGCATCCTGCCCTTGGGCAGCCCGAGCTCCATGACAACATCGCTCATCTTCCGGTCTCCTTTCTTCTCACGAAGGCCAAGGATGTCCGGCGCGCCGACCCGAGGGTCCGTATACGCAAAACGCCGGCCATCCGAGGCCGGCGTTTCCGTAACTGCGCTATACGCTTATCCGCGTCCTAGGCTACGGCACTGCACGGCCCCTCGATATGATGGGCGTGATGATGCCGATGGCTGAGGACAGAAGACTGTATGCGCGTCTTTGCATTCATGATAAACTGCATGATTGCACGCCGAGCCGATCCTGTCAATAGTATCGCGAAGGTACGCCTTGTCCCGTCCCGTCACTAGTCGGTACTATCCTTATATGATTTTCGGCGTACGATCGGAGCGCTTACCCAGCGTCGGCGAGCACAGGCTCGAGCGGGAAGCGGGCCGTCTCGTGTACCCTGTCATTTCTCGCCGCTCCGGCGGCCTCTCCCTGGGCATCAACCTCTTTCCCGACGCGAAGGTCTGCTCCTTCGACTGCCCCTACTGCGAGATTTTTCCCCTCGCGCCAGGCCTTCCTCCTTTTTCCATCGCCGAGCTCGAGGCCGAGCTCGATCGATTCCTAGAGAGCGGCTACGCGTCGGGCTGGGAAGGCTTCCCTGTCCGTGACATTTGCTTCTCCGGCAACGGCGAGCCTACCCTCTCGGACAGCCTCGGCGAGGCTCTGTCTCTTTGCGTCCGGGCGAGGAGGCGGCATCCGGATATCCTCGGAGGCGCTCGGCTCGTCCTCATCACCAACTCCACGGGCTTCCTCGTCCCCGAGACGCGAGCGCTACTTTTTCGCTACGCGAAGGAAGAGGGCCTGGTCATCTGGGCCAAGCTCGACGGCGGCAACGACGAGCTCTACCGCCTCATGTCCGGGTCGAGCATAGAGCTTGAGCACATAACGCGCGGCATCGAAGACTTCGCGCGCCTGACGCCGATCGTGATCCAGACCATGCTCTGCGAGGTTGCCGGCCGCCGCCCTTCGGATGCGGACATCTCCGATTACGCCGCCCTTCTTAATCGCCTGACGCACGGCGGCGCTCTCATCAGCGAGGCTCACCTTTACACCTTTGCTCGGCCGACCCCGGGCGGGCTCTGCGAGAGTCTCTCCGAGGAGGCCCTCCGCCACATCGCCGACTCCTTACGCGCGGCCACGGGACTCTCCGTCAGGGCCTTCTCCTCATCCAAGGAACTTATATGGTAGATCTTCACAGTCACTCTACCGCGAGCGACGGAAGCTACACGCCTGCGGCCCTCGTCCACCTCGCCCTCGAGCGGGGACTCGTAGCCCTCGCCCTCACCGACCACGACTCGATATCGGGCCTGCCCGAGGCCGAGGCTGCGGCCGCTGACACGAGCCTACGGCTCATCCGCGGCGTCGAGATCGAGATCGCTTTCGCCCCGGGCGAGTTCCATCTCCTCGGCCTGCGCCTGGGTTCTCTCGATGGGGAGATCGCCGAGACCATGGTCCGTCTCGCTCGCTCTCGCGATGAGCGAAACAGGCGCATCATCTGGCGGCTCAACAACGAGGGCATCTCCGCGACGATGGATGAACTACGCGAGGAGGCGGGTGGGGGGCAGGCGGGCAGGCCGCACATTGCCGCTCTCATGGTCAAGCACAAAGCGGTGAAGACGCGGCAAGAGGCCTTCGACAAGTACCTCGCCAAAGGCAGACCCTTCTACGAGGCCAAGGATTGCCTCGAACTCTCCGAAGCGATGCGCATCGTGAAAGAGTCGGGTGGGCTCGCGGTCGTCGCGCATCCCCTCTCGCTTTTCGTCTCATGGACTAGGCTCACGAGCCTCATGGACGAGTGGAAGGAGCTCGGCATCGACGGGATAGAGGCCTTCCATCCTACCGCCAAGCTCAGTCAGTGCAAGCGCGTAGAGAAACTGGCCCTGGAGCGCGGCTTCCGTATAACCGCCGGCTCCGATTTCCACGGGGCGATCCGCCCCGATCGCAAGCTCGGCCGCACGGCGGGCAATCTCGTCATCGGCGACGAGTACCTCGACGCCTTAGCGTAAGGAAGCAAACGTTAAAGAGCAGATGTTCCCTGCCCCTTTTTCCCCTGCGTTTCCTCTTCGCTCTTTGAAGCGTAGACCTGGTTGTACAGCTCGGCAGCGCTGAAGAAGAGTATGAGGAGAAGCGGCCCGATGACGATGCCGTCGAAACCGAATAATTTTAGGCCGCCCAATATCGAGAAGAATATTAGCAGAGGATGGATCTTGAGCCGCCCGTGCAGGAGTATCGGTCGTATGAAATTGTCGAGCGTCGCGACGAGGACGGCTGAGGCGATGAAGAAAATGACGGCCTTCGTCAGATCCCCAGACTATGGCCGTGCCTATCATGGGGATGAAAGAGCCGACTGCCGTGAGCGCTCCCAAGACAAGGCCTCCCTTGATACCCATGACGAGACAGATGAGGAACATCATCGTCGCCTGAAAGACGGCCACCAAGAAGTAGCCGACGAGAAGCTGTCTGCCCGAGTCGCGTAGTTTGCGCATGAACAGCTTCGTGTACTCGCGTTCGAGGGGTATGGCCGAAATGAAGGTCTTGGCGAGGTGTTCACCGTCCACGAAGAAGAAATAGAGGGTGAAGACCATAAAGACGAGGCTGAGGAGTAGTCCGGCGGCGTCCTTGAGAATCGTGCCGGAGAAGCCGATTATAGATCCCGATTTCCCCGCTGCGAAGCGTTTGAGTTCCTGGACGAGGTTGATGCCCGATAGGTCGAGCTGCCCGCCCGTGGTGCGGAAGATAAAGCCGCCGATGACTCCGTTGGGCGATAGGTCAAGCAGCTGGGGATCCCGCTCGACGGTCTTGACGATCTCGCCCGCGAGATCGCCGAGTTCCTTGATTGCCGCCCTGCCGAGATATGCGACAGGGACGACGATGACCACCACCGCACCGAGGGCAAAAGACCCCGCAATGAGCGTGCGGACAGAGCCGCGACGCTCGGTACCGTCCTTTTTAATTGTCGCCCGATCGTAGAGTTTATAAAGAAGGATGTAGATGAGGCCGGACCAGAGAATGATCGACAGGAAAGGATAGAAGAGCCTCGCGACAAGGACGAAGAGACCGAGGAAGAGAACGAGAAATACTGACTTCCGAACGCGTTCGCCTGTCATCAGGGCTCCTTATTAGACCGGCAATCAGTACAGCCAAGCACGTGGACATGCTTTCGGCCTGGACTTTCGAAATAACGGGCAATCACCCAGCCCTCGGCATCGAGGACCTGGCCGCAGACGGGGCAGATACGCGGCGCCGATACTGTCGCCGGCCAGCAGTGGACGCATCCGAATATATGCATAATCCTGTCGTTCTTCCCCGGGAAGAGCTTTGAGCGCACGCGCTCTCCGGGAGCGAGGACCGATGAACAGAGCGGGCATGACCGCTCTCCCGGCATCGCTATCCGCCGCTCATCCTTCTCGCGGTCGCGAGCGCTCGCCACTATTCTGAAGGCGAGGAGTAGCATCGCCGCGAGTAAGGCAGAACCCAGGACCGCAGCGAACCATAGTTCCACAGCATCACTATATCGGGACCGGGCTTGCATTCGCTAGTCCGATCGGCCCATACTCGATTTCCAATGGGAACGCTTCTCCTCGTCGCGACGCCGATCGGCAATCTCGGAGACATAACCCTTCGTGCTCTCGAAGCGCTTAAGTCGGCGGACGCCATCGCCTGCGAGGACACTCGCCACACACTCAAGCTCCTCTCTCACTTCGAGATACGCAAGCCCCTCCTTCCCTGCCATGCCAACAACGAGGAAAAGGGCGCCTCGCGCGTCATAGAGCTGCTTAACAAGGGAAAGACCGTCGCTTACTGCAGCGACGCAGGCACGCCAGGGCTTTCCGATCCCGGTGCCCTTCTTGCACGCCGCGCCCGGGAGTCAGGGCATATCGTCTCGCCCTTGCCGGGCCCCTCGGCCTTCGCTGCTCTCGTATGCGCTGCAGGCATGGGCGGCCGTTCCTTTCTTTTCGACGGCTTCACTTCGCCCAAATCCGGCAAGCGGAGGACCAGGGTAGCGGAGCTCATGTCGCGGCCCGAATCCTTCGTCCTCTACGAATCGCCGTTCAGGATCATTTTACTAATGGAAGAAATCGCAGCAGTCGATCCCGACCGATGCGTCTGCCTAGGGCGGGAGATGACGAAGATCCATGAGGAATTCCTCACGGGGAAGGCGCTCGAAGTCCTCGCGACGCTCAAGGAAAGAGGAGAAATCAAAGGCGAACTAGCGGTGCTTGTCGCCGGGCGTGAATTGGCGTAAACTATTTAGTGCCTGGAGCCGATAATTGTCATGAAAGGCAGGGGAGAGTGCAATGATCATAGACCGGCTTAACTCAATCGATCCGATCAGAGATCCCCAAAAGCCATCTATCGGCGGTAAAGCCGAGAAGGCTCGCGGCGACTCTATTGCAATCTCCTCGGACGCATCCCAGAAGGCTGAACTGTACAAGGCCCTCGAACTGGCTAAAGCGGCTCCCGATGTTCGCTCCGATCGTGTTGCTGAGCTCAAGGCTAAAATCAACGAGCCCGGATACATGAGCGATGCGGTCGTCTCCATGACCGCCGATCGGATTATAGACCAGCTTTTCGGCGATTAAAAAAGATAAAGCGTGCCTTGGGGAATCGCCTAGGGGCGTCGCCTAAGGGCGTAGCATTGGCGGGCAACCGCTTTAGGTAGATAATTCAAGGCGGGAGCAAGACTTCCGCCTTTTTTATTAGGGGAGGAACGAGCGTGCCCGATTTTAGCTTCCAAGTGCGCCCTCGGGTCTGGGTAGGTCCCGATGCCCTACTTAGGCTACCTCTCCTTGCTGACGAACTCACGGGCAAGGGCCGGCAACGCTGCATGCTCATCGTCGATCCGCTACTCTATGAATCGAAGACGGTCGATCGCGTTCGTTCCCTTCTCGAGGAACGCGGCATCCAGGTTTTGCTCTTCGATGAGATACCCGAGCGCGCCTCGAGCCGTGTCGCCGATGACGCCTTGCGGCTCGCCCGTGGCTCGAGAGCTCCTTTAATCATTGCCGTAGGCGGTCTCAAAACTCTCATGGTCGGCAGGGCGGCGGCGGCCCTCGCTCAGGGAGAGCTCGATCTCGACGCCGTTCTGGACGGAGCCAAGTCTAACTGCGAGCGCTTACCCCTCGTCGAGATCCCGACTTCTTTTCGCGATCCCTTCCTCTCTCAGGATTGCATCATCTTGCCCGATGGCCGCGATCGTCGCATTCGGCTTATTAAGGTCCAGGGCGCTTCTCCTGTGGCTGCCCTCATCGATCCGAGCCTTTCCTCTTCGCTTTCGGCCAAGCTCTCGGCTTCCTGCGTGATCGACAGCCTCCTCGGCACTGTTGAGGCCTATGTCTCATCGAAATCTTCCTTTATGAGCGATATCCTCCTCGAGAAGGCTGCCGTTTCCCAAGCCTCGGCCTTGAACGGGCTGATTTCCCGACCGGAGGATCCCGTCTCTCGGGCCGAAGCCTGGAAGGGCTCTTTCCTTTCAGCACTGGGCCAGGGAATGAGTGCGCCCGGCCTAGGTACCGCGGTTACTTTGGCGATAAACGCCCGTTGGCCGGTTCCTAAATCCGCTCTCGCCGCTATTTTTTTGCCCTACTCCATGGAGGTCGCCTCTAAGAGCAGGCTCGAACGCGTCGCCGCTCTCGCAGGCCTCTTCGGAGAAGACGTCTCCGAAGCGAGTCCGCAAGAGGCTGCGTCCAAGGCGGTCGAGTGGCTGCGTACAAGGCTAGGTCTCCTCAAAGTACCCTCTCGTCTCAAGGATTTCGGTCTTGTCCTCGATAAACTAGTCGAGTCCGCCCGCGACGCGCGGGATCTGGACTTCATGAACTACCTCCCCCGTGCCGCCTCGGTCGACGATGTGTTCGATTTCATCAAGACAGCGTTCTGATCATCTTGATTCCTATCAATAAGCTCGCCAAATTGGCGCCGAGGCATCGGATGCGGAAGTGCGCCCTCGTGCTACAAGAGCTCGAGCGGCATTTTCTGGAGCAGTCTGAAGCCGCTGCAGGGCCAGAAGGGCGCTACTCTCGCGAATTAGGCGTTTTAATGGCTGGCACGCAAGATGCTTCCGAGCCGGTGGTTTCGGCCGCTCGTTTTCTCGAAACTTGTGGGGAGAATGAGCTTCTTCGAGCGGTCGACGCTCTTCGCCACGCTCTCCTCGAAGCCTCCGGGCAGGCGCCCGCGGACTGGGATCTTATAAATCCCCGTACTGGCGCACCCGATCCTGCATCGCGGATGGTCCATCAGGGCATGCGGGTCTTCCTCGAGGACCTGCGCTCTCCCTTCAATATTGGTTCGATTTTTCGTACAGCGGACGCATTCGGCGTCGAGGAGCTCATACTCTCACCTTCCTGTGCCGACCCCGGCCATCCCCGGGCCCAACGCAGTGCAATGGGCGCCGTCGATCTTTTACCTTGGAAGAGGCTTAGTTTGACCGATATAGCTCGCAATGAGGGGCTTCCGCTTTTCGCCCTAGAGCTCGGCGGTCAGGATATAGATAGCTTCTCTTTCCCTGATAAAGGAATAGTCATACTTGGCTCAGAGGAGCTCGGCATATCGCGTGAAGCCCGTGCCCTATCCTCTAATGGGATCGTCAGCATACCTATGGCCGGCGCCAAGGGATCTCTCAACGTAGCTGTGGCATTCGGTATCCTTATGTATGCCTGGACGCGGCAATGCTCCAGAGATTTGCTTTGACGATTTTCCTCATCCGGTTTATACTTTCCCAACTAACATAACCCCATAGTGGAGGATTCTTTATGGCTAAGGTAGAACTCAAGAAGATTGGAAAGGTGTACGAGGGCAATGTCCGCGCCGTAGACGACGCGAACATCGTGGTCAACGACAAGGAATTTGTCATCTTCGTAGGGCCTTCGGGCTGTGGCAAGTCGACGATGCTCCGCATGATCGCCGGCCTTGAGGACATCACGGAAGGCGAGCTGTACA
>Ga0326728_10012511_pt1 | contig 18811 bp, 18 predicted proteins | sample MB3enrmetagenome_FD_207602 | JGI IMG/M metagenome (GOLD analysis project Ga0326728, IMG submission 207602) | Lab enriched peat soil microbial communities from McLean, Ithaca, NY, United States - MB31MN | ecosystem: Environmental > Terrestrial > Soil > Wetlands > Peat | place: USA: New York... | reverse complement strand
TTACGCCCATGGCTACTGGTATCTCAACCGGGAATCCAGAGGTCACCCACGCGAGGCGGCCTTTCTTGCTAGCGGCTTGACCATCAAGCATGTAGCGCAGGATCACCTGTTGTAGGAGACTTTGCGTGTTGAGAGCTCTGTACGCTCTCTCTCCGCTCATGTTACCTTGGGCCTCCTCCGAACGTTTCCAAGAACGATTGGATTCTTCCTTCTAATCTAGTTCTGTCCGAGAGTTCAGGATCGATCGGCAGTCGGAGGGATGGAACGCCCATTTCTGATGCTAGTTTGAGCATGGATGGAGTCTCGAATTGATCTGGGTCGCAGAATGATTGCTCGCAGACGACGAGTCTGTTGATGGATAATTTCGAGAGGAGGAGTTTGATGAATTCTAGCCTCCTAGGGAGCCCTTCCTGAGTTGGCTCAGACGGGGCATTCAGGATGGACCTCGACATGGCAACGAAGGGGTCGCCTTCCAGATTCACTGGAGGCGTGAAGACTGTCTTGAAACCGTAGCTGAGCAGATCCAAGACGATAAACTCGTCACTGAATCTTCCTGAATCCTTGAACAGGGATGCGATGGCTAAGGGCTCTGTCATGCCGCCCACCACCATTATTCGCGGAATATTCGATTCCACAGCAATCATGGTGCTACTGAGCGTTCCACTAAGCAGTCCCTCTTTCAGCGACTTCACAGTGCCAAGCTGCCCTCCCTGCTCCAATTTCTTCAAGACCGCGGCAGCCGATCCACTGATCGGCTCAACTGTGTCAGCGTTAGGGGATGTCAGGAAGTCCCTCACCATACGCGCGAGCTCGAAGTATGAAACAGTGCTCGGATTGACAATTCTGCATGCGTAGAGGATTTGTGCACTTTCCCTGAAGCGGTTCACTAGAGCAACTGCAGCCGCGAATTCGTCTTTGGAGAAAGGACGCCCAAATGCGTCCTTAAGAGATTCGCTAAGAATCTTGAGTTCCTCAGCAAGGAAGCGAACTGAGTCTTCGTCGAATCTCGCGGCGGGATATGTCAGCCTAAACAGTTTGTCTTCTGGGAAACGGTGCCGCCAGACATCTGCAACGTTTAGCAACGAATCACACGTGTTGCATGGGAAAAGGATTCCGTTGAGTGACGAGAATCCACCCGTCGAGCGTTGGCTGAACAGATTTCTTGCGAGCGAGCATGCGAACGTCTGAAGGCTTCCCTCGAATCCACCTTGGACGCTCGGATCGGGCCAAGCTAGTGAAGGAGTGATACCGTGGGCAAGGAAGAGCTCAAGCGGAATATGCGGGTACACGTAGCCCACTGTTGCTCTCCCGCTCATCGATAGTTCCCTTAGTCGTTGTTCTGACGATCTGGCAACATCCGCGTAGCTCAACTGGAACGCGTCCTGTTTGATAGCAGCTTCAATCAACGCTGAACCTCCGGTTAGCGTGTTCTTATATTCCTTATGAATGACCATTATTCCCACGAGCCTTACGGGATAATTTTGGAGCTGAATGGAAGGTGGATGAGTATCTCTGGCATAAGCACAAGTGGCCTTCGGACGTTCCAAGGACGCTGGAGTATCCCAAGGAACCGTTATTTGCTATGCTTGACCGTTCTGCGGAGAAGAGTGGCAATTTACCTTACACCGTGTGGGAGGGGCAATCATGGACCTATTCTCAGGTGAGGGATGATGCAAACCGAATCGCGAACTTCTTGACGAATCGTGGCATAAGGAAAGGCGAGAGAGTCGCTATTTTTCTCCCAAACATGCCGCACTTTCCTCCAGTCCTATTTGGTTCACTAAAAACTGGGGCGACTGTGGTCACATGCAACCCCATGTACAAGGCAGGGGAATTGAACTTCCAGCTGAGGGACTCTGGAGCTGTCGCAGTCTTTGCATTTGATCACCCCTCATTCACCCCGACCTGCTACGAGGCCATCAAGGGCACTAATGTGAAGACTGTGATCGTGTGCAGCGCAAAGAACTTCCTGCCCAAGGTCAGAGCTATACTTGGAGGTTTGCTCGGGAGAATCCCGAAAAGCCCGTACTACCAGAAGGATGTGACGTTCTTCTACGATGACATCATAGCCAAGTACGAACCTGTCGCCCCCAAAGTTGATGTTGACCCCGACGACATCGCGATGATATTGTATACGGGAGGAACCACGGGCACGCCGAAAGGAGCAGCTCTGACACACAGGAATTTCGTGACCAATGCCAAGCAGATCTACGAGTGGGTAACTATACCGGATATTGACGCACAGAAGAAAATCGAGTATGGGAAGGAAGTCTTCATAGGGGCACTACCTTGGTATCACAGCTACGGTCTAACTCTAACACTTCTGTTGAGCACAAGCAACGCCTGCCGGCTTGTATGTGTGCCCGACCCTAGAGCAGGCAAACCGCCACTTACAGACCTGCTCAAAGCACTGCAGGAATACAAAGGGACGATCTTCAATTGCGTGCCAAGCTTGTATGCGGGCGTGGTCAACCATCCCAACGTGAAGAACTACAACCTGAGATCGATCAAGATCTGCAGTTCTGGGGCAGCACCTCTTCCACCGGAACTTGCAAAAAGATTCGAGGCGGTGACAGGCGCGATTCTCTTCGAGGGATACGGCCTAAGCGAAACGTCACCCGTGACTCACATAAACCCCACAAACAAGAAGGACCGTAAGTTCGGCTCTATCGGACTCCCAATTTCCGATACCATAGCGAAAATAGTTGATGTTGAAACGGGCACAAAGGAGATGCCGGTGGGGGAGACCGGCGAAATTGCAGTAAACGGACCACAGGTGATGAAGGGCTACTGGAACAGGCCGCAAGAGACAGAGAACGTGATGAGAGAGATCGGTGGCAGGCGTTTCTTCCTAACCGGAGACATCGGGAACATGGACGAAGAAGGTTTCTTCGTTGTGTCGGACCGCAAGAAGGAGATGATAAACGTGGGCGGCCTGAAAGCGTACCCGCGTGAAATTGAGGACATGTTCTATGAGAATCAAAAAGTGAAAATGGTCGCCGTAATCGGGGTTCCACGTGAAGACGACCCAAGCAACGAGTTTGTGAAGGCAATCATCGTTCTGAAAGATGGAGTGAAAGCAACTCCGGAAGAGTTCATCGAGTGGGCACGCACGAAGATGGCCGGATACAAGAGACCGAGAGAAGTTGAGTTCAGAGACTCGCTACCACTAAGCCAGATTGGAAAGGTGCTGAAAAGGGTGCTTAGAGAAGAAGAGCTACAGAAAAGAGGAATGAAAGCAAAATCAGTCGCCACATAACCCCGTTCTTCAACTTTGTGAGTGAGTTCAACAAGGGCTTGATGATCTAAGCGGGTTGGAGACAACTTAAGAAAACATTATTGAAACAAAATACATATTCCTTTTCGCAATCAATGCCAATAGAATGACATGTAAGGCGAAGACGCGCCTTTTAGAACAGGTATCGCGATCGGAAAGATTCGCAGTTACGTGGTAAGAAGGTATAAGCATGGAGGCGTTCGTGGCACTTTGATCAGGTGCTTTCGCTCCTCCCACCCAGTTCACTGTACTCATACTATTGTCTACTAGGTAAGAGAGGTCGGTTATAGTTGAATTCGCGTAAGAGAGCAACATGCCATGGTCACTCGCGTAACCGCCAATGAACCAAGAATCATCAGTGTAGGTTACTGACAGTATGCTTGAGTTTTGTGCTGGGTTGGTTACGTATGTTGGTAGGAGTGAAGAGAGGTCGGTAAACGTGCCGTGATTGTAGGCGGCGATCCACGCTGTGAGCGGCTCAGTGATGGAGACTGGTGCGCCCCCTCCTATTATCCATGAGACGCCGTTCCATCTTAACGCGTTTACGGAATTGCAACACTCGGTATAGTTTAGGGAGTTTCTCTCCTTAATTGCATTGTCCAGTTGAGGCGTCAGGTTGGTGAAGTTTTGTCCGTCGTATTTGACTAAGAAACCTACTCCGCCCACTAGCCAGTATTCACCATTCCACGCGATTGCCTGAACCGAATGAAACCCTGGAATCACCGAGTCAAGCTGGATTGAGAGGTCGGTGAAGTTGGTTCCGTTGTAGCGGAGGAGCACGCCTTCGTTTCCTTCCCATCCACCACCCACGAGCCAATACTGATCGTTCCACGCGTTCGCGTATAGTGCGGCATCCCACTGGTCAGGTATGTCGGAGGAGAGGTCGGTGAACTTGTATCCGTCAAAGGTTGCGAGCGACATGTGATTTGACGAGCCGTAAGATGGCAGGAGGCCAGACCCCAGCCCAGATAGCAACCATTCTTTGCCATTATAACTCGCAGCGAAGATGTCGCCCCCACGCCATGACGATTCTGCTTCATATTGGTCCAGTGATCCACCTAGAACTTGGTTTCGTCCATCATACAGGTAAATGTACGGGTTGGATCCATCCGGTCCAGGGTCTGTACCCCATCCTGAAATCAACCACTGAGAGCCATTCCAAGCTCCAGTCCAAACCGTACCCTGACTGGAGACAGGCACTAGTGGTTTAACGGAATAATTGGAGAGGAATATCTTGTCAAGCCTCGGCGCTTGACCTGGGGCGAACCAGGTGCCATTCTGTCCGCCTACAAGAATGTAGGATTCGCCAACGCGGTAGTTATTCGCAGCCGACCGCTTAATGCTGTTGAATTGAACACGTATCACCGGCAGGAATAGTGATACACACACTACAATTATGAGCACAAATACCAGAACGTTGCGCACAGCCAACTTGCTAGGATTCATGAGTTCATTCCTTCGCAACTAAAGTGTCGTTCGCGACAAAGAGCATTCCTGGAAGAACCGAGATCAGTATGGATTGCGAGTTTTGCTATAACCGCGACGGCGAATTGGTATAAGTGGCCATACTTCGCAAACGCACATTCAGACACTACCAAGATCACACTTGTTTCATTACGTACTCCTATATGATTTGTCGCACTCAATCACGTTAGAATCTCAAATGCCGCATCAATCGGGGTTGGTTTGTTTTTCTTGACTTGGCTCTCAAAGGGAGTCCAGTCGGTCAGATTCTGACCGACAGCAGTTTGTTTCTTTAAATGCGACTCATCCCGAGGCTTCCGCCTACGAAGGCCAGGTTTCGGTTTCACTTTCCGAGTCTGCCTTATTCCGATCGGGCTGGGCAAAAGACTGGTGGTGGAGGCAAGATTCACGGGGCAGCCCTCAAACATGTTCGGCCACTGGACCGATTCAACGATCCTGGAGGGGGCGAATTGGAGGTGAGAGCAGATGGCCTTGAACGAATCCAATGTGCTTTTAAGAAAACGGGCGGTATAGGGCCGCACTGATTTACAGTGAATTCGAAGCAAGTCGTAGCAGCCGTTTCGGCGGTTATCCTAGTAGTCATGCTAGTCTACCCTGCCGTATCAATGGGGACTGTCTCCGTTTCATTACGTTCCACGGGAGTAAACAAGGCTGATCACGTCTACGTTACCATAGATAGTGTCTGGGCACACCCAAAGGGAGAGGCGAGCGGAGGGGGATGGAAGATGGTTTCCAACCAATCTGTGAATGTGGATTTGGTCTCGGTTGAAAATTCCACAAAACTTCTTGGAACCGGCCAGGTTCCTTCTGGCGACTACGATTCAATCAGGATAGACGTCTCGAACGTAACCTGGGTCTTCAACAAGACGACAACAGCGCTCGGGATCGCGTCTCCAGAGATCGACGGTACGCTGGATTTCACAGTTGGCGCAGGTAAAGGTACGAACGTTTTGATCACCCTCTCCTCTGAGCAGCAACTGATCGCTAACTCGCAGTATTACACCGCAACCATGAATGCGACGCAAACCACATGATTCGCGACAACGCGAATGCAGAAATACTAAACACTCCGGTACCTGTTGGGGATTGTTACCTTGGGCGTTGCGGGAAGAGACCAGATCACTAAGCTAATTCAAACCTACAAATGCGTATATCCGTTCGATTACGCATTGTTAGACGGCGACGGTTACGTTCTAACCGTTCGCGACGAAACGACTCTACACTATCTGGAACATCGGAATGTCATATCCTACGAGGTAGTATTCACGCCCCCTAACTACGTATCCCACCTCACCGCCAAGAGCAAGTACGGAAGGATGGGGCTCTCGTTTCTCAATGCCGCAAAAGTTCACAGCGGATTCGTAGGCCGTCTGGCACTCGAGCTCGTGAACTTGAACAACAGCCGGCAAACCATCACAATCAAACGAGGTGACCCACTAATGCATATAGAGTACATCTCCCGGGACGGGGAGCCTTCTCCATATCGAGGTGATTACATGTTCCAGTACATGAGCGACGATGAGGTCACCCTTTACCTTGGCATCCTTAAGGAGCATTTCAAAGGGGTCTTCGACAGTGCTGAACTAGAGAAGGTCGCGAAAGAGAGAGTTCGCGGCTGACTTCTATCTTCTCTGAAACTTCCCGAGCCTCTTCCTTCTGTTCCTATACAAGACCTGCACGGTAATGGCCGAGAGGACGGCCAGGATCACTATCGCCGCCATCGCCCATTCCATTCCGCCAGTCCCTACGTCGACTAGAATAGTGTGTCCTTGTGCGCGACTTAACCCTGAGACCGAGATCATGGCGCTGTAGCCATAATTAGCCACGTAGTCTGCGGTCATGTTGTTGCGTTGAATTCTCATGTCGAAACTGAATAGTTGTGGCGGTGAATATCGCCAGGTCGTCGTATTGTTGGTAAGGGTGTAGGTTCGGTTCCACTGATCCAGCGTAGGCGTGAGGCCACTGAAGTTGATCATTGTGAAGTTATCTGCGTAGTCCTGCGCTTGCGTCGGGTTGAAGGATGTTCCGTTAACGAAGAATGTCACTCCAGCAATCGTAGCGTTCGGACGACCGACGAAACGACTCGCGTTTGCGTAATATGCCACCACTGGTCTAAAGTAGCGGCTTCCTATCGTGTTGTAGCTGAGGTTTTCCGCTCGCAGGTCCGAGGTCACGTTGAACGCCAACCACGTCATGTTGACGGAAACGATGTCCCCATTTCTCTGCGAAACACCAGACACATCCATCGTACATGTAAGATTAAGCGAAGTCTTCGTTGAAGTTACTTGGACAGTCAGGCCAGAAGAGGCCGCATTCGGATTGGCGCGGCTTAGGCCTTCGTCGAAGGCTGCGGATAAGTTTGGTTGTGCATCCGAGTCTACCGTTGTCGTTATGTAAGGTAGCGCCGTGATGTTTTGAACCAACGATAGAGAAATTGAAGTGTGCACTTGCTGCCCCTGAACGTTCACGGTTATGTTAGATGCTGAGGCGGGAACGTAGAATGCAGACATGAGGAAAATAGCTAATGTTACGATTGCAATATGACGCAATGGGGGGCACTGTCCGTCTCATTTGGGCTTTTAGCGCAACCAGAACTACGTTTGCTATTTAAGAGTTCAAAAGAAAGTGGACTACTGGCTCGCGGTGAACTCCTTGCCAAGAAGTTCTCGTGCCACAATGATCTTCATAATCTCGGTTGACCCTTCTGCCAACATGTAAGATCGTACGCCTCGTAATGCCATCTCAATCGGACAATCCAGTGTGTATCCGAAGGCTCCGAACCACTGCAATACGTCATTTATCGCTTCGAAAGCCGTCACCGGTGCCAACATTTTGGCCTCTGCGATGGCTTTCGTGACCTCAAAGCGGTCGAACGCTTTGTTTCTCTGTTCTTGATCGTACATCCAGGTCGCCCTGTAAGCCAGAAGACGGGCAGCATCGACACGGGTGTAATCTTCTGCAAGTTTGAATTGAATGCCTTCGAAACGTCCTATGGGTTGGGTGAAAGCTCTGCGCTGTTTAACATACTCCATTCCTGAATCCAACGCGGCCATTGCTGCACCACAACATACGAGTGCGATGATGGCGCGGGCAAAGTCGAAGCCTTGCATAGCGTAGTAAAAGCCCTTGTTCTCTTCGCCAATTCTATTACCCGCCGGCACGTGAACGTCTCTCATTAGGAATCCGCCGGCAGACATGCCTCTTCGACCCATTTCCTCGAGGTAGCTTGGAGTCAAACCATCGGTATTCTTGAACGGCACGAAGAATAATGATATCCTCCTTGTCCCAGCCGAGGGATCAGTTTTAGCCAGGACCAGGTATCCGCTACCGTCCGACATCTGATCGTTAGCTTCCCTAATGCCGCTGATGTACATTTTCTCTCCGTTCAATACGTACTCATCGCCGACTCGTTTCGCCGTGGTGGACATATTTCCGAGATCGGATCCTACACCAGCCTCGGTCGCCGCAATACCCAGGAAACCTTTACCTGAAGCAATCTTCGGCAGTGTCTCCTTCCTCAGCTCAGGAGGCCCGAATTTGTTTAGGACGTGGCTCCACGCGAGGGGTACTAAGTAGAGCACAGCTGTAGCGCAGCTTAGGTCCGCCCTGCCAATCTCTTCACCAGCTATACCTGCGGAGATGGCATCTGCTGCCGAGCCTCCGTACTCGGTAGGAATCGCTAGGCCGAACAATCCCATCTTTGCTAAGCCGCGAATTATCGAGTCGGGCATTCGTGCGTTTCGTTCCATTTCGCGTGAATGTGGGCTTATCTCTTTGCTACAGAACTCCCTTACGGTCTTTCGGAATAGTTCATGTTCTGGGCTGAAGTTGAAGTCCACTTCGTCCCCCTCTAACGGACCACGGTTCCCGGCGGAACATCTTCAGTTACAGTCAACCAAACAGGCTTGCCTTGTCGATCTGCCGCTAGCAACATCACTTCAGAACGCACTCCCGCAATTATCTTCGGTTCCATGTTAGTCAAGACCACCACTTGCCTTCCGATGAAGCTGCTTGGCTCATAGAATTCTGCCCCGCCCGCGATTGCTTGTGCGGTCCTATCCCCAATATCGACTTGGACCTTGAGAATTTTCTTCATGTTCGGAATTCTTTCGGCGGCGGTTATTTTTCCAACTCTGAACGCAAGTTTCTGGAAGTCACTGAACGAGACGCTCATGATCTTCGCACGCTCTCCCGTTTCTCGAGATTTTATTTAAGGCGTATGATTCGGTCGCTTACTCTTCTCTGGATCATTTCTTTAGGGCCTTAATGAGTTCCTCTGCCACCATCGTGCTCTCTAGCCGCTGGCATTCGGCTGTCTGTGCACCGATGTGTGACGTACACACGGTGTTAGGTAATGCTACAAGTTCCTTCTCCCAAGCGTCTTTGGGTGGCTCCATGTGAAACACGTCAAGACCCGCCCCGGCGAGTTTGCCTGATTTGAGAGCTTGCAGTAGTGCCTGCCCGTCAATAATGTCGCCACGTGACGGGTTGATCACAACCGCACCGTTTCTCATATTCGCGATTGTCTTTGCGTTGATGAGGTGATGGGTTGTTGGTAGATATGGGACATGGATTGTTACGATGTTCGACTCGCTCAGCAGGTCACCAACCTCGGTGACCGCGCGAAAACCTAAGCTCCGTGCTTTCTCAGTTAGATCCAAAACATCATAACCGATCACTTTGGTTTCGAAACCCTCTAAGCAGATTCTAGCCACTTCTAGGCCAATTCGGCCGGCTGCACCGACGACTCCTACAGTCTTGCCCTTCAGCTCCTCACCCATCAACTCCGACTTTGCCCATCGTCCTTCCTTCATGGCTCGATCTGCAAACGATATCTTTCGAAGTACGGCTAAGATTAGTCCAACCGTTAATTCAGCGACGCTCGTTGTGGGCGCGGCGGGCGTCGAGATTATTTGGATTGATTTCTTGCGAGCAGCGTCCAAGTCGATATTATCCAGCCCAACTCCGGACCTAGCAACTGCCCGAAGCCTCGAACCAGCGCTGATGATGGCACTGGTTACTTTGGTGCGCCCTCGCACAATTAACGCGTCGAATTCAGGAATGATCTTCATCAGTTGCTCTAGCGTGAGGTTAGGTTCCTCTCTTACCTCGAATCCCGACGCCTTCAGCGCCGTAATCCCGTCTTCATGAATTGGATCCGTGACAAGAATCTTGACTGGCATTGAAGTCGAAGCCGTGTGAGTTCGAATACTAATATGAACTTCTCGTAGGTTTCAAAGATGGATTAATCAAGAGCTAGCCTACAACCCTCCACGAGTGTTAGTATGTCCTCTGATCTTGACCGTGTAGTTGAGAAAGTTCTCGAAATGAAAACTATCGCTGTGGTTGGCTTATCGAAGGATCCGGCGAAACCGAGCCACGACGTCGCTAAGTTCATGCAGGGCCATGGCTATCGCATAGTGCCGATCAACCCGACTGTTGATGAGGTGTTAGGCGAGAAATCCTATCCCTCGCTCCTCAAGCTTCCAGACGAGTTGAAACGAGAGATCGAAGCGGTCGACATTTTTAGACGAGCTGAGGATGTGCCACCTATCGTGGCCGAGGCTGTACGGCTCCACAGCGAGGCGGGACGGCCCAAGGCTGTTTGGATGCAGCTCGGCATAGTCAACGAAGAAGCTGCTCGAGCAGCAACCGAATCAGGAATGGATGTTGTTATGGACAGGTGCATGAAAATAGAGCTTAACCGGCGGCTCAGTCGATAAGCCCTTTCTCCAGACTCACGTTTCGCCGACTGCAGTTGCAAGAGAGTTCTTTTATTTAATACGAAGGAATGAATTGAGTGTGATACTGAATCGGGGTTTCATGGCTGCCAAGTATTACTGCGTATGCTTTAATTGTATTACGCCCACCGACTATGAATGGTGACCGTTGCGAATGAAGCCTACCATGGCACCTTTCCTGCGGAAGGGAAAAGGAATCTTGCTCGCTTACGATCAAGGGTTAGAGCACGGCCCATCGAAAGACTTCAACGAGAAGAGCGTCGATCCCGAGTACATTCTCGAGATTGCTGCTAAGGGCAAGTTCACTGGGCTCATTTTTCAGAAGGGTGTCGCTGAGAAATACTACGATGGAAAGACCCCGCTCGTAATCAAGGTCAACGGAAAGACAAGTCTACCCAAAGGTGAACCCATAGCTAGTCAGATTTGCAGCGTGAAGCAAGCGAAAGCCCTTGGCGCTAAGGCGGTTGGCTATACGATCTACTTGGGAAGTGCCCACGAGAATCTAATGTTACAGGAATTTGGGAGGATTCAGCAGGAAGCGCACGAAACGGGCCTCGCAGCTATCGCGTGGATATACCCCAGAGGGGAAGCCGTGCCTAATGATACGGCGCCCGAGATTATTGCCTACGCGGCGCGAGCCGGTCTTGAAGCTGGCGCCGACGCCGTCAAGATCAAGTACACCGGTGATTCCGAGACTTTCAAGTGGGCCGTGAAGTCTGCTGGTGCCGCCAAAGTCTTCATGTCAGGGGGTCCGAAGGCCCCGACCGACGATGCCTTTCTAAAGCAAGTGAAGGGTGTGATCGACGCCGGTGGTACCGGTCTGGCTGTTGGCCGCAATGTCTGGCAGCACGATCGACCTCTCGAGATGGCCGCGGCTTTGAGGGAGATCATCTTTAACGGCCAAACCGTCGAGACGGCACTAAAGAAATTCTCCCGGTAACAGGCTAATGCCCGGGATAAGCCTAGTCGAAATACTAAGGGAAGAGGACGAGAGCCTCCGGAAACTCATTTTCTTTCTCGTTGATCAAAGGATGATGCAAGGATGATGCAGTTCGAAGAAACAGTAATGGGGTTCCTGCTTGACCACCAGGAGAAGCATCATCGTACATATCACTTTCTCATCCTGATGGATGCGTTGATCAGTGCTGCCAAGCATATCGAACACTACTACTTGACAGGAGCATTGAAAGGGAACGTTGGATTGGCAGGCAACGTGAACGTTCATGGTGAAGATGTTTTCCGTATGGATCAAATCGCCCAGGAGATTACGCTCCACTATCTACGAGCCTCTCGGCGCGTGATTCATGCGATCAGCGAAGAATCGGAGGAAATTGTTCAGATCAATCCCGAGGGGCGCTATTTCGTCTATTTCGACCCTCTCGACGGTTCGTCAAACGTCCCTCATGGATTACCTGTTGGCTTCATGTTTGGCGTTGCCAGGAAGAATTTGGACGGTCCCGAAGACAAGCATCTGCGTGCTGGAAGAGACTACATAGCTGCAGGTATGTTCGTAATCCCTACGGGCACCTTCACTCTTGCGCTCAAAGACGCTGGCGCCTGGCGTTTCAATATTGACGAGACGATGGAATTTGTGAGGCCAACCAGAATTGTTCTCCCTGAGGACGAAAAAGGTTGGGAATTATCATTCAACTCAACAAACCGGCACACTTACTCCAAACGGGTTCAGAACTGGATCACGCATAATGAGGCAAAGTACGCTTTCAGATACATTGGCGCTTTAGCCCCAGACTTTCACCGCACCATCTCGAATGGTGGTATGTTCATGTATCCCGCCATAGTCAATCATCCCGATCCTCAGAAGAACCGTCCGCAAGGGAAACTTCGTCTGATGTATGAGGCAGCTGTTGTTGCTTTCATTTGCTCTGAGGCAGGAGGAGCTGCCGTAGATGAGACGGGTACGTCTATCCTTGATGTGCAGCCCAAGGGCCCGCATCAACGGTCAGCCCTTTATGTCGGTTCAAAGTCACTCGTAGAGGACATTACCAGATCCTTAACACTACCCAATCCGACCATCGAGTAAATCGACGTTCCGCAAACCATTGACTTCACGGCAAATGAGCAGAGAACAGTAAAGCGCAAATTGCTTAGATCTTCGCCATCGTTGTGAGTTTCTCAGAGCTGACTGGCTCGCTGTCTGAATGCGCAGTCGTGTCGCCTTCCGTAAAAGGACATAAACGGAGCGGGTATATAGTGTATTTAAGTTATGCGAGAGTATTACAAACATGCGGAAACTGGATGAAACAGTAATACCTACGTCTTCCGCATAAACCACAGTGGTCCGACGTGATAAGATTCGGAGTTGGTCCGAAACCTTTGGCAGACATTTACTCTCTAAAAAACGGTCCAGGCGCTCAGAGCGATGATGATTGATTGTCGCTCAGTGAGGGAGGGAATAAGGTCTTGAAGATCGGCATCCTCAATGGCGGAGGCGACTGCGCTGGTCTGAACGCTGTCACCAGGGCTGTGGTCAGGAAGAGTGAGCAGTTTGGATACGAGATCATCGGAATTAGGCACGGATGGGGAGGTCTTCTGGAGGTTGATACCGTTCCACTCAAATGGAGCGATGTCGCTCACATAGTCAACCTTGGCGGAACTATTCTCCACACAACTAGGACTAACCCCTTCAGCAGAAAAGACGGACCAGATACGGTTCTAGCAAATGTGAAGAAAATTGGACTGGATGTCCTCGTCGCCGTCGGCGGGGAGGACACTCTGAGCGTCGCCGCGAGGTTCGTTCCAATGGGATTGAAGGTGGTAGGGATCCCGAAGACAATTGACGACGATATCGTGGGCACTGATATGACGTTCGGATTCGATTCAGCAGTGAACGTCACGGTCGAGGCGATTGACAGGATCCAGACAACGGGTTCTTCGCATGACAGGATAATGGTTGTTGAGGTGATGGGGCGGCATGCAGGATGGATCGCCGCCTACGCTGGCGTGGCGAGTGGAGCGAACCTCATACTGGTACCCGAGGAACCATTCGATCTGAACGAAGTCGCAAACTTTCTCAAGATGAGACATGCAGCCGGAGCAAACGCCTCCGTCGTTGTTGTAGGCGAAGGCTGCAGCTTCAAAGGCCTACCAACAGGCGATATAACTAAAGTGGATGAGTTTGGGCATCCTCGTCTAGGGGGAATTGGAGAGCTGCTAGCTAGAGAGATTGAGAAACGTTTAGGAATTGAGACTCGCGCAGTAGTCTTAGGGCATGTCGTTAGAGGAGGAGCGCCCTCCGCTTATGACCGCATACTCGCTACCCGTCTCGCTGTCGGTGCAATGCAGGCGATAAGGGACGGAGAATCTGGTGTCATGGTCTGCCTTCGCGGTAATGCAATCACCCAAGTACTGTTAACCGAAATATTGGGCAAGACGAAGTACCTCGATAAAGAAACCATATCCATGGTGAAAGACTTCTCTGTATGAGTCGATGAAATTCCCCAACATCGCTTCGGACAAGCTGCAGGCATGAACCGCTACAATACGCGGGACGTATCGATCTGACCAACCAATTGGAACAGTCAATGACGTAGAGATTGATGAACGCTTCCCAAAGTTTCATACACACCCCTTAGCATTAGAAGCGTGGCGAATGATGATGCCTCAGTCCGAACCATTCTTGCTGATTAACTTCAAGACATACCTCGAAGCCACCGGAAAGAAGGCGGTTGACCTTGCCATCAAGATGGAGAAGGTTGGCGAAGAGACAGGCGTGAAAGTGGGCGTGGCACCCCAATTCTGTGACATAGCGCAAGTAGCAGCTCATGTAGAGATACCTGTCTTCGCTCAACACATAGATGCAATCACTCCAGGCGCCTTCACTGGCCATGTGCTGGCTGAATCGGTTAGTGCGGCTGGAGCTACGGGCACACTCATCAATCATTCCGAACGAAACTTGAAGCTCCCTGAAATCGAGAGAGCCGTTCAGCATGCTCGTGAAGTAGGATTGACCACAGTAGTTTGTGCTGGGACAGCCCGACTTGGCGCGGCGGTTGCCGTACTCGAGCCAGATACGGTCGCTATCGAGCCTCCTGACTTAATCGGCACTGGACGCGCCGTTTCGAAGGAGAACCCCGAGATCATAACTGACTCGGTAAAGAGGATTCGCAATGTGAATTCAACAGTAACAATTCTTTGTGGAGCCGGCATCAGTACGGGCGAAGATGTTTACGCCGCCCTAAAACTTGGAACCAACGGAGTACTTGTAGCGAGCGGTGTGGTGAGAGCTCCTAAACCAGAAGAGGTACTCCTGGACTTTTGCAACGCTGTGCGCAGACTTGCGTAAGCCGCATCGAATAGTAGATACAATTTATAACCAGTGAACCGTTCATCGGGGCGAAAATGGACCGTGGCAGCCGATGAGCAGCTTCCAAAAACTACTCGAAGACAAGCGTGCTTTGGTTAACAAACGGATTGACGACCTTCTTTCCACTGGCTTCGAGCAAAGCGAAGCAAACGAACTAGTCAAGTACACATTCAGAACGGGGGGCAAACGGCTTCGGCCAATCTTAGTACTCCTGGCATGCGATACCGTCGGGGGCAAATCCGACCACGCCTTGGATGCTGCCTCCGCGATGGAATTTGTACACGCCGCATCCTTGATCTTCGACGACTTGATCGATAAGCATCGTTTACGACGAAGCCTCCCCACTACACAACATGCGTTCGCGGACGATAAGGCGATCAGCGCAGGCCTTTTCTTGGCTTCGAAGGGGGTTCAGATACTTTCGGAGTACAAGGATCCGAGGATAACGAGGCTCGTTGGCTGGGGGCTAGTCGACCTAAGCAAAGGTGAGATCTTGGATACCTTAACCGAGCTCGCGATCGACATTGAACATTATCTGAATATAGCCGATTTGAAAACAGCGTCCCTCTTCAGTGCCGCGGCGGGTATCGGCGGTGTCCTCGGCGGAGCTAACGCTCACGACGTGAATTGCCTCTACAATTACGGTAGGGCCGTAGGGATTGCGTTCCAAATTAAGGATGACATCCTGGACCGGTCGGCGGATCCGGTAAGGCAGGAGCGTGTGAACCTCGTTGTTATGCACTACCTTGACGAAGCAACGAGGAGAGAGCGAGTTAGTAATCTTCTGGAGAATGCTGAAAACTCCGATAATCCACAGATCGCAGAACTCTATGAGCAAGCGCTTCAATTCGCTCTGAAGAAATCTAGGGAGCATGTGGAGAAGGCTAAGGCGGAGTTGAAGGGGTTGCATGATCCGAGCAAGGCTAAGCTGTTAGAGGATTTCGCCGACTATTCCTTGGAGCGGTCGTTTTAGCGTAACTAGGCTTCGGTCATGTAATCGGTTCCGCATGTGGAGCATTTCCATTTCCAAAGCACCTTCCCTTCCTTGAAGACAAGTTCTGACTCTGCCGGGACTTGTTTCTTGCATTTCGCACACCAGAAATGGGTTGTACCAGCAGAGTGCCAAGCCAAATTCGCTCCCCTCAACGGAAACCTTGTAGACTTTTCCTATTCTGTTCAGAGTCTCCAGAGCGCTAATAATTCTTGTTGCTTAAGAGAATAGCTACGATCGGTACAAACCCCTATTCCGAAGTTTCTGACGATTCGCATGATTTATATTCGGTTGGTTTCAGTCACACAGCGATTCGTCTGAGTCCATCACAGTGACTGGTCTTGGCTCTCAACCCATGGTTGCTGATCACAATCTGGGCAGCTCTACTCATCATTCTCACGGGACCTCTGCTTACTTTGCCGATGTTCTGGTCTAGACGAAAACCAGACCCGTTTCGCGATATGCCATTCGAGTCGGGTCAGGTTCCGCAAGGCGAAGCCAGGAAGCGACTCGTAATGCAATACTACCCCTACCTCCTGATGTTCGTAGTTTTCGACGTCGTTGGAATGTTCCTGTTCGCTTGGGGAATGAGCTTCACTCGAATATCCTTCAATGATTCTATGTTAGTGGTGCTCTTCCTAGTGCTCTTAGGAGCCCCCTTGGGTTATGCACTAAAGTTGGCGTTGCGCCGGGAGAATTGGTAGATTGGTCAACCTTCCCGCGACACCGGCCGACATACTCCCGTTCCTTATCGCAGTCATAACCTCACATACATTCATCACGATTGTGTTTTTCCCAGGTTTCGTACATCTATTGATCGTTGTCATGTTTCTGACCTGGTACGAACGAAAGCTTCTGGCCAGAATACAGTTGCGTATTGGGCCGCTCTACGCGGGCGGGCCGGGAGGAATACTGCAACCCATAGCTGACGGCGTTAAATTGATTTTCAAAGAAGTCATGATACCCTACAATGCGGATAAACCACTTTTTCTTGGTATCCCACTTATGCTCGCCTTCCTAGGAGCGTTACCTTTTGCAGTGATTCCGTTCGGTCAGCACTGGGTTATCGCCAACTTGGACGTGGGTTTAGTTTTCGTCTTCGCCATGACCTCTCTCTTCCCAAGCATGATATTGATCTTCGCCTGGGCAAGCAACAGCAAATACCCTTTCCTGGGAGGCCTCCGTTCGCTGTTTCAGCAAGTAGCATACGAGATTCCAATGTGGATCTCTGCATTGAGCGTCGTGATGCTTGCCGGTTCCCTCAACCTCACAGACATCGTCAACGCTCAGCAGAAGATCTGGTTCATCATTCCATCCTTCCTCTCGTTCATCGTCTTCTTCATCGCAACCATGGCAGAGCTCGAGAGGTTGCCGTTCGACCTTCCTGAAGCCGAACCTGAGCTAGTGGCAGGATGGTTCACGGAATCAAGCGGGGCGATATTCATGGTCATATTTCTAGCGATTTACATGAAATTGTACCTGATGTCATCGCTAATCACTGTACTATTCTTAGGCGGATGGTGGGGCCCCGCCTTTCTGCCGCAACCGGTCTGGTTCATAATCAAGGCATTAGTCGTTGCAACTTTCATCATTATACCGCGCGGGGTTTATGCGCGGCTTCGAGTTGACCTCTTAATCAAGATAGGGTGGACGAGGTTGCTGGTTATCGCAATCGCGAATGTTTTCCTAACCGTCATCCTCCTTAACACCGGAATCCTGTCAGCGTGGGGGATTTGAATTGGTAGCCATCGCTCTAGAAATTCCTCCTGACGTAACCTTCGTTATACTAACGACAATTACATTGCTCGCGGCTATCCTCGCCTTACAGGCGAAGGAGCTCATTTACGGCGCAGTAGCGCTGGCAATTAGTTTCATAGGCATCGCTGGGTTCTTCGTTTTTCTCGACGCGCCCTACTTGGCGATGCTGCAGATAGCAGTGTACGTCGGTGCCGTAGTAGTTCTAATCCTGTTTACCATCATGCTTGTGCGCCGGGAAGAAGTTGAACCGGTTGAGCGGCCGGAAGAAGGAGAAGGCGCCGCAGGGTTGTGGATTGCAGGTTTGCTCGCAGTAGCAATTGCTGGTGTGGCAGCATTGGCTGGACCAAACCTTCCATCGTCGATACAGCCGGCAGAGCTGCCCGTATCACAACTGGGCCCTGTGCTCGCGAGTGAATATCCAGTTCCGCTCATAATACTCGCATTGCTGCTCTCGGGCGCGTTGCTCGGCGCTCTCGTTCTTGCGAAGGTCGATAGGTGAGCGGCCATGCCAACTCTAGTCAGCTTCATCATAGTTTCCGCGGCTCTGCTCGGGATTGGAATTTACGGCCTCAGTGTAAAGCGAAATGCCATTCGTATTCTTTTTGCAGTTGAACTGATCGTTAACGCCGCAAATCTTAATTTTGTTGCTTTCAGTCGCTACATGAACCCGCCCCAGGTTACGGGGCAGGTTATCGTCTTCTATTCGATTGCTGCTGCGGCAATGGAAGCTGCGGTAGGTTTGGCGCTCATTCTCGTGGCTTTCAGGCTCCACTCAACAATTGACGTTAGGAAACTGGACAAGCTGAAGGGATAGTCACCATTGTTTATGCAGCTTCTTCAAATCTTACTAGTGCCGCTAGTTTTCGTTTTTCTCACGTACTTTGCAGGGATCCGTTGGGGAGCTAAGGCTGGATGGCTTGCTTTCGTTGCTCTTGGATACTCTACGTTTCTAACTTTGCTGGCGGGATGGCAGGGTGGTGTTGAGGAGTTTTACAATTGGCAACCTATCGGACACTTTGGCCTGAACGCCGACGGCCTCAGTGTACCAATCCTATTCACAATCGCCTTGCTGTGCACGCTCATATCGATTTACTCGATGCCTTACATGAACCACATCATTGGAGAGGATAAGCGGCAGTTCGGCTTGTACTACGCCCTACTCTTGCTCTATTCCGTTGGAATGATGGGCGCCGTCCTAGCCACTAACCTCATTGAATTCTATCTCTTCTTCGAGC
>Ga0326728_10012509_pt1 | contig 18817 bp, 20 predicted proteins | sample MB3enrmetagenome_FD_207602 | JGI IMG/M metagenome (GOLD analysis project Ga0326728, IMG submission 207602) | Lab enriched peat soil microbial communities from McLean, Ithaca, NY, United States - MB31MN | ecosystem: Environmental > Terrestrial > Soil > Wetlands > Peat | place: USA: New York... | reverse complement strand
ATAGATTTGGGATTCGGCATAAAAAGCTGCTCCGCCGCCAAATATAATGTCACCATCGAACCCAATGGCGACGTCATCCCCTGCCAATCCTGGTTTGAAAATAAAATGGGCAACATCCTGAAAGACAACTGGGCTTCAATCTGGGATGGCGATTATGCCGAGAGCATCAGGGACGGCAAGTTTATACCCGGCAACTGTGCCAATTGCCAATATATCCCTACCTGTAACGGTGCCTGCCATTTAAGCAAGGCACCGGAATTAATAAAAACAGTTTGAGTATTCCCCTTTTTACTCCACGGCAGTATTGTCGGTCTCAGACCCCAATAACCGTATCAATATCTATAATTTAGAAGTAAAGACAAAAATATTATTAATTGGAGAGATTGAAAATGGCAAAGATCGTCATCATTGGTGCGGGCAGTCATACATTCTCGAAGAAACTTATTACAGACACCCTTTCGTACCCTGAGCTCAGAAACGGCACGATTACTTTGATGGATATCGTCGAAGAACCACTGGAACTTATCGCTGCTTTCGCCCGTAAACTGGCAGCACAGCAGGGATTCAAGACAAAGATAGAATCCACCACCGACCGCCGTGAAGCGTTAGCCGGCGCCAATTATGTCTTTACCACGATTCGGGTAGGCGGACAGCAGGCCTACCAGGCGGACCTGGCCGTTACCTCGAAATATGAGCTTAATACCGGCACGACTATCGGTCCCATCGGCGTTTTTCTGGGGACACGTCAGGTGCCCGTAATACTGGACATTTGCCGTGAAATGGAAGAACTGTGTCCGGATGCCTATTTGATTGATTATTCCAACCCGATGGCAATTATTTCCTGGGCCGTGCATGATTACACCCGGATTAAAAGTATCGGCTTATGCCACAGCGTTCAGGGCACGGCAGCCACACTGGCGAAATATATCGGCGTGCCGTATGAGGAAGTGTCTTATTGGGTGGCAGGCATTAACCATATGTCCTGGTTTTTGGAATTTAAGTGGCGCGGCCAGGACGCGTATCAGCTTTTAAAGGAGAAACTTAAAGACACCGCAGTTTATTCGGCCACTGACGCGCAATGGGACGGACCGGATATCGTCCGCGCAGAGGTCTTCAAGAATTTTGGTTATTATGTTACCGAGTCCAGTACGATAATGGCCGAGTTCGTTCCGTATTTCCGAAAACGGAACCGGCCGGAACTGTTTGAAAAGTACAAACTGCGCGGCGTCAATTCTAAAGCCACAATCAAATCCCAGGCGGATGCGGACACGGAACTAAAGCGGCAGATTGAAAGTGATTTTAAATTCCCCACCCAACGCAGCGGTGAGTACGCCATCATGATCGTTCACGCCCTCGAGACCGGCACTCCGCTACGGGTGAATGCCAACGTTAAAAACAAAGCATTGATTACCAATCTGCCGGAAGGATGTTGTGTCGAGGTCCCTTGTTTAGTTGACCGGGAAGGCATTCACCCCTGTTACGTCGGCGACCTGCCGCCGCAATTAGCCGCGCTCAACCGGACGAATATCAATTGTCAGGAACTGGCGGTCAGAGGGATTGTTGAAAAAGATAAAACGAAAATTTTCCAGTCCCTGCTGGTTGACCCGTTAACTTCTTCCCTGCTGACGATTGATGAAACCCATCAGATGGTTGACGAATTATTTGCCGCCGGAAAACAATATTTAAAGGGCTACAAATAGAAATTATTGACGAATATATTGTAAAGAGGTACGGCAAAGCTTCGTGCGATGTTTATTATTAACATAGTAAACATATACTGATTATTATGTAAACTCAGTAACCGGGATGTGATTAGTTCAACAATAGCTGCCTGGCCGAATAATTTTAATTTCCCCGGCCCATTTCATTTATCGCCAGAATCATTTCGTTCAATCGTCCGGCGCTCTTTTTGTTGTAATTAAATATAATCCTGGGTTTCGCGGCCAGCTCGGGCTCATCAGCCTCTTCCGGCAGCGCCGGGGTTTTAAAAATCCTACCGACCTTGACAAGATCCGCGAACTTTTCATTTAAAATTACCAGTTGACTGTCCGCAAGTTCTTTTTCTAATCGGATAACCAGCCGGCTGTATACCTGCCGCATGGAATGATATGTTGAATAATAAGATACAATCCAATCGGCAGCTTCTTCCGGGGAATGCAATATCTTATAGAAATTAAGGTCTTCCCGGTCGATGAATCCTCTGTCGAGTAATTGTTGCCTGATAAATTTATCCCAGGTTTCCCAGTAAGCTTCGCCGGGCAGTTCCATCAGTACTACCGGCATCGGAGGGGCTTTTCCCGTCTGTAACAAAGTTAATACTTCAAACCCTTCGTCCTGTGTGCCAAAGCCGCCCGGGAATAAAGCAATGGCGTCGGCTTCCATGACAAAAAACACTTTACGGGTGAAAAAATACTTAAATGTTACCAGTTTCGGGTCGTCCTGAATAACTTTAGCCGGCGCCTGCTCCGACGGCAGCAGAATGTTGACTCCGAAGCTGTTTTCCGGCCGGGCGCCTTCGATGCCGGCGCGCATAATTCCGTCCGCTGCGCCGGTGATTGCCATAAATTGTTTCGCGGCCATTGCCTTTCCGAATTTCACTGCTAAATTGTAGTAAGGATTGTTCTCTTCAACCCGCGCCGAACCGAATATCGAGACTTTACGGATTGACCGATACGGCTTGAAGATTTGGGCGGCATGTTTGAACTCGGACATCACCCGGTCAATCATTTTCAAGTCCAGGATATCCAGGTCCTGGCAACTCAAGGCATTCATTACGATATCTTTGTTAAGGTACGTACGGAGGTCTTTACCGTCGCAAGTCAATATTTCCTGTGCGGCCTGAACTGCGTTGTCCGCATTGTTCTTGCCATTTTTATCGGTATTTTGTGCATTCTGCTCGCTTTTCATTACTGATATTCTAACACTTCCTTAACCGTAAATATTTCAAGACCGGAAATTCCTGCACCCGGCATAGTTGCCAAATCAGCGGTAAGTTGTTTTATTGATTTGCATTCGGTGATAAAAACAATGGCATGTGGCATGAGACGATTTTGAATGCCTTCATTCACAGTATCTGTTTGAATTTTCCTGGATGAATCTTCGATGCAGCTCCATTTGCTCCCGATATGCGCAAAAAACTCTCCAGGAGTTATCGCACCACCAGGTAAGAATTTGGCGTAACATAAACAACGCATTTCCCACCTCGGCAATATTATTTGTTTTTCACCTTCGTCTCTATCATAAATCGCTTTTGTTAACATTTACTTAAGGCAATATTAAGAACAGGTTAAATTTTATGTTTCACCTTCGTTTTTACCGTATCCCTAACTAACGTTGGAATCTGTCAACATCCTTTTCGTTGACATCAGGTTAAAGGTGGGGCTAGTATTACGTAAAGATAAATGTTTATTCGTTTGGTTTGGTAAAGGTCGTCATCCTCGTTTTCGTTTTTTCAGATAAGGATAACGGAAATGACAAATAAAAAAGTCTGGCTTACAGCTAAAGGTCAAAAGAAAGTCGGAGCTAATCATATTTCCACCACCGGCCAGGGGATTGTCCCCAAAGCTCCATATATTATCGTGACCTGCTCAGAAACCGGCAAGACCTATATTCTGGAGCAGGATGATATCAGCCAGATAGAAGACTAATCGTCGGCAACCGCTCAGGTCGGCTTTTTTATTACGGCAGCGGGTGATATTTTGACGATTATATCTGAAATAGCATGAAGAAGTTAATAGCATTTTTCATCACCCTAATTTGCGTTTTACTGCCGGCTTGCAGCTTTATCGGCACACAAAATACTACCCCGACATCGCCATCTCCCCGGCAAATCACTACACAAACTACACCGCAGAACCCCTTTGACAGTTTAGTTACCGAACCGCATGACAGCATCGCCCCGGTTCTCCAGATGATTCAAGGAGCCGAAAAAAGTATCGACCTGGTGATGTACGAACTGGAAGATACCCAAATCGAAAATGCGCTTATCTACGCTGAAAAAAACGGCGTGGCGGTCCGGGTGCTGTTAAATGAAGGGGATTACGGCGCGCAGCCATCAAGCTACAGCGCTGCTGCTTATCAGTATCTGCAGGCAGGGGGAGTTTCTGTACATTGGTCACCCTCTTATTTTGCTTTAACTCATCAGAAAACAATGATCGTGGACGGCAATCAGGCCGTCATCATGACATTTAACCTGACGCCGCAGTATTACAGCACCGACCGTGATTTTGGTATAGTTGACAAAGATCCCGAAGATATTGCCGCAGTCGAAACGGCATTTAACGATGACTGGCAGGATAAAAAAGATACTGCCGCGCCGCGAGATGACCTCGTCTGGAGTCCGGGAGCAGATACCGAACTGCTCGCAATGATTAACAACACCCGGAGCAGTTTGTGCATTGAGAACGAAGAAATGTCAGATACACCTGTGGTAAATGCCTTGATATCGGCGGCCAAACTGGGAGTTAAGGTGGAAATTGTAATGACCTACTCCAGCAACTGGTCGGCTAGTTTCACAAAACTAGCGGCGGCCGGGGTTGCAATCCGGACGTACGCGGCGAACGCATCGCTGTATATTCATGCCAAGCTGATTTTATCCGACGCAGATATTGCCTTTGTCGGTTCACAGAACTTTTCCGCTTCTTCTTTGCAGGATAACCGGGAATTGGGCATTATGTTAACCGATGCAAATATTATTAATTCTTTGTCCGCGACTTTTCAGAGCGATTGGCTGGGCGGCACACCATATTAACCGGAATGCATTAGATTACAGACTGTAGATCCAAAATCATTCGCAGTTTAGAATCCCTTTATAGTAAGCCTGAATGTTTGCCGGGACATCCGCCTGCCGGCCTTCTGCCAGCATCGTGCCGATATAGGCGTACTCTTCTTTCGGATAATCGGCAAGCGTATATCGGCCGGAATTATAGAGTTCGAAATAGAGATAATATTTAGTATAGTTGCAGTTCGTTCCGGACGGCACCGGTAATCCCGAATTGAAATTATTGAACCATAACTGCACTGCCTGGTGGAATGCAATAATATTGATGCTCGTGTCTTCTGCCTGAAGTATGTGTAAATATTCATGGGTTAACAACTCGGTCTGAAATGATAACGCGTAGGTTGAAAACGCGGGATTAACCAAAATGTCTACGTTTTTTCGAGATACGTATTGTGTTGTCTGGGCCACCGCGGATACCACATCGCCGGTTTTAATGGGGACATCTTCCAGTATTAATTGCTGATTCGGGCAAAACTCTGAAATAATCGATTGAACCGGGGCAATTTTGACGTGTGCCGCCAGCATCGGCGAGATATAAGCCGGCAGTAAAACACCCAGTAAGATGCCGGCAGCTAATGTCACCAAAGGAATACGGGCTTTTCGGATTATCACCGTTATTTTGTTTTTTGCCGGGTGAGCAGCAATGTTGTATGATTCCAATTTATCCTCTCTGAAGGTTCCGCAGATACATTTTGCTAACCGCGATATACTATTATCACGCCACTTCTTTCATATATTGCTATTTCATTATAGTATCTTATTTCCCAGCTTACTCTTAATATATTCTTAACATTTAATTTGAGTGCATTTTTATGTTTTAGTAACTGTTTTCATTCATGCGGAAAAATGAAAATCGTATCAACCGAGTATTTCCCGGCCGTTATCCTTAGGGGAAATGTCACATTTTTGTAATGCCGGTCGCTGTAAATTTTATGACTATTTCATACCGATAATCGCATAATATCTGTAATATGGGAGGAAGAAAATGAAAGATGATATATTGATTCAAAATAATGTTATCTCCGAACTGAAATGGGAACCAAGAGTTAACGCCGCGGCAATCGGTGTATCCGTAAAAGACGGGATTGTAACTTTAAACGGTTACGTCAGTAGTTTTACGGAAAAACTGGCGGCCGAAAAGGTTGCCAGCGCTGTGGTGGGTGTAAAGGGTGTCGCTCAGGAACTCAAAGTCAAGCTGCCACAAGCTTTTGAACGGGATGATGCTGATATCGCGGAAGCTGCGGTAAACGCTTTGGAATGGAATACTTTAGTCCCCGATGACCGGATTAAAGTTGAAGTCCAGGACGGTATGGCGGTCCTCAGCGGTGAAGTGGATTGGGAATATCAGCGGGCGGCGGCGCATGATGCTGTTTGCTGTTTGTTGGGGGTAAAGGGTGTGACAAACGAAATTAGTATCAACCCTTCTGTCAGTCCGAAAGACGTCAAGTCCAAAATACAGGGCGCTTTTCAGCGTCATTCCATCCTGGACGCTAAACACATTGTTATCGAATCAGTTGGCAGTAAAGTCATCCTTAACGGCACGGTTCATTCCTGGACAGAGAAGCAGGAAGCAGCCTCCGCTGCGTGGTCGGCGCCCGGCGTTTCCGATGTTGAAAATAATTTAGTAATTGTCGGCGCTTCAGAAATCTACGGTCAGCCGACCCTTTAAAAATAGGAGGATTACAGATTTTATACTCTATTTTAGTTTTTAAAAACGCTTGACGCAGGACAACGGCGGATGAAGAAAGTTCTGGTAGCGTATTTCAGCTCTTCCGGGAAAACAGAAGAGATGGCGAATTATATAGCCGAAGGCGTGCGGTTTAACGGCCTGCAGGCAAAAGTAATGAAGGTGAGTGAAATTAAAAATGTGGACGATATCGCCGGTTATGACGGTTATATTATCGGCAGCCCGACTTTTTCGCTGGATATCCCTGCGCCGGTAAAATTGTTTCTGGAGGAGCTGAAAAAGGTTAATCTGGCAGAAAAACTCGGCGGTGCTTTCGGCCCTTATTTACATGATGCTTCTTATCAACATGCCGAACATGCACCGGCTATTATTTTGAATGAACTTCAAAATGAAATAAAGTTGAAGCCTTTCGATTTAGAGGCGCTTGCTCTTCAAGAAGATATTCTCGGCACGCGTGAAGGCATTAAAGCTTGCCAGGATTACGGCCGTGTATTCGGACAAAGATTAGCCGGCGAAGGATGATGGTTGATGGAAGAAAGAGCTTTCGGCAAAACGGGTGAAAAATTCCCAATATTAAGCTTCGGCGGACAAAGAATCGTCGAAGGGCATGGATGCACGGAGGCGGAAGCGATTAAAATGCTGAATTATGCCATCGATAACGGTATTCGCTATTATGACACAGCCTGGCTATATTCTGCCGGTCAGTCCGAAGAACGGATTGGTAAAGTCGCCCGTCTGCGGCGTAGAGAGATGTGGATTGCTACCAAAGTGCGGGCGCGTGATAAAGCCGGGGCTAAAAAGCAGCTCGAAGAAAGTTTGAGGCGCCTTCAGACTGATCACGTAGACGAATGGCGCATGCACGATGTCTGGTCAATGAACGAATTGGACCAAATAACCGGTCCGGGTGGGGCACTGGAAGAAGCGATCGAGGCCCGGAGGGAGGGTTATGTCCGCTACATCAGTATCAGCGGTCATAGCAATCCTGCCGTGCAAATCGAAGCATTGAACCGGTTTCCCTTTGATAGTGTTTTATGTGCAATGTCAGTACTGGACAGGTTTATCTTGAGCTTTGCCGATGAATTTCTACCCGTTGCGAAAGCTAAAGGAACCGCAGTTATCGGAATGAAAATTCTAGGATTGGGCCGGCTGGCTCCGTTATATGAAAAAGCTTTGCGTTATTCTTTCAGTTTACCGATTGATACGGCCATCATAGGCATGGAAAGTATGGAACAGTTGCGCATGAATCTGGCGGTGGCGGAGAATTTCCGCCCGTTGAATGATATTGAAAGATTAGAATTGTTTAGGGAAATTTTACCGATGGTGACCCCGGAATCGTTGCCGTGGAAGAGCAATAACTGGGCACAGCCTGTAACCTGGAAAAATCGCGAATAAAATAGTGAGCGTTTATTAAGGAAGGGAAAGATGAGTCGGGAAGAAGTCGCCACTTTGGCCGGCGGTTGTTTCTGGTGTATGGAGGCCGTTTTTAAGGAAGTCAAAGGCGTGCAGCGCGTGCTCTCCGGGTATACCGGCGGTAAAAAAGAACATCCTACCTACGAAGAAGTTTGCAGCGATAACACCGGTCACGCGGAGGCGATTGATATCACCTTTTTCCCTGATGTCATTTCCTTCCGGGAGATTTTAGAAATATTCTTCACGGTTCATGACCCGACCACATTGAACAAGCAGGGGCATGATACCGGCTCACAATACCGTTCGGCAATTTTTTACCATGATGAAGGCCAAAAAACAATTGCACAGCAGGTTATTAAAGAAATCAACGATGCCCATATCTGGGATGCCCCGGTGGTTACCGAACTTAAACCGTTTACCAAATTTCACAGCGCGGAAGAATACCACCGTGACTATTTTGAACTTCACCCGCAACAAAGTTATTGCCAGGCTATCATTGCTCCCAAAGTGGCCCGGTTCCGGCAAAAATGGGCGGATAAACTCAAGGTCTGAAACATGCCAACAGCATGCAGGTAAAATAAATAATTGAAGGAGGTAAATAATATGGCAGACAAAAAACAAAAAAAGGAAAAAAGCGTCTCGGTTCGTCAACCCGGTGCGAAAAGACAAAACCTGCCCGTTCCTTCCGGAGACATTTTCGGTCAACCGTTCCTACCGTCTCTATGGGGAGGCTGGTATAGCGACCAGGCTTTCTGGGCGCCGGCAATTGACGTTGTGGAAAAAGAAGACAAATTCGTCGCCAAAGTCGAACTCCCCGGCGTGCACGAAGAAGATGTCAACGTCATCGTGATGGGGGATGTGTTAGTCATCGAGGGTGAAAAAGAAGCGGAATCTGAAGTTAAAAAGAAGGGATATGCTTACAGCGAAACCTCATACGGCAGTTTTTCCCGCTCCATTTCTATCCCTTCCATCGTTGATGCCGATAAAATCAGCGCGAATTTTGATAAAGGCGTCCTCGAAATTGACCTTCCCAAATCCGTGGAGGTTAAACCCAAGAAAGTCAGCGTTACTACCACAAAGAAAACGAAAACAAACAATAACAAAACGTCCGATAAATAATTGAAAATGGCATCACTCGTAAATGTGTTAAAATAATTCTTCCGGAGGATAAAGTTTTTAATAATTAAAAGCAATAACTTTAAGTCTGAAATCCGTTACAGGGTAAGAACTTGTTAAAAACAGAGCCGGTTGCCGGGTACATTCCCGAGTTGAAAGCTCTGAAAGCGCGTCTTAGCGTCTTTGTCAGGATGCGCTGGCTTGTTGTGGCCGGTATTATTGCGGTTGCATTATCGGCTAAATATCTTTTCCACATCAGTTTTAATTTACTTCCCGTTTTTATTATTTGCCTTTTCCTTTTAGTCTATAATTTCTGGGTGTATTTGTGGAACCGGCGTTTAGCGAAAGATGATACGGAATTAGTTATCAACCGGGCACAAACCAGCGGGTATCTCCAAGTCTTGCTTGACCTGGCTGTGCTGACAGTTCTGCTTCATTTCACCGGCGGCATCACCAATCCATTTGTCTTCGTTTATGTTATTCATACCACCGCTGCCAGTATTTTGTTATCCCGGCGCCGGGCCTATGAATTAACCACAATTGCAGTCGGCATGGCCGCGCTGCTCGCTTTTCTCGAATACTACGGTGTTATTGGGCATGTGAATCTGGTCGGGTTTTTGCCGGTAAATCTCTACCGTCAGTTAAACTTCGTTTGGAGCGTCATTGTGACCCTGGCAGTGCTGACTTATACCAGCACCTATATCAGCACCGCGGTGGCCGGTGAATTACGGCAGCAGCACCTGAAAATGGATCTGCTGCGGGACAAGCTGTTGAAAGAAGACGAAATTGAACTGGAGCGGATTTCCTCGGAAGTAACCCGCTTAAAAGACGAAAGAACCAGTTTTGTACGCCTGCTAAACGTTGTCACCCATGACTTACAAGCCCCACTGGTGGCGGTACAGAGTTGTATTTCTTACGTGCTGGACGGCTATGCCGGAGAAGTGGTGCCGGAGCAAAAAGACTGGCTCCAGCGCGGTTCACGGCGCATTGACGGGCTTCTGCTGTTAATAACCGATTTACTTGATATCCCCCGCATCGAATTGGGGCAGCTTAAGCAGGAAATGGCCGACCTGTCGTTGAATGAAGTTATTACACATTCTCTAGAAGGTCTGGAAATTGTTGCCGCGAAAAAGGGACTGAAATTACTGGTGGAACTACCGGAGAAGTCACCGGTTGTTACAGGTTCCGCACGCCGGCTGCAGCAGGTTATCACTAATCTCATCAACAACGCAGTCAACTATACCAAAGAAGGCGAAATTAAAATTAGCCTTACGGAGCATGACGATGAGGTCAGTGTTGCAGTCTCTGATACCGGCATCGGCATTCCAGCGCAAGACCTGCCGCGATTATTCGATGAGTTCTACCGGGGCAGTAATGTGGAAACCAAAGGTTCCGGCCTTGGTCTCTCAATCGCCCGGCGGATTATCAACGCCCACAGCGGGAAAATCTGGGTGGAAAGTCCCAACCCTGCGACGGGACATGGCAGTATATTTACATTTGTTATACCGAAAAAGCAAAATAAGACGAATTAATAAAAGTAAGACTATAGGAGGGAACGATGTCAAAAATTCTTATTGTTGATGATGATGCCGACCTGGTAGCCGTTGAGAAAGCGGTACTGGAGAGAGAAGGCTACAAAGTTGTCACTGCCGGAAACGGTAAAGAAGGATTGGTACAAACCCGAAAAGAAAAACCGGATTTGATTATCCTGGATATCGTGATGCCGGTGATGGACGGCTATTTATTCGCTAACGAATTCAACAATGATAAAACCATCTCTAAGATACCGGTGGTAGCGTTGACTTCCTATGTCGAATCACCGCTGGACCAGCCGGTGCCTTTTGACGTTGTGGAATATGTCAGTAAACCCATCAAACCGAAAGATTTAGTTTTACTGGTTAACAAATATCTCAAGAAAATTGATAAATAACGGATTGAAAACGCAATACCACTGCCGCCCCATAAATTAAGGGGCCGGTCAATTATTGCCCGATTTTCGCGGTTGTTATATCATTAGAATGTTAGTATGCTGTTTTGATACGGTGTAAAAAATAAAGACAGCTAACGAAAAAACTGAGACAGGAAAATATTAATGAATTCCAAACAACTGCGCCCGATTGGTTATTGCTGCATGATTACAGTTATGGCGATACTGACACTCACTGCTACCGCCTGTTCAAATACTAAAACAACCACCACTTTTACAGGTCCGCCGCTGTTAATTTCCATCGCGGTTACGCCGAATCCCCCTTCCAGCCTCACCCAGGGAAACACGCAGCAATTTAAAGCTCTCGGAACATATTCGGACGGCTCAACATCAGATATTACTTCTCAGGTAACGTGGGCCTGTGATAATACCGCCACCGCAACTATCAATAATTCCGGATTAGCTACCGGGGTCGCTGCCGGTATCGCTAATATTACCGCGACCCTTGACGGAATAACCAGTCCGGTCCAGGCTTTAGTGGTCGTAAGTTATTATTAGCTGATAAATCATTCGAAAAGTTGTTCCTTTGAATCAATTCTCGCAATTTTCAACTTTTCTTTTTCGTTGATTTGCTGCTAATCTCGTCCAATATCGGCATTAAATAAGTTTTGAACAACGGTGGATTTTCTCCCATGCCGCAGTGTGAAAGCCCTTTCATCGGGGTGAATTTTGCGCCCTTGATTTCTTTTGCCAGTGCAATTGTGTCTTCAATCGAACTGGTCGGGTCGTACTCACCGGTCAGCAGGTATACGGCACAGCGGGAAGTATCGATTTTTTTAGTCTGGCCGGTCAGGTCGTGTTCCCTGAAATAATAATTGAGGTCGCCTTTGGTGACAGGCGGAGCGCACAGCATCGCGCACCAGCTATCGGCACGGCGTAATTTTTCCGGACTGAAAGGCGCACAGAAATATAACGCAGTTGCTCTTTTGTAATCGTTCCCGATGTACGGGTGATAATATTTTTCCAGCGTCGCCATACCGGCCTTTATCGCGGTATTTACGCCGATAACCGCCCGGAAATCATCCGGCCTTTCCAGTGCCAGGTCCAATGCTAAAAATCCGGCCGAATTCTGCCCGAGATAAATCGGCCGCTCCAGTCCCAGCGCACGGCTTAATTCCAGTTGAAAATCTATAAAAAAGCTTTTGGTCAGCTTATATTCCTGTTTCCACCATTCCTCCGATTCCGGCGGCAGCGATTTGCCGTGATAAGGCAAGTCCGCGCTGATAACATGGTATTTTGATATTATTTCCGGGTCATTGAGCATGAAACGCCATTCCAGTGTCTGGGAACCGCCGGCGTGCTGGCAAATAATCGGTATGCCCTTGCCGCTTTCCTCGTAATAAATCCTGTATTCGATTCCCTGCACTGTAAGAAAAATATATTTACCCGTCATCGGTTCAAATCTGGCCATCTTATTCTCCTCTTTATCTTATTTAAAATTCACTATGAATTCTGCAATTCCCGGAAGATATCAAACAGACGTGTTACCGCCCAAAAATGACTGAAACACATCGTTGTATCTCCTTCGATTTGAAAATTACCGCGGATCATACCGCCAAATAATCCGTCGTAGAAACGCGGCGGTATTGGCTGGAGGAATTTTTCCCAGGCGTCAACCGATGCCCGCACGGCAAAATCCCAGCGTTCCGCGAATGCATCTTCGAATTTGATTTCGGTAACCACTCCATCCCGGAATTTGACGATACATCTACTTTTTCCGGATTCAACACACATGTCTTTAGACATATAACGTGCCGCGATTTTAAACTCAGGGTCTTTATTGATAATATCCTTGTATTTGTTTGCATTCGCCGGGTCCATAAAACGGACTGTCATAATTTTTCTCCTTCTTCCCTGTTTTCGAGCGAATAATTTAGTATATGTTCAGCTTTTTCTGCCGTTTGTAATAATCAGCGTGGGGGCGCTTACCCACGATTTAATTACTTCTCGTTAAGGAGCGCCGAGGTACTTCAAGTTGTTATTTAGAATCCGGTATAATAAACGCTTTCCGTAAAAACAATTTACCTTTTAAAAATAAATTGATTCTTTACTGCTGTTTAAATTTCTATATCTGTTGATTTGGCAACAACTGTGGGCTTATGTTTAACTTTTGCGTTGTAGCGACCGATACCGCCGCGCAGCCTTGGATCCAGCAAATCTCTAAGCGCGTCCCCAAACATGCTCACGCCCCAAACCACCAGGCTTAATGCGACGCCGGGCCATAAGCCGATCCATGGGTCCTGGAGCATGTAAGTGCGCGCGCTGCCGTTGAGCATGCCGCCCCAGCTAATGGCCGGTGCAGGGATGCCCAAACCAAGGAAACTCAAACTAGCTTCTGTCAAAATTACTGCCGGGATTCTCACGGTGAACTGTACGATAATCGGCGCCATGATATTGGGGATAATATGGTCGAAAATAATCGCCGGTGTCGGAGCGCCGATGGAGACAGCTGCCTGGACGTACATGTTCTGCTTGGCCGTAATCGTCGCGCTTCGTATCAGTCTGGAACCGGTGATACCCCAGTTTATCCCCAGAACGAGAATGAATTGAATAATACCCGGGCTCACCAGTGAGACAATCACCATCATTAATATTAAAGTGGGGAAGCACATTATCGCATCTACACACCGTTGCACAATCAGGTCGAAAGTGCCTCCAACATATCCGCTGATGACCCCAATAGTGATTTCTACCACTGAAGCCAGCAAAGATGCCCCCAAACCGACAATTACAGATATCCGCGCACCGTAGATAATCCGGCTCAGAAGATCCCGGCCCAAATTATCCGTCCCCAGCCAGAATTTTAGTGACGGTCCTTGCAGGGGGCTTAAAGCGTTGTACTGGTTCGGATTATAAGGCGCTAAAAATTTCGAAAAAATTGCCGTTAATAGAAAAACCAGCGTGATTGCAAAACCCACTGTCCCCAGTGGTTTCTCTTTTATCATCCGGTAAATTAAATCCATGATAAAAGCACGGCTTTTTTTCGCGCCCGGTTTATTTGATGATTTTTCTGCCATACCGCTACTTATTTCCCGATTTTTTTATTTATAATGAATCCTGGGGTCAAGGAATGAATAAACCAGGTCAATCAACAGGTTAAGGATTAAGACCACAGACGTTAAAATAATCATTATCGCGCTTATCGTCGGATAATCCCGCTGCTGCACGGCACTGACCATTAATTGCCCCATCCCCGGCAATTGAAAGATGTTCTCAATAATCACGGCGCCGCCGAATAACAGAGGTATTTGCCAGCCGATAATCGTAATCACCGGAATAAATGCGTTCTTCAGCGCGTGCCGCATGATTACGACTCTTTCTTTCAATCCTTTTGCCCAGGCGGTCCGGATGTAGTCCTGCCGCAGCACTTCCAACATCATCGTGCGCATCATTCTCATCGTCATCCCGGATAATTGCATGCCGAGGACGAGCGCCGGTATGATAAACATCTTCAAATTCCCCAATGGGTCCTTGCCAAAGGAGATAAGCATAATTGACGGTGTGTAGTGCCACCAGATTGAGGGAAATACGATAACCATTGTCGCCACCCAGAAATCGGGCACCGCAATACACAATATCGCGATACTGCGGGTAATATAATCGCCCACTGTGTCCTGGCGCATCGCGGAATAAATACCCACGGGCAGAGCTATTAGCTGCCCGATGAGCAGAGCCATGATACCTAGTTCAAAAGTTATCGGCCATCGCGCTTTGATGTCGTCTACCACCGGCAGGTTTGTCACGAAAGATTTCCCGAAATTACCGTGCAGGAATATTTGGCCCATCCACCTAAAATATTGAATATAAATCGGAACATTGAGTCCCAGGGCTTTTTCAATCGCTGCCTTGTCTAAGTTGGTTAAATAGATGTACTGAGCCGCGATGGTATCAATAACACTACCGGGAATCAACCGCAGGATTAAGAAAATTATCATACTGACTACGATAAACGTAGGAATGATTAACAGTATTCTTCGGATGATATAAGAACGCATCTGCAGTATTACCCTTTTAGAAATACTTCCCGGTAAGAAAGAGCAAAGGTTATTTCTATAGATCTACCTTGTTTCAATTTCACTTGCATTAAATCAGTACGATGCTACCATTAATCGCTCGTTTTGTCAATGAACATATGTTCGCCCTTTCACAATTCTATAAATTATAATGATAATTATTTGAAGTTAATTAACTATCAAATTTAGGATGTATAATGATTTGAAAAAGTGTATATTATATTTGACAATAGCCTTAAAAAAGTATATATTAATGCAAACTTGGGAAATTTGTTTTATAAAGAAAGGTAATGACACGGCTCAGTATTACCAGACTCTTATAAAAAATAGAAAAAGGAGAAAAATGATGCCAAGAAAAACCGTTTGGTTGGTGTTAAGTTGTTTACTCGCAGTATCGGCAATATTGTCATCCTGCAGTAACGCGACATCAACATCAACCGCAACCACAGCGACGACATCGGTAGTTACTACTTCGTCGACAACCACTCAGGCAACAACGACTCAAGTCACCACATCAGTTACCTCAACGACATCAACAACGGTTACAACCACCTCTACGCCGGTTACGTCCCAGACCGGCACACCGCAATACGGCGGGTCATTAACCGTCTATACCAACTGGGGCAATTCCAGCCCGACCGGTTTTGATGACCTGACCTCCGGCCTCCCCCAGGCCACTGTCTGGGATAACCCGTTCACCGAAATGTTGGTCAGGGGCGATATCAATACCTATGGGCCGAGAGGCACCAACGCCTTCGCTTTCAACATTTACGAAAACGTCCCGGAACAGTTTTTAGGTGGTGAACTTGCGACCGCCTGGACCATCAATACTACCGGTAATACCTCCACACCGTACACCATGACTTTCACCCTGCGTCAAGGAGTAATGTTTACGGGCAATACCAAGATCGGTATGGCGCCGCGGCAGTTTACTTCTGCCGATGTCGTCTACAGTATTAACCGTACTAAGGCCACACCCGGCCCCGCCAGTTTCCTTAATTTCGTCAACAACGTCGCTGCACCCAGTACATTTACTGTGGTTTTTACCTTAAATTCTTATGCAGCCAACTGGGACTTCCTCTTTGGCGGCGGTATGAATATGGGTGCCATCCAGCCCCAGGAAATGGCGGCTGCCAATGCCTCCGGTGATGATTGGCGGAATACCGTCGGTACCGGACCGTTTATACTGACTTCTTATGTTGTCGGTTCTGAGGCAACCTATGTCCGTAACCCGAACTATTGGGGGCAGGTAAGCATCAATGGAAAGGCTTATCAGATGCCTTTCATTCAGACTCTCTACTATCCCATTATCCCGGATGCCTCTACTCAAATCGCGGCTGTCCGCGTCGGCAAGATTGACTGGGATCCTTATGTTCCATATTCTTACCAGCAAAATCTGGCCACCAGCGCTCCGACCATGACCCAAACTAAGTACCTGGCCGGTAAGATTAGCCTGTATAAAATTAACAGACTCAACTCCAAGACCCTGAGCAACAAAACCGTGCGTCAGGCCTTGATGATCGGCACCGACTTGCAAACCATTTCCAACCTCCTGTACAATGGCGGCCCGATTGTTACCTGGCCGCTTGGTCCCCAGATGCCGGGATATACTCCTTTAAATCAGCTGCCGGCTGCCGACCAACAATTGTATAATTATAACCCGACGCTGGCCAAACAAATGCTCGCCTCTGCCGGTTATCCCAGCGGGTTCACGGTTTCAATTTACACCGACGCTCTCGGTGTTGACCCGGATTTAGCCAACGCCCTGCAGACCATGTGGGCACAAATCGGCGTTACGCTCACCATTAAAACACTTGACTCCACCAGTATGACCACTGCTACCAACAACCTCACTTATCCGGATATGATCTCTTCTAACGGATACACCGTGGTCAACCCCTTAACTACCTTGAATCTGATGGACGGAACCCGTATCGGCGCTACTTATCTGACAACGGAACCGTTCCAGGCACAATTTGTCGCCATGGAAACGGATACCAATCCGGTTGACCGGACCGCTAAAATCCAGGCGTTGTCGATAGCTTTCCTCGATGATGTTGCGGTCATCCCGTTTGCCCAGCCTTATATCCTGAACTGCTATTGGCCCTGGGTACAAAACTACTACGGCGAACTCGAAGCCGGCTACTACAACGAAATGCCCATGATCAAGCAGATCTGGATTAACCAGTCACTGAAACAGTAATAACCAAATACACGTTTTATCAACTGACCGAGGAAGGCGGGGGAAACCCCGCCTTCCTTTATTTTTTACCATGGACAAAATATTGCCGGTACACCTAAAAAGGGTAATAACTTCAATAATGTGTAATGGGGAAACTAAGCGCAAAAAGAAGCCCCACGGTATTGGTCACCGTGGGGCCTCTATGTTCCCGCTATTTGTTTTTGTTTATCGAGCTATTCGCACATGATTACCCGTATCACACCGCAATCCGGTTCCACCCACACCCCGCCGCTGATAACATCACCGTTGCGCCGCCGGTCAACCACAAATTCGCCTTTCTTATCGAAATGGCCTTCGTCCACTTTCAACTGGTGTGCCAGTTTGCTCTGCCAGTGGTCGGTTACAAAAGTTGCGTCCAATCGCTTTTCCGGAGCCATCTTCGGGCGCAGGAATAAACGGTAGCTTGCGCCTACCAGATAAAATTCGTTTCTGCCGGTCTGTATCAAAAGCCCGCGGCCTTTGTTTGGCCCAGTCGCGCCCCCGGTCTGTTCGTCTGGCGGCGGGACAAAATGGCGCCAGTCTTTCGGCACATGCGGTACATGCCCCTCCCCGAAAACCGCCGAGCCGAAATATCCTTCCATATCAAATAATTGCGCGTCAATATCGTCTTCCTGTACTACCGCGTGGATTTTATCGGTTCCCTGATATTTAAGAATTAGCGGTATCGCTGCCGCCACACAGCGCACGGTATCAACGCCTAACTTAGCTTCAGGCCGCACCGAACCGTCTTCCGCCACAATGGACTCCAGGAAGAACATCCGGCTGTATCCCTGCAGATTGTAATCCGAAATCGCCCGGAATAGACCCAAAGCAGGCGGTGTCTCCGGGAAGAAAAGGGGATTATCCTCCCGCGAATACGCCGCGCTGACAGCCTCAAACTTGCGCGTATTATAGTATTTGATATCAGGTGCGATTAAATCCAGGTGCGAGGTAAATGACTTATAGAAATCCAGCACCTTGGTCACTGCCCCGCCGGAGGGATATGTTTCTCCCGCCGTCATCCACCGTGAGTCCAGACGCCGCACTTCCATTAACCAAGCATTCTGGTACATCGGGATGTTATAAACGGCTTTACCGGCCGCCGCCACACCGTCAATATAAGTCCCGACACTCCAGGCGCTCATAAATTCGCCGGCGTCCCAACCGAATAGCTCCGGCCAGCTGCCGGCTTCTTTGCCGCCTGTTTTCTGCCATGACTCGTAAACCGGGCCCTTCGCGTTTTTCTTTAACCAGTTCACGACTTTTGCCGGGACAGGGCTGTTGAACACTTTTTGGGCTTCCGTACCATAATCCCGGTCGCTGCCGAAAATACCCGGCTCGTTTTCCACCTGGATGCCGATAACGGTATGTTTCGTATCTTTCGCTTTCAGGTGTTTACAAAACGCCGTAAAAGCCTTTTTGTCGGCTTCGAAGTTGGCTTTGCAGAAAGGAGAAAGAGACCACAAATCTGTGCCAGTCGGCGATATTACACGCTTGAATTTTTTGGGATTGGTTTTTACCCAGTCAGGTGTATAATCCATGTTTGCATTCTTCCAGGTAGCGAACCATAAGAGAATCAATTTAACATCGTACCGGATGGCGC
>Ga0326728_10012508_pt1 | contig 18818 bp, 15 predicted proteins | sample MB3enrmetagenome_FD_207602 | JGI IMG/M metagenome (GOLD analysis project Ga0326728, IMG submission 207602) | Lab enriched peat soil microbial communities from McLean, Ithaca, NY, United States - MB31MN | ecosystem: Environmental > Terrestrial > Soil > Wetlands > Peat | place: USA: New York... | reverse complement strand
GTCCCCTCTCCCTCGGGGAGAGGGCCAGGGTGAGGGCGGCCGCTTTCGATCACTCGGACCCTCACCCTAACCCTCTCCCAAGGGGAGAGGGGACCGATCGGCAGACTCCGTCTGTACACGAATTCCTCGTCGTGCCGGAGCGGGCCGTCGTGGACACCGGGTCCAAGAAAGTGGTGTACGTCGAGCGGCAACCGGGGGTGTTCGAAGGGGTGCAAGTCGCGCTTGGCCCGCGCCAGAGCGAATACTATCCGGTGCTCAAGGGACTCCAGGCGGGCGACCGGGTGGCAGCCGCGGGGGGCTTCCTGATCGACGCGGAAACACGCCTCAACCCGGCCGCCGCCGCGACCTACTTCGGCGCCAGCGGCAGCCCGCAATCGTCCGCCGGCAACACTGCGCCGTCGGTCCCGCCCCCGCGCGAGGGCGATCAGGCCCCTGCCGATCAAGGCAAACCTAACTCTACAGGGCCGCAGCCGGCGCCCCGCGTGGCGGTCGCCGCGCCCGAGCCGGAAGACCTCAAGAACATCGAGCAACTGCCCGAGGCCGACCGGCAATTGGCCATCAAGCAGCGGATCTGTCCCGTCACCGGCGCTCCGCTCGGTTCGATGGGCGTGCCCGTGAAGATCACCCTCCGCGGCCAGACCGTTTTCGTGTGTTGCCAGGGGTGCGTCGGCAAGGCCAAGCGCAGCCCCGACGAAACGCTGAAAAGACTGGCGGAAAGTCGCCCCTCTCTTTCGGGGAGAGGCGCAGGGGGTGAGGGTTTAGGGAAGACGAAAGATGATGGCCTCCCTGGCACCTCGCCCGCACCCTAACCCTCTCCCGGAGGGAGAGGGGACTTCGAAGAGGACGCCAAGCCCATGATCGAAAAAATCATCGAGTTCTCCATCCGCAACCGGTTCGTGGTCATCCTCGCCACCCTCGGCGTGGTGGTCTGGGGCGTCTACGCCGTCATCAACACGCCGGTGGATGCGATTCCCGACCTCTCGGAGAACCAGGTCATCGTGTTCACCGACTGGATGGGCCGCAGTCCCAAGGAGATCGAGGACCAGATCACCTACCCGCTCTCCGTGAACTTGCAGGGTCTGGCGGGCGTGAAGGCCGTGCGCTCCAGCAGCGAGTTCAACTTCTCGATGATCAACATCATCTTCGAGGACAACGTCGACTTCTACTTCGCCCGGGAGCGCGTGCTGGAGCGGCTTACCTTGGCCAGCACCTTCCTGCCGCCGGGAGTCGTGCCCTATCTGGCCCCCGACGCCACGGCCCTGGGGCAGATCTTCTGGTACACGGTCGAGGGTGAAGGGCAGGACTTGGGCCGGCTGCGGGCCATCCAGGATTGGTACGTCCGCTACCAGCTCAACTCGGTCCCCGGCGTCGCCCAGGTGGCTTCGGCCGGCGGTTTCCCGATCGAGTACCAGATCGACGTGGACCCCAACAAGCTCCGCGCCTACAACGTGACCCTGGGGGAGTTGTTCTCGGCCGTCGCGCAGTCGAACTCCGCGGTCGGCGGCAAGGTGATCCAGAAAGGCAACGCCGAGTACATCGTCCGCGGCGTCGGCTGGATCGGGAGCACGAAAGACATCGAGCAGACCGTGGTGAAGGCCGACCCTAGAAAGGGCACGCCGATCTGCGTCTCCAATCTCGGCTTGGTGAGCCTGGGCGGCGAGTTCCGCCGCAGCGTGCTGGAGAAGGACGGCAACGAGGCGGTCGGGGCGGTGGTGATGATGCGGCACGGCGAGAACCCGCTCGCGGTGACCAGGCGCATCAAAGCCAAGATTCAAGAACTCCAGCCGGGCCTGCCGGAAGGCGTGCGGATCGTGCCCTTCTACGACCGCACCCGGCTGATCCACGGGGCCATCGAGACGGTCACCGGCACGCTCCGCGACGAGATGATCATCGCCTCGCTGGCGATCCTGCTGATCCTGATGCACTTCCGCAGCGCGGTGCTGATCTGCATGACCCTGCCGCTGGCCGTGCTGGTGTCGTTCATTCTCATGCGGCATTTCAACATCGCCTCGAACATCATGTCGCTCTCCGGGATCGCCATTTCGATCGGCATCCTGGTCGACCAGGCGATCGTGATGGTGGAGAACGCCACGCACCAGCTTACGGCCCATTTCGGGCACCAGCAGAAGATCACCGGCGACACCCGCGAGATCGTGATTTCCGCCTGCCGCATGGTGGGCCGGCCGATCTTCTTCTCGGTGATCATCATCCTCTTGTCGTTCATTCCCGTGTTCGCCTTGACAGGGCAGGAGGGCAAGACCTTCCATCCCCTGGCCTTCACCAAGAGCTTCGCCATGATCGGCGTGGCGATCTTCTCGATCACGCTGGTGCCGGCCCTGATCCCGACGTTCATCAAGGGCCGGCTGCGGAGCGAAGAGGAAAGCTGGCTGGTGCGGAACATGATCGGCATCTACAAACCGTGGCTGGCCTGGCTCATGCCGCGGTGGAACCTGGCGATGTGGGCGTTTTCGGCGCTGCTGATCCTGGGCGCCGGCATGTTCCCGATCAACGCCATCGTGCCCATCCCCTGGCACTGGTGCTTCCTGGCCGTCACCGGGGTCACGATGGCCATCACGGTCATCTTTACCAGGGGCGCGCGGTGGCAGCTCTTGTCGTTCGTCACGCTGGCGGCCCTGTCCCTCTGGGCATATCACTTCCCCAAGATCGGCGTGGACTACATGCCCCCGCTGGACGAAGGCAGCATTTTGGACATGCCGGTGACGGCGCCGCGGGCGTCGGTGACCGAGGCTGGCGACGATCTCAAGGCCCGCGACGCCCTGCTGCGGCGGTTCCCCGAGGTGGAGCTGATCGTGGGCAAGGCCGGCCGCGCCGACACGCCCACCGACCCTTCGCCTTTGGACATGGTAGAGAGCGTCATCACGCTGCGCCCGAAGGAGCACTGGCCGAAACGGAAACTCGCATACAAGGACGCCGAAAGGCAGGCCGCCGTGGTGCTGGCGGCCCTCGAAGGGCGCGGGCTGGTCGAGCCGATCGAAGAAGAGGCAAAACGCCGTGCGATTCTCGATCCGGCGACCATGAACGCCCTGCGGCGTTTTGACGAGAGCATGCGGGACATGGCGCTCCGGCGTTTCTCCGACTTCGAGGCGGACCTCGGGCCGAAACTCCTGCGGGAGTTCATCGTCGAGCTGGCCGCCCGCTGGCAGAAGGCCGACCGGCTGCCGGCGCCGTTGGCGGAGGCGGACATCGACCGCCTGGCCGCACGGTTGCAGAAGCAGTTCGCGCCCATCCTTTCCGCCGGCCCGGGGCAGGAAGACGTGACCCGGCTGATTCAACAGGTCGCCGAGAACCTGACGGCGGAGAAGAAGGTGGAACTCGACCCCGAGCTGATGACGGCCAGGTCCCACCCGCTGTACGCGGCCTACCTGGCAGTTACTAACGTGCTCGGCTGCGAGCAGCCGACGCTGTTCAGCGAGATGTTCGAGTTTGTCGAGCAGGAGCGGGACAAGCAGTGGCGCGCAGAGGCACGGCAACTCGACCGCGACATCTTTCCGTACGCGGTGGCCGCCTATGACCGGTATGCCATCGACGAGGTCCGCAAGGCGGCCCAAGACGAGGGCCTGGGCCGCGAATCGCCGCCGGCGGGTGAGCAGGCCCGTGCCGAGCAACAAGATCTCGCATCGCTCCGCGCCGAGCTGGATGCCGCCTGGTCCGCGCCGCACTTATGGCCGTCGGACAACCTGCTCTTGCAGAAGTGTACCATGTACTCGCAGAGGAAGGACAAAGGCACCGATCTGGTCGAGGAGATGCACAGCGTGGTGCGGATGCCCGGCTGGGCCAACATCTGGACCCAGCCGATCATCAACCGCATCGACATGCTGGCCACCGGCGTGCGGACCATGATCGGCGTGAAGGTTTTCGGCAACGACCTGGACAAGATTCAGGAGGTATCCGAGCAAGTCGCCGAGGTGCTCAAGCAGGTTCCCGGCGCGGTGGACGTGGTCCCCGACCAGAGCCGCGACAAGGGCTACCTGGAAATCAGGATCGACCGCCAACGGGCGGCCCGTTACGGCGTCAAGGTCGCCGACGTGCAGGACGTGATCGAGACCGCGCTGGGCGGAAAGGCCATCACGATGACAGTCGAAGGACGCGAGCGATTCCCGGTGCGGGTCCGCTACAACCGTTCCTCGCGCGAAGACGAGGAGGACGTGAAGAACCTGCTGGTGAGCGCGGCCGGCGGCATGACGGGCGGAGCCGCAAGCGGCGGCATGAACGCGGCCAGGCCGCTGGCGGCTTCGCAGCCCGCCGCCGTCCACCCTCTGCAAGTCCCGCTGGCGATGGTCGCCGACGTGAAGATCGTCGAAGGCCCGGCCATGATCAAGAGCGAAAACGGCATGTTGCGCAACTACGTGCAACTGAACGTCCGCGATCGGGACGTGCTGGGCTTCGTGGAAGAAGCCCAACGGGTCGTCGCGCAAAAGGTCAAGCTGCCGCAGGGGATGTACCTCGCCTGGAGCGGCCAGTTCGAGAACCAGGTCCGCGCCGGCAAAACGATGCTCGTGGTCTTCCCCGCGGTGATCCTGGTGATCTTCATCATCCTCTTCCTCACCTACAATGACCTGATGGACGCCTTGCTGATGATGAAGGCCGTGCCCGAGGCAATGGTCGGTGGAATTTTTCTCCTCTGGCTCTGCGATTATCATTTCAGCGTCGCCGTGCAGGTCGGCTTCATCGCCTGCTTCGGCATGGCCACCGAGACGGGCATCATCATGCTCGTGTACCTCCGCGATGCGGTCGAGCGCCGCGGCGGGCTGGAGAAGATTCGCTCGCTCGCGGAACTCCGCGACGCCGTAATCGAAGGGGCCGTACACCGGCTCCGCCCGAAACTCCTCACCGAAGGCGTGGCCATCATCGCCCTGGCGCCCATGCTCTGGGCCACGGGCGTGGGACACGAGATCATTTCGGCAATGGCGGCCCCGGTGCTCGGAGGCCTGCTGATCGCCGACGAGGTCGTGGACATCTTCATCCCGGTCCGCTTCTACTGGGTCCGCCGCTACCGCTGGCTGAAGATGCACGGGATCGACGAGGCGACCGCGGGCTATGACCAGGCGGTTCGTCCCCGCAGCTTGCACGAAGACGGTGCGGCTGCCGACCGCGGCTGCCCCGCCGTGCCCGCCGGCTGAGGATGAAGGGCTTGGGGATTAGGGAACGGCTGCTGGCCGCCGGCTAGCGAGCTATAATTTCTAGTCCCCGATCCCAAGTCCCCGACCCTTCGCTATGAAACTCGAATTCCTCGGCGCTGCCCGCCAGGTGACCGGCTCGCAGTATTACTTCCAGGGCAATGCAAGTCGGCTGCTGATCGACTGCGGGATGTTCCAGGAGCGGGAGCACCTGGAGCGGAACTGGAATCCGCCGCCCATGCGACCGCGCGAGATCGAGGCGGTGCTCTTGACCCACGCCCACATCGACCATTGCGGGCTGTTGCCCAAGCTGGTGGCCGAGGGTTTTCGGGGGCGGGTGCTGGCGACCGCCGCGACGGTGGACCTGGCCAGTCTGGTGTTGCGCGACTCGGCCCAGATCCAGGCGGAAGACGCCCAGTTCAAGGCCAAGCGGCACCGCCGGGAAGGCCGCCGCGGCCCCTACCCCGAAAAGCCGCTGTACACGCTGGCGAACGTCCAACGGACGCTGCCGCTGTTGGAGGCCGTGCCCTACGGCCGGGCCGTCCCGCTGGGACCCGGCGTCTCGGCCACCTTTCACGACGCCGGCCACATCCTCGGCTCGGCCATGATCGAGCTGGCGGCCGCCCAGAACGACGTGTCGCGGCGGGTGATCTTCAGCGGCGACATGGGCCAACCCGGCAAACCCTTCGTCCGCAACCCGCAGCGCTTCACCGACGCCGACCAGATCGTCATGGAATCGACCTATGGCGATCGCTCGCACGGCGACCACGACACCATCGAGCGGCAGTTGGCCGACGTAATCCGGCAAACGGCCGCTGCCGGCGGCAAGGTCGTCATCCCGATCTTCGCCATCGAGCGGGCCCAGGAGCTGATCTATTATCTCGGCCGGCTGGTCCGCGCGGGCCGCATCCCCAGCCTGCCGGTGTTCCTCGACAGCCCGATGGCGGCCGAGGTCAACGAGGTCTTCCGCCGCCACCGCGACGTGATGAACCCTGAGATGCTGCGGCGGATGGCCTGCGGCGAGACGCTGCTGGGCTTCCCCGGCCTGGTGACGGTCCACAGCGTCCAACAGTCCAAGGCCCTGAACCACCGCAAGGGGCCGGCCGTCATCATGGCCACCAACGGCATGTGCAGCGCCGGCCGGATCAAGCACCACCTGGCCCAATACATCGACCGCCCGGAGTGTACGATCCTCTTCGTCGGTTACCAGGCCCGCGGCACGCTGGGCCGGCAGCTCCTCGACGGTGTCCGGGAGGTCCGCCTGCACGGGCGGTCGCGGCTGGTGCGCGCCGCGGTCGAGCACATCACGGGACTTTCCGGCCATGCCGACCGGGAGTCGCTGCTGGCCTGGCTGCGGCATTTCGCCCACCCGCCCCGCCAGCTCTTCCTTACCCACGGCGAAGAGCAATCCTCGCTGGCCCTGGCCGACGAGATTCGCCGGGATCTCGGCTGGACCGTCATCGTGCCCGAGTACCGGCAGGTGGTGGAACTGTGTTGAGCAATTCGCCGTAGAGGGCCGCGTAGCCGCGGACCAGCTTCTCGGCGGAGAAGTCCTGCAGGGCGCGGCGGCGGGCGGCGTCGGCCAGACGGCGGGCCGCTTCGGGGGATTCCAAGAGGTGCTGCGTGCAGCCGGCCAGCCCGGCACGGTGCCCCACGCGGAACAGATAGCCCGTCACCCCGGGGACGATCAGCTCGCGCGTGCCGGGCGTGTCGGCGGCCACTACGGGAATGCCGGCGGCCATGGCCGCGAGGATCGCACCGGCCGACTCGCCCGTGCCGCCGGCCGACCAGAACACGTCCAGGTGGGCCAGCGCCTCGCAGGCGTCGCGCGCCTGGCCGAGGAAATGCACCTTGTCGCGGATCAGCACCTGCTCGCGGAACTGCAAGAGGCGGTCGCGATGCGGACCGTCGCCGTAGAGCAAGAGGTGTACGTCCGGGCGGATCACTTTCAAGAGATCGGCGGCCCAAATGGCGTCTTTGAGCCGCTCGGCTTCGCGCAACGGCCCGAACACCCCGACCAGCCGGCACGACTCGTCCAGGCCAAGTTGGCGGAGCCATTGGCCGCGGGTGTAGACGGGCAGGGGCGGCGGGGCCACGCCGGCGGGAATGACGCGGATCCGCGCAGCGGACAGGCCGCGGGCGATCGCGGCATCCCGCGCGGCCGGGCCGCCGACCACCACCGCGTCCGCGCACCAGGCGATCCCGCGCTCGGCCGCCCGCTCCAAGGCCGTCGCGGCCGGCGCGAAATCTCCCTGGAGAATGAAGCGGCCGACTCCACACGCCTTGGCCGCCGCCAGACCGTACACGGCGGCTGCCGGGCCCCAGGCGTGGATCAGATCGGGCCGCCAAAGAACCGCCTCGCCCCGCAGCCGCCACCAGGTCTGCGGGTCCAGCGGCCACCGCCGCCCGAGGACCCTTACTGCCACGCCCGATCGTTCCAAGACGGCCGTCGGCGGCCCGCCGGCCGACAGCCCGCACGCATGGTGCGCAAAGGCCCCCGGCGGCAGGCCCGTCGCCAGCAGGCCGAGTTGCCCCGCGGCACCGTGGCTATCGAGGTGGTCGAGGATGTGCAGGATGCGATTCACGTCAGGCGCTCGAACAGGGACAAGTGCTCTTGGACCATTGTAGCAAGTGGGAAGTCGCGTGTGGCACGGGCTTTGGCGGCCCGGACAAGCTTTGCGGCCAGGGCGGGGTCTCCCAAGAGCCGGCTGACGGCCGCCGCCAGGGCGGCAGCATCGGCCGGCGGCACCAGCAGGGCCTCCTGCCCATCGCCGGCCAGGTGGCGATGCTCGGGCACGTCGGTGGCGACCGTGGGGAGCCCTGCGGCCATGGCCTCCACGAGTGCCAGGGGGGCCCCCTCGATTGCCGGCACGACCGCCAGGTCCGCGGCCCCCAGCAGTGCGTCCAGGTCATCGAACACGCCGGCCACGAGAATCCGCCCGCTGAGGCCCAGCGATTCGATCTGTTGCCTGGCGGCGGCCAGATCGGGGGCCTCGCCGGCCAGCCAGAGTCGCGCGTGCGGCCAGCGGCGGATGACGGCCGGCCAGGCCGCAATCAGGTGCTCCCAGCCCCGGCCGGCGACCAGCCGCACGGTCGAGACCGCCAACGTCTCCCAAGGGGCCAGCCGCAGGGCGGCGTTGGCCTCGGCCAGCAGGCCCCGGGCGGCGGCTTGGACCTCCGCGGTCCGCGGCGGAAGCACCGCGGCGCCCAGCGGGATCTCGTGGATTCGCCGGCGGGGGTATCCGGCGGCCTCCAGTTCGCGGCGGATGACAGGCGTAGACGCCACCAGCGCAGCGGCCCGCATGCACACGTCCTTGATCTTTCGCCCGCAGCCCGAGTCGATCTGCCGGAAGCAGTCGCCATGCCGGCCCGACCGCTGGGCCCGCAGCACGACCGGCCGGACACCATCGGGCAACGACGGGGTACCCGCTTGCGGGTCGCGTTGGTCGGCATGGTCGCCGCCGGACCGCTTTGGACGTAGGGCCCGCACCGCGGCAGCGGCTTCGTGCTCCAACCGCCAGACGTAGACCAGGTCGAACTGGTCGCGGTGTTGCCGAAGCCAGCGGGCCACTGCCCGCGCGTACCGCCACGTCTGCCAGCGGCCCTCCGGCGGCCCGGGGAGCCGGACCACCGGCAGGCCGTGCCAGCAGATTTCCGCGGGCCAGCGGGGGTGCCAGCGGGCGGTGAGGATCGTGGACCGGCACTGCCGCTCGGCCAGCCCGGCGGCCAGGCGGGCCAGCGTCTGCTCCGCCGCCCCGGAAAGCGGCCAGAACCGCCGCGCCACCATCACCAGCCGCAACGGCTTCACCGGCTCGGCTCCTGGAGGAATCAATCCATCTCCGACGGCTCCAGCACCGCCACATAGGGAAGGTTGCGGTGCCTGTCGCGATAATCCAGGCCGTAGCCGACGACGAAGGCGTCCGGAATGTCGAAGGCTACGAAGTCCGGCTTGATCGGCACCTGGGATTGCCCCGACTTGCGCAGCAACACCACGCTGCGAACGCTCGTCGCGCCCATCTCGTCGATCTGCGGCAACAGCTCCCACAGCGTGTTGCCGGTGTGGAAGATATCGTCGACCAGCAGCACGTCCCGCCCGCGGACGTCGGACGACAGCAGGTCCAGATCGATCACCAGCGGCCCCGGCCGGGTGCTGCCGTGGGGATGGCTGCGGGCCGAGACCAAATGCACCCGCAACGGCAGGTCGAGCCTGCGGATCAGGTCGACCAGGAACACGATGCTGCCGATCAGCACGCCGATGATCGTCAAGGAGCGGTCGTGGTAGTGCTGCTGGAGTTCGGCGGCCAGACGCCGGACGCCTTGGCTCAACTGTTCCTCGGTGAGCAGGGTTTTCATGGGTTTCCCCGGGGAGGAGAGGTGAATTGGGACTGGTGACTATTGTATGCGGCTTGGGCGATTCGATAAAGCGGGTGTCGTGGCTCGCGCTGGATTGGCAGACCGGCCGGCCCCGCTATGAGCGAACAGACCTGACCACCGGGGCGGCCGTCTATGCGGACGGGCGGTTGTATTGCCTGTGTGAAGACGGCCGGGCAGCCCTGCTGCGGTCCACGCCCGCGCGGTTCGAGCTGGACGGCCAGTTCCGCCTCCTGCCGGAAAAGGTTGCCGACGCCTGGGCCCATCCGGTATTGTTCGGCGGCCGGCTGTATCTCCGCTATCATAGCCTGTGGTGCTACGATGTTAGTCCCGCGCACCCCGCGTCTGCGCGGCTTTCTCCACCACCGTGAAGGTGATGTCGCCCGTTCTCGTCGCGGGGTCGAAGGGCGCGCCGCCGTTGTCGGTCATGTCGGGGCCGATGCTGTAGAGCACCAGGCCGCGGGCCGTCTTCTTCATGCGCAGCGGCTTGCCGTCGAACGGGTCCTGCGGCACCGCCGGAATGAACTCGGGCACCAGTTCGTCCGGCTTAGCGGGCAAGCGGCCATGACTTGCCTGAAAACGATACGTCGCCAAACCCAATCGCATCAGGTCCCGCCGGGCATCGGCCTGGGCGGTCGTCTCCGCACCACGGCAAGGTGCGCCGAGTAGTTGCCGGGTCAAGACCCCTGCCCCATCGCGGATACTTCCCTCGCAGCGGTCCCAATCGGCCTTGGACTCGCAATTAAGACGATCATCCAAGAGCTTGGCCAACGCGTCCCACTCGTCCCAGTATGCTTTGGACTCCCAGTAGGGGCGGCTGGCCCATTGTTGCCACTGCTTCATCTGGCGGCGGTACAATTCTTGGTCGGTCGCCAGCCAGAACCAGCGATACAGGGGCGCGCAACCGAGGATTGCGGGCGACGAAGAGGATTGTTCCGGCGGGGCCAGCCCGAGCTCGGAGAACGGAATCTTCTCGACCGTCAGATCGTAGAATGCCGCCAGGCCGAACGCTTCTTCCATCCGCAGCGCCCGTCGGAAGGCCAAGTGGTAGGAAAAGTTGCCGTCGAGGAACACCGCCTTGAGGTCGTCGGCCGCGGGCGGCGTGGAGGCCAGCACGGCTTCCAACGTCTGCATGGTCATGCGATCGATGGCAGCGGCGACCAAGAGCGCGATCAGGTTCGGATCACTGCTGGCATGCTCGGCCATGGCCAGCATGACGCGGCAGTCGCCCAAGGCGGCGCGCACCTCGCCCGTGGCCGCCTTTGCGCGGGCGTCGAAGGCCAACAGCCGGGCCGCCTCGCGAATCTTCTGCAATTCGGGGAGCAACATGGAGAAACTGGGCCGGCCGTAGTCGCGCTCGAAATAGCAGCCCGGCTTGTCCGCCGCCTCGTGCAAGAGCGCCAGCGCCGGGGCCTGCCGCTTGAGGAACGCCCGCAGCTCGGCGTCCTTGAAATCGGACTCCGTGGCGGCGGGATCGAGCCATTTGTACCATTTCTCCCCATAGGCTTTGGGCCACGCCGCCGGGTCGCCCATGGCCTGAAATGCCTGCTGGTAGAGCAGGGCAGCGTTGTCGCGATCGGGTGGGCGGGCCGGAGCGACCGAGAGGGCCAGGGCCCCCGCCTCGGCCCGCAGCGTGCCCAGCCGCTGCCGCATCGCCAGGTCCAGGTTCCAGACGGTCATCAGGTGCAGGGCCAGCACCACGCCCAGAGCGATGGCCAGGCGGCCCCTCGGCCAAGCGGCGGACTGCGGGCCGGACAACCCCGCTTCACCCCGCCGCAAACCGGCAATCAGGATCCACCCGGCGCCTACGAAGAAGGAAGCCGTCAACGCCAGCAGCGGATAGAACCAGAAGCTCGTCAGGCCCAGGGCGAATTTCAGGTAGCCCACCAGGCCGGCCAGCCCCGCGTAGGGGACCAGAATCACCAGTGCAAACACCACGGCCAAAGCCACTCGCGTCCGCTTCCACTGCCAGCGGCCAAGACAGGCAAGCACAGTCGCCAGCAGCAAGAGCGCCACGGCAAGATTCTCGAACCAGAGCAGGACGTAGCCCACGATTTTCTCCTTGTAACTGTACGGTCTTGGGGCTTAGGCCTTGGGTCGTGGCCCCGCATCCAAATCCCAAGACCCAAGGCCCAAGGCCCAAGACCGCGGCCCCAATTCGGGACAAGGGATCAACTCGGAACCGGAGCGATACAGCACGGCATGCCGCCTGGCCTCTTCACGCGGGAGATCCGGCAGGAGTTGCTCGATTTGCCGGGCGATCTGCTCGACCGGTTCCCGCGTGCCGCGCGGCCGCAGCGTGCCGTCGGTGGCATTGGTCGCGCTGAGGGAGAGGTTCAGCCATATCAGCACGGCCGCTGCTGCCGCCGCCAGCATCCACCAGCCGCCGGATCGCTGCCGGCGCAAGGCCGCCTCGACGCCGGCCGTCACGCGGCCGCGCAATGCGGCCAGCGGCTCCTCGCGCGGCCGCCCGGCCAGCCGGTGTTCCAGCCGTTGCAAATCTCCAGGCAGTTGCCAATTTGTCATGGCCGCCATTCCCCCTCCAGCAATTGCCGCAGTTTCTCCAGGGCGTAGCGATACCGGCTGGCAGCCGTGTTGCCGCTGGTACCCATCACCTGGCCGATCTGGGCGAAAGTGAGTTCCCCGTCGATCTTCAAGGCGATCACCTCCCGCTGCTGGGCCGGCAAGGTCCGCAACGCTGCGGCCAGGTCCTCGCGCAAACTGCTTTCGCCGTCCTGGCCCGATGGGGCGGCCGTCTCGTGGACTGCCGTTTCCAAGGCGGGCGGCAGGCGCGCCCTGCGGTTCGCACAGCGTGCGGCTGCCCGGCGCAAGGCGGCAAACAGATAGGCTTGCAGGTCCCGGACCGCGCCCAGCCGCTGCCTCGATCGCACCAGGGCGGCAAACACTTCCTGCACGGCATCCTCGGCGTCCTCGCGGCGAGAGAGCATGCTCATCGCCACCTGGTACAACCGGCCCGCGAACCGATCGTACAACAGCCCGAACGCCCGCGCATCCCCGCCGGCCAAGCCGACCAACAACGGCTCGCTGTCGGGGTGTTCCATGCGTGTCTCCCCAATAGCCAAGAGCGCCCCAGCCAGGCGATTTGTCTAGAGTCTAACAGAATTCCAGGTTCACCTGCGCCAAGTGGGCAGACCTGCCGGTCCGGCTGCTCGGCAGGGGCGTCAGCGGCCAAGGGCAAGCGGGGGCCTGATCGCGGCCGTTCGCACTTCGGCCCGCCCAGCGGCTTGCGCTAGCGAGGCGAAGGCCCGCGCGCAGGGTGACCGGTGGAGAAAGCTCGCCGGTGGCACACTTTCGCGGCCAAGGCGGCCGGCTGAGACTGGGCTGGTTACCGGCTGTCGCCGCGTTTCGTCCGGGAAACAGATTGCGCGAAAGCCGGCTTAACGGTCACGCTGCTCTGCGGGGCAAAGGGCAAGGAACTTCGCCCCGCTGATGAACCAACCTTCCCCGCAGGGGTGACACCACAGCAGCGTACTGCGAAAACAAACCTTCGTGCCCGACTTTCGGAAGACCGTCAGCACTACCTCGCCGGTTTTCAGTTCCATGTTGTGCAGCAGGCCGACACCGCTTGGCGAAATGTCCCGGTAGAAACAGGAATAGCTATGCCGTTTTCCCGACTCTTCCACGAGCACGCTGGCGGGGCCAAAGAAGGGCACCCGATTCTCCCGCCGTCGCTCTTCGTCGGCTTCCCTGGCGTCGGCGAGCAGCTCGTTGACGGCCTTTCCCAGATTCGACATGTGCACGTCGGTTGACATTGCGATAAGCCCTTTCGATACGGAATTGAGGGAGGCCCCTCCGTAATGGAAACGTAGGTTTTTTTCAAGCGGTCGGCGGGGACTCTCCTCGGGGTACGCTCGGGAAGAACGGGCCAAGCCACCGGCGGCATCGTTGCATCCGCTACGCCGGACACAATTCGCGTCCCCAACCCCACTGGAGTCGGATGGCACATCATCCACAGGGATGCCTACCGGAACCGAGTAAGAACCGGCTATAATGCAACCCGGCGTCGCATGGCCTCGTGGTGACCGAGGAAAAGGAAGGCCCTACATCCCGCATGCGTATCGTGGCGAAAGGCGGAGCGATGACACAGAAGAAAACACCGGCAGCGAAGAAGAAATCGGCCCGGCCGAGGACATCAGCAGTGGGGAAGGTGCCGGCGGCGGATGCTCCCGCACAGCCGCAGGAGCCGCAGCCGACCGTCCGGCATCGGATCAGAGAGCTGCTGAACGAGTTGAGCGATGCAGAATTGAACGTACTGATGTACCAAGTGGAAAACTCCGCAGAAGAGCTTTCCCCGCGGAAGCTGGCAAGGGTCGCCTCGGCTCCCCTCAACCGCCCAGCCGCGATTGATGAGCTGGAGGGGATGCTGATCGATTATCACATCGAACAGCATCCGAACTTGGAGAATGTCTACCTGAAGGACAAATCCCAGTTGCTGAGCTACTTCTACGATTACGTCCTGTAAGGCTGGCTGCGCAGAAACATCCGAGCGGAACTGCTCCCCCGGGGGCAAGCAGCCTTCGGCCTAGAACGGGATTTGGTCCACTTCGCTGACCGACATCGCCTCCAGCAAGTCCTTGAACTTCTTGACGCCGCCGACTTCCTTGACGAGGCCCAGGAGCTCGTTGAGGCGGTGGAATCCGCCAATCGTCCTGACCATCTGGGCCACCGCTCTGATTTGCTCGAGCGTAACCGTGTCCCCGGCCTTCTTCACAGCCGTGGCCGCCGCGGGGCTAGGCGCCGCCTCTTGCTTCCCGTTGAATGGGTAATCGCACTTGGGGCAGACTTTGGTCCTGGTGCCGTTGACCAAGGCATGGCAACTCGGGCATCGCTTTTGCCCCCGCTTCACTTTCTTAGCCATTTGTTTTTCTCCGTTCCTGCAGTTTCGCGATTATGACCGAACCATCCTCACCCTTATCGACAGGGCAAATTGTGAGGTAAAGGCAAAGTCTTGCTGCAGTACGGAGTATGCCGGCTAATCCGAAGACGCCGGGCAGGTCGTCTGCCTTTGGCGCTTTTGACGGGCGCAGATCGCCAACGACTTGCGGCACTCTCTTGTGGTCTGACACTCTTTATTTGTCCGGTTGGCTGCCACTGCTGGCTTGTCCAGCAGTGTGGAGAACACGGTTGGGCAAGCCAGCCGTGGCACCCGACAGTTTAACTGTGTCAGGCTACTAGACCTGGGCCAGCAGCACGAGGTAGTTCTTGCCGTACCGCTTGGCGCACTTGGGGCAAGTGCGGTAGTGGAAGTAGAGGCGCTTGAGGTCCTTGCCCTTGGACAGGACGTGCCGCCGCATCTCGTCGATCCAGACGGGAATCTGCCGGTACGGCCCCTCGAACACCTTGGTGAGAAAGGTGCCTGAGAGGCGGGCCATCGGGGCGCCGGGGACGTCCTTGGTCGCGGCGACGTACATGTCCGCCCCGCACAGCGAGTTCTCGTCCGTGAGGATCAGCATTTCCTCGGGCCTCGCGCCGGCCGCCTCGATCAGCCGCAGATTGCGGGCCAGCACCCCGCTGAAGTTCAGCGGGATGTGCAGGAGACTGCGGACCCGGCCCTTCACGAATGGCTTGTCCTGCCAGACGATCTCCTTTTCCTGCCACGCCGCGGGATAGCCCGCGGGGCAGCAGGGGCCCGTTTCAGTTGCCATATTCTCATCCTCCCGGGTTTCCCCTTCGCTTCAGGCAGCATTCGTTGACCCGCGGCGTCCCGAGGTTCGTTTGCTGCCAAGCTACTCGAGCCACCATGCCCAGCCGACCGTGGCCACGAGCACCACGACAATTACGGTTAACATCCACAGCACCAGTGACAGGACCCCGGAGCAAAGGTAGCACCTGAGCAAGAGGTTGGGCGCCGGGTCGCCGCTGAATGAGAAATTCGTGAAGTAGGTGGTAAAACCCGGCCGCGCGCTCCAGTGTCCGAGGTCGAACGCGACGCTATCAAAGGGTGTTCCTCCGGGAGCGGTATACACGACGTTACCATCCACAGACATTGTTAGAGACTGGGCTGTGTCGTTGATTCCGTACTGGTGCCACCCCTGAGTCCTGGATACCGAAGATACAAAGCCGACAGTGTGACGCTATAGTCTTGCCCCGAGTCGAGTGTCATCAACTGCACGCATGGCACGCCGAGATAGCTGGCAGGATAGGTGATGTAGCCCAAGCCCGACTGCTGCTGGTTGGCGTTCCACCACGGGTTAAGCGTTGGGCTCGTGAAATCGTCGCTGAATTGAATCGACTGGGCGAACACCCCGGAAACATTCGTCAGGGCCAGCCCAAGGCCCGCAGCCACAGCGCAAATCAACCTTCTCATCGCAAAACTCCTTCAACGTCTGATGCGGTCCGCCGCCCCGATGGCGGGGCAGGACCGTCCTGCCCGTGAAACTGTGGGGAAGCTGGCCACAAGAAAGCGGGCCAACTGTTTTTTAGAACCGGCGTTGGGCGATCCCGAAAGCGGTTCAGGACCGGTCAACCACGCGCCGACGCTGCCTCGCGATGAGAGGGGAAACAAGGCTCGATTCCGTAAGCGAAATCGGCCGCAGCGCACCGCGAAGTGCCTACCAGCGTAACTGAGGGGCCGGAGGGCCGCAAGTACCCCTACGCACAATTTGCGGCCCGGTGTCCCAGCCTGCAACCTCCCCACGGGCTCCGGACCCGATGCGGCGCATCCAGCGCCATTTTGGCCGCGCCGGTCGTGCCGGCCGCCCCCAACTGACGCTTCCCAGGGCAGGCGGCTGGCTCCCGAAGGCCGGCAAGGTAGACCGGGGAGCGACACGCGCCGCCACCTTCTTGGCGGCCGCGTCCAATCGCCGTAAACCCTTGTGTAGTAGGTACGCCTGGCAGGATTCGAACCTGCGGCCTACGGTTTAGGAAACCGTTGCTCTATCCCCTGAGCTACAGGCGCGTAAGAGACTCTTGAGGAATAACTTGTAGCACGCGCCCAATTTTACCACGCCGCGGACGCCGTCCAAGCCCCGTCGCGAGTTTCCGCCCCGCCCCGGGTTCCCGCCTGTTCCTCCAGGCCGGCGACACAGCAAGGCTCAGGGCCAGCGAGAGAACCACTGTCGCACGTCGCAAGGGACAGTCGCATTTTCGCCGAACGAAAATTGGGACAGTCCCCCGGTTATTGATTGGCCGGCCCTCAGGGGGCGGCGGGCGGGTGCGCGCGCTGGATCCGCAGCACTTCCTGGGCGTGCTGTTCGGCCTTCGCCGTGTCGCCGTCCTGCTGGTAAAGGCTGGCCAAACTGTAGTGGACGGCGGCGTTGTCGGGCTGGAGGCGGAGAAGCTGCTCGCAACAGGCGATGGCTTCCTGGTGGTGCTGCTTGGCCTTGGCCGCGTCGCCCTGTTGCGCGTAGAGGACTGCCAGGCTGTCGTGAGCGGCGGCGAGCATGCCCAGGTTGCCATCGGGGGCCGTGTTGTCGGGCGGGAAGCGCAGGACCTGCTCGAAGCAGGCGATGGCCTCGTCCGCATGGTTTTGGGCCTTGTCGATCTGGCCCAGGTCGAAATAGGCCGCGCCGAAGGCCGGATCGGCGCGGAGGACCTGTCTGAGCACCTCGGCGGCCTGGTCCAGATCGCCCAGGGTGCGGTAGATCAAGGCCAGCGTGTAGACGTGCGGGACCCGGTCGGGGCGGAGCTGGACGCTGCGCTGGGCGAGCCCGAGGGCCTCTTTCAGCAAGCGTTTCTGAAGCTCGGGGTCCTTCCCGGCACGCCCCGCCTGCCGCGCCCGCAACTGGGCCAGGTTGTGGCAGACGTCGGCATACTCGGGGTTGGCTGCCAGGGCCCGCCGGAAGCAGAGGTCGGCGTCTTCCAGCTTGTTCTGATAGGCGTAGATCACGCCCAGATTATTGTTGCCGAAATCGTAATCGGGCTTGATCTGGATGGCCGCGCGGAACTGGACGGCAGCCGCGTCGAGCAGCTTGTTCTGGAGGTCGGGGCCACTCAGGCCCGTAAGGTCGGGAAGGCCGGCGACCTCAGCCGCGTCGGGCAACCTTTTCCGCACGTTGGGCTCGTGCGTGTGTCCGGCGTCATACTCGTACTGCCTGCCCAGACTGTTGTAGGAGAAGTAGTTGTTGTCAGTTACGCGGACGGCGTGCTCGAACAGGGTGTAGGTGTTCTGCCAAATTCCGACCTGGCGCCAGGCCACAAGCCCGCAGGCCGCCAGCAGGGCCGCACCGGCCACCGCCAGCGCCGCGCGGGCCCGCGGCCAGCGGTCGGCCGCTTCCTTGGCGGCCCACACGATTGCCATGTAAATGCCGACGATGGGCAGATAGGTGTAGCGGTCGGCCCTGGCCTGGGTGCCGATCTGCACAAACAGCCCGAGCACGGGGACCAGCGCGCCGAGATACCAGAACCAACCGACGGCGAGGTACGGCCAGTGGCGACCTGCCCACAAAACGGCCCCCGTCACGACGGCCAAGAACAATCCGGCCAACAGGCCCGAGATCCACAATTCCCACAGTTTTGCCGCCTCGCCGTTGGCGAGGATCCCCGGATGGGGATAGAAGGTTGCCAGGCCGACGGGCCAGATCATCTTGCCAAGGTAACAGACGTAGGCCAGCATGGCGTTGGCCAGCGAAACGGAATGATCCATGTAGCTAACCACGTGGACCGCTTTTTGGCCAGCGACGGCGACCCACGCGAAGGCCGCGGCCAGGGCCGCCAGCGGCAGCTTCTCCAGCAGCAGCCAGCCGATTCCGGGCGTGCCGGCGTCGCGCTGGTTGCGAGCCGCCGGCGGACGCTGCACGGGGGCGGCCAGGCGCTGTCGGCGGGCCACGCGGCGCTGCCGGCGGGCTGTGGGACGCTGCGGGGCTGCTGAGCCCTGCAAGGCCCCCCCCACACGCTGCAAGAAGGTCCGAACTTGCAGTCGCCCGAGCGGCCAAACGTCCAACAACAGCAGGACGCACGGCAGCGAGACCAGCATCGCTTTGGACAGAAACCCCAGCAGCATGGCCAGGAAGACCAGCGCATAACGCAGGATTCCCGGGCGGCGGGCATACCAGCCATACGCCAGCAGGGTCAACATCCAGAACAGGCCGCTCAGCACGTCCTTGCGCTCGGACGCCCAGGCCACGGATTCCACGTGCAGCGGGTGCAGCGCGAAGAGGGCCGCCACCGCGGCGCTGCACCACAACGTGCCGGTCATCAACCGCAGCGCCCAGAACAGCGCCACGGCGCCGGCCGCGTGGATCGCCATGCTCACCAGGTGGTGCCCGCCCGCCCAGGGGCCGAAGCACTGCCAGTCCAGCATGTGCGAGATCCAGGTCAGCGGATGGTAATTGGCGTGGTGCGGCGCTT
>Ga0326728_10012505_pt1 | contig 18821 bp, 17 predicted proteins | sample MB3enrmetagenome_FD_207602 | JGI IMG/M metagenome (GOLD analysis project Ga0326728, IMG submission 207602) | Lab enriched peat soil microbial communities from McLean, Ithaca, NY, United States - MB31MN | ecosystem: Environmental > Terrestrial > Soil > Wetlands > Peat | place: USA: New York... | reverse complement strand
GATCGTTCTCCTTATAAACGATCTGCCATTTTATCAACTGTTACCCATGTCCCCGAACACCTGTTACCCATGTCCCCGGTCTATACATGGGGGAGAGGGAGTAAGTGCTTTGATTTCTTGGTTTTTAGTGGCTACCGGCTACTGGCTACTGGCAACTTTTCGGAACAGTGGTCTCAATTTTTAACTATGAACTAATATTCGGGGTCAATTGTCTCGTCTGTGCTGGAAATTTTTTTCTCTCTGCCTTAGTCTAGCGGTATGCGGCAACGAATCGCTCGCCGTCTGGGCCGGCGGGCTTTGATACGGCACATAAACGGCACCAAACGGCACAATTTGGGGGTTAAAGCGGGACTTCGGCGGCGGATTATGGAAGTAAAGTGAGCAATATTAGCAAGTTATGCGAAACCTTTTGCGGAAATTTTTTTTTGGCGGCACAATTTCGCCCCCAAGAGGCCCTAAAAAAGTGAGCAAAATTGAACAAAAAAGGCCGGTTAATCAGAAAAACCGTGGAATATTAGTAACTTGGAGATTACAGTGATTTTATTTGCCCTAAGTTCAGACAAGTACTGGAATTTTCTGGATTATTCGTCGCGGGGCCGGTCCGGCGACCATTTTCATTCCAAGGAATTAACCTTTAAATTATCTTTAGCGATTATGAAACGGTGGCGAAAGTCCATGGAGGGGAGGGGGGGCGGCCCTTTAGCAAAACTCTCCGGCCCTTCCCCCAAGAGACTTGCGCCGGGGTATCAAATTAAAAATTCTGGCTCAATCTTGAAAAGTTTGCCTTCGAATAGATTCGGGGTGGCCGATATAGATAAATCACAACTTAAGCCATTCAGCAAATTTTTTCCCCGGAGTCTGAAAAAATGTCACGGGGGCGATAGATTCATTGTAAGAATATGGCAAAGAGGTGCTGGCCGGATCTTGGAGGCTCTATGGCGGAATATCGGGAGAAGTTCATCGCCAATATTAGGATCTTGGGATTCGAGGAATTACTCGGGCGCTCGGCGGCGCCTACCCCGTCAATCACCCCGGATGAGATTATTGACGCCCTGGAAGTGCCTAAACCGGGGGAATCGACCCCGCAAATAACCGGCCGGATCGAGGATATCTCCGAAATCGGACATCGAATGACCGCGTTCGCCAATTGGCTCGCCATCACCGTTGATCCAACGGTCTCAGGCCTGGTGCATCTGCTGCGCCACGTGGCGATGATCGGCTACCGGCTGGTTCAACTGACTCCCCCGGTGCTCTGCCGCGGCGGCATTACCCGGGGCCTGGTGTATCATACCGGCCAGATCGTCCTCGGGCCGGGTCTGGAGGCGGCCTATGTCCTGGCCGAGCAGGTGTCCAGGTATCCCCGGGTCATCTTGAGCCAGGAAGTGAGCCGCTTTGTGCTGGCGGCCTCCCCGCCGGCGGCGGCGATTATCAAAGGATTTGTGCGGCAGGATGAAACCGACGGTTTGTATTTCGTCAACATCCTGCGGGTCTTGCGGCTGTCCATAGAGTTCGAGAAGGAGCCGCTGAGCCATATCTGCGCCATTAGTGAGCATATCGACAACTACCTGAAGCAGGAAATCGCCCGCCTTTCCGGGGAAGGAGGCGAAGAGTTCCGGTGGTTTAAAAGGTATTTCGATTGGGCCACGGGAAAAAGCGGCGCCGAAGACGAAAAACGACTATAGCCGGGCGCTGCACCGGACGACCGGGCGGATTTATCTTTTCCTCCCCGCTCTGCCCGGGGTATATAATTGGCATAAGGTGTTCCCCACCCAGGAACCGGGAGGAGATGGAAAATGGCCCTGAGCCGTGAAGAAGTGTTGCATGTGGCCGAACTGGCCCGCTTGAGCCTCAGGCCCGAAGAGGTCGAGCTTTTCACCCGGCAGCTCAATGATATTCTGGCCTACGTGCAGAAATTGGAAGAATTGGATACCACCGGGGTTGCGCCCCTGGCCCACGTGATTCCCCTGGTTAACGCCTTCCGGGAAGATGTAGTCCGGGAGGGCTTGTCCCCGGAGGCGGCCCTGAAGAATGCCCCGGCCCGGGAGGAAGGCAGCTTCCTGGTGCCCAGGGTTATTTAGAATCGGTTTGCGGTTTGCTGGAAAAGGCAAAAGGTGGTGGCATGACGGAACCTTTATATCGCCTGAGCATCAGCCGGCTGGCGCCGTTACTGGCTCGGAAAGAGCTCTCCCCGGTGGAGGTGACGGCCCAACTGCTGGAGCGGATTAAAGAGCGGAATGGGGAGCTCAACGCCTATCTCACGGTGGATGACGCCGGAGCCCTGGCCCAGGCCCGGGAGGCGGAGGCGCGCCTCAGCCGGGGGGAGGGGACGCCTCTCACCGGCATCCCCCTGGCCCTGAAGGACGTCATGACCACCAAAGGACTGCGGACCACCTGCGCCTCCAGGATTCTGGAAAACTTCCTGCCGCCTTTCGATGCCACGGCGGTGGCCCACCTGCGCCGGGCCGGGGCGGTCATTCTGGGCAAGACTAATATGGATGAGTTCGCCATGGGCTCCTCCACCGAGAATTCGGCCTTCGGGCCCACCCATAACCCCTGGCATCGGGACTACATTCCTGGGGGGTCTTCCGGGGGCTCCGCCGCGGCGGTGGCCGCGGACCTGTGTATCGGGGCTCTGGGCTCCGACACCGGCGGCTCCATCCGGCAGCCTGCCTCGCATTGCGGAGTGGTGGGACTCAAGCCTACCTATGGCCGGGTATCGCGTTATGGCCTGGTAGCCTACGGTTCGTCTCTGGATCAAATCGGCCCCATTACCAAGGAAGTGCGGGACGCGGCCCTGCTGCTGCAAGCCATCGCCGGCCATGACCCCAAGGATACCACTTCGGTGCCCGAGCCGGTGCCAGATTACCAGGCGGGCCTGGACCGGGAGATTCAGGGGCTGAAGATCGGGGTGCCGAAGGAATATTTCGGCCAGGGTCTGGACCCGGAGGTGGAGGCGGCCATCCGGGCGGCCCTGAAGATTCTGGCTGAACGGGGGGCGGAAGTGCTGGAAGTTAGCCTGCCTCACACCGAATACGCCGTGGCCACTTATTACCTGGTGGCGGTGGCGGAGGCCTCCTCCAACCTGGCCCGCTATGACGGGGTGAAATACGGCTTCCGGGCCGAGGGGCGCTCGCTCATGGAGACCTACCTCAACACCCGGACCCAGGGGTTCGGGGCCGAGGTGCGCCGCCGCATCATGCTGGGCACCTATACCTTGTCGGCGGGCTATTATGACGCCTATTACAAGAAAGGCTCCCAGGTGCGGGCCATGATCCGGGAAGACTTTGGGAGGGCCTTTCAAACCTGCTCGCTCATTGCCTGCCCGGTGTCCCCTACTCCGGCCTTCCGCCTGGGGGAAAAGCTGGCCGACCCTTTGACCATGTACCTCTCGGACATTTACACCATTTCCGCCAACCTGGCCGGCATCCCCGGGATCTCGGTGCCTTGCGGTTTCAGCTCCAAGGGGTTGCCCATCGGCTTGCAGCTCCTGGGGCCGCTCTTCGGGGAGTCCGACATCTTGCAGGCGGCCTACGCCTTCGAGCAGGCCACCGACTTCCATCAGCGCAAGCCGCCGTTTTGATCGGGTTTTTGGTTTTCAGTTTTCGGTTTTCGGCGGTCTAATTATGATAAGGATGTTTTATCGAAAACCAGCAAGCGAAAACCGAAACCCGAAAACCAATATTACCAGAGACCATCAGCCTTGAGTCTCTCTTTAAATTCCTTGGGTGTGACAAAGTGCCAAGCTGCCAGGCCGTGGGATCGGGCCACGGCGACAAAATCCTCCCGGTCGTCGATGTAAAGAATTTGCTCCGGCGGCAGTCCGGCCTGGCGGAGCAGGGCCTGGAAGATTTGCGGCTCCGGTTTGCGGCTGCCCACCTGGTATGACAGGATGAAGGCCCGGAAGTAGCTGAGCAAGGAGGCGAAGTGCTCCTGAACATACTGGAAATGCAACTCATTGGTGTTGGAAAGCATATATAAGGGGTAACGTTGGGCCAGGAGGGCCACTACCTCCTCCATATCTTCCAGGGGGTGGAAGATTTCCGTCCAGATTTGCCGAAACCGGGGGAAAGGCAGGTTCAGACCGAAGTGCTCCAGCACCCGGCGGTGAAATTCTCGGGAGGATATCCGGCCGGTGTCGTAGCCGGGTTCCAAGCCGGTGTTGAATACTGCAGCATAGACCTCCTGGGGCGTCTCGCCGGTCAGTGCCGCCAAACTGCGGCAGAAGCGCCGGTGGTCCACCTTGACCAGGACGTTGCCCAGATCGAAGGCCAGGGCGGAAATGGGGAGAAGGGTTGCCACCATAGTAAAAATTTATAGCCGAAAAAATGATAATGCCATATTCATTTATGAGAAAACCTCTATGATTCGACGCATCTTGAGGCAGGACCTGGCTTGGGCCGGGGGCATCATACTGCTGGCCGCGGCCTTGGGCTTGGGGCTGCAATGGCAATTGCTGCGCCTCTCCTGGACCGGAAAGCTGCCGGCTTATCTGGAAACCCGAAGGGAGAAGCAGCTCCAAGAGGAATTCCAGGGAGTGCCGACCCTAAATCTGGCCCAAACTTATGAAATCTTTCAAAAGGGCCAGGCCCTGTTCGTCGATGCCCGAGATGCCGAAGAATATGCGGAACTGCATCTGCCCGGGGCGGTCAATCTCAACCGGGAGCGCCTGGATAAGGAAGGGGTCCGGGCCCTGGCCGGCGTTTCGGCGGATCGGGAGATCGTGGTCTATTGCGGCACGGTGAGCTGCGATGCCGCCCTGAGGACGGCGGAAAAGTTGCAATCCCTGGGATATACCCGGGTGCTCGTCTTTCTGGGCGGCTTCCGGGCCTGGGACGAGGCCGGCTACCCGGCGGATACGAGTAAATGATTTTGGGGGAAAAGGGGAAAAGGTTAAAAGGGGAAAGGAAAAAGCAAAAAACCTCTTTCCCGTTTCCCCGTTTCCCCTTTCCGTCTCGTCGATTGGCGGGGTAAAGATAGGTTGAGTCTTTCGGCAAAGTCATGGTCCATGCGCCTCCTTGAGATCATCCTGGGGGGGCTTTTTATTTACGCCGGCTGCTTGAAACTGCTCCGCCCCTATGAGTTTGCCGAAGCGGTGTTGGGTTACCGGTTACTGCCAGCGGCTCTGGCGGGAGTGGTGGCCGCGGCGTTGCCCTGGATTGAGACCGCCGCCGGCATATTTCTCGGGGTGGGCCTGAAGCGCCGCAGTTGTCTGTTGATTCTCGGATGGCTGACCGGGACCTTTTTGCTGGTAATGCTCATTACCGCGGCCCGGGGGCTGAAGATTTACTGCGGCTGCGGCCTGTTTTTCCAACGCCAGGTTGGCCCGGCGCCGATCTTGGAGGACGCCTTTCTCTTACTCTGGGCCGCAGGGCTTTATTATTGGGAAATGACGTTGGTCGGGGAGAACCAGGCCCCCCGGGTTTTCCCGGCCCAATGAAAATTTAAAACTCGCAACTCGAAACCCAAATATGGTTAGGTTTTTCGATTTTTACGACCCCCTGGAAAGGCGCTATGTCTTCAACAGCTTTCTGGTGGTGGTGGCCCTGGTGGAGCTCCTTATTCTGGTCTTCACCTTCATCTGGCAGATCGATTTTGAGGGGATCTTTGGGACGTCGGCCCGAACTCTGACCCCCTTTCCCTGGAAAGAGTACCTCCTGGCGAGCTTCATCGCTCCCATTGCCCTGCTTTTTTTGTTTGGCCTGATCATCCAGGGCTTCGAAGTTCTTTGTCAGCCTCCGGAGACGACCCAGGGCGCCGGGGGCGGGAGGCTTTGGCAGGCCCGGTACCTCCTGGGACTGTTGGTGTTCATGGCGGTCCTGGTTTTCTTTTTTCCCGGGAAAGCGGCGTTTGCCCTGATCGCTTCGGGCATTAAAGCCATCGGACTGGGAGGCGCGTATCTGGTCATTGCCTTGCTGGTCCTGGGCTTTCTCTACCTTTGGGTTCGCCTGATCCTGCGCTATCGCCTGCAAAAAAAGGCCATGGAGTACCAGTATCTCCTGACCCTGGCGAAGCGCCATGGGGTTATCGTCGTCGATCCCAAGGCGCATCCGGAATTGCTCGCGGCCCAGGAGGCAAAAAAAAATTTGCCTGACGAAGCCCCGCTTTGCCTCGAATCTCCTGGGTCTTCCCCAAATTCTGAGCCACAATAATATCTCAGACTTGTGAAATTATTCCTTTACTTCGAGGGGCATTCTGCGGTATGAATTGTCATTCAGCTATCAGATGGCTGGAGCCGGGGCCCATTAGGGGTAGGGGAGGTGAGGCACTCTTCACCGGACTCGGCGCAATTATCTTAACTTAATGAATTAATTACATTTTTAGGAGGGATGCGGACGGATGGATATTATGATTTTTGCTTTGATCTGTGGCGTGGTGGGGGTAGCCTACGGCTTATTCACTACCACCTGGGTCCTGAAACAGGATGCGGGCAGCCCCCGGATGCAGGAGATCTCTGCGGCGGTCCGGGAAGGGGCCAATGCCTTCTTGAACCGGCAGTATAAGACGGTGGCCATGGTGGGTGTGGTGGTCTTCGTGCTGCTGCTGTTGTTCTTGGGCAAGTACACCGCCATCGGCTTTGTCATCGGCGCCGCCGGTTCGGCCCTGGCCGGCTACGTCGGCATGTACGTGTCGGTGCGGGCCAATGTGCGGGTCGCCCAGTCGGCCTTTAAGAGCATGGCTCACGCCTTGACCGTGGCCTTTCGGGGTGGCTCGGTCACAGGTCTTCTGGTAGTGGGCTTGGCCTTGTTATCCGTGGCTGGCTACTACAAGTTCCTCATGATGGCCGTGGATCCCCACGAAGCCATGCGTGCCCTGATCGGTCTGGGGTTTGGCTGCTCCCTGGTCTCGGTCTTCGCCCGGTTGGGCGGCGGCATCTACACCAAGGCGGCAGACGTGGGCGCCGACCTGGTGGGCAAGGTGGAAGCCGGCATTCCGGAAGACGATCCCCGCAACCCCGCGGTCATCGCCGATCAAGTGGGCGACAACGTGGGCGACTGCGCCGGTATGGCCGCTGACCTCTACGAGACCTACGTGGTCACCGTGGTGGCTGCCATGCTCCTGGCCTTCACCATTTACGGCGCCGGCTCCATGGCCATCGTCTTCCCCATGGTCATCGGCGGCGTCTCCATCTTAGCTTCCGTGGTGGGAACCTTCTTTGTCCGCCTGGGGAAATCCCAATACATCATGGGCGCCCTGTATAAGGGCCTCATCGTGGCAGGCGTCCTGGCCGCCATCGCCTTTTACTTCTTGGCTGACACGTTCATGGCCGGCGTGGCCGCCAAGGCTGCCAAAGAGGGGGCTGGCCATGTCATCCCGCCCTTTAACGTCTTTCTGCTGGCGGTTATCGGCGTGGTGCTTACCGGTCTCATCGTGGCCATCACCGAGTACTTCACCTCCAAGAGCTTCCAGCCGGTGAAGTCCATTGCCCTGTCCTCCACCACCGGCCACGGCACCAATGTCATTCAGGGTCTGGCCATTTCCATGAAGGCCACCTCATTGCCGGTGTTAGTGATTGTCGCGGCAATCCTGGCGGCCTTTAAATTGGGGGGCGGTCTGGAGAGTGCCGGTACCGGACTTTATGCCATCGCCCTGACCGCGGTGGCCATGCTCTCCATGACCGGCATCGTGGTGGCCATTGACTCCTACGGCCCCATCACCGACAACGCCGGCGGCATCGCCGAAATGGCCGAACTGCCGGAAGAAATCCGCAACATCACCGATCCCCTGGATGCGGTGGGCAACACCACTAAGGCCGTCACCAAGGGTTACGCCATCGGCTCCGCCGCTCTGGCCGCCCTGGTGCTCTTTGCCGAATATTCCCGGTCCTTCCCGGGGGCAATGAGCTTCGAACTGTCCGATCCCCGGGTGCTGGCCGGCCTGTTCATCGGCGGCCTGCTGCCTTACTTGTTCGGCGCCCTGTGCATGGAGGCCGTGGGTAAGGCCGCGGGCGGCGTGGTGGAAGAAGTGCGGCGCCAGTTCCGGGAAATCCCGGGCATCATGGAAGGCACCGGCAAGCCCCAGTACGGCACCTGCGTGGATATCGTCACCAAGGGGGCCCTGCGCCAGATGATGGTTCCGGCCCTGATCCCGGTCCTTTCCCCCATCATCGTGGGCTTCTGCCCGGGCCTGGGCCCGGTCGCCCTGGGTGGGATGCTCATCGGCTCCATTGTCACCGGCCTGTTCCTGGCCATTGCCATGACCTCCGGCGGCGGCGCCTGGGATAACGCCAAGAAGGCCATCGAAGACGGCCTCTACGGCGGCAAGGGCTCCGATGCCCATAAAGCGGCGGTCACCGGCGACACCGTGGGCGACCCCTACAAAGACACCGCCGGCCCGGCCATGAACCCGATGATCAAGGTGGTCAACATCGTGGCCCTGCTCATCGTGCCCCTGCTCATCAAGTACATAAAGTAATCCGGATTCCCTTGATTGTAAGGGCGGGTTTCAAACCCGCCCCTGTCTTAACTGGCGAAGCCGGCCCCGAAATCGGGGCCGGCTTTCTTTCGGCGCAAAAGACCAGCACCAGGGGGGCAAATTTATGCTAATATAGAATCGAATCTGGAGGAAAATCTCAGGGGATTTCAGGATATCTTTGCGCCCTTGCGTCTTTGCGAGAGACAAATGCATGAAAATGAGATCGCTAAACTGATTGTGAATGCAGCCTATAAAATTCATACCACCTTAGGTCCCGGGCTCTTGGAGTCTGTTTATGAGGCTATTATGGTTTATGAATTGCAGAAGATGGGGTTAATGGCGAATCGACAAGTTCCCATCCCGGTAATTTATGAGAATATTGAATTGGATGAGAGTTTTCGGGCAGATTTAGTTGTGAATGGAAAGGTGATCATAGAGCTTAAGTCCATTGAAAAAGTGGCACCGGTTCACAAAAAGCAGCTTCTCACTTACTTGAAGCTAGCGGACAAGCGCCTTGGTTTATTGATCAATTTTGGGGAGGCGCTGATTAAAAATGGCATAACCAGGATAGTCAACCGGTTGGATGAATAATCTCTCGCCAAGGCGCAAAGGCGCAAAGGAATAATGGGGTTCTCTATTTCCAGGAAAAGGACGACGGGCCATATCACAAGATTATCGTGCAGGTGAAAAGTGGACATGTGGGCGCCAAAGAGGTGCGGGAACTGGAAGGCACCCGAAAACAGGAAAAAGCGGAGATCGCCGCACTGCTCACCCTGAAGCCGCCCTCCAAACCCATGAAAGAAGCGGTGCCCGCCGACTATTACGTTTCGGCGCTGTTCCCGGACCTGCGTTTCCCCCGGCTGCAAATCCTCACCATCGCCGAATTGTTCGCCGGCAAACAATTAGAGTATCCCCGTTGGGTTCCCCCCAAGACCTTCAAAAAGGCAGCCCGGCGCCGCAAGGGGCCATCGGACGAAGAAAAACAGCAGGAATTGATGGGTGTTTAGGCTGGGGGGAGAGGGAACGTATTAGAGCCGCTCGCCTTTGACAATGGGGAACTCTCCCCTTGAAAAGCCAGGCGCCCTCGCCTGCGGCTATGGGTAGGAGGGGGCAGCCGAGGCGGTTGTCCGACAATTTAACTTTAACCGAGTTCTCAATTTGTAACATTGAACTATTTTCCGGGTCAATCGTCCCAGCCTTTCTGGAAATTTCTTTCTCTCTGCCTTACACTAGTAGTATTCGGCAACGAACCGCTCGCCGATTGGGCCGGCGGGCGGTGATGCGGCACAAAAACGGCACAAACATGGCACAAACGAGGATTTAATGGGGGCCGCGGCGGCGGCTTCGCGGAGTAAAGTGAGCAATATCAGTAACTTTTGCGAGACATGCTGCGGAAATTTTTTTGTAGCGGCACAATTTCGCCCCCCAAGGGCGCTGATTTCGGGGAAAAAGATGAGCAAAAAAAGCCGATTGCTCCGAAAAACCGTGGAATATTCGTAACTTGGAGGGTTAACTGATTTATTTTTCCTTAAGTTAAGACAAGTACTGGATTTTATTGGATTTTGCGCCGCGCGGCCCAGAGCGGCGACCATTTTCATTCCAAGGCACTAACAATTTATATGATCTTTAGCGATTATGAAACGGTTGCGAAAGTCCTTTTCGGGGAGGGTGGGCGGCCCTTTACCAAAACTCCCCGGCCCTTCCCTCAAGAGACTTTCGCAGGGTTCTCAACTTCGGAATGGTCCTTTCTCCTGGCCCTGGGCCTCATGGGACTGGCGCTCTTTTTCTATCGCCTGGGGGCGCCGGGGTTGATGGACCCGGACGAGGGACGCTATGCCGAAATCGCCCGGGAGATCCTCGTCTTAAAGGATTGGCTCGTACCGCACCTGAATCTTTTCCCCTACCTGGAAAAGCCTCCCCTGGTCTATTGGCTCACCGCAGTCAGTTTCAAGATCTTGGGTTATGGCGAGGTGGCGGCCCGGCTGCCCGCGGCGGTGAGCGCCGTGGGCGGCCTGTTTCTGGCTTATGGCCTGGGAAGGGTGCTTTGGGGGGCAGGGCCGGCCTTCCTGGCCGCCACGGTCCTGGCTACCTCTGCTGGTTACCTGGCCCTGGGGCGAATCCTCACCCTGGACATGACCTTCAGCTTCCTGGTCAATCTGGGGATTAGCCTGGGATACCTGGCGTTGCGCCAGGAGCAGCCGCGGCTATGGCCCTGGGCCTATGGAGTTTTGGCCCTGGCGGTGCTAACCAAGGGACCGGTGGCCCTGATTCTGGCCGGTCTGATTTGGGGGATTTGGGTCCTAACCTATCGGCGGCCCGGGAAACTTTTGATTCAACCCTGGAGCTGGCTGCTTCTGGCGGTAATGGCGCTGCCGTGGTTCGTCTATTTGCAGGGGCGCATTCCGGAGTTTTTCCATTTTTTTCTCTATGAGCAACATTTCGGACGATTTCTGACTCCGGCTGTCCATCCCCAGCCCTTCTACTATTTCGGGCTGGTGCTGCTGGGCTTGCTGCTCCCCTGGACCTTTTTGCTGCCCTGGGCCTTGCGGGGGCAATGGCTCGACCGGGACCCGGACCAGGTTTTCTTGCTGATTTGGGCCGGCGTGGTGCTGGTCTTCTTCTCTCTGTCCCGGGGGAAGTTGCCGCCTTATATCTTGCCGGCTTTGCTACCCCTGGCCTTGCTCCTGGGAAGACGCCTGGCGGATTGGACCGACGCAGTCAGGACCGGTGGGGTTGACCGTGGCCTCCGGGTCAGCCTGTGGGTCTGGAGCCTGACGGGCTTGGGGATGGTGGGCCTGCTGTCATGGCCGCCGGCGGCCCTGACCCGGGCCTTAACCCGGGCCAATCTGGACTTCTCCTATGTCCTTCCGGTGGCAGCGGTTTTCACTCTAACCCCTCTCCTCACCCGGTTTGGTCGGCGGCTGAGCCCCTTCTTTCTGGGGGTCGGGGCCCTGATTCTCAGCACCCTGCTGCCGGTGGGGCTTGACCATCTGAGCCTGGAGCGTTCCCCCCGGGAGATGGGCCGCCTGGTGCGGACCCTCTGGCAGCCGGATGACGCCCTGGTGGGGGTGTATCTCTATTCCCAGGGGCTATCTTTTTATAGCGGCCAGGTCTTTCATCTCCTGGAGTATCGGACCGAGTTGGATTTCGGCCGCAAGTTGGCGTCGGCGCAACAGCGGGACCTGTACTTCAGCAATTTTGCCGCTCTGGGCAAATTTGCCCGGTCCCGGCCCAGGGTATTTCTCTATGTGAAGGAGATCGACCGGCAGAGCCTGAAAAAGGAGCTGCCGGGAAAACTCCAAATCCTGGCCCGGCAGGGGGATTGCCTTTTGCTGGGCTATGAGAGAGAATAGGAAGTGGTGAGCAGTAGGCGTTGAGCCGTAAAAGATCATTATCCACACTTCCATCATTCCATGCCTTTTATCATTTACCGCTATCTAATCATGGAAACCCTGCCGCCCTTTTGGGTGGGTCTGCTGGCCTTCACTTCCATTGTCTTTCTGGGTCGGCTGATGAAGATCACCCAGATGATCGTGGTCAAGGGGGTTGGCCTGGTGGAGGTGCTCCAGTCCTGCCTCTATCTGCTCCCCTATCTGCTGGTCTTCACCCTGCCCATGGCGGCTACCGTAGGAATTCTGCTGTCCATGACCCGCCTCAGCGTGGATCATGAGGTGACGGCCCTTAAAACCGCGGGATTGAGCTTTGGCCAACTTTTGCCCCCGATTCTGGGTTTTTCGATGGTCGCCGCCCTGCTCACCCTGTTTCTCACGCTCATTGGCAGCCCCTGGGGGCAGCAAGCTACCCGGGAATTGCTCAAGGATGTAGCCAAGAAGCGGGCTGACCTGGGTATGCAGGAGCAGGTGTTCAACACCGACTTTCAAGGACTGATGCTGTTCGCCAATCGGGTCTCTTCCAATTCCGGCCAATTGGAGGGCATTTTCATTTACGATTTTCGGGACGCGGAAAATCCCAATACGGTTTATGCCGAGACCGGGCGGTTGAGCTACGATGAGGGCCAGGAAGCCATGATGATGGAGCTGTTCGACGGCCGGATTTTCCGCTGGGGCGAGGAGGGCAAGGACCAGAGCCGCTGGCAGATGGTGGAGTTCAAGAGCTATCGGCTGCCCTTGCAGCTTTTCGGCTTCCCCCTGAAAGGCGGCAAGTCGGAGAGCGAGATGTCGCTCCGGGAGTTGCGGGAAATCCTGGCCCATGAGCCCCAGGGCTCGGACCCTTATAACCGGGCCATGGTGGAGCTGAACCAGCGCTTCGCCATGCCGCTGGGGGCGCTGATTCTCTGTCTGATCGCCATGCCTCTGGGGTTAAGCCACCGGCACCAGGGCCGCACTTGGGGGCTGATCGTGGGACTGGCTCTTTTTTTGGTGTACTATATCGTCTTCACCGCCTCCTGGCGGCTGGCGCTCAACTTCAAAATGGACCCGGCCCTGGCGCCCTGGACCTCCGATATCTTGTTTGTCGGGGTGGCCCTGTATTTATGGCATCGCACCGTGCGGGAGCGGCCGCTGTGGCCGGAAAATCTGAGCTGGCGGCGCCTGAAGCACTGGCTCAGGTTTGCGGCCAGCGAATAATCAGGCTTTATCAAGCATCGCCAGGATTTCCGCCGTTTTGGCCTGCAGTAAGGCCGGGTCCTGGCGGGTCTCCACGTTGAGGCGCAGCACCGGCTCGGTGTTGGAGGGGCGCAGATTGAAGCGCCAGTTGGGAAACTCCAGGCTGAGGCCATCGGTGCGGTCCAGGTGGCTGGCCTGAGGTCCGAAAACTGCTTCTACCCGCTGCATGGCTCCTTGGGGGTCGGGCAGGCGCCGGTTGATTTCACCGCTCACCGGATAGCGGGCCAGCCGCTCTCCCACCAGGTCTGAGAGTCTTCGCCCGCTCTTGCTCATCACCTCCAGCACCAGCAGCCAGGGGATCATGCCGCTGTCGCAGTTGGCGAAATCCCGGAAGTAATGGTGCCCGGACATCTCCCCGCCGTAGAGGGCATTTTCCGCCCGCATGCGCTCCTTGATGAAGGCGTGGCCGGTCTTGCTCAGAATGGGAAGGCCGCCGGCGGCCCGGACCGCTTCGATAGTGTTCCAAGTGAGGCGGGGGTCGTGAATAATGGCGGCCCCGGGGTGGCGAGCCAGCAGCATCTGGGCCAGGAACCCGACGATATAGTAGCCCTCGATAAAACCGCCTTGCTCATCGAAGAAAAAGCAGCGGTCAAAGTCGCCGTCCCAGGCCAGGCCGACGTCGGCCTGATGGCGGCGCACCGCCGCGGCGGTGGCCTGCCGATTTTCCGGCAGGAGCGGGTTGGGAACTCCGTGGGGAAAGGTGGGGTCGGGCTCGTGGTGCACCTTGATAAAGTGAAAGGGCAGGTGCGGCTCCAGGCGGTCCAGCACCGGGCCGGCGCCGCCGTTGCCGGCATTGACCACCACCTTCAGAGGTTTCAGGGCGGCCAGATCCACGTAGCTGAGCAGGTGGGCGACATAGGCGGCCCAGGCGTCAGTGGGCACGAGACCACCCCGGGGAAAGGCCGGCGGGGGGAATTCGCCGGCCGCGGCCAGGGCCTCGATATCCCGCAGGCCGGTATCGCCGCTGATGGGCCGGGATTCCCGGCGCACCAGTTTCAGGCCGTTGTAATCCGGGGGATTATGGCTGGCGGTGACCATAATCCCGCCGTCAAGCCGGAGGTGGGCGGTGTAGAAATAGACCTGCTCGGTGCCGCATAGGCCCAGGTCCCAGACCTCGACCCCACTTTCATTAAGCCCGGCAGTCAGGGCCTGGGCCAAAGACAGGCTGGAGGTGCGAATATCACGGCCCAGGGCCACTTGCGCCGGGTTCAGAAAGGCGGCGTAGGCCCGACCGATCCGGTAGGCCAGTTCTTCATTCAATTCGTCCGGGACCCGGCCCCGGACATCGTAGGCCTTGAAGCAGGAGATTAGTCCCATAATTCCATTATATTTTAAAAAGTGAAGGCCTCCCATTGATTTTGCGCCGGAATTTTTTGACTTCAGGTCCAGGAGCGTGATTAGGGTCGCAAAGGCTAATATTTTCAACGGGTTTCAGAACCGGCTTGAGGTCGGCCGGGGGTTTTGATAGGATGGACAGGGAGGGGCTGATTAGCCCGGCCGCGGCAGTCATTTTCCGGCCAGCTTCGGAGCCTCTGAGCTAATCCTGAGAAGTTATGCCCTTTGCCAAAAGTTTTTCCCCTTTCCGCCCCCTAAGTCGCTCCCAGCGCCGGGGCGAGGGGCTGGAAGGAAGAAACTTTTGGCAAAGGTCATAGTCATGGAGGTGTTCCATCAGCAACCCATCATTTTGGCGCGGCGCCCGCGTCCTGATCACCGGGGGCGCGGGGATGATCGGCAGCACCGTGGCCCACCTGGCAGTGCAAGCCGGCGCCCAGGTCACCATTCTTGATGCCATGCTGCCGGCCTACGGCGGCAACCTTTTTAATCTAAAAGACATCTTTGGCGCCATCAAGTTTATTCAGGGCGATATCCGCGACGGCTCGCTTATCAAGGGCCCGGCGCGGGAGGCGGACCTCATCTTTAGCCTGGCCGGTCAGGTAAGCTACGTGGACAGCAACACCGACCCCTTGCTGGACCTGGACATTAATTGTAAGGGGCATTTGCTGGTGCTGGAGGCCTGCCGAGAGGCCAGGACCAGGGCCAGACTGGTTTTTGCCAGTTCGCGATTCGTTTATGGAAAAATTGACTACAACCCGGTGGACGAAGGCCATCCCTTTAATTGCCTGAGCATTTACGGCATCCATAAACTGGCGGGGGAAAAGTATTACCGTTTCTATCATGAAGCCTACGGCCTGGACACGGTGAGCGTGCGCATTGCCAATCCTTATGGTCCCCGGCAACAGATGAAACACAGCAAATACGGGGTAGTGAATTGGTTCATCCGGCTGGCCCTGGAGGGCAAACCCCTGACCGTTTATGGCGAGGGCCGGCAGGAGCGGGATTATATCTTCGTGGAGGACCTGGCCGAGGCCATGCTGGCCCTGGCGCAGGCGCCGGGAGTCTCCGGAGAGGTTTTTAACCTGGGTTCCGCCACCCGCACGCCCTTTCTTGAGATGGCTCATCTGGTGGCGGAAGCCGTGCCCGGCACCCAGGTGCAGCAGGTGGAGTGGCCGGCGGACCGCTATTTCGTGGAAACCGGGGATTATGTCAGCGAGATCGGCAAGCTCACCCAGGCCGTCGGCTGGCGGCCCCGGACTTCTTTGAAGGAAGGAATAGGGCGAACAGTGGCTTTTTACTCAAAATATCGGAAGCAATACTGGTGAGTATGGGGTTCGAATTAGGAATTTTTGGTTCTGTTGGAAAAAAATGTCGGGTTCTGGCCTACATCCTGCAGATGATTCGGCAGTTTTATGTTGGGGGGCCTCCATGGGACCTCGCTTTTTTGCCCGATAATTCCCCATGATTGGTATAGCCTTCTCCTTCTCATTATGATGGTTGATGGCGCTGGTTGATTTTTGGCGCCGTAATCGATATTTTATAAACAATATAAATTTAGGAAAATAATAATGAACTTGGGAATCTGCTGCCTGATAATGCTGCTTTCCCTGGGGGGAACGGCTGGATGCGGTGGGCTGGGGCCAGTAAGATTGCCGCCAACGGCGCAAGTGCAGGCCCCCAAGAAGAAGGAGGTCATCAACCAGGCTATTCTGGTCCAGGGGGCCCAGAGCGCGGTAGCGGGCACCCGGGATTACCGCCTCGGTCCGGAGGACCTGCTGGATATCAATGTTTATGGAGAGGATGAGCTGCAGCGCAGCGTCAGGATCAATGGCGACGGAGAAATCAGCCTGCCCCTGGTGGGCTCCATTGAAGCCGCCGGCTCGACCCCGCAACAATTGGAAAAACGCCTGCAAGAATTATATGGCAGCAAATACCTCCGGAACCCTCAGGTGAGTGTCTTTGTCAAGGAGTATCGCCATCAACGGGTCGCCATGACCGGGGCCCTGAAGACCCCGGGTTTTTATGAAATTATCGGCTCCCGTTCGCTCCTGGAAATGCTGGCCATAGCCGGGGGAGTGGATGAAAAGGCGGGGGATTACGTGCATATTATCCGACAGAAGAGGGCCGGGGAAGAGGGCAAAAAGGTTAAGTTGGAGGATGCTCCCCAATCATTTGCTCCCAATACCGAGACCATTGTTATTGACCTGAGACAACTGGCCAAAGATGGCAGATTGAACCTCCCCATCCATGGTGGCGATGTCATCAATGTCCCATTTGCCGGAAATGCCTATGTTCTGGGCTCGGTGAACAAGCCCGGCAATGTGCCGGTGAAAGATAACCTGACCGTCAGCCAGGCCATCGCCATGGCCGGCAGCCCGGTGTCGTCCCTGGCCGCGCCCGGTGACATCGTCATTATGCGAATGGATGAAAACGGCCAGAGTGAGAGAATCCCGGTTAATCTGAAGCGCATCGTCGCCAAAGAAGAACCGGATGTGCTGCTGAAAGATAATGATGTAGTATATGTCCCGGAAAGCGTCATCCGGAAGTTCCTCATGGACTTTCGCCAGTTTGTCGGCGGCGGCATGTCGTTGGGCTACACCGTGGCCCCGTAGCGGCCTGTCAGGCTGCTTAATAATTGCTAAAGCCAGAGGGATTCCCCCAGGGGAGAACCCCGGAAAAGTGACGCTCTGACCGGCCAAAGCCCGCGGCATTGTTGGGAGGCTCGGATCACGATTACTAGAAATTTGACGAGGCCGGCAATTTTGCTGGGAGTCATAAGCTTGCTGGCGGGGCCGCTGGGGGGAGCGGAGATGGGGGCACAGTCATCCTTCGAAAGAACTTCGCCCCCTTCTTATGAGCGGACCCAAGGGAATCAATACGAAAAAACTCTGGACCTGCGTCTGTCGCCCCAGACTGAGGAGGCACCTCCCGAATATCGCAGCAAAAAGCGGAATCCGGCCTCGACTACCGAAGCATCGTTGACTGATAAGTCCTCGACCAGCAAAACTAAGAAAAAAGTTAAGAAGCGGCCCGAGGAGGAGGCAACGTCCAGCGAGATAGATCTGGGTTTCAAAAATGCGGTCCCCCCTCCTTCTCCGTTTTCCTCGAAAGAAACCGAGGGACGGAGGTAAAGAACTTAAGCGATTGCCCAAAATAAATTGGGTTGCAGAGGCAGGGCTCGCCGGGCCCTCAGGCTTGAGGACCCGGCAGGTGGAGGGCACGGCACGCCGTGCCCTTCCAATCAAATAGGCCCTTGGAAGTAATTTTTGGCAAAGGCCATAATAGAGTCAGGATAGCCTGCCGAGAGCCCCGCTAACTTCTGCGGTTCTAAAAATAGACATTTGCCAGCGCCTTAGGATAAAGAATCGTTACGCCGCAGGCCGTAGTGAGGAGCGGCTGACCAATATTAGGGGAGATTGCATGGCATTGGCGGCCCAGGTTAATGGTGATCCCCTTCTGGTTACCGGCAGCGCCGGGTTTATCGGATTTCATGTGGCCCAGGCCCTCCTGAGCCGGGGCGCGGCGGTGGTGGGCCTGGACAATTTTAATGATTATTATTCCCCGGCCTTAAAGCGAGCCCGGGACCAGCACTTGCGCCAATTTTCCAATTTCGCCTCCATTGAGGGCGACCTGGCCGATCTTCCTGGCCTGGAAAGGCTGTTTTCGGACCACCGGCCCCAGAAGATCTGCCATCTGGCGGCCCAAGCCGGGGTGCGCTACTCCCTGGTCAACCCTTTTGCCTACCAAAAGTCTAACCTGGAAGGCTTTGTCAACCTCATTGAAATGGCGAAAAGATTCGGGGTGGAGCGTTTCGTTTACGCCTCCAGTTCCAGCGTTTACGGGGGCCTGACCGAAATGCCCTTTTCCGAAGGGCAACGGGTGGATACCCCCATAAGCCTTTACGGCGCCACCAAGCGGGCCAACGAACTGATGGCCCACGCCTATACCTACCTGTTCGGTTTGCCGACCATCGGTTTACGGTTTTTCACGGTGTACGGCCCCTGGGGCCGACCGGATATGGCCATGTGGCTGTTTTCCGAGGCCATGCTCCAGGGCAGGCCCATCAAGGTCTTCAATTACGGGCGGATGCGGCGGGATTTTACTTATATAGAAGATATCGTCCAGGGGGTGCTGGCTTCTTTAACTGCCGGCGGACTGGAACCCTATGAAATTATTAATTTGGGAAACCACCAGCCTGAAGATTTGAGAACGGTTATCGCCCTTTTGGAAAGGGAACTGGGAGTCAAGGCCCGACAGGACCTGCTGCCCATGCAGCCGGGGGACGTACCGGCCACCTTTGCCGACATTGACCGGGCTCGGGAAAAGCTGGGTTTTCAGCCGCTGACCCCCATTGAGGTAGGCGTGCCTCTTTTTGTCCGCTGGTACCTGAATTATCACGGCCTCGCCCGGCGCGGCGCTTAAAATCGCTTGGGAGAAAAGAATTCTTGG
>Ga0326728_10012503_pt1 | contig 18825 bp, 17 predicted proteins | sample MB3enrmetagenome_FD_207602 | JGI IMG/M metagenome (GOLD analysis project Ga0326728, IMG submission 207602) | Lab enriched peat soil microbial communities from McLean, Ithaca, NY, United States - MB31MN | ecosystem: Environmental > Terrestrial > Soil > Wetlands > Peat | place: USA: New York... | reverse complement strand
AACTCCTGCCAGCACGGTCGTAATTCGAATCATGGAAGCCATAGCTGCACGTCCGTCCACATTCATACCTTTCACTCTATCACCGCTCCAGTTCAAATCAATAAGCCATAATCCGCGCCCGTGTGCGACATAAGTATAGCAATTCTGGAGATATCTATTATTGCGCCATACAACTACGCGTGGTAGTACGCTACGAAAGGAAAGCCGTAAATGAATAACTCTATAGTTAGCCTTGAAAATAGCCGTGCCGTATGCAAGGCCGGTTCCACTGCTTCCCACTGTTCGTCTGTCAGTTTCCAACGATCCGTCATTGCTGTCCGCTAGAACGCCTTGTGAAGCTATTGTTTCGCAGATATCAGTGCAAATAAATATTATGAGATAGGTTCTATGCCTTACCAGCGTCCAAGCGACAAACCATGGGTGACCTTTGCCTGACTGTTTTCAGGAATAAACATGCTGCATGTAACCTCACGGGATAAAAACTGCACCATCATCGTGATTCCCATGACGTCGGATTCTTCAGTGAGACACGCCTTCGCGCCGGGCAACTTTCATAACGGTCATAATAAGAATTTTGAGATCAAGCCAAAAGGAACGCGCGTGCTGGTACTCACAATCCAAGCGAACCTTCTCTGGAATCGAGACATCGTCCCGCCCATTGACCTGTGCCCAGCCAGTAATGCCTGGAACCAGTTCATGAACGCCGGCTTGAGTCCGCAACGCAATTAAGTCATCTTGGTTGAACAAGGCTGGACGCGGCCCTACTAGGCTTAAATCGCCACGCAGAACAAGAAACAATTGCGGGAGCTCATCCAGGCTGCTGCGGCGCAAGAAGCCGCCGATTGGCGTGAGGTAGGCACTAGGATCACTAAAAAGGTGAGTAGCTACCTGCGGCGCATCGGTTCGCATACTGCGGAACTTCGGCATCTTAAAGATGCGATTTCCACGGCCCACCCGGTTAGACCAGTAAAGTACGGGTCCCCTTGATGATAACTTGACCGCCAGTGCGATCAACGACATCGGAACTACAAACGCAACCAGCAGTAGACAACCTGAAATAATGTCAAATAGACGCTTCATGAGATTGCTTGGCGAGTTTTTGATCATGCGCGTGATTCTACCTACACACTCAATCGTACAGTACTGCGTATTAGAATTCAAACTGGCGCATTGCTCAATGTATCCATACTCCCTTGACGACACATCCGTTGTATGCTTCTGGTAAGCGCGGCCGCTTGCGAGTAATCGACGTAAACCCCCTTGGAGGGAAGAGATATACGCAGCCGCGGTCTAGCAGGCAACCATTACTTGAGTTTCGTGTGAAGGTAGTGATCAACCATATCCTGACGCAACGCTCCGTAATTGAGATCCCATTCGAAGTTCGTCTGCTCTAGTTTATGAGTAGAGAGCGAAAAGTCGGAGGTCAGCTTTGCAATGGTTTCGGTCGATACCGGTAAATTAAAGCCAAGTTTCTGAATGGCCGAGCCTATTGAACCTGCTGCGCGAACCATTACAAACGGTACAGTAAGGGGCCTGGGCCGCTTCATTCGATCAGCCAAGTCGTTGGCGAAATCAACGAGCGAATAAGAACTGTCATCGGCGAGATTATAAGTGCCTGCGGCAATGCTCCTTCCAGCCAAATGCGCCAATGCTCGTGCCGCATTCTCAATTGACAGAAAGCTGCGTCTCGGGTTTCTTCCTGAAATATGAAAGTAGTAACCGTGATCGATGCCATGCATCATTCGGTCCAGGTTGAAGCGCACGCCGGGGCCGTAAATCAGACATGGGCGGGCAATCACTATTTCCATCCCTTGCTCAGAGGCCTCGCGCACAAACTCTTCTGCCACGACCTTGGTGAAAGAGTAGTAGCTGGACGCAGCCACTGATGCGGATTCGTCGATGTCAAGTCCCGAGTGCGCTGCATAGACATGTGCCGTCGAGACAAACAGGAATCGCGGAACGCCATGACTCAGCGCCGCACTCAAAACTGTCTTTGTGCCTTCAACATTTACCTTATAGGCATGCTGCTTATCTGCCTCGGTCCGCAATGATGAATGCGCAATGCCAGCCAGATGGATGATTGACGTGCAGCCCCGGGCGAACTTATTTGTAAGCTCAGGCGATGTCACCTCGCCAATGATATACTCAGCGTTTTTCTCCGGGACCGCACCCATTTCCACCGCCAGTACGCGGACTGGCGAGTCTTGCGCAAGTCGTGCGACCAACCGCTGGCCGACAAACCCTGTTCCTCCGGTGACTCCAATCACTTTCAACACCTCACAATAGCGTCACCATTTGCAGAGTTGTCCTCGCCATGACATAAGCTTCGCAAAGACAAGTCTGAAAACTCAGGAGCCAGCGTTGTTAGTTCCTGTCACCGCGAGAGCACGCAAGCCATTATCTATCCAAGCGGCAGCGATGACATGTTTGAAAAGATCGCAAAAGTTTACAACTATAAGAAGGTCATCGATATGAATCATGATGACGCGAAGATTATTGGCGAGAAGATGGACTCTAACCAGTCACTCAGCCCATAATATCATTGTAAGCAGTAAGGTACTGTCTAGTTACGACATCCCAATCATAATCAGACGCAACTCTTTCGTAGCCCTTCGATGCGTACTTATTAACGATTTCAATATCCTCTGCAATCATGCGCCATTTGTTCACCAAATCCTCGATTTCCCCGTTGAAATATATAACGCTATCCCCCCCGGTTTCCCTATTTTCCGGAATCGCTCGCACCAAACAACAAACATGAGCCCCCATTGCGGCCAATAATGAGGGCGATGTTCCTTCGAGCTTTGAAGCCGTAATATACGCGCGGGCGTTAGACAACAAGCTTTCGTACTCTTCACCGTAGCGATAACCGAGAAATCTAACATTCGCGCCCGCCTTGCGATGTAACGTTGCCACGTACTCTGGGTCAAGCTCATTGCCGCCTACTATAACTAGAGGCATGTCGGTGGACAGCATAGCATAGGCATCAAGAAGAATATCCACTCCCTTCTCAGGGACTAGACGCCCGATAAATATGAAGTATTTTAATCGTTCCAGGCCAAAGAGCTGATAGCTTCCAGAAACATTATCGACATACTTAGCGCCGTAAGGAATATAAATAATGTTATTAGCGTTGAATCGCTTTTCAAATATCGACTTGACTGTCCGGGAATCACAAACTATGGTATCAGCAATCTGTACCGTAAGCCAGTAAGAAATCTTTAAGACCACACGCGCAATCCAGCCCCACGAATCTCTTTCCCAATCCACGCCGTCCACACTCATGATCAAAGGCTTACCAGCTAACCTGACAATGAGTCCTCCAAAAACGCTTGCCGCGTTATACATATGAACGACATCTACATTTCGCCCGTGAAATGCAATATGAAGACCAACCGCAATAGAATGAATAATTGTCTCAAGGTGACTGAAAGGGACAATCTTAATATGCACTAATTTGATCCCGGAAAGCTCTGACGGGCCATGTTCCCCGCGCTTCGCACGGCAGTATACAGTTACTTGGTGACCAAGTTGATGCATACGCCGCGCCATTTCGTCAACCGCCGTCTCATAGCCACGATAATGCGCAGGAAGCCCACGAACTCCACCGATTGCGATTCTCATGCGCTCAAGTCCGCCTTGAATTCCCGTGCGTAGTCGGCCAGCGCCTCTTTCCAGGGAGGCATGAAGTCTATACCGCGTGCTCTCAATTTAAGGTTTTCAAGCTTTTCAGACTTAGGCCTAGGCGCAAAATACTCTTTCTCGAATTTGTCCGATCCCACCCTGACTATCTTTATGCGGTTCTCCAGACCCAATAGGCGAACAAACTCTTCTGCGACATCATAACGGCTGCCGCTGCCCGAGCACACCTGGTTGTAGACGCCATAAAGGTTCGTCTCGGCAACAGCGTAGATAGCCGCAGCAAAACTCTTTGTATAAGTCGGGGTTCCTAGCTTATCGTCTACGACAAAAAGCGTATTAGCGCCAGCCTTGATTTGTTTATAAATCTTGTTTATGAACTTCTTGTCAACTGCGGGACCTCCGCCCATCATCCAACCTGCGCGAAATACGAAGTGTTGCCGCACCATAGTCTGCACCGCCAGTTCGCCCGCGTATTTCGACTTGCCATAGACAGAGAGAGGGTTATGCGCGCCAAAATCGTGATAAATCTCTTGTGAGCCGTCAACTATACCGGCAGTGGAGATATAAACAAGCGGCACATCGAGCCGGCAGGCAATCAAAGCAATGTTTTCTGCTCCCAGAGCATTCGTTAACCACGCATTTTCTTGATTCCGCTCACAATATTCCAGATCGGTGAGGGCTGCCAAGTTCAGGATAAAGTCCGGATTAAACTCGCTAATGGAATCGTTAATAGAGCCGTAGTCACGTACGTCAGCATAAGAGAGCCAAGCAATGTTCAGATCGATATCAGTAGCCTTCACTGTAGTTCTTGCGTTGAAATATTCGTATACTGCACGGCCAAGCATACCGCCGCAGCCGGCGATATAGACACGCGTTTCCTTTTCGAATTTCATGATTATGTCCTCAGCTTGATGGTATTTTGTACTGGCTTATTCAAAACGCTTCGTGTCGCATCAGATTTCGATGGGATTATTTCTTTGCGGGTAGCAAGTAACAAATCAAGTCCAATTGGTCAAACCATAAGTTAACTGCAACTCATATTTCAGGAGAATTGTATGAGCTATGCTCTGCTTCTGGCTGAATTGCCGCTCTATCAGACATTCAGCCTTCTTCCCCGTTCACATCTAGCAGATTTCTGCTACGTACCTTATCAATTAGTTCCAACATGTGGAATATATTATCTTCGTTCTGTTTCAATAAGTGCATCCCATGTCTTTCTGATTCCTTCTACGAGTGTCACCGATGGCACCCAACCAACACGTTCTTTCGCTCGTTTTATGTCAAGCAATACAATCATGGGATCAAAGCTACGCGCCGGTTCATGATGAATTTCGAGTTTAGATCCTGTTACCTCAGAAACTATATTGGCCAACTGACGCAGCGAAACACCCTCACCATGTCCACAATTGAAAGTTCCACAAACACCCTGTTCGACAATATCTATCATCAGGCTGACCAAGTCAGATACGTATACAAAATCGCGAATGATTGAGCCATTGCCATACATAGTGAGCGGGACCCGACGGCGGACACAATCGAGAAAAGTCGAGATTACACCAACATGGCTGTTCAGATTCTGGCCAGGGCCGTATGGATTGGATGGACGAACAATTGCCGACTGGAAGCCATAGAGGACTGAATAAAGTTCGAGATAGCGTTCCATTGCCCCTTTAACGATGCCATAAGAACTCAATGGGCACTGGGGGTGTTCCTCATCGATCGGCGTATATTGCGGTGTGCCGTATATTGCTCCGCCAGATGACAAATAGAGGATTCGCTTCTTTCCCACGGAACGCATCTTCTCAAGCAGTAGTATGTTTCTTACGAGATTTTCTTCTATATCTCGCGCCGGATTGACGTTCGATGTTGCGGGAGTTGTAGACGATGCAAAATGGCAGACAATATCTACATCAGACAAATCGTCGAAACAAGAGATCAAAGCGTCAATTCCGCCTTCTATCAACTCGTATGGCCGACCGTGCGCATAGCGAGGCGGCGTATCGCTAAGCTCACAGACTACCACCTGATGGCCACGATCCACTGCCTCAGCCGTGAAGTGGCTCCCAATGAAGCCATTACCGCCGATGATTACGATTTTGATTTGCTGCCCTTTCATACGCAAACATCAGATCGGAATAAAACATATCATCATTGAAATATTCGTCCGACCAGCGCTTCGCAGCTTCACCCATTTGTCGCGCAGAGTCTATACTGGTTGCAAAATGCATGATGGCATCCGGCAATTCGTTGAGATTATCAGGCTCGAAGATGAGCCCGGTTACACCGTGCTGGACTAATTCAGGAATTCCGCCGCGATACGCTCCAATCACAGGTTTGCCTTGTGAAAAAGACTGGTTGATCACATAGGGAAGATTCTCTTCCCAAACTGATGGAACAACAACAAAACGTGCGCGACACAGAATATCGTTCAGCGTTGAGCCCCACATAGGCCCTAGAAACACTATATTGGACAATCCCAGCGAATTAGTCTGGTCTTGTAACTTCTTTAATTCAGGTCCGTCTCCGATGATCTTGATAGGAAAATCCTTGACCTGAGCAGCAGCGGAAATCAGGTGGTCAACACCTTTCTCCTCAACAAGTCGACCGAAATACAGGCCAAACTCGTCATACTGATAGGTCGGTTGCACCCCCGCCGAATCGAACGGATTACGCAATTTTGACCAGGATAAGTGACGCTCTGGCCAAAAGCCCTGAGTAGTCTTAGCCATGAATTCGGAAGCAAAGGTGAAATGATCGAATTTTGCGTAGATCCCCATGGCGCGATGCAGATACGCCTCCACCGCCGCGGCGCCTGAGCGTATCATGCTGTACTTACCGTAATTGTCCTTGCAGCAATTGTTAAGGATCGCGTGATAAAAGTCTTTGCCGTGACAAGCAGTGCAGCGTTGACCGTGGTGGAACATCTTGAAGGCTGGACATATATGCTTGTAATCGTTAAAGCTACCAACTATTGGAACGCCTAGTTCAGCCGCAGCTACGATAACCGATGGACTGAGGCGCACGTTTACGGAGAAAGCATGAAAGATGTCCGGCTTAAATGCCCGCAGAGTTTCTTTGACCACGGCTTTTTTCTTGTTGTCATAAATGGTGGCGGGAAAACTCCTCAGCTTCGTCAGCAAACTCGGACTTTCATAGTCAGGCGCTTCGAGCAATAGCACGTTTGAGTCGTTGGTGTTGTCAGCGTTGCTTCCTGTCGCGATCAAAAGGGTTTCGTGCCCACGCTCCCTGAGAATTCTATTCGTTTCGTGAAAGAACACTTCGGCTCCGCCGGTCGTGCGATAGAGCTTATGGGCAAGAGCAATACGCATCTTGAGATCTCCGGCTTTTGAATCAATTGGAATATTCCAGCAGCGTTTGCCAACAGTCACTTGAAATTGCAGCTATAAATCTCTGCAAGTTGCCGCCGCGCAGGTAATAGTAATTGTTTGCGAGCGCGATCTTCATTATCAAATGGCCACTGTGTCAGAGATGGGAAGAAGAAGTACCCACGCCAATTTGCTGTGCATGGTCTAGATTCGGGATTCAAGAAGGACGATCCTTGCTTCCGGGCCGACCACCGTTGCGCCATCTGGCACGTCGAACGTGACTAGGGCATTTGCGCCAATAGTAACATCGTTTCCAATTCGTACCGGCCCAAGAATGCTGGCCCCGGTGCCTACATAGAGCCGGTCGCCAATAATTATTGGTCCAGGTCTTACGTGGCCAATTGTCACATTATGGAAAATAATTGCGTCGTCGCCGATCTTGACGTCAAGGGCAATTACTACGCCAAAACCTCCATGAGGCAGATCCAGTCTCACGCCAATCTGTGCGGGACTGTCGATGTAAACCCGAAACAGCGCAGTGTTGAGGTATTTAAGAAGCAAAGCAAGGCGCTTAAAGCCCCGTTTCCAAAGCCTGTGACTCAAATAATAAAGAGCCTCGGCGCCCCACTGGGCATGTGGCCAATAACGTTTGTTTTTTGATTCCATCGCTTAACCCATGTTCCGTCCAGTATTCAGTCTCAGTATAATAATTAGTGTAGCATAGTCTAAATGGCTAATATCAATTGGCCAAAATAAGGAAGAGAGAAAAACTAGTGACGCAATAATGGAAGAACGATAGCCGCGATCGAAAAAAGCAAAGCGAGGGCTGCGATCATTAAAGCGATTCTACCACGATACCCATAGGCAGAGGAGATGGATTGATGGGGAGGTGAGCTGACAGAAGCAATAGGTTGGGGCGCCGGAGCGGAAACAAAGACAGCTAAGGCGACCTCGTCTGTATGGCTCAGACTTAGTGCGCCTGACGTTTGCTGTCTATTTATCAAAAGACTAGGCTTGCCGAGTTTGTCATGGATCACTTCAATCATTTGCCAATCGGTGTTTGCCAGCAAGGGGTCGGCTTTACGCAAGGCTTCCTTGGCGCACCATATTGCAGCAAAGCTGGCCCGCGGCGACGATTGCAGGAGTGCGTAAGCAATCTCTTGCTGGGTGAAAGTTGTCTTGTAGAAGTCATCTTCCCAGTAGTCGGAAACGTCGGGCAGGGCGGCTACCGATTCTACATCGACGCCTAAAGTGATACCGCTTCCCGCTGCACTGGTCATAATCGGCAGAACAGGCGAAATCTGCGGAGAAGGAACCACCGGCGCAGCAAGGTTGGAAGAAGATTCGATGCCCAGCACGGTACAAAGCTCCCCAAAGCTGCCAACATTGTAGATATCCGGATTGTTAATGCCGAATCTGGACCGCAAGTTAGCATCCAGCCTTGCGCGGCCGAGGGACCCTGCCAGCGGTCCAGTCAACGGTGTTTCCGCGGAAAGTTGTTCGGGATTTATTTTGATATGCTTAGAAATAATTTCACGCAAGCCCTGTTCATCCATGACTTAATACCCCATCATGCAACAAATAGTGCAGATATAGCCCCTCGGCAGAGCAGATAGCAAAAGGTTCTGATTCATCTTATCCAATTGCTCCGCTGTGCGTCCACACTGCGAGCAGGCAAGCTCATGGCGCACATCCCAGAGTGTGCTCTCGTAGCTTTGGAGCCGGCTTTTCAGATCATTTAGAAAAAACGCCGCGGTGCGTCCATCGGACAACTGATGATCGAAGGCCAAGGTCAAAGTATAGAAGCCATAGGCGACGTCTGGAAGAAACTGCTCCTCGCCGATTCCCAAGATGCCGCCCTGATTCTCGCTGATGAGTGGATAGAAGCTGGAGACACCCATACCAGAGAGGTCGCTGATAGTAAATGTCCCATTGGCAATCTGAGTGGGCGTCAACTTATCCTCTATGTACGCCACAGTGAGTTCACGGAGCAAAGTAGAAATTTGTTCAAGAGACAGCGTATCGCAGTTCTGTAAGACGGCGACCTTCAAGCCACGTCCATCGTCCATCGCATAACCGAGATTCACATCCAGGAACTGAATCATTATTCCATCGCGGTAGGTTGCGTTTAGGGTAGGGTACTTTCGCAGAAGACGACTAACTTCATAGACAATTACGGCCGAGACATTAGCGTTCGCCGTCTTATCGCCGAAGTTTCTGCGTAAACCACGAGTAAAGCAAGTAACCGAAACCGCGCTCTGGACCGCGTTTCCAACGCCCGCGGCCAACGACTGACCCTCGCGACGTTTCATTTTGGAAAGGGTGATTTCCTTATAGGGTTGCGAGATCTTAGCATAAGTCCCTACGGCCGATGCCGCAATAACCGAATGTGAAGGCGTGGTTGGCGGATTAAGAAAATCATGAACGTCCTGCTCACGCACGATGGACTTGACGGCAAAATCCGACGGTTTGAGTGAATGGACTTCCATCATCTTTGCCGCGACCGGAGTGAAGCGCTGGCGGTATGGCGTTGAGATTGGGAACTCCGGACCCGGGCCAGTTGGCGCATGGGCGACTTCTGGAATCTGAGCCGAGCCAGGAATGGCAACAATCTTGACCGCGTTCCGGTCCCGGGGGACGGTGATAGGGGGTGGAGCACTGGGAGAGGATACAAACTCCGGCGTCGATTCTGGCGCAACCTTCGCTATATAACCAATGGGCTCCAAGACAGGGACGTCGGCCCCCTCAGGGAAGCTCCAGATCAAGAATCCAGCCTGGGGAGAGAAAACCTCAACATTCGCTTTGCTAGTCTCCATCTCCGCCAGCATAACATTGGCTTCCACCCATTCGCCATGTTTGGCGAACCAGCGCACGAGGACTACCGATTCATCATTAACATTATCACGTTCCAGTATGATAGGGATAGCCGTAGTCATTTCACAAGCTCCAGAGTTTCCATTACGATTCGATCCACATTGGGCAGGACTGACAGCTCAATGGGCCTGGCCGAGGGGATATGTTGTGGATAGGAGTAAACCCTGCGCATGACAAGCGAGGGGTCCATTTCATAGAACGAAGCCATCAACTGAGCCGAGAATCCGCAGAAACCATGGCCCTCTTCGACCAGGAGCAGTTTTCCGCTGCGCTGAGCGGTGGGCAGAAGAGAATTGCCCTGAAGCGGATATAGCTGGATTAAACAGAGTACTTCCACCACCAAGTCATGCTCGGCAATAAGCCTTTCCACCGCCTTTTCGACATCCAGCAGCATTCCTCCATAGCAAACAATAGTTGCATCAGGATGGGTCTCCGCGCGAAGATAGCTCACCGGGAAATCATGGCTGCTATGAAACCACTTGAAACCTTCAATGGCATCGGCAGAGGCCTTCTCGCCGTATAGAATCTTGTTTTCGATCACCAGCGTAGGCAGCATTGGAACGTTATCTCCGAGGAGCCGGTCATAAACAGTAGCGGGATCAAATCGGTGATGCAACGCAAGCACGCGTGTTCCGGGAACGCCGAGGACGTGCTTTTCCAGAGACTGGCTGTGCGTGGGGCCATAGCCTCTCTTTCCGCCCATCGGAGTTCGGATAACCAGCGGTGTTTTAATCTGACCGGCATACATAAACTCAAATTTGGCGGCATGATTGATGAACTGGTCGGAAGCCAGCATGATGAAGTCGCCGAACATGATCTCAACAATGGGACGCATGCCTGAAAGCGCTAGGCCATTGGCAATGCCGGTGATGGCAAGCTCGCTGATCGGAGTATTGCGGACACGGCCCGGATAGAGTTGACTGAGCTCTTGTGTGGCTTTGAAAGCGCCGCCGTATGGCGCTTCAATGTCCTCGCCGAGCAGGACAATACGATTGTCGCGCTCCAGAGCCTGGCGCAAGCCTAAATTAATGCGGTTGACTACGCGCTCGCCACCTTCGAAGATCGTTTCAGTCCAGGTCGTCGGTGGCTCTTCAGGCGGTGGGGCCGGAAGGCTGGACACAGGAGAACGTTCGGCTTCGTCTACTGCGGCGTCGAGTTTAGCAAGTAAAGCTTTTTCGATTGGCGCTATGATTTCGGGGACCTGCTGCACTGCCCTATGCAGCAGGTCGCGCGCCCAGTAGCTGGCAATCTCCGCCTGGTCACGGTTATCATCGCTTTTTGAATGGGCCATTAGCCGATAAGTGTCCACGCGAAGAAACAGCGGCCGGCGCTCAGTGCGTACAAACTCTACCGCTACAGACATAATCTCAATCAACTTGACAGGATTCCAGGTGTCACCCTTCAGGGTACGAATGCCGAAAGCGGCAGCACGGGCTTCAATATCCCCGCCAAGGGTTTGTACTTGTGACGTACTCTGCGCATAGAGGTTATTTTCAAGCATGACCAGTAATGGCAGGCTCCAAACGGAGGCAATGTTTAGACTCTCGTAGAGAACACCCTCGCCCAGTGTTCCATCTCCAATGCAGACCACCGCGATCTCATTTGTGCTACGCAGCTTTTTGGAATAAGCAATTCCCGCCGCAATGGGGACAATACCTCCTTGAATGCCATTGCTGAAGACATTAGCGTCGCAGATATGCTGGCTGCCGCCGCGGCCATGGCAGATACCAGCCTCACGCCCCATGATCTCCGCGAATAGCCCGAGGTAATTTCCTGTGCGAGCGAGGTAATGTCCATGGCAACGATGATTACTGAAAACCACATCGCCGGATTCCAGGCTCTCAGACAGCGCAACTCCGGACCACTCCTGTCCAATGCATGTATGGACAGTGCCGAATAGGCGTCCTTCGCTGAATAACTGAAGAAGCCGCTGTTCAAACATACGTATTCCGAGTGCTTTTTCAAGTAGTCGAGAATCCGGCAATTCACAACTCTGGAGAAGCGTCTCTGCCGGCTTTTCTGATCGAGGAGTCACGGTCATAAGAAAGTAGTAGGAGTATAGCACATAATGACTACCGGCCCAGGCTTCGCGTGACCAATCGTAACATTGTGAAAGATAATTGCGTCGTTGCCGATCTTGACATCTGGGCCAATCACCACGCCAAAGCCCCCGTGAGGAAGATCCAGTCTCACGCCAATCTGCGCGGGCGTGTCAATGTAAGCCCGAAACAGCACGACGTTGAGATATTTCACAAGCAGCGCCAGACGGTTGAAGCCCCGCCTCCAAAGCCTGTGACTCAGATAGTAGAGAGCTTCAACGCCCCACTGGGCATGTGGCCAATAGCGTTTGTTTTTCGATTCCATCGTTTGGCCTGTCAGCCTTACTGCGGACAGCGCGCCTGCGCGTCCGCTCTTGATCCGTAACACAGTTTGAGTCTTCATGAATCAATTGCAATCTGAATCATGCAGGTATTATCCGATTAACGATTCGCTGTCGAGCACGCGCGATGGCTACTATAGTATTTCCCTCTTAAGCACATGGTTGTATAGATCGTTGACGATCTCCGCTTTCTGCTTCCATGTAAGGCGCAGCGATGCTTTCTGAGCCGCAATAGCCATTGCATACCGGTGATCCTCGTCCAGCCAAAATGCTTCGATGGCCTTGGCGAAGTCCAGGATTACCTGGTCGAGCCTGTTGAGCGGAATCTTGACGCCGCATTCCGAATTGACGGCGTCCTTCATTCCGAAATGGTCAAGACAGAGGACGGGCATTCCGTAGGCCAAAGCCTCGACCACAACAGTGGATGTCGCGTCATACAGACTTGGCTGCACAAGACAATGGCCGGTTGCCATGACAGAAAGAGCCTCTGTCCGCGACACTCTTCCGAGGAAAATACAACGCTCACCGATTCCGAGCCTGCCGGCAAGCGCCTGACGACACATTTCCCGGCAATGGGAAGATGTATGCATTGAGTATAAACCTCAGTCGATCAGTCACTGTTGCCTAACCCATGCCACTCTCTTAGAGCCTGTTCATATTTTTCAATTGTCCCAATGTCAAGCACAAAGTCGGCGATAGGGAATGCGTACATTTCTCCCACTAGGTTCGGAAGCACATCAAAACCTATGTCCGCAGGAACCATGGCGGGAATTCTCTCCAGAAGAGCAGGCCCTCCGATCAATAACCCTGAGAACGCAGTATCCGACTTTGGCAATTGCGGCTTTTCAGTGAATTCTACTACCAGTCCCGATTCGTCTGTTATAATAATTCCGCACTGAGTCGGATTAGGTACGCGGTAGGTTCCCACTGTTACCGCCGCTAGACGCCGGCGATGGAAATCCAGCATCTTATCTAATCGGCAATTAGTTAAGACATCGGCGTACAAAACCACGAATTCCTGTTCACCTGCAATGTAGGCGCGATTGATGTGTAAAGTGCCAGCGCTCCCCAGCAATTCGTGTTCGTTTGTCATCGTAATCTGTACCGGCCCCCGGTATGCAGCCAGAAACTCGCTGACGCGTTCGTTGTGCGAGTGAGTATTTATGAGTACCTGATCAACGCCATACCTGGCGCACCATTGCAGCCAGATACCCAGCAGGGGAGTATCATGGATAGGCACAAGGCACTTGGGAATGTTATTCGTCAGCGGGCGTAGTCGCGTGCCATTGCCGGCCGCCAGAAGAAAGCCTTTCACTTGGACCTCGGTAGCATTGCCTGGCTAGCGGTTGAGCGGGCATGGCTCTTCCAGGCCCAAGCGGTTTTAATGATGTTGTCAAGGTCGGAGTGATGAGGATTCCAACCCAGTTCCGAAATCAGGCGTCTGGGACTCGCACAAAGGACCGCCGGATCTCCCGCACGGGGGGCGCCTTCTCGAAGTGGAATCTTGACACCTGTAATTTGTTCGGTGCGAGAGTGAACTTCCCGCACGGAGTAGCTTTTTCCCAATCCGATGTTATAAGCCGAAAACCGCGGTGAATTCATGGCTTGGAATGCCAGTATGTGCGCCTGAGAAATGTCAAGAACATGGACATAATCGCGCACGCATGTTCCGTCGGGTGTCGGATAGTTGCAACCATATATGGTGAAGAAATCACGTTCTCCTGCCGCTACTTCAAATAGCAATGGCAAAATATGCGTCTCCGGTATATGTTCTTCGCCATGGGCAAGTGTTGCACCGGACGCATTAAAATAGCGGAACGCGCATACGCTCATGCCATACGCCGCCGAATACCATTCCAACTGTTTCTCAAAGCTGAGTTTCGTTTCGCCATACGAATTGACAGGTATTTTCGGGTGGTCCTCGGGAATTGGCACCTCTATCGGGTTTCCATATACTGCGGCCGTAGACGAGAAGATGAAGCGCTTAATACCCGCCTCCAGAACAGCATCGATCATCGTGGTTGCCGCGACAACATTCACACGATAAAACACCGCAGGATTCGTCACCGACTCTGGGATAAGCGCTTTGGCCGCAAAATGAAATACTGCGTCGAACTTCTTCGAGACGAGAACTTTACGCATACTCTCTTCATCGCCAATGTCGATATGATGGAACTCCGCTCCTGCGGGTACCGCGCGACGATGGCCAGTCGAGAGATTATCCACGATAGATACTTCGTAACCCTGCTGAAGCAATTCCTCGGAGCAAACCGACCCCACGTAACCAGCACCACCTGTAACCAACACTCGACTCATACTCACTCCGCCTCACTCCGTAGAACTTCTCTGGCAGACTAAATCATATGTCACCATTTTACAGTAATAAACAGAAGCGCTCAACTACGCATGATAATGCCTAGATATTAAATACGTAATGGATTCAATTATTAAATATAGCAAGGAATCTGTTTCTGTTCCAAGGAAGTTTCTTCCCAGCCTCTGCAAGTGCGTCGTCCCTGCAGTGCTGGCCGTATGTAGAGTTGGCTCTGACTCATACTGGCAAAGCACGTGCGCATTAACTTAAAGTGATCCGATTAAGACCCAGATGTTTTCACGTCGCGGCAGTCTACATCCATCAGACTGTGCATTTGTCACCTTCGAGTATTACGCCCCACGGTCCTTACGTAAACGGAGAATATGATTGAAGTATTCTTTGTAATACTTCGTGAATATATGAAGAACGATGGCATGAATACCCTCTACAAGCTCGTACTCACCTAGTGTCGTTGGGATCAATATCTTCGCATCCGAGAGTGGATTGAGGCGGCCGCCGTCGAAGCCGGAGATCCCTATGACCGGGACCTTATGAGAGCGGGCTAGCTCCACGGCACGGATAATGTTCTCCGAATTGCCGGAACTCGATATCGCAATAAGGACATCGGAATCTTGTATATAGTTCCTCAATGGGCCGGCAAATACCATATCGTATCCAACATCATTCGCCCACGCGGTTAATTCCTCCTCAGTAGTAGGGAGCCTGATGGCCTGGAACCTATGTTGATGCTCGTCGAGATTATGGCTGAATACAGTTTTGTTGAAGTCTGCAACCCAGTGCGTCGCGAGTGCAAGAGAGCCGCCGTTACCTACGACATAAATGCGGCCATCGCGCTCGAACGCCGCCTGTAAAATATTTATCGCCTTAGCGATCTCAACTTTGGGAAGGTTGAGAAGCAGAGTGATTGCCTTTTGCGAAAACTCCTCAATGTACTGTTCCATTGTAATTCACTTCCCGTATGAGTTAGTAACAATTTCGGCGCCAGTTTGAACAAAACCGACAGAAATCTCGCAGGCACCTACAAAACCCTCGGCTTTGGCAGCTATTATCAATGCATCCACTACTGCTCTCCGTCTCTCCGGCGGTGCGATCATCATCAGACATCCGGCTCCACCGGCTCCCAGAATCTTCCCCCCCCAAGAACCACGACTCATGGCGATCTCATACAGCCTGTCAATACCCGGAGTCGAGATTCCAGAGGCGAGTTGTTTCTTCATTATCCAACCTTCCAGCAATAGTTTCCCGATAATCTGGAAATCCGCGTGAAGCAGCGCTTCTTTGAATACAGGCACAGAATCCGACATGCGTTTCAAAGTTTCGAAATTCTTTTGGGTGTTTGCCTTTTGTTCCTTCAGTACAGACGATGCGTCACGCGTTGTTCCAAGAAAGAACAGAATCAGGTGTCGCTCGAAATCCATCCGTTTCTTATAATCGAGCAATACCGGCTCGACATCCACGGTTCCGTCTGCATTGAATTGCAGCATATTAAATCCGCCGAATGCGGCTGCATATTGGTCTTGTTTACCGATTGGCTCTTTTACCAAGTCGATTTCCAAACGGCAAGCCGCTTCCGCGACTTCTCTTTTATCAAGCTTTTTACCGATATATGCGTATAGCCCCTTCATCAGGGCCACCGAAAAACTGGAAGACGAACCAAGGCCGGTTCTGGCCGGAATCGGAGCAAACGATCCGATCTCGATATTCTTATCGATGCCAAGATCCAAGAGTGCTTCTCGAATGCGTGTATTTTTCAGTTCCGAAGGATGGGACACTTCCTCAGACAAGGAATAACGTGCAGCTACGTGATTTGTGTAAGGCGCATAATTGATGGCAATGAAGATGAACTTATCAATCGCCGTAGAGATCACTCGCCCCGGATACCTCGTATAGAAATCCGAAAGATCCGTGCCGCCGCCGGCAAAGCTAATTCGCATTGGAGCACTGGAAATTATCATTGTAGGCAACCTTTGTCAGAAGTGCGGCCTAACAGTTTGCCGCAATTTCAAGAGGTCCTGGGCAATCACAGCTCAGAGGACAGGATATACAAAAACATCCCACTGTTTCCGCAATTATACCCGATATTCCATTTTGCTTTCCCAACCGCTAACCAATATACATCATACATCCAGTTTCCCCGCCGGACCCGTTTCCTATAAACTTTTACATACCATAGGTTTGGGATGACCGTAAAGGGCCGTATCAGGGATATAAAACGGTAATTGCTTTGTAATCTGGCGGTTTTTCTGATACCTCTTCGCCAACTTGTTTCCATTGACAGATTAGTTTTGCTTTTCCTCCGCACGCCATTATCGGCCTGGAGGTTACGAATCCTCCATTCGCCGTAGTATGCTTCCAAACAGGCGCTGAGTGAGATGGCTCTCCGCCGACAGCAGCCATTGGCAGCAAGTGTGTTTTATCAATCGGCCGCCTGTTTTCACATGTCGCTGCTACAGGCTGGTCAACGACATTCACTCACCCTCCTATCCAACCTTTGGCAACTCCTGCGATAGTGATATCCGACAATAAACATCATTGATAACTCCTTCAAAGTGCTTCAAGTTGAGGCGCAGTGATGCTTTCTGAGAGGCGATAGCCATATTATACCGGCGATCCTCATTCAGCCCAATTGATTCAATCGCCTTGGCAAAGTCCCGAATTACTTGGTCGAGGTTGTTGGGCGGAATCTTGACGCCGCATTCCGAATTGACGGCGTCTTTCATTCCGAAAAGGTCAAGACAGAGGACGGGCATACCGTAAGCCAAAGCCTCGAGCACCACAGCAGGCGTTCCCTCGTATAGGCTTGACAGCACAAAGCAATGGCCGGATGCCATGACAGAAAGAGCCTCTGTTCGCGACAATCTCCCGAGAAACGTGCAGCGCTCACCGACTTCAAGTCTACCGGCAAGTACCTTCCATTTACCTAAAAGCGGGCCATCGCCCAAAATGATTAGCCGCCAGTCAATGGGAGATCGCTTGAGTTGCTCCAGCGCTAGCAGAACGATGTTGAGCGCCTTTCGAGCTTCGCAGCTTCCGCTCCAGATGATGCGCAATGGCTCTCCAGCTCCTCGGCGAGCCGGCGGCATCGGCTCCAGGTCAGGTGCGATCGCCTGGCACAAGATGATGGCATCCCGGCCCCAGAGTGTGCGGACTTTCTCGGCCACGTTGCTCGACCCGGCAAGGATAGCCTGCGCGGCGGCGGCGGCGCGCCTCGGCCGGCGAGATATATGCATGGCCCAGAGCGTCGAGAGGTTCTTCAGGATAAAGAATATGCGTGAACTGAAAGGCACAGCATTCAAGAACTTCCATGGAAAATACTGCAGCCCGCCAAATGGCCCCCATACATACGGCTTGCCGAGCTTCCAAAGGTGTCCGGGCTCGCGAAAACCGGTTGCAGTTACATGGTGGATCAGATCGAAATCAATCTCAGCGTCTAAGCTGCGGCCGAGTTTGTATGCCCGCCACTGCCAATGCCACATCGCGGGATAAAATACGAACTCCCACAATGGAAAATTGAAGACTCGGGATGTAAACGGAAGATAGTGGACAACCACGTTGGACATCGCGTTCGGGTGCTGAAGCAGATACTTCTCTGTTTCCTCTCTTTCATTGCTCCGTGCAATCACCCATACTCTATGCCTCGACGCAATGGCGCGCACGGAATCCCACCCAAATGCGAATTCAGACCCTTTGACCGGGCTGAATGCAAACGCGGATACAAGAACCTTCAGCGGTCTCACTTCGCTCATAGATGATCTCCCATGAGAGCTCTTCCGTCTGCTAAATTGTGAAGCGGCCCTGACTCATACAATGCAGACCGCTTTGGTTGCAGGATCGACGGTTTAATGTCTCTCTCTTTGGTAATGTGCGCCGAGGACGAACGCCCCTTGAATCGTATCCACTGCAATAAAATCACACACAACGCCAGGCGCATAAGACCCCGTTTACATAGCCTGTGACTCAGATAGTAAAGAGCCTAAGCGCCCCACTGGGCATGTGGCCAATAGCGTTTGCTTTTCGATTCCATCATATAACCTGTCAGGCTTGCCGCGGTCAGTGCGTTGAAGCCCGCCCTTGATCATACGGTTCCGATTACCGTCCGTCGAACACCGCCCAGCAGGTCGTCCCTCACGCGATACGCTACATCTCCGCACGGTTTCAAATCGTGGATATCCCGTCATATAGTTGTAGGTTGACTGAGGCATTTCTGCGCAGGTGACGAGACCAGGCCTGCGCTAAAGGTAAGGATAAAGGTCATTGAACCGCACACC
>Ga0326728_10012501_pt1 | contig 18826 bp, 15 predicted proteins | sample MB3enrmetagenome_FD_207602 | JGI IMG/M metagenome (GOLD analysis project Ga0326728, IMG submission 207602) | Lab enriched peat soil microbial communities from McLean, Ithaca, NY, United States - MB31MN | ecosystem: Environmental > Terrestrial > Soil > Wetlands > Peat | place: USA: New York... | reverse complement strand
AGTTTCCGGATCCGCGCGCATTTCATCCGGCCGCATCAGCATCACTCCCCCGGTTGCGTTTGCCACAGGTATGGGAGCTGGTTGCACTCCGACGATCTCACCGACTTCGTTGATCAAGAGTTTGTAGACGTAGAACTTTACCTCGCCACTTCCCGTCCTATCCGGCGGCACAGTGATTCGGCGCGCGAGTTCGTCACTTAACAGCAGTTGCACCGCGTTGGTCGTCTTGCCTGTATAAAACAACTTCCCCTGATAGAGATCATATGCACCTACAAGTTTGATATTTTGCACACCTCTTGGCATCAACCCCTGAACAACGCTTTCTGCCACCCGAATCGGTGTGCCGGGCGTTATATTGATGATAGCCGTCCCCCCCTGCTCCAGCTTCGGCATCAGTTCGTCAGCCGAGGGGGAGCCGGAGGTTGTCAGGTCACCGGATTGACCCATCAGGAACATGGCGACATTGCCGTCCGCCATATTGAATATGCAGGTGACCTTGAACACAACCGGCACCGGCATCCCATTCAACAGAGTTGTGCTATAGCGCCACTGCTTCACAGCTGAAACAGCGGCGTCTGTAAGAAGCGGATGCCCGCTAACGACTTTCACATCAAACACCAGTCCATCTTCGTTCGCAGTCACCGTAAGAACGACGGTACCCGTTATTCGAGCGTTTTTTGCCTGCTCCGGATAGACAGGTTCAACCTTGTAAATCAGTTTACTTTCCTGAACATTACCGCCAACGCTGATTGGCTCGCGGCCCGGAGCCCGCGCCGCCGGAATTGGAGCCGGTTCCGGAGCGGGAGAAGTCGCTTCCGTTGGGAGTGGAGCGGCGGCCGCAGACTCCGTCCTGGAGACAGGGACGAGCGCTTTTTGCTCCGGAATAACCGGTGCAGCTTTCACCCCATCCAACTGCGCGTTGCCGAAAATCCTGATTGGATCGGCCGGCGGCGCCTGGAATTTTGAATTTCCCGCTTGCACTCGCAGGGCCAATCCCGGCCCCGTCAGAGGAAACCAGGGGGTGGCAAAACAAACTGTGGCAATCAATAGAATCGATACACCGGCCAAGCTGACCATGACTCTCGATCGGCTCATGGAAACCTCCTTCAACAACGGCGCCACCCGATAGACGAGATGACGCTCTTTCAAAAAAAGCGGCGCCGGAAGCGCTCTCGGACGCGCCTGCGCCCGCGCGAATTCCAGCAGAGAATCCAGATACGGTTGCCTGTTACCGGCAAGGCGCACGACTTCATAATCCACCAACTGCTCGCGACTCAGGTGAATGCGCCCCAGGAGCCACCAGATCGCCGGATGAAACCAGAACAGTGACCGGACAGTCTCTTCCACGACAATGCATAGCCAGTCCCGCCTGGGGATATGCATCAGCTCGTGAAGCAAAATGGCCTCGCGACAATCCTCGCTCATTTCAATGAAGGAGCTCGGGAGGATGATGACCGGCCTGCGAATGCCGAAGGTCACGGGCTGTCAATCTCGGGCGAAAACATAACGGACGCGCGAACCCAAGTCCTCAGCTGCATTTCCTCAATGTCAGGAGGTTCTTTAAGGGGTTTATGCGCATGGCGTCGAAAAACGCGCAGCCGCACTAATCCGAGTGCCAGCCACATCAGCCGGAGTGCTGCTCCTAGGGCCAGAATCCATCCAATCCACTTCGGTTCGATCCGAAGGGAAGATTCAGCTCTGGGCTTCCTCCCATCGGTATCGGCTGCCTTCTCACCGTTGGAAGGATCCAGGCGGGCGCCAAGGCTGCCGGGGTCATTGTCCGCCTCCAATTCTGTCATGCTTCCGCTTGGCCTAGCATTGGGCACGGGGCGTTTTTAGGTCTGTAAAGCGAAAACGAACAGGCAGGCGGTCAAGAGAACCTGCCAGTAGGTAAGCGCAATCCGCGGCATTCTCAACCGAAACAGGTAGGCCAGCAGAGTCCCGGCCGACGCGAGAATGGCGATTTGAAGGCTGTAGGCGATCAGATTGTGAATCCACACAGGAAGCGCCATGGCCCTCTCCGAAACGAGAATTCACTCCATTATTTTCTTTCCCGGATCATTCTGGAAATTTCGTCCAGGTATTTCTGCGATCCAAGAAATCAGCAATGATCCGGCGAACGGCCCGGCGTTGCGGTTCCGCTGCCCGATAAACATGCGTCCGCCCTTCGACTCGCTTTTTCAAGTGCCCCCTTGGCCTCCATCATTTTCATCATCGTCATCACGGTCCTATCGGCGATGGTGCGCCGAGTCCGGAGGGCCTCGTAGACGTCGCGCACGGTTGCAGCTCCGAACCCCCAGACGACTTTCATGATTTCTAGTTGCGCAGCCGACAAGCTCATTGATTTAGGTCTCATAGTACTATTAAGTAGTACTATTGTATTTGGTTGTCAAGAGAATTCGAGACTCTGCATTGAATACGACAAATTGGCGCCTTCCCAGGCAGGAGTCACACGAGGACTAATCTTAAATTATTAAATCTTCGAGCTTGAATCGAATGTCCCTGTTGTACACTACCGAAAATCAAAGGAGTCCTTCATGACTACCTGGCATGTCGTGGCAGTGCTCGCGATGGTTGTATCGTTTCAGACCACGGTGTCCTCAACGGCAGATCGGGATTCAGTTCGGGAAAAGCTGCTGATCACCAATGACTGGCGCTTTATGAAAGGCGATCCGCCCGGGAATACCGTAGATTTGAGTTACAACCGTATCCAAAGCTGGATCCTGCCGACTGGCAATCGATTTCTCAATGATGTCGCGCGGCGCTCTGCACGTCCCGCAGAAGATTGGGGAGAGGATATCCCGTATGTTCAGCCAGGCTTCGATGACAGCTCCTGGCGCAATTTGGATCTGCCGCACGATTGGGGTATCGAGGGACCGTTCTCGAGTGCCGGCACCGGAAGCACGGGACGGTTGCCTTTCTATGGGGTGGGCTGGTACCGGAAGAAGCTGATGATTCCGGCGGCTGACGCCGGCAAATCCATCTTCCTGGATGTCGATGGTGCAATGTCTTACGCAGTCGTTTGGCTGAACAGCCGTCTGGTCGGCGGCTGGCCCTACGGCTATGCGTCTTGGCGGGTCGATCTCACTCCCTACATCAAACCGGGAGAAGTGAATCAGCTTGCAATCCGGCTGGATAATCCCCCCAATTCATCGCGCTGGTACCCGGGTGGCGGAATCTATCGCAATGTTTGGCTTGTGAAAACCTCGCCAGTACATGTCGGACATTGGGGGACTTACGTTACGACGCCCCAAGTTTCACGTGCCTCAGCGACAGTCCACCTGAAGGTCACGGTTGATAATGATTCAGGGCAAGGCGCAGACGTCACCGTAGCCTCGGGTATGGTTTCGGTGATTGAAAAAAATGGCCGACCCGAGGCACTCACAGGCGCTGCAGTCCTTACCCTTGCACCCAAAACTCTTAAGATCCCGCCACACTCCAGCGCAGAGGCTGACAGCGAGGTAACCTTTGCGAATCCGAGGCTCTGGGGCCCTGTTCCGCAGCAGGAACCAAACCGATACCTAGCGTTGACAACTCTATACGCCGGCAAAAAGGTTCTGGACACGTACGAGACCGAGTTCGGCATCCGGTCGCTCCGGTTCGATCCCAACGAGGGATTTTTTGTTAATGGCGAACACGTAAAACTGAACGGCGTATGCGATCACCACGACCTGGGAGCGCTCGGTTCGGCTTTGAATTACCGCGCGTTGCAGAGGCAATTGGAAATGCTGGTGGAAATGGGAGCCAATGCCATTCGTACGAGTCATAATCCGCCCGCGCCGGAACTGCTGGAATTGGCCGACCGGATGGGGCTCCTCGTGATGGACGAGGCCTTTGACTGCTGGCTTAGAGGGAAAACGCCGAATGACTACAGCCGTCTGTTTGCCGACTGGCACGAGCAGGACACTCGGATGTTGGTGCGGCGCGACCGGAATCACCCGTCGGTCATCCTGTGGAGCATCGGGAATGAGGTCGGAGAACAAGGACAAGGGACAGCCGGAGCTGCCGTTGCGAAGGAACTCCGAGACATCGTACAAGAAGAGGATCCCACTCGTCCCACAACGAGCGCCATGAACAGCGCCCGCGCGGACAGCGTTTTTCCCGCAATGATCGATACGGCGGGCCTGAATTATCAGGGTGCCGGGATAAGAAGCTCCCCTCCCCAATATCCGGTGTTTCACCAGAATTATCCGGCAAAATTCGTCTTCGGCAGCGAGACCGCTTCCACAATCAGCAGCCGCGGTGAATATATTTTCCCAGTCGCAAGCGGAGCGGGAGCTGTCGCCGGCCCGAATTCCGGAGAGGACACCGCGACGCATCAGATGAGTTCTTATGACCTATATTTCCCCCCATGGGCCACTTCTCCGGATAAGGAATTTGCAGCACAGGAGCAATACCCGTTTGTTGGCGGCGAATTCGTCTGGACGGGCTGGGACTACCTGGGAGAACCGACTCCCTTCGATTCCTCCCGCAGTTCCTACTTCGGCATCATCGACCTGGCAGGATTTAAAAAAGATCGCTTCTTTATGTACCAGGCGCGCTGGAGGCCTGACCTGCCGATGGCACATATCCTGCCGCACTGGAACTGGCCTGAGCGAAGATTCCTTCCTGTTCCAGTCCATGTTTACACTTCAGGCGATGAGGCGGAGCTTTTCCTCAATGGCAAATCTCTGGGACGCAAGAAAAAGGAGCCGCTTCAATATCGAATCCGCTGGGATGAAGTCATTTACGCGCCCGGGGAACTGAAAGTCGTAGCCTACAAGCAGGGGAAGCCATGGGCCACCGATGCAGTCAAAACTGCCGGGCTACCATCCATGCTGAGACTCGAGCCGGACAGGGCGGTAATCGCCCCTGATGGCTTCGATTTATCATTCGTGACCGTTGCCGTGATGGACCAGAGCGCGCTTAGGGTTCCTCGTTCCAAAAACCTGGTTCATTTTTCTATCAGTGGCCCTGGAGAAATCGTTGCCACTGATAACGGCGATCCTACCGATCTTACAGTCTTTGCCTCGAAGGAGCGCAAGGCCTTCAATGGACTGGCGCTCGTCATTGTGAGAGCCAAACGTGGGCAGACCGGGAAAATCACGGTCCGCGCTCAATCAGATGGATTGAAAGATGCAACGGCGCAGATTACTGTGAAGTAGCAGCTGGAAGTGCCGGCGTCCTTACACGGCACAAGATTGCCTATGCTTTGGTTTGGGCAAAACCAAACAAGCTGCCGCACCAAAGCGCCCTCCGGGTGCAATGTCAAACAGGAGCGATCATGCCAATACCCGCCCCTTTTTCGCCCAAGGCTGTTTTCTCCGGAATGCCAGACGGCCCGGAACCGCCACGCGTTCTGATTTCACCGCACCGATACATTCAGGGAAAAGATGTCATGGATCGCCTCGGGCATTACCTTTCGGTCATAAACAGCCGAGGGCCCGCGGTTCTGATGACCGAGGGAGCGCGACAGCGAATTGGGGCGCGCGTCGAAAAAAGCCTCAGGGTTGCCGGGATTGAACCCCAAGTCGTAATCTTTCGAGGGGAGTGTTGCAGCGAGGAGGTGGAACGCCTTTCGGATAGCCTCCGGACAACCGGACAGTCGGTAGACTCGGTCATCGCCGTTGGAGGCGGAAAATGCCTCGATGCAGGCAAGTGTGTGGCCTTCCGTCTTTTTGTCCCGCTAGTGATCTGTCCAACGATCGCATCCACGGATGCACCCTGTTCGGCTGTATCGGTCATGTATACGCAGGAAGGGGTGGGCAAGGGTCCAGAGTTTTTTCCAAACAGCCCGGCGCTTGTAATCGTAGATACGGGAATCATCGCAGAAGCACCGATCAGGCATCTGATCGCAGGGATAGGGGACGCCTTGGCTACGGTTTACGAAGCGCGGACATGTTCCCGGAATCCTTCGGGTCGAAACATGCTGGGGACCCGCATAACGATCGCGGCCCTCGCACTTGCTGAACTGTGTGCCAGGACGGTCTATGAAGATGCGCGCGACGCCATCCAAGCCGCCAGGGGAGGCGTCAGCAATCCACCCCTGGAACGCATCATCGAAGCCAACACGCTGCTGAGCGGCGTCGGTTTCGAAAGCGGCGGATTGGCCGCCGCTCATGCCATGGCGGCCGGAATGACCGTGATTCCGGTTTTGCATCGGGATTATCTCCATGGCGAACTCGTCGGCATCGGCCTCATCGCTCATTTGATGCTGGAGACTGAAACAGAAGATGCCAGGCGAGTAACCCAATTCCTGGCCGGAATCGGGTTGCCCGTAACGCTGGAAGAGCTCCAGCTCAGTCCGGACAGAGATTCCGGCGCCCTCATGAAGGCCATGACGGCAGCAGTGGAGGAGCCATTCGTGCACAACGAGCCCTTTGAAGTCACCCCGGAAAAGTTATACTCGGCCCTGTTAGAGGCAGACCGGCTTGGCAGAGAAACCATCCGCGAGTTCGGCGATGCGCCTTTCCGCGCAATTCATTCGTTGCAAGACCCATCTGAATCCTCGCAGATCGGCGGCTAAATATATCGAATATGAGAACCCTGCTGGTTTTTTCAGCGCTGCTCATCGCCCAGGATTGGCCTGAATTCCGCGGTCCAACGGGGCAGGGTCAGGCGGATGTGGCCGGACTGCCTCTGTCATGGAGTGAGACTACAAACGTCCGCTGGAAAACGCCGATCCCCGGAAGGGGATGGTCTTCTCCGGTAATCCAGGGTAATCGAATCTGGCTCACGACATCGACGGACCAGGAAAAAGATCAATCGCTGCGTGCGATTTGCCTTGATCGCGATACGGGCGCGATTCTGCAGAACGTAGAGGTCTTCCGGCTGAAAGCTCCGCAACGGGTTAATCCCAAAAACAGCTACGCCTCGCCCACACCCCTGCTGGAAGGGGATCGCGTCTACCTGCATTTTGGCGCCTACGGAACAGCCTGCATCACGGAATCCGGCGAAATTGTTTGGAAAACGCGGCTCGAATATGACAATGGGCAGCACGGACCCGGAGGTTCACCGGTGCTTTACGACGATCTCCTGATCGCCAACTGCGACGGCCGCGACGTTCAGTATGTAGCTGCATTGGACAAGCTGACTGGAAAGATTCTCTGGAAGCGGGAACGCAAAGGCTACCAGGCTTATTCAACTCCCCTGGTGCTGCGTCTCCCCGAAGGGGACCAGGTGATCAGTCCGGGCGCCTACCGTGTCACGTCATACGAACCCCGCACAGGAAAAGAGATCTGGCACGTAAACTATGGCGACGGATTTTCCAACGTACCCCGCCCGGTGTACGGGAATGGGCTCGTCTATATTTGTACCGGATTCCAGGAACCTTCATTGCTAGCGATACGAGTGGATGGACGAGGGGATGTGAGCCGGTCACACGTCGAGTGGAGTCTCAATCGCGGCGTGCCGTTGACCTCATCGCCGCTCCTCGTGGGAGAGGAGCTGTATATGATCAGCGATAACGGCATCGCAAGTTGCAGCGACGCCCGGACCGGGCAGGAACACTGGCGGGTCCGCCTGGGCGGGAATTATTCAGCTTCGCCGGTTTACGCCGATGGCAGAATTTACTTTCTGAGCGAGGAAGGGGAAACCGCGGTGATCGGACCTGGCAGGCAATACACTCCGCTCGCAACCAACCGGCTCGACGGGCAGGCTCTGGCTTCCATGGCTGTATCGGCAGGTTCGATATTTATTCGAACCCGCACGCATCTGTACCGCCTGGGAGAGAAGTAATCCCAGTGACAGGCTAGGTGATTCCCGAATTTTGCAGGTAAATCCTCAATTGAAAAATAGAAATTCGGGAATCACCTAGCCTGTCACCGGAATACCGGAATCAACTAAGACAACTGCTTGGCTACAAGATCGCCAACCTGCGAGGTCGAGTAACCCATTCGTCCGGCAGCAAGTGATTTGAGCTTGTTGGCCGTAACATACATGACAGCCTTTTCGATTGCGTCGGCAGCCTTTTCTTCGCCGAGCGTCGCCAGCATCATCTGCATTGCGCAAATCGCGGCCAGAGGATTGATAACGCCCATACTCGTGTATTTCGGCGCACTCCCTCCGATCGGCTCGAACATACTCACCCCTTCCGGGTTGAGGTTCCCGCCCGCAGCGATCCCCATGCCGCCCTGGATCATGGCACCCAGGTCGGTGATGATGTCGCCGAACATATTGCCGGTCACGATCACATCGAACCACTCCGGATTTTTCACGAACCACATGCACGTGGCATCGACGTGATAATACTCTCGCGCAATTTCCGGATACTCACTCTGCCCCATTTCGTGGAAAGCCCTTTCCCAGAGATCATAAAGGTAGGTCAGCACATTCGTTTTGCCGCACAGGGCCAGCGTATTCTTATCCCCTTTGCCTCGCGCCTTTTTCCCGTGCTTGCGGGCATAATTGAATGCATATCGCAGGCAGCGGTCGACCTGGAAGCGGCTGTACACCGCAGATTGGACCGCCACTTCCTGGGGGGTTCCTTTCATCGTAACCCCGCCGGTGCCGGTGTAGAGATCGCCCGAGTTCTCACGAACGACTACGAAATCGATTTGCTCCGGTCCTTTGTCTCTCAGCGGAGTCTCAACACCAGGAAAAAGTTTGATCGGCCGGAGATTGATATATTGATCCAGCGCGAAACGAGCCTTCAGCAGGATTCCCTTCTCTAGGATTCCCGGCGCCACATCGGGATGCCCAATAGCGCCCAACAGTATCGCGTCAAATTTCCGAAGCTCTTCAACGGCGCTGTCCGGAAGCGTTTCCCCGGTTTTCTTGTATCGCTCGCCGCCGAAATCAAACTCCGTCAGTTCTGTCTTGAAACCAAACTTGTCTGCTGCAACCCGGAGGACTTTTACAGCCTCTGCTGTCACCTCTGGACCAGTCCCGTCACCGGGCATCACTGCAATTTTGTACACCGTGAATCCTCCTGTGGAATCACTCCGCCCAGGATAACCGCCTAAGAAACCATCCATGGATCGGATTGGATTTTTTGCTTAAATGTCCTCGCTCCAGGCGGCAAAGAGCGAGGAAGGATTTTTATACGGAAATGGCTGCGTAGCAAGCACAAATTCACCACAAGTGTCATTTGTGAGTATCTGCTAATTATTATGCGAGACGTAAAAAATTTCGTGTAGTTCGCGGGTTTCGTGGTCACAAGGTTTTCGACTACTTGAATCTGCCCTCCAACAGCAACGCGAGCGCCTTCGGCTCATCCTCAGCCGTGGTGTAGAAAAACACTCCTACCTTGGAAGTACGAAACAGCAGACCGCTCAGATACGGCCCTGTTTCCAGAAAGTAATCCAAACCGGCCTGATTGAATATTTGCTCAATAGCGAGCGCATGCTTCAGGCGCCTTGCCAGGTAGACGAGGACGAGTTCCCTTTCGCCAAAGAAGTCCGCTTCACGCCTCATATCCGACAGGATACAGGATGCAAGTTTCAAAACAGAGAGTGAATTCCTGAATCCTGGATCTTGGGGTCACTTCAGCTTCTGCCACAGGAAGCTATACTCCATAGCCTGGAAGTGTGCCGACTGTTTGTTATCTGCGCCGGCACCGTGGCCGCCTTCAATATTCTCATAGTAACGCACATCGCAACCGAGCGACCTCATTCGAGCCATCATTTTGCGCGCGTGACCCGGATGCACCCGATCATCCCGGGTCGTCGTCATCAAAAGGGCAGGTGGATACGACACTCCCGCTTTAAGGTTGTGATAGGGGGAGAAGGTCTTGATAAAAGCCCACTCCTCGGGCTTGTCCGGGTCGCCATACTCCTCCATCCAGGAGGCGCCGGCGAGCAGGTGCGAATATCTTTTCATATCCAGCAGCGGAACCTGGCACACCACAGCTCCGACGATCTTTGGATAGAGTGTCAGCATATTGCCCACCAGCAGACCGCCATTGCTGCCGCCCGTGATTCCGAGGTGTTTTACGGAAGTCACCTTTCGGGCAACCAAGTCCTGGGCTACGGCTGCAAAATCTTCGTAGCAACGGAGCCGGTTCTGCTTGAGAGCAGACTGGTGCCACTTGGGGCCGTACTCTCCGCCGCCGCGAATGTTGGCGACAACATATACGCCTCCCCGGCCCAGCCAGGCTTGCCCCACGATGCCGCTGTAGCTGGGGACTTCCGAAACCTCAAACCCGCCATACCCGGTAAGCAGGGATGCGTGCGAGCCGTCAAGCGTCAGTTTCTTACTCGAAACCTGGAAATAGGGTATGCGGGTTCCGTCCTTTGACCGGGTGAAGTGCTGGCTGATCTCGAGGTTTGAAGCATCGAAAAAGGAAGGTTCTTCCTTGAGTTTTTCCTTCGTCTTGCCAATGACGCCGTGGTGCAGAGTTGAAGGCGTAAGAAAATCGGTGACTTCCATCATGTAATCGTCCGATTCGTCCGGATCTACTCCCCAGGCTGACACGGTGCCGATGGCCGGCGCACCTTCGAACGGCTCCCGTTTCCATTCTCCCTGTTGTGGCGTCAGGAGGTAAAGCCGATTCTTCACGTCGTCGAGCACGTTGAGAATCAGGTAATGCCGTGTCCAATTGTATTCCGCAATGGAGGTGGTCACAGTAGGTTCGAACAACACCGTGAGTTGGCGTTTGCCCGCCATGAAGTCGTCGAAGCGGGAAGCAATAAGGGAGCCGGCGGCATAGGTCTTCCCGCCGACCGTCCAGGGATTCCTGGGCTTCACCAGAAGCCACTGGCGCATTACGGAGCTCTCGGCATCGTCGGGGACATCAATCTTATGCCTAGCGCCGTTCTTCCCTAACAAAAAGGTCTCCTGAGTAAAGAACGTGGGCACGCGAACGAGGAAATCGCGCTCGAAACCCTTCGTGGAATCGTGTGCAGCCACGTCCTGAACGTCGGTTTCATTCCCTTCGAAAATGGTCTTTGCATCTGCAAGAGGCGTGCCCCGTTTCCAGATTTTTGCAACACGCGGATATCCCGAGGTGGTGAGGGAACCTGTGCCAAAATCGGTCGCGACGAAAATTGCGTTCTCATCAATCCAGCTGCACTGGCTCTTCGCCTGGGGAATCTGGAACCCGCCGGCAACAAAAGATTTGGAGATGACATCGAATTCGCGGACCACGTGGGCGTCCGAACCGCCGCGCGATAGCGAGATCAGACAGCGCCGATACCCGGGTCTTAGGAATTGTGCTCCCTGGAAAACCCAGCTCTCCTTCTCCGTTCTCCCCAGGGCGTCGACGTCGAGCACCGTCTCCCATTTCGGCTCAGCCTTTCGATACTCTTCCAGGGTTGTGCGCCGCCAGAGTCCGCGCAAATTTTTAGCGTCCTTCCAGAAATTGTAGTACCAGGCGCCGTTTTTGCTGATGTAGGGGATTTTTTCCTCCGAATCCAGAATTCTGAGGATGCCGGACTCGAGTTCCCTAAAGGTCTCGCCGCCTAACTCCTTCTCTGACTCGGCATTGCGGGCCCGCACCCAGGCAAGCGCCTTGTCGCCAGTAATATCCTCCAGCCAAAGGTACGGATCATCAGTCACGGAGGATTTTGGAACAGGCTTTTCCTCTTTGCCTCCAAGGCGCGTCATCATTGCAACTCCCAGCATCAATATGATTGCCAACCTTTGCATGTGCCATCCTTTCAATGATCGCAAAATTCAGGATACACGATGAGGATGCAAGAGGTGAAATAGGACGGGATTTCCAAACTCCCACATCCTGCATCATGCATCAGGTCCCGAAACGGGAATTTCAGTAATTCTGCTGACTCAGAGCCTGAACGATCCGGGCAAGGCAGGAGAGCTTAGAGGTGTCGTTTTCCATCGAGCGAACATATCGGATCGCCGTATCAAATGAATCTCGAGACAATTCCGATATGAGAAAGGCCTCCAGTTGGCTGGCCGGAGTGACCGCGGCGTTGACGGTGTTGTGGTTCACCAGGATTTCCGTTTTTTCGGCATACTCCTGTTTCAACTGGTCCGCCAAGATAAATCCGTCCTTGAGCAGCTTTTGGTCAACTTCTCCGTCGACTTGCCGGTATGCCTGAACCAGGCTTTGCAGGTTGGACGCGCGTTTCTGGAGCGGTTCGACCTGTGAAAGGAGTTGCCGGGCCACCTCCAGCACTTGAGAGGCAAGATCAGGATCCTGATTTGCCGAGGTCCGTGCAAGGTTAATCAGCGTGTCAATATCTACACCTTTGAGTTTGGTTTTAATGTACGCCGGGTCTTTGCCTTTGAGCTCCTGAAAGAGCTGGGTAGCATTGACTGGCACCACGGCTGCACCGCCGCCCGATGTCCTTATGATCCCGGAAGAGCTATTTGTCATACCGTTGTAGTTAATGCTGACCCCATTGCTTCCGTACAAAGCGTCGATCCCACCGATAGTGTCGAGTTTGGATTTCAGCCCTGGAACTGAACCGAGAGTATTCATCATGAATTCCGGCCTGATTCCGGAACCGCGCACTAGGTTCAAAATCTTGTATTCAGTGCACGTCAGGTCGGTTGAGGTTTCTCCCGTAGTCAGGGTTGCCCCGCAGGAATCCGAGGAATTCTGATTCATCAGGGCTGAAACTAGTCCGCCCACTGCCGTGGTTGCGCGCGAAGAGTCGACATTCATGACCGTTGAACGAACAAACCCTTCGTAATCCTGAAGAGCGCGGGCGTCAGCATTGTTCGGATCAAAATTGTTGATGGTCTGATCGATCAAGTTGAGGGCTTCCTCCTTCTTCCCGGCATTCATCAAGCCCTGCACTACCTGTCCCGAGGCAGAGTAATCATAGGTCCCCGATCCGCCCGTTTGTGTTAGGAGTGACAGCGCCTTCTCGGGATCCGAGTTCGCCAACCGCGACAGAGCCAGCTTCGTAGCCTGGGTTTCGATGGTTTCCCGATAAGCCTCTGCGGCATCTCCGCCAGAGGCTTTGGGCTCCGGCCAGTTTTTCGCAAATTTGGTCATTTTTTCGTAGCCAAATTCCGAGTCCAACTGCAACAGCATCATCGCGGCCGAGGTTACCCTTTGATAACACGGAAAGTCAGAACAACTTGCGGCTTCGGAACGGAGGTCATCAATGAAGGAGTCGACCACTGCTCCTGAATTCGACCGGTCCAACTGGCGCCAGCTCTGAGCGATATTGAAAAGCTGATCCGTGGGAAACGGTTTGATCCTTTTCATCAGGTCAGTCGCTTCCTGAAGCGTTTGACGTGCATTCTTCAGCTGTTCCACCGGAATGTGCAGGCGATGGGCCGCCCGTTTCAACTCCTTTGACGAGGCATTGACGGATACAACACCCGGTTGCTGGGCAAAACACGAAAAGGCAAAAAAGCAGGCAGACAGGATGACGACGAATCCGCGCAGACTTTTCATGGATCCACCTCTCTTGGGACTTTCCCTTTTAGACGCTTATCCAGGATAAAAGTTCACAAGAAACCTTTGGATTTCCAATTCCATAGGCTACCGGCACAAAAAGCTTTTCCTTGAAATACGTCCGGAGTTAAGCCAATCATAGACGCACACGGTCAGTAAACGGAAAGGGAAATTGAAATGAGGCTGAAAGATAAGGTGGCAATCATCACTGGCGCGGCCCGCGGAATCGGGGCTGCATTTGCGATAGGTTTCGCGAAAGAAGGGGCGAAAGTCGTGATCGGCGACATTCGGGACGGAGGCAAGACTTTGACCGCCATTGAGAAAGCGGGGGGCAAAGCTTTTTATCTCAAGGCCGATGTCACCAAGCAGGATGAGTGCAATGCACTGGCGAAGGCCGCCGTTGATCAGTTCGGTTCCATCGACATTCTGGTCAACAACGCGGGAGTCCTGGTGACCATAAAGCCTTTTTGGGAAGTGACAACGGAAGAGTGGATGCAGGTAATGGCGACCAATACCCTCGGTCCCTTTCATTGCACAAAGGCGGTTTTCCCCTACATGAAAAACAAAGGCGGTCGGATCATTAACATCGCTTCCGCAACCATCTTTGAGGGCGTACCGGGATTGCCCCATTACATCTCTTCCAAGGGGGCGGTTATGGCATTCACCCGGGGGATGGCGCGGGACCTGGGCGATTACAATATCAATGTGAATTCGATAGCACCGGGATTCACGCACTCGGAGGGGGGAGACGAATTCGACCGGGACAAGAAATTCCCGTCCGTTCCTCTCGATGAACTCCAGCTGCCCATGAGATGTATCAAGAGGCCCACGTATCCGGAGGATCTCGTGGGAACCGCCATTTACCTGGCCAGTGATGACAGCAAGCTGATCACGGGTCAGCTAATCGTCCATGATGGCGGATTGTCTCTGCACTAAATGTGCTATTGACGAAAGACCCTGACTTCGTCCGGTTCAGAACCTCCTTAGGCTTTGCGCTGTCGTTGTAGAAGTGAAGAGTCGCGTCGGCTTTCCCGCCGGATTCAGAAGGATGAACTCCGTTGTGTACCCGTCACCATCAGCGATACGCGGATAAACGACCGGTGCAGGAGCGACCTGATTGACGCCGGTAATCGGGAATGTCGTCATTAGAAAATCATCGTTCTCGTTCCTAAGCGAGCGCACCGTCAGGGCTGCGGATGGACGGGTAGAGCTGATATCCAGCACGCCTGCAAATCCGTCCGACAGTCCGTCGACAACCCCGTCCGAGGCTGTCCCACCATATCGAACAGAAGGGCTTTGTGGGTCGTTCGTCCTAGAAATAAAATATGGACTGTTGATTGCCACCCAGCTCGCGCCGTCATCGATATTTCTGGTTCTCTCCGTGGAGATGATTGCCGGATTCTGCGGTTCGATCACCAAGGTAGCCACCGCGCCATTGAGTTCAGGGCAGTCAATCTTTACCCGCTGTCGCCGCCATCTGTGCTTTTAAATATTCCCTATCAGGTGGTGGCGACATAAACGATGGCCGGATTTGACGGATTAAACGCAACAGCACTTGCCTTCCCTCCTCCGGGAGTCTAGCTAGACCAGACGTTGCCAGGGGCACCAATCGGCAGTGATACCTGCAGGAGGAAAAGAGAAAAAACCAGCACCTCAATCCGACGATTAAAGCGGATGCATCCCAGCATGCACTTCTGATTGTCTGAATGAAGTCAAGTACAAGAGTAGCGTCAATTAAGATTCAAATTCTTATAAACTGGATCGAATTTTCTTTCCGGGGTAAATCGCAAACCGGGAAATTTCGCGGATCACGGATGAGTCCTCGAGCATCCGCGAAATCCCGGTTAATTGATGGTAATATCAAGGGAAGAGACCTTTGTATGAGGGTTCTTCGGGCAAACAGGGATTCTTTTGGCCATAGCGCTGAGCACAGGCTGCATCACTCAGGTCTCGTCCTACCGGGGGAATGCCTCTGAGAATCCTCAAAACAAGATTGATACCCAAAGGGGTGTTCAAAAGAGGACTATGGGCGGAGAACAATTCAAACGTGCGACGTTTGGCGGTGGATGCTTTTGGTGTACCGAGGCAGTTTTTCAGAGACTCCAAGGCGTCGATAACGTCGTTTCCGGCTACTCAGGCGGTCACGTCGAAAATCCTGCATACGAGCAGGTCTGCACCGGCACCACAGGTCACGCCGAATCGATCCAGATCACGTACGATCCGGCGAAGGTGTCGTATGACGAACTACTCGAAGTCTTCTGGAAGACTCACGACCCCACGACGAGGAACCGCCAGGGAAATGATGTCGGGCCGCAGTATCGCTCCGTGATTTTCTATCAGGATGCGGAACAGAAGATGTTGGCCGAATCTTACAAGAGCAGGCTAGAAGCCGAGCATATCTGGGACCGTCCCATCGTGACCGAAATCGTCCCATTTACCAAATTCTGGCCGGCCGAGGTGTATCACCAGAACTACTACGACAACAACAGCTCCAAGAGCTACTGCGCCCTTGTCATCACACCAAAGATCGAAAAGTTCAAAAAGATCTTCAAGGATCGGCTGAAAGCCCGCTAGTCTATTCTGATTCCAGGCCTTCAATATTTACTGGCTGATCAGGGACAACCCGCAAGGATCGCATAAAACCCGCGGATTGCACACTTGAGCAGGACAGGTCTGATCACGACGGGTGCCAATCCGGTTCAATGATGAAATCGGCCAAATAAAGAAGGAAAAAGCATAGAATGAGAAATAGCGGCCTGATCGGTGAGATTACCGATGTAACCCCTGGCTCAATCGACAAAGGAAATCTTAATGGCAAAGCTTACCAGTATTTATCTTGCTCTGTTGATTGCTACACTTCCGTTTTCCGCGCAGGCACATCTTGCGCAAAGCGCGTCAGGCACGCTTTCTCCGCATCAACAGCTGGCCCGGGACATTTTCCGCGAAGTCATCGAAATCAACACGACCGCCAAAATCGGGAGCACAAAGGCGGCAGAAGCAATGGCAGCAAGGCTGAAAACCGCCGGGTTTCGCAAAACCGACATGGCGCTCGTGGGCCCAACACCACAGAATCAAAACCTCGTTGTACGGTATCGCGGAAAAGGAATGCACCGACCCATCCTCCTTATTGCACATCTCGATGTTGTCGAAGCTCTCGGATCCGACTGGTCCTTTGACCCCTTCACCTTCTTGGAAAAGGACGGGTTCTTCTACGGCCGCGGGACATCAGACATGAAAAACGAAGTGGCCGAGATCGTCGCAAATTTTGCCCGGCTAAAGAGGGAGGGTTTTGTTCCAAGTCGCGACTTAGTTCTTGCGTTGACTGAAGATGAGGAGGGTGGCGACGCGAATGGAATCCAATGGCTTCTGGCAAACCGGCGGGACCTCATTGATGCCGAATTCGCCATCAACCTGGAAGGCGGCGGAGGAGATATTCAAAATGGGAAACCCATTCTAATGGAGGTGCAGACGAGCGAGAAGGTGTATGTAAATTTTCAGCTGGAGGCAAAGAACAAAGGGGGACACAGTTCCTTGCCCGTGAAAGACAACGCCATTTACAGGCTCGCGGCAGGACTGACCCGTTTATCCCAATTTGACTTCCCTGTCAGGTTGAACGAAACAACCCGTTTATTCTTCGAGCGGATGGCACAACGTGAGGACGGCCAGACGAAGTCCGACATGTTGGCACTCCTGGAAGACCCCTTAAATGAGGCCGCGACAAACCGGGTGGCTTCGTCAAATCCATACTATAACGCTCTGATGCGGACGACGTGCGTGGCAACGATGCTGGGAGGCGGACACGCCGAAAATGCTTTGCCGCAGAGCGCCCGCGCCAACGTCAATTGCCGCTTGCTTCCTGATGATTCAGCGGAGAACGTTATGTCACTCCTCAACCGTGTCCTCGCGGACAGCCAGATCATCGTTACACAACTGGCCCCCGTAAGCAGCGGTCCGCTCTCGCCGCTTCGAAAAGATATCCTGGCTGCCGTCGAACAACTGACAACGTCGATGTGGCCCGGTGTCACAGTGACTTCCATTATGTCGACTGGTGCTTCAGACGGAAATTTCTTACGCGAGGCTGGCATCCCGGTCTATGGGATTTCAGGAATGTTCGGCGACATCAACGACGTCAGGGCTCACGGCCGCGACGAGCGCATTGGGATCAAGGAGTTCTACGACGGCGTAGAATTTATGTATAGGTTCATTCGGCTGTTCGCCCAATAGACAGGATAATCCCAAATCACAGTCGGGCATTCCGTTGATCATAAGCAGGGCGGTCTGAATGCAGTCTGGTAAAGCGTGGGAACATTTATCAAGCTCGTAATGCCGATGCAGAAGAGAATTCCAACGTATCGGCTTCGACGCAAATGGCCCCTCAATTCAACCGCACGGCGGAGCGCCGGGTTCGCATGGGATCTCTTCTTTTCGCCCAAGAAATCTAGAGTGGTTTTTCAGCTGGGGCCACAGTTATGCATATCGGGATCACCATTTCTCACTCGGCTTACGTAGTAATTCCAGGCCCGCTCCCGCCCCCCGGCAAGCAAAGGAATCATAAGCTTTGCCTGCAACTCTGTCACATACCTTGGACTGCCTGCCTGCTCGGAACCCAGCTGGACTATTATATTGTCCCGAAGGATAATAGCCGCATGAACAGCCGAAGGGATGCTGTCACCAACGACCACGCATCCATGGGCTACCATCAATAACGCTCTCCTCTGCCCAAGAACTCGAGCGAGCCGGTCGCCTTCCGCTTGCGTGGTCACAAGGAAGCCCGTTGCTTGCGGTGAGGTGAAGTCGTATTCGTCGTAGACGGGAACGCCTTGGAAGAAAATCGCCGCCTGATGAACCACCGGGCGGAACTGCACGCCGGAGTTGGCCATGATGCAGGCAGCAGCGGGATGTGCATGCACTACGGAATTGACATCCCTTCGCGCTTTGTAAATCGCGCCGTGAATCATCCGCTCTGCGTAACAGGCAAAACTGCTCTTCGTTAATACTTTCCCGCTGAGGGCTACCTCCAATATGTCGGTCTTTGTGACTTGATTCGGAGCAAGGGCCCTTGAAATGAGGAAGGTGTCACGGTTTACAGGATTCCTTACACTCACATGACCCAGGTAGTCGAATATGCCCTCATTGGAGAGTATCTGATTTGCCATGACTACCTGTTCGATGGCTTTCTTCTTTGTAATCGACTTGAAACTTTCACTCACGATCACCCCCTTGGATTAATTAACCTCGGATCTTCGCGGATCTGCGCTGATAGATCCCCAGTTACATAGGCGAGGACGCTTATTTGTGCGCGAAGGCGGCTTTGGCCCGGGTCCCCTTTTTCCATGAAATTCATGAATCCGATGCGATAATCTTCAGTGTTCCTGGATTCGCGAATCGACATAGGTAAGCGGTCGCCCGATTTCCCTGTCACACCACGGGTCCGTACACGGCGGTTCGGTGGGTTAAGCTAATGACCAAGCGCTAACCGGAAGAGACCGAGCCCGTCGAAGTACGCATTGGGGAGAGCGACGCAAACGCCGG
>Ga0326728_10012497_pt1 | contig 18828 bp, 10 predicted proteins | sample MB3enrmetagenome_FD_207602 | JGI IMG/M metagenome (GOLD analysis project Ga0326728, IMG submission 207602) | Lab enriched peat soil microbial communities from McLean, Ithaca, NY, United States - MB31MN | ecosystem: Environmental > Terrestrial > Soil > Wetlands > Peat | place: USA: New York... | reverse complement strand
CCCGATCAGTTGGACCGAATTAACGAGAATGACGAGCTTATCTTAGTTTTGAACCGGGCGGACGGGTTACCGGTGGAGGTAGCTTACCTGCGCTCCCACGGGACTTCCTTCACATTGCGGAAAAACTCGACCGGCTGGGAATGCGGGTTTGATAATGGCGCTGCCGGTTGGGCGGGAAAGACGGTGAAGGGCTCCTGGTCCGAGCACTTCCATGATTCTTCTGTCGCCGGCGGCCTTCCGGCGCCGCTTATCTCGAACGCGGCGGATATTTTCGCCTACGATGTCGATTTCGCGTCCGACTTGAAGGATGGAGATTCTTTTTCGATTTTTTATCAGGAATACCCTATCCGATCGAGCGAAGGAAAACAATTCCTCATTCTTGCCGCCGAAACGAGCGTCTCGGGGAAAGTCTACCAGGCTTTCGGATTTCAGCTCCCGGATGGATCGTGGGACTACTTCGATGTAAAAGGTGCATCACTTAAAAGGACGTTTCTCAAAAGCCCCGTCAATAATCGGCTGTTGTGGTCCGGCAAAACCGCTAAGGGCGTGAGCCCGGTTGTCAGGGTCTTGCGTCCTCGCCTTGGAATTCGTTATTTAGTACCAAAAGGGACCCCCGTCACGGCGACAGGGGACGGGTTCGTTTCAGCCATACGCAAAGATGCCGGAAGAAATTTTTCGATTGAAATCCGTCACCGGGGAGGATACTCGACTGTGTATGGAAATATCTCCGCGTGCAGTCGCGGACTGAAACGCGGATCGCCGGTATCGCAGGCGGAAATAATCGGTTTTGTTGGATTGTCCGGGGGCGGAAAAGCTTATTTTGATTTCCATCTGTATAAAGATGGAAAGCCGGTCAACTTTCAAACAGCAGAGTTCGCCCGCTCGAAATCAGTCCCTAAGACCGCCGTCCAGGAATTTGAAAAATCGCGGGATTTTTGTGCGGCCGCTTTGCACGGATCGACCCCGGAAGGACAAAAGCATGAAATGCTGTCCGGCAGAGACTGGTAATGGCGGATTTGTTTGCCGAAGTCATTATAATTGGAACGGCCCTGAATAAGGGACTTCATTACTCGATCCCGAGCCGCCTTGCTGGTGAGGTACGGGCCGGGAGCACGGTGTCGGTCGAACTGGGCAAAAAAAAAACGGTTGGGATCGTTCTGTGCGTGGTGAAGTGCCTTCCGGAACTGCCGGCTGCAGTAAAGATCCGTCCGATTCTAAATGTAGTGGATGAGGCTGCAGTCCCTCCGGACCTCCTCGAGTTGTGCCTCTGGATATCAAGGTACTATTTTTACCCCCCTGGCGAACTATTCAGTCTTGTAATCCCCTCAGGGACCGGCAAACTGACCAAAACGGGAAGTGCAGTCCGATCCGTATCTGAAAAGCGTCGTCCGGCCTTGGAGCTTACCGGGGAGCAGGTCGCCGCCATCGATGAGACGGCCCCTTTCGTGGACAATCCCTGTTTTCGGCCGTTTGTTTTGTACGGAGTGACCGGTAGCGGGAAAACAGAGGTCTACCTTCGTTTGATTGAAAGAGTAACTCAGTCCGGCAACGGTTCACTGGTATTGGTGCCCGAAATTGCGATCAGCGCCCAAATGGAGTCGATCTTTCGAGAACGGTTCGGCGACATGCTCGCAGTCTGGCACAGCGCCCTGTCTCAAAAGGAGCGCAGGCAGGCATGGGCGGACATCCGGACGGGCAGGAAAAAAATAGTGCTTGGCGCAAGGTCCGCCGTCCTTGCGCCCGTTCAGGATCTGAGACTGCTCGTAGTGGACGAGGAACAGGACACATCCTATAAGCAGGAAGACCGCCTGCGCTACAATGCCAGGGACGTGGCCCTGATGAGAGGGAAGATCCTCGGCGTCCCTGTGATTTTGGGGTCGGCCACTCCATCGATTCAAACAGTATACAGATGCGCTGAAAAACGGTATCGCTCGATTCTGCTGCCGAACCGGGTGATGTATAAGCCACCTCCGGAATTTGAAGTTGTGGATATGAAACTGGAGGGAGGGCGCAAGGGTATTTTCTCATATAAGCTCAGGGAGGCAATCGGCGAAACGATCCGAAGCGGCCGTCAGGCGCTTTTGTTTTTGAACAGAAGAGGCTATGACAGGTATTACCTTTGTAACGCATGTGGGCATGCACTGCAGTGCGCGTCTTGCAGCGTTACTCTCACCTACCACAAGAAAGACAACCGCCTTCGCTGCCATTATTGCGGCTGGGAAACGTCTCTGCCCGAGAGGTGCCCGGTTTGCGCTCACGCTGCGCTCTTTGCTCACGGGTTCGGGACCGAAAAAGTGGAAAAGGAGGTGAGGAGACTGTTTACCGGCGTACGCGTGGTAAGAATGGATCGGGATACGATGAACAGCCGCGAGCGGCTTCTGGGCGCGCTCGATGCCGTTCGCTCAGGGAAAGCCGATGTATTGCTCGGCACGCAAATGGTGGCAAAAGGCCACGATTTTCCAAATATAACCCTGGTAGGCATAATCGACGCGGACGTCGGTCTACAGACGCCGGATTTCCGCGCCGGTGAGATCCTGGTTCAGCTTCTGATCCAGGTCGCGGGGCGCGCCGGGCGCGGTGAAGACCCTGGACGGGTCATCCTGCAAACATTCAATCCATCCCACTTTACCATTGAATCCGCGCTCAAGCTCGACTACGACGGTTTTTGCGCCGAAGAGCTGAAGTCCAGGGAAAACCTTCAATACCCACCGTTTACTCGCCTTCTCAAGGTGCTGGTGACTTCCGGCAATGAGGACTCTGCGCGCGCGGGGGCCCATCTGCTCGCCGCCCTTTGCCGTGAAAAGGCGGACTCTTTCAGAAATGCCGGAAGGAGCGTTGCTGTGCTGGGGCCGTCACCCTCTGCGTATGTGAAACTCAAAAACAGGTTCAGGTGGCAGGTATACATAAAGACCTGGACAAGCTCGGACATGCAGGGCTTCGTCGAGGGTGTGCTGGAATCCGTAAAAGGCGATCCCAATTTCCGATCCGTGCAGATTACCGTAGACCGCGATCCGGCAACCGAGATTTAGTAGCAGGATGCACCGCGGTCCTCGTCACCCCGGAAGGTTCCAGTCCGGGGTCCAGGTCCTCTTTCCGGGTCCCAGCCTCCGCCGGAATGACGAAATTATCCGTACTTTTCAGGCTGTTTTGCCACCGGCAGAAACGTCGAATTGCACCTTTGCTTGCGGTCTTTTTGACACTTTTAACGGCAACAAGTTATCTCAGCCTGTTGTAATCCTTTAGTCCCCCGAACTGCCACCGCCGACAATCGTCACGAGTTCCTCGATAAATCCCTTCATATTCGCTGCCTGGGAGTTCATCTCCTCGGAGGTGGAAGCCAATTCTTCGGCGTTTGAGGCGTTTTTCTGGACTACTTTATCCATTTCGCTGACTGCCCGGTTGATAAGTTCGATCCCCTGGGCCTGCTCGAAGGATGCCTTGGTTATTCCGCCTACCAATTCGCCCGTCTTTGAAACGCCTGCGACAACCTGCCCGAATTCAGCGCTCGTTTCCTCAACGACGCGTGCCCCGTCTTTGACCTTTGCCACTGTGCCTTCGATAAGATTGGCGGTGTTTTTTGCCGCCTCCGCAGCTCTCATCGCGAGATTTCTTACCTCATCGGCTACAATCGCGAATCCGGCGCCGGTTTCTCCTGCGCGTGCCGCCTCGACTGCGGCGTTCAAGGCCAGCAGGTTGGTCTGAAAGGCTATTTCGTCTATGGTCTTGATGATTTTGGAAGTCTCCTCGCTGGCCCTGGAGATTTCCCCCATTGAGCTTTTGAGCTTTTCCATCGATTGACTTGCCCGTGACAGCACCTCCTGCGTGCCTGACAGCAGTGTGTCTGCCTGTCCGGAGTTATCCGCGTTCTGCCTGGTCATGGAGGACATCTGCTCGAGCGAGGAGCCTGTCTCTTCTATCGAGGCCGCCTGGTTCGATGCCCCTTCCGAAAGCTCCTGGCTGGTTTGTGAGACCTGGTTTGTAGCTACGGCCACCTGTTTGGATACTTCAAAAATACCTCCCACGGCCCTGGAGATCGGCTTGGAAATGCCTCTGCCGAACAGGTAGGTGCAGATCAGGGTGAGCCCGAGCAGAACTGTCCCGATAAGGAGTTCCGTGTCGCGAAATTCCCTCGCGGTGCCGATAATTTCCTTCTTGGCCTGTATGGCGGCAATGCTCCAGCCTCTAATACCGACAGGGGCGAAGGAACCCTCTTTCTCGATCCCTTCCAGGGTGTAGGACTCCTTGCCCTTAACCTGGCCGATCATCTTCTCGCCGATCTGCTTCAAACCGGGGTCCTGAACGATGTTCTTTTCGAATATCAGATCTTTATCAGGATGAGCCACCAGCAAGCCCGTGTTGTCTATCATGAATGCGTAGCCGGTTTTGCCGATTTTGGTGCTGGAGATAAGTTGAATCAGCGAGTCTATTTTGGTCGCTGTGGCAAGAATACCCTGGAATTGGCCTTTTTCGGAATAAACCGGTGTGCAGGCAATCATGACCGGCCGGTTGTTAGTCTTTGCTTTGATCAGCGTGCCGACATTTCCCTTGCCGTCCCGCTTGGCGTCCTGGAAATAGTCTCTGTCGGAAACGTTCATCTTCTTATAGGGGGCGTTGTCGCCTTCTATCCTTGCTCCGGCAATGAATAGTCCGTCTTTATCCGTCAGGTAAATCCCCGAATACTGGTCGCCGAGTTTTTTGAGGATGCTGGAGAACTCCTTGTCGAGCGATTCGATATCTTCTTTTGAAGCCTCGCGTCCTTCGCGCTCCACCTTCTCGCTGACACGAGCAATGCTGGCCATTCCGGATATGCCGTGCACCTGTCGTATCTCCTGGGCAACCATGCTGCGGGCAAACTCGCAGAGCTTTTCCACGGATTGTGCCGTTGCATCTTCCGAAATTTCGACGAAGGTTTTCATCGTTTTAAGAACTGTAAATGTGCCGAGTACAAGCATCGGAATGACAGCGAGCATTGCTCCGCCAAGCAAGAGTTGTTGTCTCAGATTAAGTTTTCTCATCGATCCGCTCCAGGTTTGTTTGTTAAGAAAGCCTTATCCCAAGAGCAAATCGGATGAAACGATTCTATTCACAAGCAGTTTTTGCGAGAGCTTTAAAATTTTGAGATCGGCCGGGACCGCCGGTCGGCCGGCCGTTTGGAAGAAGGATTGAGACAACGTTCGAAAATTGGAATTATATTGTCCGATGCCCGAACCGCCGCCCTGGCAGGCAAGGCTTTACGGGGCATTTAGGTCTGGAAGCGCTGATGTTGATTGAATTTCCAAAGACTCCGGTCTGCAGCAATTCGGTAAACAAATGATTCGAAAACGCCAAAGATTCCGACGCCCCATTTTTCAAGGCCGGGGAGACATCTGGCAACTCCTTCAGGTAAGCAGGAATCTGATTTCGGTAAAAGGGGGAGACATGGTTAGACGTTTGATGTTGAGGTGCTATTGGATCATTCGCCTTTTTGAAGTTGATCCTCGGCTTCAATTGGCCAGAAGGCCCGGATAGTAGTACCTTCACCGGGAGTGGACTCGATTGAGAAGGTCCCACCGGTCAGTTCGGCCCTTTCGCGCATGCTGGTAAGGCCAAGGCTTGGAGCGGTTCTGGGCTGGAGGATCATATCTAAATCCATGCCCACACCATCATCGGAAACGGCCAATTCGATACCGCCTCTACTCCTGGATATCGAAATGTCAACCCACTCGGCCCTACTGTGCTTGGCGACATTGTTCAGCGCCTCCTGGGCGATTCTAAAGATATTTACCTTGAGGTTTTCAGGGATTTCATCTTCCGTAATTCCAGTATCGAGCTCGATGTGGCGTTCGGGGTAAAGTTTCATGCATTCCTGACGCAGCCACTCGAGTGTTGCCAAAAGCCCGTGACTGTCCAGCATCGAGGGCCGCAAGCCCATGTAGATACTCCTGGTTTCCTGAATTGACCGCTGGAGGATGGGAACAAATTGCTCCAGGTGGTTCAAGGCAGCACTGCTATCACCTGCATCCTTGAGCCTCAAGGCCATCTCTACCCAAAACTTAACAGCGGCAAGAGTCTGTCCGATGCTGTCGTGGAGTTCGGAAGCAAGCCTTTTCCTTTCTTCCTCCAGAATCGCAATGAGTTTTGACGGTATTTGCCGCAGTTGCTCGTTGGCTTTTTCCAGTGCGGCTGTCCGTTCCTTTACCCGCAACTCCAGTTCATCGTGAGCTCTTTGCAGTTCAAGTTCCATACGCTTACGCTCATCTATTTCACAAATGAGCCGTTCATTGGACATGGCCAGTTCCGAGGTTCTCTCTTGGATCATGTCCTCGAGGTTATCACGGTATTTGTTCAATTCCTCCAATGCAAGCTTTCGCATGGTAATGTCACTGAAAGTGAGGACGGCCCCGACGATTTTGTCCTCTTCCCGAATGGGGGTGCTTGAATATGCAACCGGGAAACTCGTGCCATCCTTCTTCCAGAATACCTCATCTCTTTCATGTCGAGTGACGCCGGTACTCAAGCTTTCGAACGTTGGACACTCGTGTAAGGGATAAGGAGTACCGTCGGGTCTGGAGTGGTGAACCGCCTGGTGGAAGTCTTTTTGGATCAATTCTTCAATCTGATACCCGATAAGCTCCACCCCGGCCGGATTGATAAAGATAATTCTGCCCTCCAGGTCCAATCCGACAATGCCCTCTCCGGCAGCATCGAGGATCAGTTGGTTTTGTCTGCTGAGCCGATACACTTCCTCTTCTGCCCGCTTGCGAACGACTTCGTTTTCCAGACTTTGAAGCGCACGGGCCAGGTCCGCCGCCAGGTTGCTCAAAAGTTCGACCTCTTCCAGATCGAATGCATGCGCTCGGTCGGCCTTGACCGTAAGGACGCCGAGGAGTCGCTCCTCATAAATAAGGGGGACGGAGGCGATGGAGGCGCCGCCATAGGTCATGACGGGATCTTTCCAAAGGGCAAAGCGCGAATCGGTGGCGAGGTCATCGAAGACTACTGCCCGGCGTTCGCGTATCGCAGTGCCCGCCGGCCCCTGTCCGGTGGGACTATCATCCCATGTGATCGGGGCGTGTTGCAGGAAATCCACCCCCCCTCGCGAGTTGGCAATCGGCAACACCCGCTTGGACTCTGCTTCCGGTTTCCCGATCCACACAATTACATAGCCGCGTGTCTGGACGAGGCTGTCACAGACCGCGTTCAACAGCTTAATCGGATCTTTCTCGCTGTTGATAAGGCTTCCAACATCACGAATGGCGCGCAAGACATCGTTGAGATGGCTGATTCGGGCATTGCTCTGCTGTAGTGCTTTATCGGCCAGCTTGCGTTCCTTTTTGTCCTTTTCCAGCTCAGCGACCCGTTCACGCAATTCGTGCAACTCGATTATGAGCTGATCTCTGGTCTTGGCTTCAACCGGCATACCCCATACCTCCACGATCGATGCATAGGTTCCAGCACACTGTAAGCAAAGCGAATATTTTTTTAATATTCAACAATGAAAAAGCTGGCGGAAGGAAAAACCTGCGGGGAGCTTTGAAGCGCCTACTGAGCAAGAACTTGGATTCTTACTTTTAACAGCATAGGCAGCATGAGACAACCGATTTTCAATAACGAAGCAGGAAGAATAGCGGTAGCTTGCAATTTCGAAAGACTCCGGTCTGAGGGGATTCGGTGCACAAACGATTCGAAAACGGCGAAGATTTTGGCGCTCCGTTTCTCAGGGGCGAGGAGAGCTGTCCTGACAACCGAGTGTTTTGCGCTGCACTTCGACGGAAATGAGACTGACACCTTCCCCGGACAGGCGTCTGCCGAGGGCTGGCTGGAAGCACGCCATTGATTGCGGGGATGGCGGTATCTTCTCAAACTCCCCCAGTAGGTGTGATCGGCATTTTTCTTGCGGGTTTTGATCGGAGTATCGTATATGATTTGCGAACATTCGCATGCCAAGAGCTTTTTCGGATGGAATCCGACTCGCAAATGCGGTTCGCCTCCTGTTGGGGATCAACTTGACGCATTATTCGGGTTTAAGGCAAGGATCCGATCCCAACGTGCCGTTTGGTCTCCAGTGCGCTGTCTGGGCACGGTAGAAGCTTTTTTTCGATGCGATGCATTTTTATTTTCTATCGAAAGGTGTTTGGCGATGAGTTTCCCAAGCATACTGTTTGCGAGACCGGAAGATTTCGTAAACGATCAACAACTCGGTGAAGCAGATTTCTTTTCTGATTTAAATCTCGATCAAATCATAGCCGCCGTCACGGCGGGCAGGGATGAATACAACCTGAAGCCCTTCTTTTACTTTCCGCTGAACAGTACCGATGAGATCGAATATCGTCACGAAGTAATGCAGGACCTTGAAAGTGCGGCCCTGTTCGAGCAGGTAAAATCGTTCACGCAAAAAATGCGCACAATGCGCGAATATCTGGTCCAGGCAAATGATCTTTGTCACAGATATCAGGAAGAAGCCTGGTTTTTGGACGCAGTGGAGATTTATTGCGATGCGGTGAGTTGCTTTGCAGAATATCTGTCGTATGAAGCCCTTAAATCTCGGGGGTTCCTGGCCTTTCGCAGATACTTGGCTGACTATGTCCAGTCTGATGGTTTCACCCTGCTTCTTGCGCAAACAAAAAAACTTAAGGCTGATTTGGCCGCGGCAAAATATTGCGTGCTCCTGAAAGGCGACAGCTTTAAAGTTCGCAAATATGAATTGGAATCCGATTACAGCGCGGATGTCGAAGAAACATTCAAAAAATTCAGACAGGGGGCCGTGAAAGACTATAGAGTCGAATTTCCCTGGTGGCCCCAGATGAACCATATTGAAGTCAAGATACTGGATTTTGTGGCCCTGCTGTACCCCGAGACGTTTTCAAATCTGGATGGCTACCGCGCCAATAACGACAATTTTGTGGATGAAGCGATCTCGGCCTTCGACCGGGAAATCCAGTTTTACATCGCGTTCTTCGATCACATGGCACTGCTCAAACGTGCGGGACTCAAATTCTGCTATCCGCGCGTTGCAAACGATTCCAAGGAGGTCTATGACTACGAGGGATACGACCTCGCTCTGGCTCATAAGCTCATCGGTGAAGGCTCATCCATTGTTTGCAATGATTTCCACTTGAGAGACGGAGAGCGCGTAATTGTTGTAACCGGTCCGAACCAGGGCGGTAAAACGACCTTTGCCCGTACCTTCGCACAGTTGCATTATATGGCTGCCATAGGTTGTCCCGTCCCCGGCAAAGAAGCCCGGCTCTTCCTTTTCGACAGGCTCTTTACCCATTTTGGGAGAGAAGAGGACGTTAAAAACCAGCGCGGCAAGCTGGAGGATGACTTGGTCCGGATTCAAAGTATCCTTGAGCAGGCTACATCCAACAGTATCATTGTAATGAACGAAATTTTCACCTCTACGACGCTGCAGGACGCCATGGTTTTGAGCAAAAATGTGATGGAAAAAATAACGGAGTTCGATTCGTTGTGCGTTTGGGTAACATTCATCGATGAGCTGGCCTTTTTCGGCGAGCAAACCGTATCCATGATTAGCACGGTAGTTCCGGAAAACCCGGCACAGAGAACTTTCAAAATCGTGAGAAGGCCCGCTGAGGGACTTTCATATGCAATGTCAATTGCCGAACAGTTCAGGCTTACTTACGAATGTCTAAAGGAGCGCATACACTAATGAAAGCGTTCCTCATGCATAAAGATCAAGATTTCGACCTTGAACGAGAACTGCCGCCTAACGAGCAGGCACTGACACAAGACTTGGCATTGCCCATTCTGTTCGAAGCCATGGCGCTCGACGACCAATTTTTATTGGAAATGGCAAGGAAGGCTGTTTTGTCAAGTTTAAGCGATCTGGATTCGATTCTATATCGACAAAATATTCTTAAGGATTGTCTGAAAAATCCTTCCATTGTCAGGGATATCTATAACTTGGTGGTTGAATCAATTGAAAACAGGCAAAAACAATGGTGGGCAACCAGATATCCCAGCACAATAATGTATAGTGCGGTAGAAGCGCTAAAGATGTTCGTAGGCCAACTTAAAAAGCTCAGAACTATTGCCGATCAACACGCCGATAAATTTGATTCGGAGGGTTTTGCCAGGTTTTTCGCGATGCTCGTTGCGGAACTCGACGACGAGTATTTCACCAGAATCGAAGAATACCTCAGAGAGCTGAAATTACCAAAAGGTGTGCTGGTGAGCGCCGAGTTGGGGAAGGGGAATAAAGCTGCCAATTTTGTCCTTCACAAAACCCGTGACGAAAAGCAGAGTTGGCTGGGGCGTATCTTGGGGCGACAACCTCCCGCCTATTCCTATCGTCTCTCTCCTCGCGATGAAATCGGCGCCAGGGCCATGTCGGATCTGAGAGATAGAGGCCTGAACCTCGTTGCCAATGTGGTTGCCCAGTCTACAGATCACATTCTGAGCTTCTTTCAAATGCTGCGAACGGAACTGGCATTTTATGTAGGTTGTCTGAATTTGCACGAGCAACTCATCCAAAAGGGGGAGCCTGCGTGCTTTCCAGTCCCCGCAGAACCCACTCAGCGCAAGAGGTCCTTTCACGGCCTCTACGATGTCTGCCTCGCTTTGAGCGTGACACAAAAAGTCGTGGGCAACGATATGAATGCGGACCAAAATGACTTGGTGATAATCACAGGCGCTAACCAGGGTGGCAAATCAACTTTTTTGCGAGGCATTGGCCAGGCCCAATTGATGATGCAGGCCGGCATGTTTGTGCCTGCCGAGTCCTTCTCTGCCGGGGTATGCAACGGGATTTTCACTCATTTTAGACGTGAAGAAGATGCCACTATGAGGAGCGGAAAACTTGCTGAAGAACTCAGCAGAATGAATGATATCGCGGACAACATCACGCCAAATTCCATGTTGCTGTTCAATGAATCGTTTGCGTCAACATATGAAAGAGACGGTTCGGAAATCGCAAGGCAAATAACCATGGCATTGGTGGAAAAGGGGATCAGGGTCTTTTTCGTTACGCATTTATACGAATTTGCGCACGGTCTATTCGATAGCAAGATGAAAAACGCGATTTTCCTGCGCGCTAAAAGGAGGCCCGACGGTACACGAACATTTAAATTAATCGAAGACGAGCCGTTGCGAACCAGTTACGGTGAAGACTTGTATCACAGGATATTGACGAATGTCGGCGCGACGCCGACGTGAAAACACAGTCGTTATCCGCTGGCACGTAAGGCTTTGCGGAAGGAGTTTCTCTTTTCCATCCGAACGTTCCGGTTCAGCGGACGGCATATCGCCGCCGCTGAAACCGGTTGTTTGCTGACCGTTTTTTCGTCGCCCTGTCAGAAGCCCTCGAAGACGTTTGTGCTGCGATCAAGCGAGGTCGAAACGGTCAAGGTTCATGACTTTGTTCCACACCGCTACAAAGTCGTGCAGGAACTTCTCCTGGGAGTCCTCACATCCGTAGACTTCCGCCAAGGCCCGGAGTTGGGAGTTCGAACCGAAGATCAGGTCGACACGGGTGCCCGTCCACTTGAGTGCGCCCGTTGCGCGATCACGACCCTCGAATACGCCATCGTCTTCCGCGGTTGCCTTCCACGTCGTGCTCATGTCGAGCAGATTAACGAAGAAGTCATTGGTGAGCGCCTCTGGCCGCTTGGTGAAGACGCCGTGATGGGACCCTCCGAAGTTGGTCTTCAGGACACGCATGCCGCCCACGAGCACTGTCATTTCGGGTGCGGTCAGGGTCAGCAATTGCGCCTTGTCAACCAGCAACTCCTCGGCCGATACGGCATAGCGGGTCTTCTGGTAGTTGCGGAAGCCGTCCGCGACCGGCTCGAGCACGGCGAAGGAGGCCGCATCGGTTTGCTCCTGCGAGGCGTCCATGCGCCCCGGCGTGAAGGGAACCGTCACCTCGTGACCGGCATTCTTCGCAGCCTGCTCGACGCCCGCGCAGCCGGCCAGAACGATCAGGTCAGCCAGTGATACCTTCTTGCCGCCGGACTGCGCGCTGTTGAACGCGCTCCGGATGCCCTCCAACGTCTTGAGCACCTTCGCCAGCTGGGCAGGCTGGTTGACTTCCCAATCCTTCTGCGGCGCCAGACGAATGCGGGCGCCGTTGGCGCCGCCGCGCTTGTCGGAGCCACGGAAGGTGGACGCCGACGCCCAGGCGGTCGAAACCAGCTCCGACACGGACAGGCCGGAAGCCAGGATCCCGCCCTTGAGGGAGGCGATGTCCTGTGCATCAATGAGTTTGTGATTGACGGCAGGGGTGGGGTCTTGCCAGATGAGCTCTTCTGCCGGAACCTCCGGGCCGAGATAGCGTGCGCGCGGGCCCATGTCGCGGTGCGTCAGCTTGAACCACGCCCGGGCAAACGCGTCCGCGAGCTGATCCGGATTTTCCATGAAGCGCCTTGAAATCTTTTCGTAGACAGGGTCGAACCGCAGAGCGAGGTCCGTGGTCAGCATGGATGGCGTGTGACGCTTTGACGGGTCGTGCGCATCCGGCACGGTACCGACACCTGCGCCACCCTTCGGCTTCCACTGATGCGCACCGGCCGGGCTCTTCGTCAGTTCCCATTCGGAGCCGAACAGGATCCGGAAGAAGTTGTTGCTCCATTTCGTGGGCGTGTTGGTCCAGATGACTTCCAGGCCGCTGCCGATCGTGTCGCCGGCTTTGCCCGTGCCAAAGCTGCTCTTCCAGCCAAGGCCCTGCTCCTCGATGCCGGCCGCTTCGGGCTCAGGCCCAACATGTTTCGCATCACCGGCGCCGTGGGTCTTGCCGAACGCGTGGCCGCCCGCGATGAGCGCCACCGTCTCCTCGTCGTTCATCGCCATGCGAGCGAAGACCTCGCGGATGTCCCGCGCCGCAGCGACCGGGTCCGGGTTGCCGTTCGGGCCTTCAGGGTTGACGTAAATCAGGCCCATCTGCACGGCAGCAAGCGGATTTTCGAGGTCCCGGTCGCCGGTGTAGCGCTTGTCACCCAGCCACTCGGCCTCCGAGCCCCAGTAGATGTCCTTTTCCGGTTCCCAGATGTCCTCGCGCCCGCCGGCGAAACCGAACGTCTTGAAACCCATCGATTCCAAGGCGACGTTGCCGGTGAGGATCATCAGGTCGGCCCAGGAAATTTTTCGGCCGTACTTCTGCTTGATCGGCCAGAGCAGTCGTCGCGCCTTGTCGAGGTTCACATTGTCGGGCCAGCTGTTGAGGGGTGCAAAGCGCTGGCTGCCGTTGCCTGCGCCGCCGCGGCCGTCGCCGGTGCGGTAGGTGCCGGCGCTGTGCCACGCCATACGGATGAACAAAGGTCCGTAGTGGCCGAAGTCCGCCGGCCACCAGTCCTGCGAGTTCGTCATCAGTTCACGGAGGTCCTTTTTCACGGCCTCCAAGTCGAGACTCTTGAACTCTTTAGCGTAGTTGAAACCCTCTCCCATCGGATTGGACTTGGAAGAACGCTGGTGCAGGATATCGAGCTTCAACTGGTTCGGCCACCAGTCCCGGTTCGTCGTGCCGCCGCCGGGTGTGTGAGCACTGCCCGTTACCGGGCATTTGCTTTCTTCACTCATGATATTTGCTCCTTTCGTTGTGTAAATTGTTGAACAGTGTTACTATAAATAATTCTGTTTCTCTGCCCATCTGGCTAACATTCGGTGTCAGTGGCTGGCTGTTTGTGGGACAAAGAGCACGTCCCTGAAGTTGCGGCTGTTTGCTGTCCAGTCATATCTCTCCCACTTTTCAAGAAAAGATTCGGGCGAGGGCCGGACGAAAGGCAGAAATGCAAATGCATAGAAATTATTGAAAAAGGTAGTTGAAGATGGAAATCACTTTCAGTTTTGATCATCAAAGACTCTCAACCAACCCAACCGCAAGACGCAGAATGCATGCCTCTTGACGAACCGGAAATACTAGCCGCGAAGAACTCTGTAAGGTCTGTACTGATCTACCCTCCCTGACATTCTCTTCGTGGACTCAAGCCGCTACTGGAGAGCTTCTTGTCCTCCTCCTTCTGATCGGCCTTAGCTTTGCACTCCGAGCAAAGTCCGTGGTATTCCATCCGATAAGTCATTACTTCGAAACCCATCTCCTCACGGACCTCCTCCGGAGACATGTGCGTCCCGGCCTCGAAATCCTGTATTTTCCCGCAGGATGTGCAGATAAGATTAATATGAAAAGAGAGGTTGGCTTCGTATCGGTTATCCTCCCTGAACGTCAACATCTTGATTAGGCCGTTCATCGTAAGAACTTGCAATGTGTTGTAAACCGTCGCCAAACTCAATCTGGGTTGAACCTTCTTCACCTCTTCAAAAATCTTATAAGCACCAGGGTGTTCAAGAGTGGAGACCAAGTAGTCCACAATGGCTTTCCTTTGGCCTGTAATACGATACCCTGCCCTCCGAAGAGCCTGCTCCATTTCTTGTCTTTTTTGTTCGGGCCCCAAGAAACCTCCTTTGTGGCAAACAGGTTGATTAGAATCATTCTAATTAGTATTGTCAAGGGAGGGAGTGGTGGAAACTGGGCAACGCTCCTCTGCAAGCAGCCTCGGTTGTGGATTTAGAGGGGAAGGCAAACTCCATTTTACATCAGCGGATGCCGGGAATATCACTTCTGCGGGATGGGTGTTGAGCAGAGGGATGAAAAATTTTCCGGTTCTTCACGTTCCTCTTTTGTTTAGCTTGCCAACAGGCGAATTTTGCGATTTTTCAACATGCGATTTGCACATGGAACCTTAACGGAGAAGCGGCAGAGGGAAGACGTGAAGCCGTAATTGGCCTGCGAGAAACCAGTCTCCGAGAACGCGGCCATTGTCTTCCTAACCTATACAATTATTTTAGGCTTCGGTTGCAAATTTGCTGTTTAATTGAGCCAGCCGGTAATAATGTGTAAAATCAGCACCTTATCCTCACAGGGATATGCAGGAGTCACTCAAGACATGCTTCCAGGTTCCTACACAAACACAAAAATCAGAATTCTCCCCCTCTTGACTCGGTCACTCGTATGTATATGACCTTTCGAAACGAGACATCCCGGTCCAAATATGATTTGTATAACTTGCGCATTTCAACAAGGCTAAAACTTTTCAGGTCCAATGCAACGGTCACTCCGATCCCTGCGCTGTTTGCAGTTCGGCACGCACGGCCGGTAGTGATCGTCGCAGCGCGCCGCACCAATGATCCTTATTATTTCGAAGGGTTTGTATCGGATCCGATCTGACCCGATCCCGGCGTAAAGGATGAACGCTCCGAAATCGAGCGAACAGCTGAGAAATGAACCAGAAAATGGAAGAGATAATTCTGAGGTTCCCCGAACAGTATTTATGGATGCACAATAGAGCATTATCAGAAGGCTATGACGGAAGTGGCCCCTTACGTACTCATGTCGAGATGTGCCGGTAACGCTAAGGAGTGGGCGTGCCGTAAGTTGATCTCCCGGGCGACGGCTGAGATCCGCTCGGTCGCCTGAGCGACCTGGTCCAGGCAGCGGGCCATCACCGCAGGTCTCGCCGGATCGATGGTAGAATCCGGAGGCGGGCCGATCTCGTGGAACATACGCTCCCAGCGGCCGGATACATCCGGCTTCCAGCGTACCGGCTCCAGGCGAGCCGCGCGGCCCGGGTCCCGCTGAAATTGTTGGGCTGCATGCTCCAGGTATTCCCTGGCCTGATCAGGGTAATCGCCTGCCATCTGAAAAAAACGGACCCGCAACGTGTGCTCTCCCTCCAGACCGAGGAGGAAATGTACAAACTCGAGGCTGGCATCGATCTCCTGCAGGCCGCCAAGAATGTCATTGTAAGCAGGGTCGGCATGGTCCGGGCCGGGGAGGTAGCGGGCGTCGTCTAGCAGATCACGGGCACGACGGACCGTATCGCCCAGGCTTGGCGGCGGCCCTTGCCAGGTTTCGCGCGGACCGCTAAACAATAGGCCCAAACTCACCCCGGTGTCCCGCAGGGCAGCGGCGATCAAGTCGCGCAACTGACGCATGGGCAAAACCGGCCAAAGATAGGCGTGGATGACTATCGCCGTGAATCCGGCGACTACCAGGCCCGCGAACCTTGTCTGTACTGTGGCGAACGAGCCCCATTCCGGCCCTGTCGTTGCCAGGTAGGCGAAGGGCAGCGCCAGGCCGGCCTGCACCCCGGCGACGCCGTAGCGCGGCAGGATTTGCTGGACCAGGGCAGCCAGGTATTCGCCCAGGAATATTAGGGCGAGAAGAAGCGAGAAGTCTGGCAGGCGTGAGGTGAAAAAGGCTGCTATGACCCCATAGGCGAAGCCCCCCAGAAGGCCGGCCAGGCCGACCAGGTCAGTCTTATTTTGCCGGCCGAGGTTGCCGGTACTTGCAAAGAACGTCGCGTAAAAGGCGACTTGCGAACCACCCGGAAGACCTAAGACCAATTCTTCCACCAAGAGCAACATGATCATGAGTACCAGTTTAGCGCCTGAGCGTATGGAGTTCTCGTCGATGAGCGGTGCATCGGTCGACGTAACACGCAGAGCGACCAGCTCTCCCGCCAGGCCCCTGCGCAAGCTGGAGAGGAGGGCATTGTGGCGCGAGGTCATAGTCTGGAGGTCTTGAACCACCAAACGCAAGACAGATCTGTGAATGCCCAGGGCGAGCAGGACATCTTCTCTGGCAAGGGGCGGTCGCCCAACGTCCCATGCGGCCGAACGGGCGTCTTCAAACAAATCGGCATCCACAGGCGGCGCCTCTTGCCGTTGCACGGCGCCTTCGAACAAGACATGCAAGTGGTCGGCGCATCGGTCAAGAAGGTCTGCCAGTGGCCGTTGCGCTGCCGCCGGCAAAGTCGCGGCCACCAACGCGGCGATGGTCCGATTAAAAAACCAGAGGCGCAGGCTCAATGACCGGCAGGCGAGAATCATTTGGGCGAATGGATTTGAAGTGTCCCTGGCCCGCCGTAACTCTGGGGCCAGAAGCTGCCGCAACGGGCGGAACGGGGCCCACTCAAAAGGAGAAGTCTCTACTACGGGCGGCTCGCCCGAACGGATTTGGCCTGCAGCCCGTCGGCAATCTTCCTCCAAATGTGAGTATGCATTAGCCAGGCTCTGCAAAAAGAGCTTCCGAGTGTTCAGCGGCCAGAGCAGGGTGTGGACCACGATCACCGAAAAGCCAGCAATCAGGAAGTTGACTCCGTAAGCGACGAAAAAATTCAGTGTCGCCCCAACTGTCCCATGAAAATAGACAAAAATGCCGAGAGCAGAGACCATGGCGCCCAGCGTCGCCGGCAAATTAAACCAATTCGAAAAGAGCAGGCAGATGAATATCCACAGCAGCGTCACGGCCAGGTAGAGGAAGGGGGTGGCGTTGAAGGCCAAGAGGATAAGGGCCGATACGGTGGCGCTGATCCCAACCGCCAACTGAGCCAGCAGCCAGTTGAGGCGCGGGCTGGGCATGCCCATGGTCATGAGCAGGAAGGCAAAAACCGCGGCCAGTTGACCACTGGGCACACGGTAATAGTAGACCAGTCCGGCGGCCAGGCAGCATGCCAGGGCGGTTTTCAGGGCATGCTTGACCTTCCCCTGAAGCAGAAACGCTTCATGGAGGCGCTCGGTTGGCGCTTCGGTTGAAACCATGCACACATCCCCTGCCGGCCTGCGGAACGGCAGACGTTGCGAGTCTAAGAGCAGGGCGTTGAGTTCTAACGGAGATTATCGAAAAGGGACAAGATCTTGTGCCAGACTTCTGTCACCCCGTTGAGCCAATACCTCTCCCGGGTGTAGACGACGACCGTGGCCGTGGCCCCGATGCGGAGGGGATATTCCGCCGGCATCTGTGGCGTCACCCACACCTGGAAGCGCTGTGCGAGCTTGATCCAGTTCTGCGGCTCGCTCACCGCCGGCAAATTGCCGGAAGGCGCCGCCTGTCCCTGATATACCCCCCAGCCGACCGTCTTGACCACCCCGGAGAAGATGCGCCCGGGATACGTGTTGAAGCTGAGTGCCACGTGTTGCCCCGGTACCAGGTATTCCAGGCTGTTTTCACGATAGTTGGCCACCACCCACCATTGGTCGCTGTCGATGCAAGTCAGCACAGGTATGCCGATGTGAGCGTAGGATCCCTCCCGGAGTTGAACATTGGTTACGTATCCGTTTGCCGGCGCATATGTACGTGTCCAACTCAAATTGAGCCTGGCATCCGCAAGTTGAGCCTCTGTCCCGGCGACAATGGCTTTTTGAGTCGACAATGCCTCAGCGGTTTTGCGGTTTATGGCCTCACTGCGTTTGCGGTCCGCCTGGGCAACCCGGTATTTGGAGACCGCGTTCAGGTACGCCCGCTCCGTCGTGGCTAATTTGCTGCGGATTTCCGTCTCCTGTTCCTGGACTGCTCGAGCGTAAGCCTCCTCAGCCGTATTCCGCAAAATATCTGCATTGGAGGCGACAAGTTCGCTTTCAATCTGGGAGGTCTGCTTTTTGGCCTCCTCCAGCTTGGCTTCCAGGAGAGCCACCCGGTACTCAAAAGGTCTCGGGTCGATCTCAAAAAGCAGGTCTCCCTTACTGATATATTGATTTTCCACGACATTGACCCGAACTACCTGGCCTTCTACCTGAGAAGCCACCTGAATTACGAAAGCCTGGACATAAGCGTCTGTGGTGAGCGGTGTGTAGCGGTTCTCCAGCACGTAATAGGCCACCAGGAGCGCGATTACCATGAGAATGCAAAGGACCCAGAATCTCGCCGACAGAAGAAGCCTTCGCCAGCTTGCGACAAGCCGCTGCAGAGTGTTCCAGGGGACGAGCAACCATCGCCGGATTTCTTGCCGGGCTTTCATATCCGGTTCCCTCGCGTCTCAACAGTCACAAAAACCTATTTAATTTCCTCTGGTAGCTGGGATGCCTGATGCCCCTTGGGTAACGATTTGGAGACTT
>Ga0326728_10012496_pt1 | contig 18836 bp, 21 predicted proteins | sample MB3enrmetagenome_FD_207602 | JGI IMG/M metagenome (GOLD analysis project Ga0326728, IMG submission 207602) | Lab enriched peat soil microbial communities from McLean, Ithaca, NY, United States - MB31MN | ecosystem: Environmental > Terrestrial > Soil > Wetlands > Peat | place: USA: New York... | reverse complement strand
AACCCCGTCAGGCCCGGAAGGGAGCAGCGGTAACGGCTCGGTCGGGTGCCGAAGATATGGCTGGTGCGGATCACCTCCCGTCGGGATCTAATAGCGCATGAGCGTTTACACCGCCTTGGCGCGCAGGTGGCGCCCGCACAGCTTCGCCGAGATGACCGGCCAGGAGCACGTGCTGCGCGCGCTCGGCAACTCGCTGGGCAGCGAGCGCATGCACCACGCCTATCTCTTTGCGGGTACGCGAGGCGTAGGCAAGACCACCGTGGCGCGCATCCTGGCCAAGTGTCTCAACTGCGAGCGCGGCGTGTCCGCTATCCCCTGCGGCGAGTGCGCGAGCTGCCGCGAGATCGATGCCGGTCGCAGCGTCGACGTCATCGAGGTGGATGCTGCCTCACGTACCAAGGTCGATGACACCCGCGAGCTGCTGGACAACGTGCAGTACGCACCGACCCGCAGTCGTTACAAGATCTACCTGATCGATGAAGTGCACATGCTGTCCACGAGCTCCTTCAACGCACTGCTCAAGACGCTCGAGGAACCGCCGCCGCACGTTAAATTCCTGCTCGCCACGACCGAACCACGCAAGTTGCCCGTGACGGTCCTGTCGCGCTGCCTGCAGTTCAACCTCAAGCGCCTGCCGGTGGCGCTGATCGCGGCGCGACTGCAGCATATCCTGACCGCCGAGGGCATCGCATTCGAGCCGGCAGCGGTGCAGCTGCTGGCGCAGGCCGGGGACGGCAGTCTCCGGGATGCTCTCTCGCTGCTGGATCAGCTGCTGGCCTACGGCAATGGCAGTGCGCTCGAGGCCGATGCCCGGGACATGCTCGGCACCGTGGGGCGCGACCAGGTGGCACAGCTCGCACGGCTGCTGGCTGCCGGCGACGCTGCGGCTCTCGTGCGATACGCACAGGGTCTGGATGAGCGCGCGAGCGATCCGGCGCAGATTCTCGAGCAGCTCGCGGCCCTGCTCGAACGGGTCGCCCTCCGGCAGGTGGTGCCGGACTATGATGGAGATGAGCTGCACCCGGTCGAGGAACTTGCGGAGCTTGCCTCTGCCATGCCGCCCGAGGACGTGCAGCTCTTCTACCAGACGGCGATCCTCGGCCGGCGTGATCTCGGGCTGGCGCCGGATCCGCGCACGGGGTTGCGCATGACTCTGATCCGCATGCTGGCCTTCCGTCCGGCGGCCGCACACACTGCGCAGCCCGCGGCTCGTGCCGCCGTGCGGCCTGCGACTGCGCCATCGCCGCTTCAGACACCGGCACCGGCACAAGCATCCGCACAAGCATCCGCACATGCAACGGCAGGGGCGGGCAGCAGCACGATTGCGATCGGGGCGGCCGCTAAGCCGGCAAACGACTCGCTGGATTGGGCCGGTATCATCGATTCGCTCGATCTGCAGGGAGCCCCGCGTCAGCTTGCGGCCAACTGTGTGCTGCTCGGGCGTGAGGGTGCCACGCTTCGACTGGGCCTGGATCCCCGCGGGGCTTCCGTGCGTACGCGCGCTCAGGAGGAGAAGCTGGCCCAGGCGTTGTCGCGCCATTTCGGCAGCCCGGTTCGGCTCGAGATCCAGGTCCAGGAGAGCAGCGAGGATACCCCGGCGCGCTCGGTCGAGCGGGCGCAGGCGGAGCGCAAGGCCCAGGCGCGCATCGAATTCGAGGCCGATCCCACCGTCGGGGCGCTCAAGCAGCGCTTCGGCGCCAGCGTGCTGGCCGACACCGTGCGACCCGCCGAACCGGAATCGTGAGAGGAACAGCAATGGCGAACATGAATCAATTCGTCAAGCAGGCACAGGCGCTGCAGGCGAATATGCAGAAAGCACAGGCCGAGATTGCACGGCTGGAAGTCACCGGCGAGTCCGGTGGCGGTATGGTCAAAGTCACGATGACGGGCCGACACGAGGTCAAGCGCGTGCAGATCGAGCCGTCGGTCAGCGGTGAGGACCGCGAGATGCTCGAGGACCTCATCGCAGCCGCTTTCAACGACGCCGTGCATCGGCTCGAGAGCGCCACGCAGGCGAAGATGGCGGCGGCCATGGGCGGCTTGTCGCTGCCGCCGGGCATGAAGATGCCATTCTGACAGGCCGTCAGCGCGCCAGGACATGAAGCATACGCCCGCGCTCGCCGGCCTCATCGAGGCGCTTCGCACCCTGCCGGGCGTCGGACCCAAGAGCGCGCAGCGCATGGCATTCCATCTGCTGCAGAGCGGACGCCCCGGTGCACGCGCGCTGAGCGCGGCGCTCGAGGCAGCGCTTGATCGGGTGGGGCGCTGCAGCCGCTGCCGCATGCTCACCGAGGGAGCCCTGTGCGCTATCTGCAGCAATTCGCAGCGCGATGCGAGCCAGATCTGTGTGGTTGAATCTCCGGCCGACGTGGTCGCCGTGGAGCAGTCGGGAGGCTACCGAGGTCGCTACTTCGTGCTCATGGGACGCCTCTCGCCGCTCGATGGCATTGGTCCGGAAGAACTGGGAGTGCACGAACTGGAGGCGCTGCTGGCGGAGAACGCGGTCCGTGAGGTCATCATCGCCACGAATCCCACCGTTGAGGGCGAGGCCACGGCACACTTCCTCAGCGAGCTGGTCCGGGCCCGGGGCATCGCGGCCAGCCGCATTGCGCACGGAGTGCCCATGGGCGGGGAGCTCGAATACGTCGATGGCGGCACGCTCGCCCACGCGCTTGCCGGACGTCACGCGCTGGGCTGATCAGCGCATCTGCCGACGTCCCGGGGTGGGCTGCAGGCGCTCGAACAGGCGGCGCAGCCGGCGATAGCTCTCGTAGCGACGGGAATCGAGCGAGATCCCCACCGCCGAGCGCACCGCGCAGTCCGGCTCGCGCATGTGGCGACAGTCCGCGAAGCGGCAGCCCTCACGCAGCGCCGCGACCTCCCGGAAGCCAAGCGTGGCGGCATCCAGCCGATCGATCGCCGGCGCAAAGTCCCGGACGCCGGGTGAGTCGACGATGGCCCCACCCCCGGGCAGATCGTAGAGGCTGACGGCGGTTGTGGTGTGCCGGCCTCCCTCATCGCGCAGCAGTTCCCCGACGCTGGCAGCGCTCTGCGGCACCAGCGCACGGGAGAGCGAGGACTTGCCGACGCCTGATTGCCCGACGAGCGCCGAGGTCTCGTTGCGCAGCGCAGATCGCAACTGCTCGAGCCCGGCGTGCGTGTGCGCGCAGACGCGCCGGACCGACAGGTCCAGCCTCGAGTACACCTGCAGTGCGGCGTCGATGTCCGCCGTGCAGGGTACATCGGTCTTGTTGAGCAATACGATCGCTTGCATGCCGGCGCATTCCGCTGCGGCGAGGTAACGGTCGACGATGAAGAAATCCGGCGCGGGCAGCGGGGCCACGACCACCGCGAGCAGCGTAAGGTTGGCAGCGATGAGCTCGGCTTGACCGCGTGCATTGCTGCGATAGAGCGCGCCACTGCGCGGTGCGACGCTCACGATTCGCAGCTCATCGTGCTGTGCATCGAGCTCGCAGATGACTTTGTCGCCGCAGACGAGCTGAGTCTGGCGACCGGGCGGTCGCGCGACGCTTTCGCGTCCATCGGCGAGTTGCACGCGCATCAACCGCCCGTGTGCAGCGACGACGCGGGCGGCCAGTTGCGGCGATGAGGCTGGGGGGGTTGACATTCCTTGCTATGATGCCTGCTTTGGTGGCAAAGAGATCGCATGTCCGCTCACGAGAACCTCATTTGGATCGACCTGGAGATGACGGGCCTGATGCCCGATACCGACCAGATCATCGAGATCGCCACGGTGGTCACGGACAAGAACCTGAACGTGCTCGCCGAGGGACCGGAGCTCGCGATCCACCACCCCGAAGAGGTACTCGCGCGTATGGATGCCTGGAACCAGCGGCAGCACGCGAGCTCAGGGCTGCTCGCACGCGTGCGATCCAGCCGGATGACGACGACGGAAGCCGAGCGTCAGACTCTGCTGTTCCTGACCACGCACGTGCCGCCTGGTCTATCGCCCATGTGTGGCAACAGCATCTGCCAGGATCGACGTTTCCTGGCCCGGCTCATGCCCGATCTGGAGAAGTTCTTTCACTATCGCAATCTGGACGTGAGCACGCTCAAGGAACTCGCTCGTCGCTGGATGCCGGGACTCGGTGCCGACTTCAGCAAGCAGTCCGCGCATCTGGCTCGCGCCGATATCCACGAGTCCATCCGTGAGCTGCGTTTCTACAGGGAACGCATGTTCGTGGCTCCGTGATGCGAAGCTGAGACCTGCGACACTAAATCCCCGTTGCGCGGGCAATGCCGTTACAGACGCGTGCTATAGTCGGGCGTATGTTCTGTGAAACGAACATCAGGGTCTCATGGCGGGCGCGGCCGCGCGGCTTCGTCGCGCTCATGAGCCTTTATGAGAGCAACTACCTGCGATTTATGCAGCTTGCGGGCGACCCGAAGCAACTGACGGGCCGGCTCATCTCCCGCGTGGCAGGGGACTGCGAGCTGCACCTGGCCGTGCTCGAGCACATGCCTTATACGAGCACGCTGTCCCTGACGTACCTGATGGGGGGGCGCTCCGAGGCTGGGGGACAGGTCGCGGAACGGCTGCCGGACCTGCGCATTCGTGCCTACCACGATGCCCGGCTGCTGGAGGCAGAACGGTTCGAGGCGCATTCCCAGCCCCTCGGGCAGGGTGTGCCTCCGGGGGAACGTGAACTGCATCAGCGTTGGACGCGCAACATGATGCTAAATAAATGGCTGGAATATTGTGCGGAACGTGGCCACCGCTTCGCGTTGCAGGCAAGCCCCTAGGTAGGGTGGCTGCATCGGTCCGGCCACCAGGCCGCGGACATCATGCTGCCACTCATGAAGCTCATACGACAACTCGGATTCATGCGCTTGGGACTGGGCAGCGCTCAGCCCGAGGTCGATCACGATCGGCTCATGTACCTGTTCCGCAACAGGGCGGAGCTCAAGAAAGCCTACAGCGGCATCCAGGATGAGGTTCAACGGCTCAAGGACCGCGTCAAGCAGCAGGAGGGTGCCACGGCCCGGGTGCAGGAAATGCTGCAGGGTCTCGAGGCGCGGCTGAGTCAGCCGGAAACGGCGTATCCCACGCTCGTGTTCTATCAATTGCGCGAGCTGTGGGCTTTTGGTCTCACGCTCCTGACGCAGTTCGTTGCGGAGCTGGCAGCACAGCAGGAAGAGCGCGAGCGACGGGCCTTCCTCGCGGACTACAACCGGCGCCAGTTCGATCGGCGCCAGGCCATCGATGCGAATCTGCGGGAGGCAGAGGCGCGCGCAGCGGAGGCGCGCGACGCGGTGGCTGATCTCGAACGGCGCGTCGCATCCCTGCGGCAGCTGTGGCATTACTTCAAGCGGCGCGCGCTGCGGCTGAAGCTGCAGGAGGCAAGCCTGCACTCGCTGATGTGTGTGCAGGAGCTGGAGGCGGCGCGGGGTGCCCGGGCCACGCTCGATGCGGAAGCCCCGCCGGAGTTTGCCGGCCTCTCGGTGGAAGCGCGTCGCGCAATCAATCTGGCCACGGTGGCTTACGCGCAGATCATGTGCGATCGCCTGGCGCCGACGCAGCTGCTCGAGCCTGCGCGCGTCGCGGCCGGACGGCGCGAGCCACCGCGTGACGACTATGGCGATCGCCAGCGCTGTGACGCCATGATGGCAGAGATTGCACGCTCACGAGGGCTGCTCGAGCAGCGCGCCAACCTGTCGGCCGAGATCAAGCAGCTCTCCGACCGCTTTCACGAGCTGGCGAAGTACCGCAAGGATGACGATACCGTGCCGGTTGCAGACAGCCTCTCGGACACGGTGAACGGTGGATCCCGCGTCCTCAATGACGATATGTGGGAGGTCTACCGGGCGCTGCTGCGATAGCCGCTCGCGGGCTGGAGATCACGGCGTTGCGGTGGCTCCCGCCGGGGGAGGCTGCTGGGCCATTTCGGGCGCACCGCGTCCAGTCTGCGCCGAGACCCCATCGGCCATGATGTCGACGGCCTGGGCGAGGATGACGTCCGGCTCGTCTGCGATGACGATGTCCTCGACGGATTTTACCGCCGGCAGTCCATCGGCCTGGCGCCGTGCGTTCTCCTGCGCCAGCCTGGACTGATCCTGCGCTGTGCGCTCCGCCTGCCGTTTCTTCAGGTTGAGCGACAGCGTCTTCTCCTGTCGCGAGATGTCGATGCTGTTGAGGCTCGCGAGCAGCCACTGGTAGTCGGCATCGTGACTGGCGCGATCGGTCTGTTCGGTGGCCAGAGTCTGCAGGAGCGTCCCTTCCGGCGGCAGGGGGCGGAAAGGCACCGTGGCAATGCGATCCCACGGCAATGCGTGCTCGAGCGTGCCTTCGCCGACGTCGGCGGCGCTGATCGGGGAGGGCAGCACGATGTCGGGTGTGACCCCACGCAGCTGAGTGCTCTCTCCGGTCACGCGGTAGAACTTTCCGATGGTCACCGTGAGCTGCCCCTCGGTCGGACGCGAGGACCAGCGGTCCAGCGGAATGACGCTCTGGACCGTGCCCTTGCCGAAACTGGTCTGACCTACGATCAGGCCGCGACGATAATCCTGAATTGCGCCGGCGAAGATCTCGGATGCGGAGGCACTGGTGCGGTCGATGAGTACCGAGAGCGGACCGGCATAGGCCTGCCCCGGGTCGGGCTCATCGAGCACCTCGAGCTGCCCGGTCGTGTCGCGCAGCTGCACCGACGGACCATGATTCACGAACAGATGCGTCAGACCGACTGCCTCGGGCAGGTAGCCGCCGCCATCCCCGCGCAGGTCGAGGACCAGGCCGTCGATGCCGCCCGAGGCGGCAAACTGCTGCAGCAGGCGCCTCACATCATGCGTCGTGCTGCGGTTATCACTGCCGTCCTGCATGTCGTTGTAGAAGCTCGGCACCGTGATGACACCAATGTGGTAGGTGTGCCCGTTGTGCTGCACGGTGCGCAGCTCCTTCTTGGCGGCCTGGGCTTCCAGGGTCACCTTGTTGCGTGTGAGCTGCAGAACGCGCTCGGTGCTGCCCGGGCTGGCGCCTGCAGGCAGCAGCTGCAGACGAACCACGGTGCCGACCTTGCCGCGGATGAGCTGCACCACATCGTCGAGCCGCCAGCCGATGACGTCAGTCATCGCCCCATCGGTGCCCTGCGCCACGGCCGTGATGCGATCCTTGGGCTTGAGCGTGCCGTCGCTCGCAGCCGGTCCCCCCGGCAGTACGTTCGTGACGGTCACGTAGTCGTCATCCAGCTGCAGCGAGGCGCCGATGCCCTCGTAGCTCAGGCTCATCTGGATGCGGTATTCCTCGGAGCTGCGCGGTGAAAAATAGTTGGAATGCGGATCGTAGGTGGAGGCATAGGCGTTCATGAGCGCTTCGAATACGTCTTCGGGCGCCACCTTGTCGATTCGCGCGAGCACTCGCTTGTACCGCTTGCGAAGCGTGTCGGCCGTGTCCGGCCAGTTCTTGCCGGTCAGCATCAACGAAATTGCATCGTTCTTGACCCGCAGTCGCCAGAGCTCGTTGAGCTCATTCTCATCGACAGGCCATGCGGCCTTCTCCCGGTCGAACTGGAATGTTTCCTCGCGGGTGAAATCCGGCTCGGTGTCCAGCAGTTTGAGCGCATACTCCAGGCGCTCATGGTTGCGCTGCTGGAAGACGTAGAACATCAGGTAGGCAGGATCGATCTCGCCCGTGTGGATCATGTCACCGAAGCGCAGCCGCCAGCGCTCAAAGCCCGTGATGTCGCTGGCGAGAAAATAGCTGTGCTGCGGGTCGAGCGCCGTGAGATAGCGTTCGAATACCTGCGGGGAGAACTTCTCATCGATCGGAATGTGCCGGTAATGGTTCTGCTCGAGAATGCCCGCAACGCGCGGCGCGAGCGATCGCTGCTGCGGGGTAGGCGCGAGCGCCTGTTCGGGCAGCAGGCCAGTGGCCGCCGGGGCGCCGCTGGAGCCCGCGCCTGCGAGCACGAGCAGGGCCAGGAGAGTGACGGCGACAGGGGTGAAGAGCTTGCGGGCGCGTGTCGGGATGGGCAACATCATTGACGCAGTCTGACAGTTTTGGGGGCCGGATGGCAGTGATGCATGGGCCCAAATTGAACCCCGTCGCCCGGCCCGGACCGTTCCCACCTCCGAGGTACCCCTGATCATGCGTCCGATGGCCGTCCTCATAGCGATCATCATGGGCTCTGCGATCGCTTTGACCGCGTCCCTGACCATGAGTGCCATCGTTTTCATGCTGCTGCCGGAATATTCAGCCCGGCTGGCCAGCGAGCGACTGCCGCTCATGCGCGCCCTGCTATGGGGTTGGAGCCTCGCTTCGGTGGCCGGCGTCAGCTTCGTCGGTGAACTGCGCGGCTGGCGCTGGCGCTACGCGACGCAGGTGCTTCTGGCCGCCATGCTGGTGACCCTCGGATGGGTCTACTGGCCCTGAGGCCTAGCTACCGCCCTCAGGCGCGTCGCTGCCGACTCCAGATGTCCCGCGAGCCGCCGCGGTCGTACGGATCGAAACCCGATCCCCGATCCTGGGCGATTCCGCGACCGCTGAGCAGTTCCATCTTGAACCGACGGACGACTTCGGCGACGCGCGGTGGCGGCTTGGCCGGTTCGGCCGGCGGGTGGGCGGGTTCAGCGATGGCTGTCGGCGCCTGCCCGGCCTGTTCGGTGGCTGTTGACTGTGACATTGGCTTCCTGACCTCGATCCCCTACCGAGTGGCCTGCAGCATTACATGCTCCGGAAAGCCGGGAGGTGCGTCACGATCGAACTGTGACCCCGTTCACGGACCAGCGGATGCGGCCGTCTTATGTAGCAGCCGGCGGGCGGCGCGCAGCAGCCAAAGCAGCACGTAGGGGCCAAGCAGGATGAACCATGCGGCCTGCGAGCCGCTGGCCAGTCCGTCCAGGAAGTCGTGCCAGAGGGCGAACAGGTTGCCGCGGGCGTAGGGTCCCAAAACGGCCCGTCCGACGGCGTAGATCAGGCAGGGCATGAGCAAAAGGCCCACGGCCAGGCAGACGCAAGCCGCCAGGAGTTCGCGCCAGAGCCCCCGCGCGCGTCCGTAGTACTGCCAGAAGCTGCGCCATTGTGCGCCCAGTTGAACCACGCAGGCATAATAGCCGGCAGCATGGAGAAAATCAGAGCAGCCGTCATCGGCGTGGGCTATCTCGGGCGATTTCACGCGCAGAAATATGCCTCCCTGGCCGATTGCGAGCTCGTCGGGGTCGTCGACAGCGATCCGGATACCGCGCGGCGCGTAGCCGCGGAACTCGGTACCCAGCCGATCGCCGACTTCCGGGAGCTGTTCGGGCGCGTCGATGCCGTCAGCGTGGCGACTCCCACTCCTACGCATGCGGACATTGCGATGGGCCTGTTGCAGAGTGGTGCCCACGTGCTGGTCGAGAAGCCGATCGCCGAGACCCTGGTGCAGGCGCAGCAGCTCATCGAAGCCGCACGCGCCGCGCGCCGGGTGCTTCAGGTGGGCCATCTCGAGCGGTTCAACCCCACGATTCTCGCGGCGGAGTCGCTGCTGACGCGCGCGCGCTTCATCGAGTGCCACCGGCTTGCGCCATTCCGGGAGCGTGGCACGGACGTCAACGTGGTGCTGGATCTCATGATCCACGATATCGATCTGCTGCAGATGATCGTGGGCAGTCCCGTGACTGCGCTGGAGGCCATCGGCACGCCGGTGTTCTCATCGGAAATCGACATCGCCAACGCGCGACTGCGCTTCCAGAGCGGCTGCGTCGCCAACGTGACGGCAAGCCGGGTGAGTCTCAAGACCGAACGCAAGGTGCGCATATTCCGCGATGACGCCTACCTGTCGCTCGATCTTCAGCAGAAGATACTGACCGTGATCCGCAAGCGTGCAGGCGGCGCGGGTCCGGGCGAATTGCCGGTGCAGATCGAGGAGCAGTCCTTCGCGCAGGGCGATGCGCTGCTGGCCGAGATCCAGGCCTTCCTGTCGGCCGTGCGCGGCACCGGGCCCGTGGTGGTGTCCGGAGAAGACGGTGCGCGCGCGCTGCGGACCGCAATCGAGATCACGCAACGGGTCGCATCCATGCCCGCGCAGGCCGTCCATGGTTGATGCGCGTCGCGTGACGGTGGCGGCCACGCAGTTTGCTTGCAGCTGGGATCTGCAGCTGAATCTGGATACTGCCGAACGCATGGTGCGCAGCGCGCATGCGCGCGGTGCGCAGATCATCCTGCTCCAGGAGCTGTTCGCCACGCCGTATTTCTGCATCGAGCAGGATGCCGGTCACCTGCAGCTCGCCCAGAGCGCAGCCGACAGCCCCCTGCTGCATCGTTTCGGTGCGCTCGCCGCTGAGCTCGGTGTCGTGCTTCCCGTCAGCTTCTTCGAGCGTGCGGGCAATGCATACTTCAATTCCATCGCGGTGCTGGACGCCGACGGACGCCGGCTCGGGATCTACCGGAAGTCGCACATTCCGAACGGCCCCGGCTACCAGGAGAAGTTTTATTTCAGTCCCGGGGACACCGGTTTCCGCGTCTGGGATACGGCATACGGCCGCATCGGCGTGGCGATCTGCTGGGATCAGTGGTTTCCCGAGAGCGCGCGTGTCATGGCGCTGCAGGGAGCCGAGCTGCTGTTCTATCCCACCGCCATCGGCAGCGAGCCGCCGCCGGCGCCGCCGGTGGATTCGCGCCGACACTGGCAGCGCACGCAGCAGGGCCATGCCGCTGCCAATCTGACGCCGCTGATCGCCAGCAACCGCATCGGCGTCGAGCGCGCGCGACAGGATCCGCAACTGCAGATCCGATTCTACGGTTCCTCGTTCATAGCCGATGGCAGTGGTGCGCTCATTGCGGAGGCCGACGATGAGCACGAGGCCGTGGTCACGGCGAGCTTTGACCTCCTCGAGCTGCGCCGGGCGCGCGACAACTGGTTCGTGTTCCGTGACCGCCGACCGGACCTGTACGCTCCGATAGGCACCCTGAGCGGTCTGCCTGTCCCGGAATGATTGAGCGCGTTATCCATTTGCGGTGCGAACAGTAATGAAAATATACTAATAGCCGTCCCACGAATCCGGGGTCATCCTCACCGCATGGAATCAGCAGGAAGCAACGGCGCTGCGCGCGTGCGCGCCAAGCGGCCCGGATCGTCCCGGCGTGAGCGTCCGGCGGGCGCCAAGGTCGACCTTGGAATCCTGCCGCGCATGCTCGGATACAACCTCCGCCGGGCACATCAGCTGTCCTGGCGGACTTATGTCAGTTTCATCGGCGAGAGCAAGATCCGCCCGGGGCTGTTCAGCCTGCTCGTGCTGGCCCGAGCCAATCCCGGGATTGCGCAGATCGAGCTCGGCACCCACCTGGGAGTCGACAAGGCCAGCATCGTGGCACTGCTTGACCGTCTGGAGCGGGCCGGGCTCATCGAGCGCCGCCGTTCGACCCGCGATCGGCGGCGGCAGGGCATCTTTCTGACCGATGCCGGCAGCGCCGAGCTCGAGACGCTCATGGTCCAGGTCCGACAGCTCGAGCGACAGATGGCGAGCCGCTTCAGCAAGACGGAGCTCGATCAGTTCCTGGATTTTCTGCGCCGCATGCACGCCTGAGGGCGATGCCCCGCTCAATCCGCGGGGTCGGCACCGAGCCGGGCGCTCAGGGCGCTGGTCAGCGGCTTCATGAACCAGGAACTCTCCGGTTCGGCCGCGATGTCGACGCCCAGCTGCCTGAGCGCCTCGGAAACCACCGGACCCACCGCTGCCACTCGGGTCCTTGCCAGGGCCACGCGCACACGGGGCGCATCGGCGGCGGCAAACAGCCGTTGTACCTGCGACTTGCTCGTAAAGGCGATGGCGTCCACTGCACCGGCCTCGAGGCGCGCGAGCAGTTGTTCGATGGCACCCCTGTCTGCGCCGTCCGCATAGCGATAGGGTGCTACGCTCGAGACGCTGGCATCCTTGCCGCGCAGAAACTCATCGAGCGGACGGTTGGGGTCGTCGCCATAGAGCTGGACGAATACACGCCGCCCGGCCAGCGGCTCGACCCGCAGAGCCTCTATGAGCCCGGCCGTCGTGGGCACTGGCGCGGACAGGTCGCTCGAGAGTCCGAGCTCCCGCAGGGCGCGGGCCGGCTTGGGCCCGCGCGTAATCTTGCGAACGCCGCCCAGCGCGGCGATGAAGCGCCCTCGCAGCGCGGGTTCATGCAGGTCGATGCAGCGGAGCAGCCGGCGCAGCCCCTCGCCCGTGAGCAGGATCAGATCGTCGCATGCGCCGCCCGTGAGGGCCCGCAGCCAGTCCAGCACGGGTTGCGGATCGGGGGCATCGACGATGCGCACCAGGGGATAGCGCAGCACATGCGCACCCCTTCGCTCCAGCATGGCGGTGAATACGTCGAGTTCACGCGTCTCGGCGATGGCGATCGTGCGGCCGGCGAGTGACTCCATGAGCGACTCCTTGCACCACGGCTGGGCATTCAGTCTAGCGGAATCACTGTTCATTCGGTCCTGCCGGCCTGCTACTGTAGCGGCAGGTTTGGCACCGGACCCTCACACCGCATGCGCATCGCCTGGGATCAATATCCCGCGGCCGCGAATTTCGATGAGCTCATCGCCCCAGGTGGCATGCCGCGGCCGGGCGCGAGCGCGCTGATCGATTTCCTCGCAGCCCTCGGGCCACAGGAGCTCGCTGCGCGCCAGAAGGCCGCGGAAGTGGCCATCCGCGCCATGGGGATCACCTTCACGGTCTACCACGAGGAGGGCGGTTCGATCGATCGTGCATGGCCGCTCGATATCATTCCGCGTGTGATTGCGCTGGACGAGTGGCGACGCATCGAGGCGGGTCTGCAGCAGCGGGCACAGGCGCTCAATATGTTCATCGACGACATCTATCACGATCAACGCATCATCCGGGATGATGTGTTCCCGCGGATGTACCTGGCGGATTCGGCGAACTTCCGCCCGCAGTGCGTCGGAGTCGATCCGCCCCGGGGCATCTGGGCGCACATCTGCGGATCGGATCTGGTGCGGGGTGCGGACGGCACGATGTACGTGCTGGAAGACAACCTGCGGGTGCCCTCCGGCGTGTCCTACATGCTGGAGAACCGGCAGGTCGTGAAGCGCGTGTTCCCCGAGGTTTTCGAGGCGGCGGGCATATTGCCCGTGGACGAATACCCGATGCACCTCTTCGACATGCTGCGTGCACTGGTCCCCTCGCACGTGGAGCAGCCGGAGATCGTCGTGCTCACCCCCGGGATCTACAATTCAGCTTACTTCGAGCACGCCTATCTCGCCCATCAGATGGGCTGCGAGCTCGTCGAGGGCAGTGATCTCGCCGTGGGCGATGACGATTACGTACACATGCGCACGATCGACGGCTGGCAGCGCGTCGATGTCATCTATCGCCGCATCGACGACCTGTTCCTCGATCCCGAGGCATTCCGCAAGGATTCGGCGCTCGGCGTGCCCGGGCTCATGCGTGCGTGGCGTGCCGGCAAGGTGGCGCTGGCCAACGCCCCCGGCGCAGGTGTGGCCGACGACAAGCTGGTCTACACCTTCGTTCCCGCGATGATCCGTTACTACCTCGATCAGGATGCAATCCTGCCCAATGTGCCCTCCTACCTGTGCTGTGACGACCGGCAGCGCGAGCACGTCCTCGCGAATCTGGACAAGCTGGTGGTCAAGCCTGCCAACGAGTCCGGCGGCTACGGAATGCTGATGGGTCCCAGGTCGAGCGAGGACGAGCGCCGACAGTTTGCCGAGCTTGTGCGCGCCCATCCGCGCAATTACATAGCGCAGCCGGTCATCAGCCTGTCGACAACGCCCACGCTGGTGGAGGGAGGACTCGAGCCCCGCCATCTGGACCTGCGTCCGTTCATACTCTCCGGCAGCAAAGTGCGCGTGACAATGGGTGGTCTCACGCGAGTGGCCATGCGGAAGGGGTCGCTGGTGGTCAATTCCTCGCAGGGTGGTGGCAGCAAGGACACCTGGATCGTCGATACGTCGGTCGAAAATGCTATCGCGCGTAGCTGACAATCTGTTCTGGATGGCGCGCTATCTCGAGCGCATCGAGAACCTGGCCAGGCTGCTCGATGCCAGCGCCAGCCTCATGCTGGACCTGCCCCGCCGCCTGAGCCCGGGCTGGCAGCCGCTCATTACCATTACCGGCAACATGTCGACCTACAACGAGCTCGCCGCCGACTACAGCGAGCGAGCCGTGGTGCGATTCGTCGTCTCGGAGCGCAAGAACCCGAGCTCGATGATCACATCCATCGCGCATGCGCGGGAGATCGCGCGCACGGTCCGCGACATCCTGCCGCGCGAGGTGTGGGAGTGCATCAACGAGCTCTACCTGTATGTCGACGAACATGCCGATGACGCGGCCGTCAAGCGTACGCGCTATGCCTTCCTCGGTCATGTGACCGCCTGCACGCAGACGCTCACGGGAATGTTCGAAGGAACCTTCAGCGAGGGAGACGCGCTGTCGTTCATCACGCTCGGCCGGAACATCGAGCGAGCGGACATGAGTTCGAGGATCGTGGACGTGCGCGCGGCCACCATGCTGGCTGCGGGCAACGAGGATGAGCTGCTGCCATTCGAGTCGGTGCTCTGGATGAGCCTGCTGCACTCCCTCTCGGGGTACCAGATGTACCGTCTGCGCATGCGCGAGCGCGTCTATGGCACGGGCGTGGTGCGCTTCCTGCTGGCGGACGAGCACTTTCCGCGCGCATGCGTCTGCTGTCTGCGGCGCGTGGAGGAGGTGCTGCATCGGCTGCCCAACAGCCAGCCGCTGTTGCGTCGCGTGGCGCGGATGCGCCGCGCAATTCATCGCACCCAGTTCGAATCCCTGGGGCAGGGGCAATTGCACGGTTTCATCGATCGCCTGCAGCTTTCGTTGGGACGAACCAACGATGAGCTGGCACGGATCTACTTCGTCGCGCGCGGCGCCCCGCCCGCCGTGGCCCCGGATCAGGTCGCATGAGTCGACCGGCGGTGGTGCTGATCCCGGGCCTCATGTGCGATGCAGGGCTCTGGGCGGAGCAGAGCGCAGCGCTGCGCGGACGCGCAATCCCGCATGAGGTTGCCGATCACGGGCAAGCCAGCTCCCTGAGCGCGATGGCTCAGGCAATCCTCGGCAGGCACGAAGGTCCGCTGCTCGCCGCCGGCCATTCCATGGGTGGACGCGTCGCCCTGGAGATCGCGAGGCTGGCCGGACCCCGGCTGCGCGGTCTCGCGCTACTGGATACGGGATATCGACCGCTCGCGGCTGGAGAAGCCGGAGAACGGGAGCGCCGGAGCCGGCTCGCGCTGCTCGATCAGGCGCGGCATGAGGGCGTGCGCAGCATGGCGCTGCGATGGGTGCAGGGAATGGTGCATCCGATGCGTGATACCGACACCGCCCTGATCGGGGCCATCGCCGACATGTTTGCCAGACGCAGCGCCGAGGTGTTTTCGGCGCAGATTCAGGCCCTGCTGCAGCGACCGGATGCCTCAGCGGTACTGGCGCAGGTCCGCTGTCCGACGCTGCTGCTCTGCGGTGAGCAGGATCATTGGTCACCCCCCGCGCAGCATCGTGAGATGCAGCAGCTGATCCCCGGCAGTGAGCTCGTGCTGGTTCCCGAAGCAGGGCACATGGCGCCAATGGAACGACCGGCGGCCGTGACAGCAGCGCTGCTGAGCTGGCTCGAGCGGGCCGGGTGGTAGCTGTGCAGCAGGCTCAAGCGCACGTTGTTCTCGCTGAGCGGGATGGCTAACATGGCGCCGATGAGCGCGGGACATGCCCCCACCTGCAAAGCCCCGGACCCTAATACGCGCACGCCCCGTTATCGGCCTCCTGCCGGATCCTGCGATGCGCACTGCCATATATTCGGGCCCGCCGAGCGGTACCCGTATGCATCGGATCGCACCTATACGCCGCCGGATGCGCCGCTCTCGCGCTTCAGGGAGCTGCAGGCCACGCTGGGGCTGACGCGTGCCGTACTGGTCAACGCCAGCTGTCACGGCCGCGACAACACGGTCATCGTGGATGCGATCGCGCAGAGTGGCGGGCAGTACCGCGGAGTCGCCAATGCGGATGACAGTTTCACCGAACGGGACTTCGAGCGTCTGCATTCGCAGGGATTCCGCGGTGTGCGCTTCAATTTTGTCAAGCACCTGGGGGGCGTTCCGGACCTGGGCGAATTCGAGCGCGTGATCGCGCGCATCCGTCCGCTGGGCTGGCACGTCGATCTGCACTTCGATGCGGCCGACCTGCTGGAATTCGATGCGCTGCTGACCTCGCTGCCCCTGCCGTTCATCATCGATCACATGGGTCGTGTACCCACCGCCAGGGGCCTCGATCAGGCGCCATTCCGCCAACTGCTCAGGCTGGCGCGGAGCAACGAGAAGTGCTGGGTCAAGATCAGCGGATCGGAGCGCATCTCCAGCCAGGGGCCGCCGTTCGCCGATGCGGTGCCGTTTGCAAAGTCGCTGATCGATGCGGCGCCGGACCGTCTGTTGTGGGGCACGGACTGGCCGCATCCGAACATCGCGCGGCACATGCCCAACGACGGTGACCTCGTGGACCTGATACCGCTCATGATGCCCGAGCCGGCGACACAGCAGCGCATACTCGTCGACAATCCTCATCGTCTCTACCAGTTTGCCTCCGCCTGAGGGCCTCATGGAACGCGCCAACGATTACGACGACATCCCCGGAACCACGGTGTTCGATGCCGAGCGCGCTCGCCGCGGCTACCACCTGAATATGTTCTGCATGTCGCTCATCAAGGCCGAGAACCGCGTGAAGTTCAAGGCAGATGAGGCAGCCTATGTCCAGGGTTTTCCGATGAGCCCGGAGCAGCGGGATGCGGTGCTGCGACGGGACTGGAACCGCATGATCGAGCTTGGAGGAAACATCTATTTCCTGGCCAAGCTGTTCTCGACCGATGGGAAATCGTTCCAGTACGCGGCGGCACAGATGACCGGCATGTCGCAGGAGGCTTACGCACAGATGATGCTGTCGGGAGGACGGCCGGTCGAAGGCAATCGCAGCCGCGCGGAGTGGAAGAATCGTGGCTAGGATCTATGCCGGGCTGGCGACATCGCACGTGCCGGCCATCGGCGCGGCCATCGATCTGGGCAAGACTGGGGAGCCGTATTGGCGGCCGGTGTTCGCGGGTTATGAGTTCACGAGGCACTGGATTGCACAGAAGCCCCCGGATGTCGTGATCCTCGTTTATAACGATCACGCATCCGCGTTCTCGCTGGAGCTGATTCCGACTTTTGCGCTCGGCTGCGCGGAACTGTTCCATCCTGCCGATGAAGGCTGGGGGCCAAGACCGGTCCCGGTGGTGCATGGTCACTCCGAGCTCGCCGCGCACATTGCGCAGTCGGTCATTCTCGACGAGTTCGATCTCACCATCGTCAACAGGATGGACGTGGATCATGGGCTCACCGTGCCGCTGTCGCTGGCGTTCGGGCAGCCCGCGGAATGGCCCTGTCGCGTCATTCCGCTTGCGGTGAATGTCGTGCAGTACCCGGCACCCACCGGCCGACGCTGCTACAACTTCGGCCGCGCCATAGCCAGGGCAGTGGAATCCTACCCCGAGGACCTGCGCGTCATGGTCTGGGGCACCGGGGGCATGTCGCACCAGCTACAGGGTGCGCGTGCAGGCCTCATCAATCAGGCATTCGACAACCATTTTCTCGACGCCATCGGCCCCGATCCGGACTCGCTGGCCCGCATCACGCACCTGGAGTATCTGCGCGAGTCGGGCTCCGAGGGCATCGAGCTGGTCATGTGGCTGATCATGCGGGGCGCGCTGCACGAACGAGTCAACGTGCTGCACCGTTTTTATCACGTGCCGGCGTCCAATACGGCCGTGGGTCACCTGCTCCTCGACAACCAGGTCTGAAGGGAAGCGCATCAATGAAGGTCATTCTGGCGGGTGCCGGCGCGTTCGGCATCAAGCACCTGGAAGCCATTGCCAGGATTGCGGATGTCGAGGTGGTATCGCTCGTGGGGCGGGATGCCGCCAGCACCGAGGAAGTCGCGCGACAGTTCCGCATTCCGCACGTGACGACCGATCTCGCGCAGAGCCTGGCGTTGCCTGGAGTGGAAGCAGCACTGCTGGCCACTCCGACGCAACTGCATGCGGCGCAGGCCATCGAGTGCATGCGCTCCGGCAAGCACGTCATGATTGAAATCCCGATCGCTGATTCACTTGCCGACTCGCAGAGAGTCGTGGAGGCGCAGCGCGCCACCGGCCTGGTCGCCATGGGCGGGCACACGCGGCGCTTCAATCCGAGCCATCAATGGATCCATCGTCGCGTTCAGGCGGGGGAGATCCGGGTGCTCCAGATGGATGTGCAGACATACTTCTTCCGCCGCACCAACATGAACGCACTGGGCAAGCCACGCAGCTGGACCGACCATCTGCTCTGGCATCATGCCTGTCATACCGTGGATCTGTTCCAGTATCAGACCGGTGAGCGCGTATCGCAGTGCTTTGCGCTGCAGGGGCCGCCGAGTCCCACGCTCGGCATCGCCATGGACATGAGCATCGGGATGAAGGTGCCGGGCGGCGCCCTCTGCACGCTGTCTTTGTCCTTCAACAACGACGGGCCGCTCGGCACGTTCTTCCGCTACATCTGCGACAACGGCACATACATCTGCCGCTATGACGAGCTGACCGATGGCAAGAACAACCCCATCGATGTCTCCAAAGTGGACGTCTCGATGAACGGCATCGAGCTTCAGGACCGGGAGTTCTTCGCCGCGATCCGGCAGGGCCGTGAACCCAATGCGAGCGTCGCGCAGTGCCTGGCCGCCATGCAGGTCCTCGACCGGCTTGAGCGGCAGCTCGAGCAGCCACCGTGATCATCGACTGCCACGGCCACTACACGACCGCGCCCAAGCCGCTGCAAGACTGGCGCGACGCCCAGGTGAAGGCG